>Ga0207646_10001092_pt1 | contig 34498 bp, 28 predicted proteins | sample KBSK5502metaG_FD_184343 | JGI IMG/M metagenome (GOLD analysis project Ga0207646, IMG submission 184343) | Corn, switchgrass and miscanthus rhizosphere microbial communities from Kellogg Biological Station, Michigan, USA - KBS K5-50-2 metaG... | ecosystem: Host-associated > Plants > Roots >... | reverse complement strand
GGGTAGAGAGCGTGGGCGTTACGGCAGGCTGGCGCTCGAAAGCAGGGCAAACGCAAGACTCTTCACCAGAGGGGCGCCAGAATACAGCCGCCATCCAGGAGAAAAAACAGAAGGCTGCATCGGTTCAGGCTGTCACGGAGGAGGAGCAGCAGAAACTTGACGAACTGGAAATGCGCCTGCCGCGCGTCGCGGGGAAGATCGATGCCTGGCTGTTAATTAGCGTACTGGCCTTGCTGTGTATCGGTAACGTGATGGTCTACAGCGCAAGCTCTTATGCAGCTGCACGCTACCAGGGTGACGCCTCGTACTACTTCCAGCGCGAGCTGATGTGGACGATCCTGGGCCTGATAGCGATGCTGGTGACGATCCGCGTGGACTATCGTCAATGGCGGCGTATCTCGCTGGTTGGGATGCTCATTATATTGCCGCTACTGGTGATTGTACTGATATTCGGCGTGAATGTGTATGGAGCCTCACGCTGGATCGCCGTCGGCTCATTCTTCTCGTTTCAGCCGAGCGAACTGACCAAGCTGGTGCTGGCGCTCTATATTGCTGACTGGCTGGCGCGTAAAGGGAAACAGGTGAGCACATTTCTCTATGGCCTGACCCCATTCGTTATCCTGGTCGGGATCGTGCTAGGCCTGGTATTACTGGAGAATGATTTAGGCAGCGCCATCATTATCGCCGGCTTCGCCACGGCAATGTTCTTTACGGCGGGAGCCAATATCATGCAGTTCTTACTGGCGATAGCCTGTGGAGGGTTGATTTTCTTAAAAGAGGCGCTCAGCAGTTATCGTTATTATCGTGTAGCGGACTTTCTGCATCCGTTTAAGGATATTATGGGCATCAATTTGCAGTTGTACCAGGCATTACTGGCTTTAGGTTCAGGAGGATGGTTCGGCCTGGGTTTGGGGGCTAGCCGTCAAAAGACTGGCTATCTCCCGTTTCCCTACACCGACTCGATCTTCCCGGTTATCGGCGAAGAACTGGGCTTTATTGGTTGTGCACTTATCGTGATGCTTTTTTTGTTTTTAGCTTTCCGGGGGTTCCGGCTCGCCCGGCGCACGCCGGACCTGTACGGTGCGCTGCTGGCAACCGGTATCACCACCTGGCTGATCTTGCAGGCCATGATCAACATCGGAGCGAATACGGGAACCATTCCCTACACGGGAGTGCCATTACCCTTTATCAGCTTCGGTGGATCATCGCTTGTCGTCTCACTGGCAGGCATCGGTGTGCTGTTGAACATCTCACGCTACCTACAGGAGCCAGAGGCGCCAGCGTTCTCACGACAGGCCTTATCACTACGTAGAAGGCGCACAAGGGCGAGATACATCACGTCCTCGTATGGGAGATAGATCAGGATGCGAGTGCTTGTATCGGGGGGAGGTACCGGGGGGCACATATATCCGGCCCTGGCAGTGGCGATGCAGTTACGTGAGGAGTACCAGGCCGAAATCCTGTTTCTCGGCAGCGATGATGGCCTGGAAACCGAGATCGTACCAGCAGCGGGTTTCCGCTTAGCCACTATCAAAGCTGGCAAGTTACGGAGATACATCTCGTGGGAGACGATTACAGGCGTGATGCGCGTGCCGGTGGGTATGATAGAGGCCATCAATCTTGTGGGCCAGTTTCGTCCAGGCGTAGCTTTTACGAGTGGAGGATATGTAGCAGTTCCGGCAGGGCTGGCGGCGCGTTTCGAGCGCGTGCCACTGTTGATGCACCAGCAAGACGTGCCGCCCAACCTGTCGAACAGACTTGTAGCGCCACTGGCGACGCGCATCTCAGTGGCATTTGCCGACTCTTTGACCTACTTTCCGGCGCGCAAGACGCTGCAACTGGGCAACCCGTTACGGCAAGCGATGCTGGATGTACGCCAGACGCCGCCGCAGGAGGCACGCCGGGCGCTTGGGTTTGAGAGGCAGGAGCCACTGCTGCTCGTCACAGGCGGCAGCCAGGGAGCAAGGCATTTGAATCAAACGGTAGGTAAAGCTCTGCCAGACCTGCTGGCGCACTGCCAGGTGCTACAGATCAGCGGCAATGCGTTATATAACGAAACTCGCGAGCTATGTGAGAGCGTGCTGGCAGCGCAGGACGAGGCGGTGAGGAGACGTTACCGGCTGGTAGCCTACCTGAACGAGGAAATGCCCCTGGCGTTGCAGGCAGCGGACCTGGTGCTCTGCCGTTCAGGCGCATCGACTTTGAGCGAACTGGCAGCGCTGGGCAAGCCAAGCATTCTGGTACCGCTGCCGCCTGCTATCGGTAGTTCGCCACAAGAGGCAAATGCGGAGATGTTTGGTCGTAATCAAGCGGCCCGGGTAATGAAGGACGGCGATCTGAAGCCGCAAGTACTTGTAGAAAACGTTACATCTATTCTGGCATCTTCTACACTTTTAGAAGCAATGTCAAACGCGGCAAGCTCATTTGCGAAGCCACAGGCGACGCAGGAGATCGCAGCGGAAATCGTAAAAATTGCAAAAGTAAGAAAATGAACGAAGCAGGGTACGAACAATTGAAAAATGCGCGCCTGCATTTCATGGGTATCGGCGGCCAGGGCATTTCAGCCGTAGCGCAGATGGCGCTGCTAGGCGGTGCCAGCGTGACCGGCTGCGACCAGACCGCATCGGCTACAACGCATATGCTGGAGCGACAAGGAGTACCGGTACAGATTGGGCACAGCCCCGAGCACCTGCTGCACGCCGACGCCCTGATCTACGTTCCGGCGGTCGCAGCCCTCGATCCCGACAACCCCGAGCTGGTCGCGGCAAAGACACGCGGAATGCAAGTCATGACGTGGCAAGAAATGCTGGGAAGGTGGATGCTGGGAAAGTGTGTGCTCTCGGTCAGCGGCGTTCACGGCAAGGGCACCACGACCGCTATGCTTGCGCTCATGCTTGTGCATGCAGGGCTTGACCCGAGCTGTGAAATAGGCGCTATCGTCCCTGAATTCGGTACCAACTATCGTATAGGTAAAAGCCAGTACTTTGTGAATGAAGCGGACGAGTTCAACAACAATTTCTGGCACTATCACCCGCGCCTGGCGATAGTGACGTCAATTGAATTCGAGCATCCAGAGTTTTTTGCCGACTATCCGGCACTTCTGGGGGCCTTTGAACATTTCATACGCGGCATGGATATGCAGGGCGATTGGCCTTTCCCGCCGGCGCTTGTTCTGAACGCTGATAGCCCGGGCTGCCTGGAATTGCGCGCGTGGCTACACGATTGGCCGGGACATATCACGAGCTACTCCGTTGAAGAAACATCGTCGAGAGGCGTAGAGCACAAGGAGCCGGCAACTTTCGTAGCCTACGATGTCAAGCTCGCCGGCGAGACCAGTTTTCGTGTGAGGCTACAGGAACAAGATGGACAGGCATTTCTAGAGGATAAGGCCATTCACCTGCAGATACCAGGGATACACAACATCCAGAATGCACTGGCGGCCCTGGCAGCCGCACACACGATAGGCCTTGATGCTGACGTGATAGTCAGCACGCTGGAAAACTTTGGCGGTATTGGGAGGCGCTTCGAGATTCGCCACCAGGGGCCGCTACAGGTCGATGGTGAGGTGCAGGATGTCGTCTTGATTGACGACTATGCGCACCATCCCACGGCGATTATGGCTACCCTGGAGGCCGCTCGCAGGCGATTTCCCGGACGGAGGCTGATCGCGGTCTACCAGCCGCACATGTACAGCCGCACGAAGACCTTTTTCGGGCAGTTTTTAACCGCCTTTGATAAAGCGGACGTGGTAATGATCGCCGACATCTTTCCAGGGCGTGAGCGCGATACAGGTCTTGTACACGCGCGGGAGCTGGTGGAAGCAATGGCCAAATCAGGCCCTTACGGCTCGACCGACAGGCAGGTGATGTACGGCGGTGATGTGGAGGGCACTGCAAAACTGTTGCGCAGTACACTGCGTTCCGGCGATGTGGCAATCATCATGGGAGCTGGCGACGTTTATATTGTGACCAAATTGCTATTAGACGAACTGTAGGAAACCAGAATGACGTTTGATGGTGAAACAATTTACACAGAGCTACGGCCGCACCTTCAGAGGCGCGTGCTCCGCAATGAGCCACTGGCCCGCCATAGCACCTTTGGCGTGGGTGGTCCTGCGGACATATGGGTTTCACTTGAAACGTCAAGGGAACTGGTAGACCTGGTGAGCCTCTGCTCCGAGCGACAGTGGCCCTTGCTGCTGGTTGGCAACGGCACCAACTTACTTTTTGCTGACGCAGGTGTGCGCGGTATTGTTGCCCGTATCACCCTCAACAGTTACAGCATTGAAGATCGAGGAGATGGTACAGCGCTGCTACGGGCGGAGGCAGGCGCGAGCTGGCCGCGTCTCTTAAATGATCTCGCGGACCTGGGCTGGGGGGGATTGGAGTTCGGGCCAGGGATACCCGGAACACTGGGCGGAGGCGTGATCTCTAATGCCGGGGCGCATAACAGCGAACTTGGCGAGGTGTTGGAATGGATCGAGGTGCTGGACGCACGCGGCGCTTCAGCGTCTGATACCGGGGTCATAGTCCCCCTGGTACGGCGCTACCTGCACGACGAACTGGATTTGAGTTACCGGCATAGCCGTTTCCGCAACGAACGGCGTATCGCCTTCGATGCACAGGGCTATCCGATCTTGCCTCCGCGTGGACTGATCGAGCCAGGTGAAATCATCGTGCGGTTGGCAATACGTCTTCATCGTGAAAACCCTGAAAAGTTACGCAAGCTCATTGAAGAGTATAAACAACATCGTAAGAGAACACAACCGCCTCAGAAGAGTGCAGGTTCAGTCTTCAAAAATCCGCCGGGGGATTATGCCGGGCGGTTGATTGAACAGGCTGGTATGAAGGGGATAACCCACGGCAAGGCGCAAATTTCTGAGCGCCACGCTAACTTCATCGTCAACTTAGGAGGAGCCAGCGCAGCCGACGTGGTCGCGCTCGTAGTACAAGCTCGCAATCGCGTACGTGAGAAGTTTGGGGTAGACCTGGAATTGGAGGTCGAATTGCGCGGCGAGTGGGGGATGCCATAATGGAAAAGAAACAGCCAAGAGAGCAAATCGCTTTCGAGTATCGCGATCGCGTATCGTCTCGTCCCATCGGCGGGCATGCGTTGCCAGGAGGTAGAGTGAGAAGCGAAGGACGATCTCCAGCTCACGCCAATCCGACCGCTCACAGGCGTGTTGTAACAATGCCGAAAGAGATCGTGCAGCCAACGCCCTGGGCTGAACGACAGGCCCACAGGCGCCGCGCCCACGCGGAAGCGTACGCAAAGCACAGGATAGTCAAGCGTACACTCGCTCAAACAGGGATGCCCGCCTCCGAGGGGCAGGCACGGCTAGTTCGACCCTTGCCGCGGCGGCCGCTCTCCGTGCAAGTGCCCGTGAGGAGCGGGCGGCGCAATGCAAGCAGGGGTAGATTCTGGCGGCGTTTTCTGAGCGTGTTCGCCTTACTGGTGATCTGCGCCCTGGGAGCAAGCTTCGCACTCACCAATTCGAATTTTCGTGTGCAGCAGGTGAATGTTGTGGGAACACAAAATCGCACACTGGTACACACTATCCAGAATATGGGTATCCAGGGACAGAACATCTTCCTGCTGGACGTGGGGGCATTGACCACGCACATTGAGGCATTGCCAATCGTGGCCTCAGTAAATCTGGAGAAGCAGTTGCCCAATCAACTGGTTGTAACCGTAGTGGAGCGAACGCCTGTATTACTCTGGCAGACGCAGCAGGGAACGTTCAGCGCGGACAGCAACGGCATAGTCATAGCGCCTGCCAGCGAGAGCAGCGGCACGGATCATCTGATGACCGTCGTAGATGTACGCGGGGGTGCAGCGGCACAGCAGGTGCAGCCAGGCTTTCACCTGAACGCAGCGGACATCGCATTTGCAATACAGCTATTCGCGCGTTTGCCGCAACTGGCGGGGGTCTCCCCCTTGACGCTGCGCTATGACGTTGTACCCAGGCAAGGGGGGCATGTATCATTCATAGTTACGGGTTCGGCTGGCTGGTTAGCCTACCTGGGTAGTGCGAATGACAGCAATCCGCTGGATAATCGACTGCTCGAGCTGCAACAGATTCTGAGTTTTGCGCAGCAGCAACGACTCAACCTGGCAACCATTGACCTGCGCTTCGGCTTGCGCCCTGTGTTTACGTTGAAACCTTAACTGATGTAGTTTGTAGTGCGCGGGCATCCGAGGATGCCCAGACAACCGCCCAAGGGAGCGTGTATCGTGCAAGAGCGGGTGATCGTCGGTATCGACGTCGGAACGACAAAAATCTGTGGGCTCGTTGGCGAACTTGATCGCGACGGGAAACTGAATATTGTTGGCGTTGGCACCTGCCCTTCACAGGGTTTGCGCCGTGGGGTGGTGGTGAACATCGAGGAAACAGTCACTTCCATTGCAGCGGCGCTGGATCGTGCAGAACGCCTTTCAGGGAAAACCATTACTACTGCATACGTTGGGATTGCAGGTAGCCACATCGAGTCCGAAAATAGCAAGGGCTTTGTCGCCATCTCGCCCAGCCACCGGGATATTATGCAGAACGACATTAGCCGGGCTATCGAGGTTGCGCGTGCGATCGCGATGCCTGCGAACCGCGAGGTGATACATGTCATACCGCGCGGCTATGTTGTAGATGGTCAAGAGGGTATCAAGAACCCTATCGGCATGTCCGGTTTCCGCCTGGAAGTAGAGACGCACATCATTACAGGTGCAGTGTCATCTATTCACAACTTAATTAAGTGTGTGCACAAGGCGCGTGTCGAGATCGAAGACCTGGTATTGGAGCCACTGGCCTCAAGTGAGGCCGTGCTGGCCGAAGGGGAAACGGACCTCGGGGTAGTATTAGTCGATATCGGTGGCGGCACTACCGATGTGGCCGTCTTCACCGACGGCGCAATCTGGCATTCAGTGGTTTTGCCTATCGGGGGGAATCTCATTACGAGCGACATCGCGATAGGCTTGCGCCTGCCGTTCGGTGTAGCAGAGGAACTCAAAGTGACCTATGGCCATTGCGATCCCTCGAAGATCCCTGATGACGACATGATCGACCTGTCGCATTACTTGCCAGGCTGCAACGACCTTGTGCCCCGTAAACTGCTCGCTGAAATCATCCAGGCGCGAGTAGAAGAGCTGTTCGAGATGGTACACGAGGAGATCAAGAAATCCGGCTATGACGGGCTATTGCCGGCCGGGCTGGTAGTAACCGGAGGTACAGCCGAGCTGCCAGGTATCCTGGATACGGCAGGGCAGATTCTCGACCTGCCTGCTCGCCTCGGTACTCCGCTTGGTTTGCACGGACTGGCCGACTCGATCAGCCGTCCGGCTTACGCCACGTCGGTGGGCCTCTTGCTCTGGGGTCTGCGCCATACCTCATTTCTCACCGGTGAGGAAGAGCAAGATGAGCTGGGGTCAGGAAATATGTTATCTCGTTTAGTACGCTGGTTGCGTGCGTTTATTCCTTAAAATTGATCGTAGGATAGGGGGCGAGGAATTGCCCCCGCCAGGATCGCCATCGCCTGTTTGTTTGCCGGGCGCGAGCAAGTGCTTGAGCCTGTACAACGAACTCGAAAGGAGGCCACAAAATGCTGCCAATGGGAAATTATCAAGTTGAGGGCTTCGCCCAAATCCGAGTAATCGGTGTAGGAGGAGGAGGTAGCAATGCGGTTAACCGCATGATTCAGGCGAACATGATGGGCATCGAGTTTATCGCCGTTAATACCGATGCCCAGGCCTTGCTGCTGACCGAAACGCCACACCGTATCCGCATCGGTGATAAGCTCACGCGTGGCCTCGGTGCCGGCGGCAACCCGGGCGTTGGAGCAAAGGCTGCGGAGGAGAATGCCGAAGAACTGTACGAAGTCCTCAAAGGCTCCGACATGGTCTTCATCACCGCTGGTATGGGTGGGGGGACCGGCACGGGCGCGTGTCCCATCGTAGCACAGATAGCACGCGAGCTAGGTGCCTTGACCGTCGGCGTGGTCACGAAACCCTTCACCTTCGAGGGCAACAAGCGTCGTATAGCTGCTGAGGAGGGTATCGCTAGCCTCAAACAGCACGTGGACACGCTGATTACCGTACCCAACGACCGGCTCTTGCAGGTTGCCGACAAGAAAATGCCGTTGAAAGAGGCTTTCCGCCTGGCAGACGATGTTCTGCGCCAGGGTATCCAGGGCATCAGCGATCTGATTACCGTGCCAGGACTAATCAACCTGGACTTCGCCGATGTGAAGACGATCATGTCGGCGGCCGGCTCCGCGTTGATGGCAATCGGCGAGGGAAACGGTGAGTCTCGCGCTGTAGATGCGGCGCACCTGGCGATTTCCAGCCCCTTGCTGGATATCGATATCAATGGTGCACGCGGCGTGCTGTTCAACATCACCGGGGGCCTGGACCTGACTCTCTATGAGGTGAACGAAGCGGCTGATATCATCAGCAAGGCAGCGCATCCAGAGGCAAACATCATCTTCGGCGCGGTGCAGGACCCTGTCTACGATGGGAAGGTCAAGATCACTGTGATTGCGACAGGGTTTGATGGGCAACGACACCTGTCAACTACACCACAGGGGCGCGTGGATTACAACCGGAGCATGTTCTACCAGGTTGCAGCAGCAGCTGGCAATGGCAACGCTCCGGGGCGCCAGCCGCAGCACCAGGGGTATGGCGCGCTGCCGGCAACACCTATGAACATCGCGAAGCACCCAACGGGGCCGCTGCAGCCATTAAGCCGTCCTGCGCCAACTCCTGTCATGCAGGAGCCAATGCGTCAAGCGGCTGGACGCGCCAATGGACAGGATAGCTTTGACCTGGCAAACGATTCGGAAGATATGCTTGAATCTGGGCACGCACCACGGCTGCCCGTGCCGGAACCGGAGGCTCAGCCATCACAGCGACCGGCGGCAGATGCGCGTACACAGCGCCCAGTCCGCCGCATGGACCCGAAGGCGCTCGATCTACCTCGCGGGAATCGTCACACCCCTCCCGGGGACGTGATCGACATTCCAGCATTCCTGCGTAAGCGCTAAGCAAGGCATTGGCGGACGATCAAGGAAATATACGGGGTGGGGGTAAGCAACACCGTGGCACTTGCTACCTGTTGCAGAGTGGATGGGTACGGGATGGGCGGGTATATGGCAGATGGATACGGGACAATGGGTACAGGGCGGGGGGCTTGCCCCCGCCCTGTTATCCTCGCTCACCTGTAATGCTTATCCCTTTTAAATCCGGGCTATTCTATTCGAAGTTTTGCCCAGGTTGCCCGGAATATCTTCGTTCAGGCCAATGTGATTGATCACTACTCGAGCGCCGGGAATGGCGGTAATTTCGCGCTCCAGCAAGTATTTCATCTCAGGCTTCGGGACCTCACCGTACAGACTGACAATATAGTTCTCAACCAGCGCCGACAGATTTTTCGCTCCCTCCAGTTTGCCCTGGGCCTTCAAGTTTTCGATGACGGCATTTACAGCGTTTAGCAACTCATCTTCGGCAACCAGGAAGTTCATGACATCGAGCACACCAGGCAACTTCCGCAGAGCCTCCTCGACTTCCTTCTTTTGCTCCTCCAGCTCAACCTTACCATACAGGGAGAGTACAACGCCCTCGCGCTCAACGAACACTTTGACGGGATGGGCGCTCCAGGCTGTAGTGCTAACCGTAACAATTTTATCAACCACGTCTTCGGCTTCTTGCAGGGCAGTTTCTGCAAGAGGCGTCGGCTTCCCTGTTTTCGCGGCCTCGGCAAACGTTGCCGCGTACTTTCCAGGCTCGACTACTTCTTCATGCGAGGCATTGGGGTTTTCAGACGCCCAGCCCAGGATGCCGACGAGCACAAACACAGCGCCGATGATGGTCACCCAGGGAGTGGTGTTGATGATCGCGAAGCCGATCATGGTGACAAGAATCGCCAGGCCCAAAAGAAGAGGCCAGAGACTGCCATTAGGCAGGTGAATATGGGCGGCTTCTTCGGCTTCAGCAATATCTGCATCCTGGTCTTCCAGTACAGGCACCGTCAACTCATCTTCAGTGAGATTCGTATTTTGAAGAGAAGTATTCATAAGTTCTCACTTTCCTTCGAGGATGTTTACGATCTACCAAGATAATCATCCTTCTATAAGCATAACAGGTATAAGCCCCTCTTGCAAGTAGCTACTTACCCGGCACAAGACCGCGAATGACAGGCAAAATAGTAGCATTGGCATCGCTGTTCCATTGACGATATTCTTTGATCTTAACCGCCAGGGCATCTGCCAGTGTGTCATCCATAACAAGCCGTCTTATCAGCTCGCGCTGCTGCCCCAGCTTCAACGCCACCTGGCCAATACCATACCGCGCGATAAACTCCAGGTTTCCCTTTTCCTGGCCGGGAATAAAGGTCGTAGCGATGAAAGGTTTGCCCAAAACTACGGCTTCAAAGAGCACATTCGGCCCGGCCTTGCCCATCACAATATCGGCAGCAGACATATACGGCGCAATCTCCCTGGTAAATGGAAGGGCAAACAGATTTTTCACTCCTCTAAAACGCCTGAGCAGGGCACGATTCATCCCCGTGGCAAGGATCACCTGCACTCGCTGATCCAGTGCCAGCAACCGCTCTGCACTACGCCAGAAGTTGGCTGCACCATCGCCTCCGCCCTGCAGGAAGATCGTAAAGCGATCAGGGTCCAGACCGAGACGAGTGAGCGTTTCTGCACGGCTCAACCCACCAGTACGATAGAATTGACCACGCACAGGCCAGCCTACAAGGTGCACATGACCGGGGTCGAAGCCGTTAGCCAGCGCCAGTTCACGAGATGCGCGAGTGGGTGCCAGGGTGGCTGCCGCATTTCGTTCAGAAAACCATGTAGCGTGTATGCTATATGGATCGGAGAGCAACAGCACGAATGGCGTCCTGGGAGCGTATTTCTCAAGCACACGCCTGGCTGCATGCGAAAGTAGCGGGTGGGTGGTTATTACCAGGTCGGGCTGTACCTGGTCAAGGGCACGTTTGAGCCTGCTATCGATCAAGGGCACGAGCAATCGTTGCACCGACCTCGCCTGCCCGGAACTATCGGATAAGTGGAACGCCATTGACCACAGCCAGAGAGCATAGTGCCCTGCAAAGCGATAACTGACCTCAAAAAGGCCGGGGAGCAGGTTAACGATGGTGATAGCAAATTCTTGTTCTAACAGGTCGCGCAAGGCTTCAGCCAGGCTCAAGTGACCGCCACCCGTCAGGGCAGTGAGAATAAGGATGTTGGGTCGGTTGGGCATAGTATCTCTCTCTAGCTGATCAACAGCAGACTAAAACCATAGTATCTCCACATGTATACTAGAGGCAAGTAATCAAGCAAGCATACTAATGTCAACTGACTTCTCTCAAATTTCCGCAAAACTACCCCCTCAAAAGAATGTACAAACAGGAACTTTTGTTCTATAATACTAATAGATAACCTGGACCCACCGGCAAGAGCTGGCTAAGAAAGAGATATTTATCACATGCTCCGAGATGTATTGCGGGAAACATGGCCTTATCAAAATATTCCTCAAGAGGGGCACGAGGAGGAACTCCCACAGCAATTTCAGCAGGCATTCCTGCAAGGACTGCACCAGGCGCACAAAGAAATACTGCAAGAGCTACGCCTGACCCTTTTGAAGATTGTGCGCGTGCGGTTCCCCAATGTAGTACGCCTGGCCAAAAAACAGACGGCTGATATTGAAGAGGTGGCAATTTTGCGAGACTTGATCGTCAAAATCAGCATCACTCAGACCGCCGAAGAGGCTGTCATGTACCTGCTAGAAGTGGATGAAGACGAAGACGAGGAGGATTGATTCTACTCTCCCAATAGCGTTTTTAAATCCGCGCTCAATTGATTAGGATCGAAGCTACTATCGAACAGGACCCGCTCACGACCGTCTTTGTCGATCACATAGATGGCGGAAGAGTGCGAGACTACATTCGTGCTGGTAGCGGCCTGGGCATCGACACTATATGATGCCCACACAGGTGCCAGTTGATCCTGAGCGCCAAGCAGGAAATGGAAGTAATTTCCCAACTCGTGAACCCTGGAGAAATTCTGTGCGGCGGCAGGAGTATCACCCTTGGGGTCCATGCTAACGGCCAGAATTGTCACATGCTGAGCATCCTTGCCCAGGTTCTGCATAGTCGTATGCAGCTTATTGGCCGTCAGAGGGCAGACATCGGGACAATGCGTATAGAGGAAGGTCAAAACGACAGGCCGGCCTTCGAACTGTGAAAGTGAAATCGGTTTGCCAAACTGATCACTCAAGCGAAAATCGGGAGCGGGTACACTGTCAAGATCGGTTCCCTGCAGGCCCGACTGGCTCGCACTCGGATTGCTACTGGTGGTGCCTCCTACGCTGTTGTGTAAACTCCAGAAAGCCACGAGCAATACAACCAGCAGTGCAAGGGTTATTACCGATAGACGAGATGCCAAACGCCAGCTCATGCTCATCGTTTTGTCCTCAGTGTATGACTCGATCGACTACCATAGCCGCAAAGATCATAGCAAGATAGCAGTTAGAATACCAGAAGAGGGTACGCGCCCACTTCTTCGATTGATCGCGCAGTAAGCGTATCGACATATAGAGCAGTATACCACCAAGGACAACAGCAGCCACCAGGTAGAGATAGCCCATTGCACGCATCGCAAACAGTACCAGCGTCACTGCCAGCAGCAAAAGCGAGTAGAGGAAAATCTGCTTGCGCGTCTCCCTTTCACCCATAACCACGGGCATCATCGGAATGCTGGCCTTCTCGTAGTCTTTCTGAATGAGCAACGAGAGCGCCCAGAAATGGGGGGGCGTCCAGTAGAAGATGATGGCAAAGAGCCAGATGGCTGGTAGGGCGAGCGTATGCGTTACCGCCGTCCAGCCCACCAGCACAGGAACAGCGCCAGCCGCTCCACCGATCACAATATTCTGCGCAGAGGAGCGCTTCAGCCACAGGGTATACACAAACACGTAGAAAAGAATGGCCGAGCACGCCAGAATAGCGCTGAGCAGGTTAACGAATAGTGTCAAAATGATGAAGGACCCGGCTCCCAGGGCAATACCAAAGATCAAAGCCTGGGTGGGCTGCACTCTACCAGCGGGCAACGAACGGCGCTGCGTGCGTCCCATGATCTGGTCGATGTCACGGTCGATGTAGCAGTTAATACAGTTTGCACTGCCAGCCGCCATTGCACCGCCCAGCAATGTTGCCAGTATCAGGCCCAGCGGAGGCAGCCCTCGCTCAGCGATTGCCATAGCCGCCACAGTTGTCCCGAGCAGTAGCACTGTCACATGCGGCTTCATCAGGTCAACATAGTTGGAAATCGTCTGCCTGATCGGCCCTGCTTCTTTCTTCTCCTCTTCCAGTTCTGCCAACGCCTCCCCCTCAGGCGCTGCCCGCAATTGGCGAGCTGCGAGCACGGCCAGCAGTACCAGGCAGCCCCACACCGCAGTAGCAAGGGCCAAGTGCAACCCCGCAATAAAGTCGGGTCTCTTCAAGAGCACAATCAGGCCACCGACAGCACTCTGTGCCACGAACAGCACACCAGCCACGAGCGCAACCCAGGCCTGGCCAGGCGCAACTTTACGCCTGCGCCATGCTGATATCAACGTCCAGATCAGCACCAGCCCCACAAATGCGGCAACCAGTCGATGAAAACTATTGATATCTGCAAGGTGATACTGCACAGCCCATTGTGGTGGCGTTCCGCACAGGGGCCAACCAGGGCAGGCCAGCGTCGCGCTGCTGCCCGCCACGTAGGAACCGCTGAGCATCAGCCCGTAGACCAGCAGCGCGTTCGTTGTCGCCAGGCGTACAAATTTTCGAGTTTTGGCGGGATGTTCTTTGCTGGGTTTCACCTGACCGGACATTACTGCAACTGTAATCACCAGGGCGAAAATTACTAAAGCTGTCCCAAGATGCGCTGTAATGATCGTTGGTGGCAACTTCATGAGCACTGTAAGTGCGCCCAGCACAATCTGCACCAGCAGGAAAACAGGCAGGAGCATAACCGGTATCAATAACTGCCGCTCTTTGCGTGCCCAGATCAATACGCTGACCACCAGCGAAACGATCAGCACGCTGACTATAGAAGCGGCATAGCGGTGGAATTGTTCGAGCAGTACGTGTATCCCTGCTGGATCAAACGCTTTTCCAAAGCAGAGCGGCCAGTCGGGACAACTCAGACCAGAGTCGGAGACACGCACTGTGCCTCCGAGTGCAATCAGAAAATAGGTAAATCCAACCGTCACCCATGCGATGCGGCGTATTATTTTCATTGGAATCCGCTATCCTTTTTGGAAAATACTGACTTAAGTCTATTTTCCTTGACGCTCCTGATACTGCCCTTGCAAAAAAAGGTCCCTGCCTTACAAGTACCTGAACAGGAAGGCACCGCGCCACAGGGTCAACGCGAGAGCCAACTTTTGATCGTGCGAGTGACCAGGCTTGCCCTACCCTTTGACTCCTGCTATAGTATTCAACGTCAGATATATTCGCGCGAAAGGCCGGCGGTATGGCAAACATAGGACTCGATTTCTGGCTCACACAATGGAACTGGGAGCCATCAATACTCATAGGTACGGTGCTGATTACAGGACTCTATCTTTATGCCATAGGGCCACTGCGCAAACGCTATTTCCCGGAAGAGCCGGTCAAGACCGGTCAAACAGTCTCTTTCCTGCTGGGTATATTCTTTATGTTCCTGTCGCCTGTCTCACCACTGGATGAACTGGGAGACTCCTGTGCTGTACCTCTTCCTCAGCGGTATGCCTTCTGTTTTGTTAGGAGCAGGTCTGACCTTCTCCCCGCCGCTCTACACTCCTTACATTGCCGCGCCTCGTGTATGGGGCATTTCTGCGGCCACAGATCAGCAACTTGGCGGGCTCATCATGTGGGTGCCGGTGAGCATTTCCTATATCGTTGTCATGAGTGTGCTGTTCATCCGCTGGATGCAGCAACAAGAAGCTAAACAACTGGCCGAGGAAAGAGAGGCCTACGAAAAACAAGAAGCTGAGGATGGGGCAGTAATGACGTAGAACTGTCGCCAGCATCTTCTCATCCATGTTATAATGCGCCTCAGAATTTCCACTTTGCCACTGCACGGGGAGAAATTAGGAAGTGGGAGACTCGCACAGGCACGCAAATCTTGCGCTCGCTGGGAAGGCTGCATCAACATGCTCATTACGCGTATTGAATTAGAGAATATCAAGAGCTATTGCCACATCACCGTAGATTTTCGTCGCGGCACAACCGCTATCAGCGGGCCAAATGGCGCCGGTAAAACCACCATCGTCGAAGCTATTGGCTTCGCCCTCTTCGATTATCTTTCTTATAACCAGTCACAGTTCGTGCGCGAAGGCGAAAAATATGGGCGCGTAGTCGTCCACCTCATCGGCAGCGATGACCGCCCCTACGAGGTCGAGCGGCGCTGCGGCGCGGGCGCAAAATGGGTCGTCTATGACCGCGAAGCCGACCTTCGTGTCGAACAGCGTACCGACGTGCTGGATAAGCTCCATGAGCTCTTCGGCATTGATCGGGAGCGGCCACTGGATGTCCTCTTCCGCGATGCTCTGGGAGTGCCACAGGGCACCTTCACCGCTATTTTCCTGGAGGCTCCCAGCAAGCGCAAACAAACATTCGATGCCCTGCTGCAAATCGAAGATTTCAAGACTGCTTTCGATTACCTGCTCAATGTAGAGAAAGTCTACCAGGAGCAGATTCAAACGCAAAAAAGCGCAATCCAACGCCTCGAAATCGAGACGCGCGCCCTGGAAGAATGGCGTGCAGGTCTCAAAAACGCCCGCCTGGATGATCAGCAGAAAAAAGAACAAAACGTGCTAGGTACCCAGCGGCTCGCAGCATGCAAAGAACGCGCCGAAACACTGAAGCGGCAGCGCGATTACCTTGGGCAATGCAGGTCACGACTCGACCAGAGCAGGACAATCCACAATACTTCTCAAGAACTCCTGCTCAATAGCCAGAAACAGTTACACGATGCTCGCACTGCCCGGCAAGCAGTAGAAGGCAGCCAGGCCAGTTATGAGCGCTATTTACAGGTAGAAGCAACCTTGAAGCGACTACGCCAGGACGAGCGCAGGCGTAACACACTACGCCAGCAGCAATCCGACTTGCAGAGTAAATCGGCAACTCATGAAGCCCATATCAGCAATTTTCAGAGCAGGCTGAATGAGGTTGCTGCAGCCCATCAAAAACTGATAGAGTTATTTCCGCTGGTCGAGCAGCAGCACGAATTAGAAAAGCAGAGTGAAGCCCTGGCAAGACAGGTTACTCAACGCGAGGGATTGCTAAAAGAAGCACAACGTTTCCAGCAACAGCGCACAAATGGACTTCAGCAGTTAGAAAGCTTGCAGCAGCGCATCGCTGCCATCGAACCGCTGCAACCATTGGCCGAGCAATTAACCGGACGTGTCGAGAAGTTAGCACGTCTACAAGCCATGATAAAGGAACGGGGTTCTAAGCGCTTGCAATTTGAGGAGAAACACAAGCAGTTGCAAGCGAAGCGCGATGAGCGTGAGACAGTCGCTGACTCCTTACGTAAAATCGAAGACACTATAGCCAAAATTGAGGCGCATCGCCAGGAAGCTGAAGAACTGCCGGCATTGCAAAAACAACACGAGCAACTCTCCGCGCAGCAGCACCGCTTAGAGGGTAATATCGAAGGCTATATGAAATCTCGCAGGCAATCGGCGGGCGGCCAGTGTCCCCTGCTGAATCAACCGTGCCTGAACATTATACAACTCGGCATGGTCAGCCTGGAATCCTACTTTGATGGCTTGTTAGCCGAGGAGCACGCACAGCTTTCTGACCTCACCCAGCAGTTGGTAGCACTCGATGACCGCATGTCGTACGTCAAAAAATACGCTGACGCGTTGAGCAAGCTGGGCCAGTATATCGAGCGCTGTGACAGCCAGGTAGAGCGCTTACGAGGAATAGCACTCGATATAACGCGCCTGGAGCGCGAGGTTACAGATTTAGAGGATGACCTGGAAACGCTTAAGCACCTCGATCAGCAAATCGCCCAGGCCAAATCCCAGCGCGATGAGAGTGAAAAGGCAGATCAGCAGGTGCGCGAATTGGAGGGCTTGCGCAAGCAGATCCAGCAGGTGCAGGTAATGGTTCAGCAATACACGAGCGATTACGATGAACGCCTGCAACAGGCTGACGAGTTGCGCGAAAGCGCCGATCAACTGCAAGCGGTTCAACAGCAACTGCGGGCGCTCAATGATCCTCGCGCACAGAGCAAAACACAACAGCAAATCATTAAGCAAGAAGCGGCCTTTCAGCAACAATTGCAAGCCGAGCAGCAAAAACTCCAGGAGGCCGAGCAGCAGTTGCACGAGCTCGATCAGCAGCTGGCCCTTTACATTGAGCTTGATACCCAGGTCGCTCAGCAGGAAGCTATCCGCCAGCAGTGCGAACCCGGATACTCGACTTATTTGAAGAATATCGATACGGCGAAACTTCTCCCCGAACGTGAGCAAGCATACCGGCAGGCTGCGCAGAAGGCTGAGCAGGCCGAGCGAGATCTGATCGCCGCCGAACAAGCATATCGCGAGGCAGAGGCTGCATTCGACGAGCAAGAGCTTACCAATATCGAAAATGAGGTCAATCGACTTACTGCTGAACTGGCAAGGTTGGCCGAGGCCATGCGCAAATTGCAACTGGAAATCAATGCGCTTGAACAACAAATCCAGCATGCTGAGGCGCTGCTTGTCGAGCTGGAGGCGGCAGAAAAGGAAAAGCAGGCGCTTGAAGAATTGCACCGCATGATCGAGCAGTTCCGCAAGTTAATCAGAGAGGCCGCTCCCCATGTACTCAAAGCCATGATGACCGGCATCTCCATTGAAGCGAACCGCATCTTTGGCGAGATCATGGGCGATCGCAGCGCACAGCTCTCCTGGCAGAATGACTATGAAATTATCTTGCACCGCCAGGGAGCCAATCGTACTTTTGCACAGTTGAGCGGCGGAGAACAGATGAGCGCGGCGCTTGCTGTGCGACTGGCATTACTCAAAAAGCTCTCCTCGCTCAATATCGCGTTCTTTGATGAGCCGACCCAAAACATGGATGAATTGCGCCGCACGAACCTGGCAGAGCAGATCCGCCGCGTGCGTGGCTTCGACCAGTTGTTTGTCATCAGCCACGATGACTCCTTCGAGCAGGGCCTTGACAGCCTGGTTCGCCTGCGCAAAATGGATGGCCAGACACGCGTACTGACTGAAGACGATGTCACGTTGACAGAGGAGCAGGTGAAAGTCCATGCTACATAAAGGCAAGCTCCAGGCAGCCCTGAATTTTAAGCGAAGTCAATTTACCACTTATGACAGTTCGTTCAGCGATCAGCTCCATGCTTACCGGCACGCGCTCGAAACGCTTTATCTGCGCTATCCTTCGGGCGTACAGCTAGAGCACACGCTCCCACCGGATGGCAGCGGTATGCCGCCAGCAGGCGCCCGTCCCAGTATCGAGTTTGATCGCTGGCTGGTTCACGCTGAACAGAACTCATATCATGGGCCATATTTCTCTTTCGGACGCGAATTTGCCAACCATGAGCAGGCGCGTCAATGGGCCGAATGCATCGAGGGCATCACCACGCTCGCCGTTGATGGCAGCCAGTTACAGCCCTGGCGTGACGCCTCGATCCCCGTAGCCTTGATCCAGGTTGGTTGGTTTGCCAATCCTCATACGCAGGGTCGACCGTATACCAAAGATGTACACATGGAAGTACTTTCTCCCGACGAAATTATGGAGGAATCTAAGACCGAAAGCAAAGACCCTGACAGCTATCCTTATTCGGAGATGCAAGTGACGCTGCGCCGCTATATGCTGGAAGTGGAAACGCTCTGCAACCAGATGGAACAATACGGCCAGGCGCGCCGCGCCGGTGATCCAGCGCACAGCCCGGTGGTCTTTTTTGACGGTTCGCTCGTCGTCTCGTTCGCCTTGACTATGCCCAGCCCTTACCGCGAGCGTTACATTGCCTCCGCCATCTCTTTGCTGCAAACATCGGAGCAACAACGTGTGCCGCTTATCGGCTACATAGACACCAGCTACGCGCGTGATATCATCACCATGCTGCGCCGCCTCGACGCTATGGAACGCCAGCCCGTGCTGCGCGAAACCAAAAAGATTCACGACGCGCTTCTATGGCAGGGTCACCTGAGCTGGGGGGATCGCACTCCTGCAATGATCTGCGCTCGCGGTGATATCCTGGAGGGCTACGGTCCTTATCGCGAAAGCGTGGCTTTCTGCTACCTGCAAACCACCTCTACACGCCCACCTGCCCGCCTGGAATTCCCCCGCTGGCTACTCGACGATGGAATTCTGGAGCCGGTGCTGGACGCGGTACGCGCCGAGGTGATTGCCGGGCAGGGATACCCTTACGCTATCGAGGCGGCAGATGCCGTGTCGGTGATTACGATGCAGGATAGGGCCGAATTCTACGGTTTGTTCCAGGAATTTATCGAGCGGCAGGGGCTGAAGTTTACGTTCTCGACCAAGGCGGTGAGTAAGAGCAGGAGGAGATAATATGATATACTTACCCGTAGAAATCTCTTGCTTATATCGTTCGACCTAGAGAAAAATGGTATGTCTCGTTCAACCAATTACACCCTCACCTGCACTTGCGGGGAGGTGTTTACCAGTCCAATTTATGAATATGTCAATGTCGCGAAAGACCCACAGTTGCAGTACACTGTGCTGGCCGGTCTACTGAACGTTTCCACCTGCCCCGCGTGCGGGAGGCGGGCAGCTACTGCGCGGCCTTTCATCTACTCCGACCCGGCCCACAGCTTGCTCGCCTACGTTCACCCACACAACGATGTGCCTGAAGAGGCCCGGCTCCTGGTTCTGGAAAAACTGCGCAGCGTTTATGAACATATCGCTGGTGAGGCCGAACAACACTCCAACCCGGAAACCGGCGGCGACAGCAGCAGCATCGAACCGGCGGATGTAGCAACAGACCAGGTGCCAGAAACGCCTCCGCTGCAAGTCGTCTTCGGCTCAGACCAACTGCATGAACTCCTCAACACAGTACTAAGCCAGGAAGAACGCCTGGGTAAGCTGGCACTGAATACGCGCAGCCGCGACAACGCTGAACGTGGGCAACTGCTGCACATCGCACGCAAGCTCGCCCAGGAAATGCAGTGCCAGGTCGAAGTAGAAGACCTGTCCGACGAGTACACTGTCTGGCTCTTCGGCTCACGCCGCCAGATCGGAGCCATTATGCGCGAATTAGCAACACGTGGATAAATGCCATGATTACGATCGGAGTTCTGACCATTAGCGACAGCGGTGCGAAGGGCGCTCGCGAAGACACCAGCGGCGAAAATATCCGGGCGATGGTCACCACCCAACTGCCGGAAGCAGTCGTCAGCGCGGGCGCAATCATTCCCGACGAACGCGCATTGATCGAGGGCACGCTGCGCGAGTGGAGCGACGAGAAACAGCTCAACCTCATCCTCACTACGGGCGGCACAGGGCTGGCCCCACGCGATATCACGCCAGAGGCCACCAGAGCAGTCATCGACCGCGAAGCCCCCGGTATCGCCGAGGCTATGCGCGCCGTCAGCCTGCAACATACGCCGTTCAGCATGCTTTCACGCAGCGTTGCCGGCACGCGCGGACGCACCCTCATTATCAATCTCCCCGGCAGCCCCAAAGCGGTAAAGGAATGCCTTGAGTACATCCTGCCCGTACTACCGCATGCCATAAACCTCCTCATCGAGGGACCGCGAGAACACTAGCAGATGGCTATCGACACTCCCATCATCACCTACCAGGGCCACGGCGATAATGTTTTTGCCGTAGCCTGGTCTCCCGATGGGCCTTCATCGTCCCCCGGACGCGGCTCCTGGATTGCCTCCGGCTCGCGCGACACAACGGTACGAGTCTGGAAAGCCAGCACTGGCGAGGATTACCTTGTTTACCAGGGCCATGCATCCTATCTGCTTTCCCTGGCCTGGTCTCCCGATGGCAAACGCATTGCATCTGGCGACACTGCCGGCACCGTACGGGTATGGGAAGCTTTCACAGGCAGAACCATTACCACCTATCATGGTCACACTCGTTTTGTGCGCAGCGTAGCCTGGTCTCCAGACGGCACATACATCGCCTCCGGTGGAGACTACGGCGACAGCACGGTGCAGGTCTGGCAGGCTTTTAGTGGCAATCATCTCTATACCTACAGCCGGCAATATAGGATTTTTGCCGTGGCATGGTCACCTGGTGGCAAACGTATCGCCTCTGGCAGCTTCGATGCCAGCGTGCAAGTCTGGGATGCTTTCAGCGGAGAGAACATCTTCACCTACCAGGGCCACTCGGGGCCAGTCTATACCGCAGCCTGGTCTCCCGATGGCCTTTACATTGCCTCTGGCGGAGACGATAAGACCATCCAGGTTTGGGAAGCTTCGACGGGAAAGAGCATTTGCACCTACAAAGGCCATACAAGCGCAGTTAAGTCCCTGGCCTGGTCCCCCGGCAGCGAGTATATTGCTTCGGGAGGTGATGATACGACAGTGCATGTTTGGGAAATTGCCACGGGAAGGTCTATCATCGACTACAACGGCCACACTCATTGGGTGCGAACGGTGGCATGGTCACCCGGTGGAGACTATATTGCCTCTGCAAGCGATGAGAGGGTGCACATCTGGCAACCATTTTAACAATTAGCGGGAACCTTACTCGTCTTTCAAGCCCTTTTTTAGTTCCTTTACAAACCCAACAATACCCTCTGTCCATGTCATCTCGGGCTCGCGTTTGGCCTGCTCTTGTTGGCGACGTAATTCTGCACGGGCGGCTGCGCGTTGTCTTTCCTCCGCTCGTTGCGCATCATAGGCGGCGCGCTTCGCCGGGTCACGCAATACTTCATAAGCTTCATTGAGACGCTTGATGTGCGTGTCCCTGGCTTGCTGGTTGAGGTCAGGATGGTGCAAGCGCGCCAGGCGCCTGTACGATCGCTTGATTTCGGCCAATGTTGCAGTAGGTGGAACTTCGAGAATCTTATAATAGTCCGGCATCAATCAGGCACCTGTACTTCCAAATCCGCCTCTTCCTTTGCCCATCTCATCCACTTCATTCCAGGACACACGTAACACAGGAACAAAAATACCCTGGGCGATACGCTCTCCACGCTTTACCGTCACCGCTTCCTCGCGGAAATTAAAAACCTGCACCATCAGTTCATCGCCTTCACCGCAATAATCCTGATCGATGATGCCAACGCCATTAGGAATGAGCAGCCCTTTGCGGCGGGGGGTGCTGCTCCTCAGCGTGAGCAAGAGCATATACCCCTCCGGTATGCGTACAATCACGTTGCCGGGGATAAGCTCTATCGTGCGCGGTGCAATCTCTGTATCCTCGCGGCAGAGCAGATCAAACCCTACCGAACCCTCTGTAGCGTAGGTGGGCAGTGGCAAATCGGCATCAACGCGTTTAATCGTAACTTGTAAGTGTTGCGATGATCTATCCATTCTGCTATTCTAGAGTAGAGCCCGAGCAACGTCAAGGGATATCGCGCCATTAGGAGAAGCATTGCTATTGAGTATACGCACGAAATTGCTCGTCACGGGTATACTTTTATGCGTGGCCCTGGGCGCCACTATATTTTTTGCGGTGCAGACCATCCAGGCTATCCAGCGCTTTCAGGAAGAACATACTCTCACCCTGGCCGGCGATGTGAGTACCATCCGTCCGTGGATGACCATTCCCTACATTGCTCGCGTCTACCATGTGCCGGAAAGCTATATCTATGAGAGGTTGCATATCACTGATCCCCAGTCGGTACGCCTTACCTCGCTACACGCCCTGGCAGGGCGTTACAATCTCCCGGTCGACGGCCTGATTAGCGATGTGCAAAATGCTATCAGGACGTATCGCAACCAGCATCCTCACGATGCAACTGCCAGCCTGTACATCGACACATTGCTCGCTTTAGAGAGGAGAAAACTATGAGCGCACTCCTCTCTGGTCTACTCACTTTCTTCGAAACCTATGGCTATTTCGCGCTGTGGGTCTCTGTTTTCATAGCAGCAGCTGGTCTACCTCTGCCCATCTACCTGGAAATGCTTGCAGCAGGAGCGTTCGCGGCACTGGGCGATTTCAATCTCGTGCTGCTCTTCATAATTGCTTTCAGCGCGCAGGTTTGTGGCGATAACGTAGGCTATTTGATTGGCCGGCGCTGGGGCAGTAAAGTGCTAAACTGGCTGGAACAGTCCAAAAAATGGAATCGTTTCATCCCATTGAGAACTATTGAGCGATCTCGCCACTACTTTCGGCAACGCGGAGGGTGGGCGATCTTTCTCAGCCGTTTCCTCTTCACAGCACTGGCAGGAATCATTAATCTGCTCGCAGGTTCAGAACTCTACCCTTATCGTTACTTTATTCTCACCGACGCCTCTGGTAAGGCGCTAGGCGTGCTTATTCAGCTGCTGCTTGGCTTTATCTTTGCAGCGAGCTGGGAAGTAATGGGAGAGATTCTCGGACCGCTCTCACTTTTTATTTTGGGACTTTTAGCCGTCTTTCTATTAGTAAAACTCCTGATAAAATACATGCGAGAGTTAAAGCAAGCGCATTCTGCCGAAGTTAGTCAATCCCTGGACGTTCAGAGTATCCCGGGAGGAGCGCCCGTGGTTGATACATCTGCCAGTCCATCCGGCAAATTGCCACTTTTATAGTCCTGAAACGTATACTGAGTAGAGGCGCCAAACACGTTTCGTTTCAGGCAAGGAGCGCTTCCATAGAGTCATCAGTTGATGAAAGGAGACATTTGCGTTATAATTAGGGTAACGAAGGAATATTTTCCGTTTTGTCTGTGTTTCTATAAGTAGAGAGACAGATTGATGTGCGTCTATAAACTTCCTCCCACTCGGTATTCGGACACAGTGTCACATTCGAAAATCGAAGGACTACTTTCCCTGAGTCTAGGACCGAACCGACGGAAGAAAAAAGCTATCTTGCTGCTTAAGATGCTACTTTTGATGGAGGGCTTAAAATGATTGATGTACAGCGTGAAGCGACCGGCCCTATGCTTACCTTGGATGATGATGACACAAAGGATACTACTATCGATCTCTCGAAACAATGTGACGAAATCGTCGATCGCTTGCTGATAAAAGATCTCGAATATAATGAAGATGACGCAGAGAGCCCCGGCAAGGATGAACCAGAGTTTGAAGAGGACATCGCGAACATGGACACCAGCCCTCTTGAGTTGGAAGAACTACCTGATATCCATGAAGATCTGACTCAACTGCCTGACTCACCAGGTCTTGAGACCCCTTCAATCCTGGCATTGCCAAGGATGGCGCCTGAGGATGTGCCACATACGCGGCGTGCAACAATGCGCCGGCGCCGTTCCGAAGATGCGGATGAGAACGCGGTGAATACCGCCGATGCGGGCGAATCAGATGCAGTGATGACCTACCTGCGGGAAATTGGCCGTGTGCCGATGATTACGCACGAGCGGGAAATTGAGCTCGCCCAGCGCATCGAAATGGGCGACCGTGAGGCCATGAAGCAGTTCATCCTGGCGAACTTGCGATTGGTGGTAAGCATTGCCAAACGCTATGTAGGACGTGGTCTGACACTGCTCGACCTGATTCAGGAGGGCAACATCGGGCTGATTCGCGCCGTACAGCGCTATGACTGGCGGCGTGGGCATCGTTTCTCCACGCATGCAACCTGGTGGATCCGCCAGGCCATCAGCCGGGCGGTTGCCGATAAAGGGCGAACGATTCGATTACCTGTATACGTCAATACTGCATTGAACCGCATTCGCCGGGAACGCCAGCGGCTTTTACAGGAACTTGGCCGTGAGCCAACAGAAGAAGAGCTGGCAGAAGCGACAGGCCTGGACCCTATTCGCATGGTCGAACTGCAGGCGGCTCCTGGTGCTCCTGTCTCTCTGGAATTGCCTGTCGGCGAGGACGAGGAGCAGGAATTGGGCGATGTACTTGCCGATACAGAGTCCGCCTCACCAGAAGATATCGCGACCAAGCAAACGCTTAAAGTTGAAGTGCAGCGCGTGCTTGAGGCGGTTCTTACTCCGCGCGAGCGGCTGGTCTTGCAATTGCGTTTCGGCCTCGGTAACAGCCAGGCACATCCACTCGAACAGGTGGGACGTGAACTGGGTATCACACGCGAACGAGTCCGCCAGATCGAGGCTGGGGCGCTGGCTAAACTACGTCAACCACCCGTTTTGGAGCGATTACGCGGGTAAAATTTTTCATCGAGTGACCATTTAACCCTGGCACCTGCGCAGGTGCCAGGGTTATTTTATTTCCTCTTGCTCTTGCCCAGATCACGCTCAACGTGTATCACATTCTTGACCTTCTCAAGGCGCGCAAACACACGCTGCATGTGCTCAAGCCCTTCGACCTCCAATGTGGCGCTGATGATCGCTGTTTCTTTGCCCACGCTGACGGTTGAACCCACCGAAGTCATATTGACACCCATTTCCGAGACGACTGTGGCAATATCACGAATGAGTCCTGCGCGGTCACGCGCCGTAATCACCACCGGAGCCAGGTAATGCTGGTAGCCCATTGTCGTCCAACTCACGTTTACCAGGCGCTCACGATCACGCTCACGATAGCGATCAATATTTTTGCAATCGGCGCGATGAATAATGGCGCCTTTACCACGGCTAATGAAACCGACAATCTCATCACCAGGTAACGGGCAGCAGCAATTCGCCAGGCTGCTAAGCAGCCCGCTGACCCCGGCCACCTGCAAACGAGCTGGCGCCACCTGCTTGCTAACAGCGGTCAGAGCGGGCGGTTCATCACTCTCTTTTGCCTCTTTCCCGTCCCGCTGTTCGCGTTGTTGCCAGAAATCGAGGAGTTTGACGGCCACAGCGTGCGGGCGAATGTCATCCCCACCGATGGCTGCCAGGATATCTTCAAACGACTGCTTGCCATACTCCTCTTTTAACCAGTTTTGCGCTTCTTCATTAAGAAGCGCCTCGATGCCGCGCAGCCCCTGCACCTTCAGCTCCCGGTCAAGGCGCTCTCGTCCAATCTGGATATTGATATCGCGCTCATAAATTTTGAGGTAGCGCCGGATTTTACTACGAGCTGCAGCAGTTCGAGCGAAATTCAACCAGTCGCGTGTTGGATGAGCGGTACGGCTGGTCACGATATCCACGATCTCGCCGCTTTTCAGCTCGTAATCCAGCGGCACCATGCGTGTCACAAGCCGCTCGCCATCGCCGCTGCCGCTCTCGGTGATGATGCGGGCGCCTGCACAACGGTCACCTACCTTCGTGTGCACGCGGTAGGCAAAATCAAGCGGAGTCGAGCCAACCGGTAAGTCTTTGACCTCGCCTTTGGGCGTGAAGACAAAGATCTGTTCCTGGAAGATTTCGTCCTTCACGGCCTCGACAAATTCACTATCGCTCGCAGTGGCGGAACGCAACTCCCGCTGCCAGTCCGCAAGCTGGCGCAGCCAGGCCAGCAATTCCTTAGCCGAAGCCGAAGCATGGTCACCGACATCCTTGTAATGCCAGTGCATAGCCACGCCATACTCCGCCATTTCGTGCATAGCACGCGTACGGATCTGAATCTCCACGAGCCGGTCATCCAGGCAGAAGACAGTGGTATGGAGCGCCCTGTATCCATTGGGCTTAGGATTGGCGATAAAGTCTTTGATGCGCCCGTCCTTCGGTTTCCACAGGCTATGCACATGACCCAGCGCGAGGTAACAATCCGGGGTCGATTCCACGAGAATGCGGAAAGCAACCAGGTCATGAATCTGGCTGAAATCGACAGCGGCTTTGAGATCTTCCAGGCGCTCAACATCGCCTGCATTACGCTGCAGTTTCTTATAGAAACTATACAGGTGCTTAACACGCCCCGATACCTCGGCCTTCAAGCCGAGCTTTGCCATCTCGTCACCCAGGATCGTACAGACGCGGTCCACATAGGAGCGCCACTGCCTGCTCTCCGCTTCCACCTGGCTGCGCACCCACGCGTATTTCTCCGGCTCCAGGATTGCAAATGCCAGGTCCTCTAGCTCACTCTCCACAAGCGACATGCCCAACCGCCCGGCCAGGGGCGCATAAATCTCGCGCGTCTCCTGCGCCATCGTCAACATTTCCTGTTGATCTATGGAAGAGGTGTGTGCAGATATCATACGCATCGCGTGCAGCCGGTAAGCCAGCTTCAGCATTACCACGCGCGGGTCTTCCGACATGGCGAAGAACATTTTTCTTACGGTTTCAGCCTGCTGGCGCCGCAGAGCCTCTCGCACGCGCTGTTTCTTCTGCTCACGGTTATCGCTTTCGCCCGCGGCGGGGTGACTTGAGACACTCGCGCCTACGCGCTTCTTGCGCTCCAGAATATTCATACGCAGCATGCTGCCCACAACACGTGCCACGGGAACCCCCAGAGTAGCCTCCACCCGTTCAAGCGATACGAGATCAGAATCAACGGCCTCAAAAACCAGGCCGGCGGCCACGCCCACCGCGTCAATGTGCATGATTTCGGCCAAAATGGTCGCAACGGCTAGAGCATGCTCCAATGGCGGTACCGGGCGTTCGCCCCTCACGCCCCCGCAGGTGTCTTGCGCAAGCCGGAGCGCCTGCGCAACCTGTTCAACTTCGGCAGGAGGCATATATTGCACGAGGGTGAGTAACTGTTGTGCCTGCTTATTGGTATGTTCACTTGAGGTTACTTGCTCATCTACAGACATATCTATCATACGTATTTCCGGTCTATCAATTGTAATCTGCTACGCTATGCTGGTCGCCTACCGACATCGCGACTCACACTCACCACGTTCTTAATTTGCTGTAGTCGTTCAAAGATCGGCTCGATCTGATCTACGGCCCTGATCTCCAGTGTAGCAGTAATGACTGCCTTTTGCAACGAAGCGTTAGTAGTTGATGCTACCGCCGTCATATTGATGCCCGCATCCGCAACCACCCCGGCCACGTCACGTAAAAGCCCGGCACGATCATGGGCAATAATAATGATCGGTGCCAGGTAATACTGGGGTTCTATCTGCAACCAGTTGACATCAACCAGCCGTTCGGTTCCCTGTCCGCGGTAGCGGCGCAGTGTGCGACAATCGGTGCGATGCACCATAATGCCCTTATTAGGGTTCAGAAAACCCACAATCGCATCTCCTGGAAGAGGACAGCAACAATTGGCTAACTTGACAAATTGCTGGGGCGCTTCATGTTCCCCATTCCCATTGTGATGGTGTCCATTTTTTACAGCTTCCGCCTCTTGCTTGATGTCGCCGCGCACCTGCATGAGAGGCATAAGATATTCAAGCACAGTTCCTACCGGCAGATCCTCGCGCCCTAACGCCACGAACAGGTCATCTGGCGTGTTGTACTTTTTGGCCGCGTTAAAGCGCGCAAGGTCTTCGTCGCGCACCACTCGTACCCCGGGCGCCCCTATAGCCTTCAAAGCCAGGTCCAAACGTTCGCGCCCCAGTTGCAGGTTCACCTCTCGCTCATATGTCTTTAAGTAACGACGAATCTTGGTGCGCGCGGTCGTCGTACGAGCGAAGGAGAGCCATTCGCGGGTAGGATGGGCCTCCTCACTCACGAGAATATCGACAATCTCGCCGCCTTTCAGTTCATAGTCTAGCGGCACAATACGGGTTACCAGTCGCCCGCTGTCATCCATATTGGTGATGATGCGCGCGCCAATGCAATGATCGCCTATGTCGGTATGGATGCGATAGGCCATATCGAGGGGCGTCGAACCACGGGGCAGATCTTTCACCTCGCCTTTTGGGGTAAATACGAAAATCTGCTCCTGGAAGATATCGCCTTTCACCGCCTCCACAAACTCGTCTGCATTCTGGGGCAGTTCACGCTGCCACTCGCGCAGTTGCTCTATCCACGCAATCATTTCGCGAGAAGAGAGGCGGGCTGATCCGCGCTCCTTCAGGTACCAGTAACTGGCGATACCGTAATCAGCGATACGCTGCATCTCTTGCGTGCGAATCTGTATCTCCGCCAGTTGATTATCCAGGCAGAACACCGTCGTATGCAGCGACTGGTAGCCATTCATCTTAGGCGTGGCGATAAAGTCTTTGATGCGTCCATCCTTGGGACGCCACAAGGCATGGATATGCCCCAAAGCCAGGTAGCAATCCTGCACGGAGTCGACCAGTATACGGTAGGAGACCAGGTCATGAATCTGGCTGAGTTCTTCTCCACTCTGCTCCAACTTGCGAGTGACGCTGGCGAGATGTTTCTGCCAGGCATGTACCTCAGCATGTATGCCCGCTTTCTCCATCTCATCGCGCAGGGCCTGGCAGATTTGCTCGATAACAGGCTCGTGCTTGCGGCGCTCTGCTTCCACTTCACGCGCAAGGCTGGCGTATTTTTCGGGCTCCAGGTAACTGAAAGCCAGGTCTTCCAGTTCCGCCTGTACTAAAGCCATACCAAGACGCCTGGCAAGGGGTGCGTAGATCTCCCGCGTCTCACGAGCTTTGTTTTGCTGCTGCGCCGGATTCATCACACTCAGCGTACGCATATTGTGCAAGCGGTCAGCCAGTTTGAGGACTACCACGCGCGGGTCCTCAGCCATTGCCAGCAGCATCTTGCGTACCGTCTCCGAACGCTGGCGGCGTTTCAACTCACGGGCTACGCGCTGCTTTTGTTCAAGCTGTTCAGGCGTTTCCAAGGGAGAGGTCCGCTTTACCGCGCTCATCTCCTCTTGTACCGGTATAGGCCTGCCCGCCAGGGCGTCAAATTTGGTGACACCATCAACAATATTCGCTACCGCGTCACCAAATTGTTGACGCAATTCATCTAATGCAAAATCGGTGTCCTCGACAACATCATGCAGTAAGGCAGCCACTATGCTATCAGCATCGATGCGCATATCGGCCAGCAGGAGGGCGACCTCCAGTGGATGTTGAATGTACGGCTCTCCAGAACGACGAAGTGTCCCCATATGCGCCTGACTCGCCACGTTATAGGCGCGTTGAATCGTCTCCACGTCTTGCGGAGTCAAGTACTGGCGTACCTCCGCCAGCAGGTCCTCCAGTGTCATTTCGGAGAACGCGATAGACCCATCTTCGCCCGGATTAATGGCCACAATTGAAATCCCTTTGAAGCTGCTGATAGTAACCACCTGCTCATAGTTTAGAACACAAACGTATACAATGCAATAAATATGTGCACTACTCGTTCGCACAGTTTGTTACGGATAAGTTTAAGCAACGTAACTACACACGAGTAATTGTAGGGATAAATGTGTTACAGCACCTTGAAGAATCAGCAACATTGCTGATAGTAAATGCAGTCCCTATCTATGATAACAACGTATGGGGCGCGTCTATTCAAAAAGGGGTTGCCAAAAGAAAAAAAGAAGCAAGGCCTCGAACAAACCTTGGCCTTGTCTCTCTATTCTGATCGTTCCATTGTCATCCCACATACTGTTGGGGGCGATGGAAATCAGCAACGACGTAATCTCTGTTCGATACAGGGATCACTCAAGCGTCACGTGACACTCGCATCCTGTCATAGCACGTGCTGCAATAGACGGGGCGGTCATTCTTGGGTATGAATGGCACCTGCGTCTCGGCTCCACACTCGGCGCAAATGACTGTATGCATTTCGCGTGGGCCACGCTCCGAACGACTACCCGAGCCGCCAGATGCACGGCGCGCTGAGCGACATGCAGGACAACGACTGGGCTGATTCAACAAGCCTTTTTGCTGGTAAAACTCTTGTTCACCCGAGGTGAACGTGAAGTCATTACCGCATTCCCGGCACCTGAGGGTTTTGTCAACGAAACTCAACTAGGGACCTCCTTATGATATGTTAGTATTCTTCCGGGTCCATATCCTAACAGATGTCACCAGTTTGTATGTCACCCCTAACAGCGCGGGACTAAATGTTCTGGACGAACACTGTATGCCAGACCGAGATCGGATACCGCATGAAAGCATACACTATCTTTTGCCGAATTGCAAGTGTTTTCTTCACTAGATTGTTGAATCGTTTGTATTTTAATATTTTTTTATGTGTATTTTTCACACGAAGCAGGCTTTTTTTATGGGTAGATAGTATGTTGGGCTATTTCTTGACGCATATGAGACAATACAAGTTGTAGAAAATATTCAAGTGTGCCCCGTAAAAGGGGAATCCAACGGGAACGCATGTCACCATTCTCATTCACTATAGACGCCGAGTGTCCCCAAAGCTGGGCGCGGGCAGGAACGATCAACACGCCGCATGGCAGCATCCTCACACCCATTTTCATGCCGGTCGGCACGCAGGCAACCGTCAAAAGCGTCTCACCCGAAGAATTGCGCGAAGCAGGCGCAGCGATCATCCTTGCCAATACCTATCACCTGATGCTGCGGCCCGGGGCTCAATTGATTGCCGGTCTTGGCGGCCTGCACCAATTCATGCACTGGGATGGCCCTATTCTTACCGACAGCGGCGGCTTCCAGGTCTTTAGCCTGGGACACCTGCGCAAATTGAACGAAGAGGGAGTCGCTTTCAAATCACATCTCGACGGCTCCCTACACCAGCTCACACCCGAAAATGTGATGCAGATCGAATCTGAACTCGGAGCCGATATCATTTTACCGCTCGACATTTGCGCCGCCTATCCCTGCAATCCAAAGGATGCACGGGAAGCGATGGAGCGCACGCACCGCTGGGCAGAACGCGCGCTGATCGCCAGGGAACGCTATCAAACGGAACAAACCCTGTTTGGTATAGTGCAGGGTGCGTTTGAGGCAGAACTGCGCCAGCAGAGCGCCCGCTTCACCGGCAATCTACCTTTTCCTGGCCTCTCGATCGGCGGACTTTCGGTCGGTGAACCCAAGGCCGTCATGTGGGAGATGTTGCAGCACGTCACACCCGAATTACCAGACGCTAAACCACGCCACCTGCTGGGCGTAGGCTCACCCGAGGATTTTGTGACAGGTGTTGGCCTGGGCATGGATATGTTCGACTGCGCGCTGCCAACGCGCGTAGCCCGTCATGGCGGCCTGTTTACCGGATATGGGCGTATCAATATTAAATCCGCACGCTACCGGGCCGAACGCGGCCCCATCGAGGAGGGCTGCGACTGCTATACCTGTCGCAATTACAGCGCTGCCTACGTACACCACCTGGCACGTACCGAAGAACAGTTGTATTATCGTTTGGGGAGTATCCATAATGTACGCTATATGCTGCGCCTCGCCGGCCAGATGCGAGACGCAATTATTGCCGGAACATACCCTGCTTTTCGCGATACCTTCTTAGCACGCTATAAGCCGGTATCAGAAGAAGTGCGCGAAGATCAGCGCAAAAAATGGAAGGCTGCGCGTTCGCGCTAAGTTCGGGACGCCCTGGATGGGATAGGTGAAGGAATCCTTGATGCACGAACCATATCGTTTTCTCGACACACGCGTACAGGACGCGGCCATGAATATGGCTATTGACGAGTCTGTACTCATACACCATTTGCAAGGCGAAGCGCCACCAACCCTGCGCGTCTTTCGCTGGTCTCAGCCATCGATCTCCCTGGGACGTTTCCAGAGCATCGAACGTGAAATATTGGGCGAGATGTGCCAGCAGCAAGGAGTTGCCTTAGTCCGGCGCCCAACAGGGGGCAGAGCCGTCTATCACCGCGACGAATTTACCTACAGTATCGTCACCGGCAAGCGCTACGGCGTCCCGCCAGGTGTGGTGGCCGCTTATGCCTACCTTGCCCAGGGGTTGCTTGCGGCGCTCACAATCCTGGGTGTGCATGCTGAACTCAGCGATGAGCGCGTCAGTAAGCATCCCTCCGCGGCCTGCTTTGCCTCCTCAACCCAGGCAGACCTGACGAGCGGTGGCTTCAAGCTGATCGGCAGCGCGCAGGTCTGGAAAGACGATGCATTACTACAACAGGGATCATTGCCGGTTGACGACCGCTCCGCCGAATTCTTCGCCATGCTGCGCTTTCCCAATGATACCGCAAGGGAGGAAGCCTTAGCCCTGTACCGCGAAAAAACGACTCCGTTGCACGCCTTTGTCCCTGGCGCAACATGGGATGATGTGGCAGACGCATTCCGCACGGGATTTAGCGCAGCCCTACAAGCGGAATTCGTGCCTGGTGAACTGAGCACCACAGAATGGGACCTGGCGCACAGGCTTGTCGAGGAAAAGTACAGCAAACTGGAATGGCGCAGGGAGCGCATCAGCTTAACCTGAATACCGCCGGAGCCTGATTATGCACCAACCCCCCCCCACAAGCCACTTTACATGCTTAAGGCAAGGTTCAATGTGAAGAAAAGTCCTTGACCGATTGAACAGTCACCCCGTGTCACCCTGAGCGCAGCGAAGGGTCTGTCGCGATCGGCAGAGAGATCCTTCGCTGCGCTCAGGATGACAGGGCTGGACCTTTCTGCTAGTGAGGAACTGTCAAGTGCATTTGAACCATGCCTAATACAAATAAGGAGGTAAAATGCTAGAGGAGTTACTTAATGAAGCTACTTCTGCTGCCCATGCAGGAGATTGGCAAAAAGCAGAGCGCCTCGTCCACCAGTTGGCAGGTTCTCCAGATGAGGGGATCCAGGTGGCCGTCAAAGCGCTAGGACGATTTGGGAAGCTACGGACAGAACTAGCAATCAAGGTAATTCATTTGATAGGGTTTGTAACAGTTGCCAAATTGATGTATTTATGTTATGTTAGCTACAGATATCTGTAGGTAGGTTTTGAGTTCGATGAAACCCGAGTCACCCAAACTGCTCCGTGTGAGTAAAGCCGCTCATGAACTGGGATTACACCCGTTCACCGTGCGCAAGTGGATCAAACAAGGCAAGATCCATGCCGTGTGGGTCGGACAAGAAGCCCGGGTGCCTCGCTCCGAAATTGAGCGCCTGGTGGGCAAAACCGATGGACGACTGCTCGTGCTCTATGGGCGAGTCAGCGGCATTGGCCAGCGGGCTGACTTAGAGACGCAACTGGCACGGCTGCAAGCCTGGGCTAGCTCAGCACGAGCTGGGGCACAAACGCTCGTGCTTTCGGACATTGGCTCTGGACTCAAAGCAGGCCGCAGGCACCTTTCGCGGTTGCTCAAGTTGGTCGTAGAGGATCAGGTCGGGGAAATTGCGATCACCTACGCGGATCGCTTGACGAGATTCGGGCAGGAATATTTAGCTGTCTTGTTTGCGAGTTTTGGCGTGACCTTCACCATTTTGGAACCAGGAGCAGAAAAAACGCCTGAGCAGGAATTGACGGACGATCTGCTGGCCCTGATCGCATCCTTCTCGGGACGATTGTACGGTATGCGGTCCCACAAGCAACAAGCGTTGTTGGCCTGTGCCAAACAGGTGTTGCAAGAAGGCGAGGAGACAGCGCATGGCTAAGACGCAGATGCTTTCGTTCCCCATCCGCTTGCCAGATGGCATGCAAGCCGAAGCCCTCCGCCTGCTCGATGCGAGTCGACCGGCGATCAACGACATCATCGAGGACCTCTGGCCCAAGTTGGATGAGTTTGCAGGAGAGCGAAAAGGCGTTGCTTGGAAGCAGGT
>Ga0207646_10001090_pt1 | contig 34513 bp, 25 predicted proteins | sample KBSK5502metaG_FD_184343 | JGI IMG/M metagenome (GOLD analysis project Ga0207646, IMG submission 184343) | Corn, switchgrass and miscanthus rhizosphere microbial communities from Kellogg Biological Station, Michigan, USA - KBS K5-50-2 metaG... | ecosystem: Host-associated > Plants > Roots >... | reverse complement strand
ATCACTGGAATCCGCGGATCATCGGTGAGCTCAACGGGCAGCACCTCAAGTTGGTAAAGTTCCAGGGACCGTTTACCTGGCATCACCATGAGAACGAAGACGAAATGTTTTTCGTGGTGAAAGGTAGATTTCGGATGGACTATCGCGACGACGGACACGAACGCGAAGAATGGGTTGAAGCCGGCGAGTTTATCGTCGTGCCGCGCGGTGTCGAACACCGGCCCTTTGCTGAGGAAGAAGCAGAAGTTCTCTTATTCGAACCCGCCTCGACATTGAACACCGGTAACGTCGAAAATGAATTCACCACGAAGAACCTCGAAACGATCTAGCGGCACTCGTTATCTAACCACCAAAGCCTGAGCGCCGGGAAACCAAATATTGACATACGCAGTAGGCAGGAATATCCTCGGCCTGTTCTTTGGCAATCCTCGCTTTCTTGCTGACGAGAGTCGTTGACTTGCATTTCGACTCCCGATGGAATTAAACAACCGTTGGTCATTGACACGTTACAAGGCGCCGAGCTTTGCGCTCGTAGTGTACCAACGCGTTAGACTCTCCGAAACACGATCTATGGCGACCTACAACCTCAACTCTCGAAGGAGGACATCATGAAACGAGGAACAATTTTGATCTTGTCGTGGGTGATCCTTGTAGTCTGTGCAACCAGCATCTCTGCCGACGCCACCAAGAATGAATGGTTCGGCGATTGGAGGATGAGCCTCGATGGACGGCCGGGCGTGTTGCGCATTCACGATTCAAAGGTAGACTGCGCGAGCTCCCCGTGGTGCGATATGGTAATTAGTTTCACTGACTCTGGCGGGAACCGGATTCAGGGCACAATCGACAGAATCGATGACCGCTGGCAGCACATGATCTTCTACCTCAACTTTCCGGGTAACCGGCAGAAGTTCGATGCTTATATTTTCAGTTGGGACAAGCAGAAACTAGCCGGCACTACTTACTGGGGTGGAAGAACATTTGGCTTCTCCGCGAGTAAGCCCTAGCAGAGGCTTGCAACCGATTTGTCTTAAGCAGAGTAGCGTGAAGCAGCCTGGCTCCTCGCGGGATATTTCTCTGCGCGAGGAAACCCCGATAGAAAATAGCCTTCATGACAGTAACCATCGCGCCCTTGCAGAGTGCTTTGGCTACCGCACGTCGCGTTTGCCTTTGGGAGCGGGCGCCGTGTAAGGTAATGACGAATCCAACATTCTGTCACTAACTTCGGATGGCTCAAGCACAGCAAACGGTGGCCGATCTCTTTCGCCGCGCCCAGGCGATTCGGCGCGAGAGTCCCCAGACAGCTTACAAAGATGTGATTAAGCAGTTGGTGCGTGAATACTCAGGCACTGCGTTCCCGCCGACTTACAATCTAACGATTCCGGAACAGGATGCGCGCGCGCCTGAAGAAGACTGGACAGCCGGACTGCCGCTGGTCCTGCGCGGCATTCAGCAAAAGGATTGGAATGACGTAGCTCAGGGGATCGTACTGTCGTTGGAGCAAACTGAGAATTATGAACGGCAGCGGGGGCCCGAAGGCACTCGCGATAAATGGCACGATCGTTCGAAAGGCGTCGAGGAAGCTACCGCCAAAGGCGTCAGCAAATGGATGCCGGAAGAGCTGATGAAAATGGCCGAGCGGAAATCGCCAAAGCGCGAGGGATAGCCAACTGTTTTGGAGTGCGCCGACAGAGCGCAGCGGCGACGGCGCTTTTGATTTCTTTCTGCGCGGGCAAAGTTTAGTTTGATTCAAAGCGGTGTCGCGGTGCGCTCGCCTCCGCACTCCAAAGAGAGAAATATGAGCGAACAATATGCTGAACTGATTACCGGCTTTCCTTTGTTCGAGGGATTTACGGTCCACGGCACCAAGCGTCTGCTCGACGCTGGTGAAATCAAAGAGCATGCGGCAGGCAGCATTCTGCTGAAAGAAGGCGACAACGCGACTTTTGTCCTGCTCGTATTGACCGGCAAACTCGAGGTTTTTGTCGAGCGGGATGAAAAGGATTTGGTCCTCACCCAAACGAAACCAGGAAGCATTCTGGGCGAGTTGGCGGTGCTGTGCGGCATTCCGCGATCGGCTTCGGTGCGGGCCAAAGAAAGCTCGGCCGTCTTGCAATGGAGTGACGACGCGTTTCGCCGGCTGCTGCTTCGGGACCCTGCGCTATCGCAAGGAATCTTTCGCGAAGCCCTGCGCACACTGGTCGAAAAAGAACGCTCGCTGATCGATTCCTTCATCGACGCCCAAGAGGAAGCGGACAAGTCGTATTCTGCTGATCTCTGATCAGATCTTTGGACGACGCGAACAAATCCCGGAGGAATCGATTAACTTGACTACTCAAACGAATGCTCGAAAGTTTCGGACACTCCTGGCAAAGATTGTCTGTCCGTCTTTGTTATTCGCTACCTCGGTGTATTCAGGTCAAACTCCCCGGCCTCCAGTCAACTACGCCGACTTCGGCGCCTGCCCTTTCGAATGCTGTACTTACCGGCGTTGGAGCGTCGTCAAGGATACCGTGCTTTATAAGTCACGCTCCGAAAACTCAGGCATGGCGTTTCGTGTGAGAAAGGGTGAACACGTGATTGGCTTGACCGGTGTCGTGATCACTTTGAAGCTGGGCAAGGCCTTAGTTAGGAAAGCGACAACTATTGGAATGGACAAGCGCAAGACTAAGCTGAAGCCCGGCGACGTTCTGTACCTGTTACACTACGAGGGCGAAGGCATCTATAAGATTTGGTTTAATGGCCGTATTTACGAGAATGAAATGCCTACGTCTCCCGACTTGATTAGCAAAACGCCAGCAGGAAAAAGGCAGGAAAACATAGAGGTATTAAATGAACCTGAAACTGTTTGGTGGGTCAAGGTTAAGAACAGCCGAAATCAAATTGGATGGAGCAAGCAGGACCAGAACTTTGGTGACATGGACGCCTGTGGTTGAATTTGATCGAATTCAGGAACTGGTTTTTCAAGACATGAGTTTTCTTAACAGCTTAATCAAAGATCCGAAATATCAAACCAACGATCCGCGCCAGCCGGATGAAATTGGCGATCCCGAAATCATCATTAGTCCCGACACGCGGCGCGAACAGCGAATCCCGCCGGGGCAGTCGCGTACAAAAAAGTGGCCGGTGCTTGACGCGCATGGTGCGCCGGAAATCGATCTCGCCAATTGGAGGTTCGAGATCGATGGTCTGGTCGAGCGGAATCCAAGCTTCTCGTTGGACGAGTTCATGCAGCTTCCGGCGGTGAAGGTCTATGCCGACTTTCATTGTGTTACGCGCTGGTCGCGGTTGGACAACGTCTGGACGGGCGTATCGACGCGCGAAATTGCCAGACTCGCCGGCGTCAAGCCGGAGGCGAAGTTCGTGCTGGCTCTGGCTTATGACTATGGATGGACCACGAATGTTCCCATCGAGTACTTTCTGAAAGAGGATTCCCTCTTTGCTTACGCGCATGACGGCGGTCCAATTCCGACCGAACATGGCGGTCCGGTGCGTCTCATCATTCCGCAGCTTTACGCCTGGAAATCCGCGAAGTGGGTAAAGGGCGTGCGCTTTCTGGCCGAAGACCAGGCAGGCTTCTGGGAAGAAGGCGGCTATCACATGCGCGGCAATCCGTGGACGAGCGATGATGGTGAGCGATTCAGGTGGTCGTGATTATCCGCAGATTACGCAGATTCCACAGAATGAATAGTCAGCCACAAAAAGGCATAAAATGCACAAATGAAAATCAAAGGCGAAAGAATCAGTTGAACTAAACCGCGCATTCTGTTTGAGCCTCTTGCGCCTTTTCGTGCCCAATTGTTTTTTTGAATCTGTGAACTCTGTGTAATCTGCCGATGTGAAATCGTGGCCGAATCTCCAACACCCAAAGATGCCGCTGCCGTTATTCTCCTTCGTCCCAACACCGATCCAAACAATCCCGAAGTCTACCTTGTGCAGCGCAGCACGAAGCTCGCCTTTCTCGGCGGCTTCTATGCTTTTCCCGGCGGCCAACGCGAAGCCAGCGACGCCGAAGTTCCGGTTAACAACTGTGACGATCCTGAGCGAGCCGCGATGATCAGTTGCGCCGCGCGCGAGATATTTGAAGAAGTCGGCGTGCTGCTGGCACGCGGTGCTGAAACGCTGACGGTCGGCCAACGTGCTTCGCTGCTCGACGATCTGGAATCAAAGCGAATGTCCTGGCCCGAACTGCTTCAGCATTACGGCTTGCAGCTTGACGCTTCTGATTTCACCTTTGTCGGTCGTTGGGTGACTCCGCCCTTTGCACCGAGACGATTTGATACCTGGTTTTTTCTGGTCAACTGCCCGCCAAAGCAGGAACCTCGCGTCACCAAAGATTCTGAACTGGAAAGCGGCGAATGGATTGGCGCCGGCGAAGCCTATGCGAAATGGAAGCGAAGTCAGGTGATCGTTGTGCCGCCCGTGCTGCACGCGCTGAAGACGTTAGCCGGCGGCCTGACGAACGATCTGGTCGAACGCTTTCTTTCCATCCCGCAAGCACACCGCGAACCAACGCGGCGGATCGAATTTTTTCCGAACTACCTTTGCTTTCCGGTACGCACGCCGACCAAACCGCCGGCAACACATACGAACTGTTATCTGATTTTCAGCTCTAGCGAAATCCTGGTGATCGATCCGGGATCTCCCTACGAAGACGAACAGCAGGCCCTGGCCAAATGCGTGGACGACCTAATCGCCGAAGGACGAATGGTGCGGGAAATCATTCTGACGCACGCTCATCCGGACCACGTCGCCGGCGTTGATGCTCTCAACGATCACCTGGCGACGGCGAAGGAAGCGCGCGTTCCCGTCGCCGCGCATCGTTTGACCGCGGACTCTCTGGGAAATCAGCTCAGCGTTGATCGGTGGATAGAAGACTGTGAGGTGCTGGAACTGATGGGCGAGCCTGAGATCAAACTGCGCGCGATGTTCACGCCCGGACATGCTCGCGGACATCTTTGCTTTTACGATGAACGAATAGGCGCGCTGATTTCCGGTGACAACATTGTCGGCTTCGGCTCGGTCCTGATCGATCCGGCGGACGGAAACATGCGCGACTATCTGGATTCGCTCGAGAGAATGCGAGCGCTGCCGAATCTCTCGGTCCTGTTCGGCGGACATGGACCGGCGGTCGCTAATCCTTACGAGAAGATCGACGAGTACATCTCTCATCGCCGGCAACGCGAAGAATTGATCCTTGCGGTCGTACGCGACGGCGCTTCGAGTCCGAAAGAGATTGTCGCGCGCGCCTACGTCGACGTTTCGCCGAAAGCGCATGCTATGGCTGAACGGGCGGTTCTTGCTCACTTGGAAAAACTGGAAGCGGATGGACTAGTATCGCGAACGTCTGACGGAATCTTTCTAGCTACCGTGAAAACTCCCTCTCCCTTTGGGAGAGGGTTGGGGTGAGGGCTTGGCGGCTGGCGAAACGTTTTTGTTATACATTTCTGACGGACCGTACCTGAGACCAGATTGCAAAATATTTCTTTAATGTGCGCAGCTACGCCCCTCACCCTGGCCCTCTCCCAAAGGGAGAGGGAAGACTTTCTACAGCCAACTCGACCTTTGATGATTTGACTATAAAAGAACTCTTTAAAACACAGATGAGTGTCCAGATCCGGTCGCTACCGCTCCCGGTTCTGCAACGGTTCGGTTAGAATCTTCTCCATGGAACGAGCAAGGACTTTAGGTGAACTCAAAGAGAGTGGTTACGGGCGCGTCTCAGTCAAAGACGAGCTGCGCGCAAATCTGGTTCGCAAACTGCGTGAAGGCGAGAAACTTTTTCCGGGTATCGTCGGCTATGATGAATCGGTTATTCCGCAACTAGTGAACGCGATTCTGTCGCGTCATAACCTGATCCTCCTCGGCCTGCGTGGCCAGGCCAAGAGCCGGATCATTCGCCAATTAACAAGGCTGCTCGACGAAGCAATTCCGATCCTTAAAGGCTCGGAAGTCAACGACGATCCCTTTCATCCGATTAGCGCTTATGGGCGCCAGATGATTGAGTTGCATGGCGACTCAGCCCACATTGATTGGATTGGACGCGACGCGCGCTTTGTCGAGAAACTGGCCACTCCCGACGTGACTATTGCGGATATTATCGGCGATGTCGATCCGATTAAAGCCGCGAAGGGCGGACATCTGTTGAGCGACGAGCTGACGATTCACTACGGCCTGCTGCCGCGAGCGAACCGCGGCATCTTTGCGATTAATGAGCTGCCCGACTTGGCCGGCAAGATCCAGGTCGGACTCTTTAACATCATGCAGGAAGGCGACGTTCAGATTAAGGGCTATCCCGTACGGCTGCCGCTCGATGTAATGCTGGTGTTCTCAGCGAACCCGGAAGACTACACCGCGCGGGGTAAGATTATTTCGCCCTTGAAGGATCGGATCGGCGCGGAAATCATGACGCACTATCCTAAAGAGATCGAGTTGGGCGTGGAGATCACTCGGCAGGAAGCCTGGACCGCGCGCGACGGCTCCAAAGATCGCCTGCTGATTACGGACTTCATTCGCGAGACCATCGAGCAGATTGCTTTTGAAGCTCGCGATGATCAGCGCATTGACAAACACTCGGGCGTCTCGCAGCGTCTGCCAATCACGGTGATGGAGTCGGCGGTTTCGAACGCTGAGCGCCGCGCTTTCACGACTGAAGAAGAACAGATCGTCCCACGTATTGCCGACATCTATGCGGCAATCCCGTCGATGACCGGGAAAATTGAATTGGAGTACGAGGGCGAACAAATTGGGGCCCATCGAATCGCGAAGGACTTGATCAAGCGCGCCGCCGGCGAGATTTTCGAAGGCTATTTCGTCGGCATCGACTTTGCCCACACCGTCGCGTGGTTTGATGAAGGGAACAATCTAAGAATGGCGGATTCTGCTTCGGCCGAAGAGTGCATGCTGTTGCTTGAATCCGCGCCCGAGCTTATCGACACGGCTTTGATTCCCTTTGATTTCAAACGTCAGGACAAAGCGCAGACAGTGGCCGCGTGCGAATTCGTGCTCGAAGGTCTCTACGCCGAAAACAAGATCAGCCGTAATGAAGAAGGCGGCTACACAGCGGTCACTAAGGCAAAGAAGGACCGGCGCGGAATGATCTATGATGATCTAACAGAGACGGGGAAGTATAGTTAAGGGACATGAGGTCAGTACCACCTGCGGTAGCGGGTGGGTTATGAATCCCTATGATCGAGTTGAGGACCCGGTCGCTACCGCTCCCGGTACTGACCTCATTCACATCCGCGTTAATCCGCGGCTAATTAAATGAAGTTCACCCGCTACTCAAAATTCATCGGCCTCGACGTCTTCGGGATCAATCTCGGCGACCTGATGGAGAGTCTGTCTGATTCCCTGCTCTCTTCCGGCTACGACGACGATTATTACTGGACGCGCCAACGGATGCCGCAGGACACTTCGCTTGATGCGCTGCGCCGGGCCTTGTTGTGGGCGCTGATGGATCAAGGCCTGCTTTCGACGTCACAGATTCAGCAGATGCTCGACGAGAATGAAGGCAAGTATGAAGGCTCTCAGCTTCAGGAGACGCTGAATCAACTGATCGAGCGTTTGGTCGAAGAAGGTTATCTGACGCTGCATGAAGAGCCGCTGAACTCAGAACAGCGGCGCGAAATGATGCGCGGTCAGGGCGAAGGCCAAATCGAAGATCCTCTGCCTCGCAACATCAAATTTGAAGTTACCGAGAAGGGTTTGGATTTTCTTGGCTATAAGACGCTGAGAAATCTGCTGGGAAGCTTAGGCAAGAGTTCGGTTGGCCGTCACGATACGCCGCACCTGGCCACCGGAGTTGAAGCGGAAGCTGCCAGCAAACCCTACGAGTTTGGCGACACGATTAATCTTGACGTAAACACGACGCTGCTATCGGCAATTCAGCGTGAAGGCCTGTCGGTTCCGCTCAACCTTGAATATAAGGACCTGCATGTGCATCAGTGCGACTATCAATCATCATGCGCGACGGTGGTGATGCTGGACTGCTCACATTCGATGATTCTCTACGGCGAAGATCGCTTCACGCCGGCAAAGAAAGTCGCTCTGGCGCTCGGCCATCTCATCCGCACACAGTATCCCGGCGACTCTTTGAAGATCGTGTTGTTTCATGACTCGGCTGAAGAACTCCCGCTGGCTAAGCTTGCGACCACACAGGTTGGTCCTTATCACACGAATACCGCAGAAGGTTTGTGTCTGGCGCGACGTCTGTTGCAAGCGCAACGCAAGGACATGAAACAAATCGTGATGGTCACAGATGGGAAACCAACGGCCTGTTTTGTTGAAGGAGCGCAGGCATCAGCGCTTGCAGGCGCGGGCCGAACGCGACGAAATGCGGACGAGACGTTCGCGCTCCCGGCGGGAAGGCGGCTTTACAAGAACTCAATGGGCGGCGATCCCTGGGTGATGGATGCGACCTTTCGCGAGGTGCAGGCGTGTCGGAAGGCCGGCATCATGATCAACACCTTCATGCTGGCCAGCGATTACTATCTGGTTGAATTCGTCAAGGAAATGACGGCCATGACTAACGGCAAGGCTTACTTTGCTAACCCGGCTAACCTTTCCCAATTCGTATTGATCGACTTTCTGCGCGGACGAAAGAGTCGCGTCAAATAGCTATTGCACCAGAAAGTAATAGCTCGCGACCTCTTTCTTTGATACATCCCTGGCGTCGCTCAGCCGCACCTGATATTTGCCACCCTTTAACAAGCGCATGGGAACGTCGACATCGAATTCCGGACCATGGAGCCGATCAACAAGAAGAACGGACTGCCCGCCGATGGTCAGGACTTCAGCCCGGTAAGGAACTGTCTGATCGACAGTCACAGCCAGCTTCAGCCGCACGAAGTCTCTCTCGCCGTTCGAGAGGGTTACCGCCGGTATCTTGCCCGTATCGAGCTTGACCGTCTCACGCCCCCGGGCTGAAAATTGTTTCAGCTTCAAACTGTTTGGGATCAAGCGAAGTGATCAGCGCCTAAATCTACAAAGGAGCAGGCAAATGAAAACCAGAGCCAGTTTCGCCGGAGAACCCGTCCATCCAATGTTCGTGCATTATCCGATAGCTTTGTGGACTACGTCGGTGGTCACGGATGTAATCTTTTATTTCCACCGAAACACGAGTCTGATTCTGATCTCAAAGTTTCTGATCGCGGCGGGCATCGTGGGCGCGATTCTGGCTGCGCTTCCCGGCCTAATCGACTTTCTCACCATCACGGAACCGGCGGCGAAGAAGACCGGAACGTTGCATCTCGTGCTCAACGTTTCGGCGTTGCTCCTGTTCGGCTTGAGTCTTTACCTGCGCATGAAAAACTATGGGGCGCCGGCAGTGGGTCATCATTTGCAGGTGCCGTTCATCGTTTCAGTTGCCGGATTGATCGACATGACCATCGGCGCCAGTCTGGGAGGAAAACTGGTCTACCGGTATCGGATGGGAGTTGATGAGGTCTCAAATCCGCCGAACTCGGCCTCATGAGTTTACCGGCCGATAGTCAGATTTCCTCTGCTTTACCGGCCGGATTAAAATTAGAAATTTGAGATTAGAAATTCAGCCGGTGTTGCGCTCGGCGTTGAAGTCGTAGATGAGATACATCTTCAACGCGCCTTCCTGAACTTCAGCCCGCACGTCCTTTACCTGGGCCTTTAAGGTGCCGCCGGTTGCCTGAATCGGCAGCGACAGCGCGAGTTGGGATACGCGCAGCACTTCGAACGGGTTCAGTCGCTCATCGATTGTCTTGCGCACGAACGCGGTGACTAGACCGCTGACCAATGATGAGGTGCCTGCCAAAATTACTTCCTCAATGTTCAAGCGGCCAAAGACGGTCTGCTTCGATTGGTCGTATGACAGGTCAACTGTGGCCCGCGCCGTCCCCTTGAACTGAATACACTGGGTGAGGATTCGATAACTGCCCGTGAAGGCCAGGGGCGCGATAATTTTTCCGCCGGCGAACTGCACTCTGGTTTTTACGTTGTCGCCCTCGGAATTGAGCACGACGACGTTGTCGCACTGAGCCTCAAAGGCTGCCGGCTGCCACGGTGTCTGCGGCTGGAGTTGAGAGAGTTTGAGTTGCGGCGGACCAAGCTTTTGAAAGATTGTGCCCAGCAGCGAGGCGAAAAACTTTTCATCGATGGTGACCGTCACCGTCCCCGTCGTCAACGCATTGGGATCGGGCGGCTTTAAGGGAACGCCCGGCAGACTCCGCGCTCTGGGCATGCCTAGAAAATATGCCGTGCCGACCGCACCAAGCAACAACCCTGCGATCAGAATCAAAAGGTATCTAGTCATGGTTTGGTAGCCGCCGGAGAAGGTGAGCCGACCGCGGGCGAAGGCGACGCCCCGCTCTGCGAACCCTGGTTCGAGATCATCGCTTTGATGATGGCCGCCACGGCGTTGGTCAACGCATCAATCTGCTGACGAATTTTTTCCGGGGCGACTTGTGCGTAACCCGTAGGCACCTCAAACAGCGACGCGGCAATGTCCGTCTTGATGTCCTTCATCTCGGCCACGACGCGCGCCGCTTTGACACCCTTCACATCGCCTGAGCTTTCCGCCAGCATTTCTGCTCGCAGCGGCAATCCGGTTTCCTTATCAACGTAAACAAAGGCCTCAGCTTTTACTTCACCGGCTTTGGTACTGGTGTTCGTTGAGGCGCTGTATCGATATTTGTCAGCCGCGCGACCGTTTATCAAACCTTCGCCGGCGGGTTCGACTCCCTTTCTGTTTTTTAGAGCTTCAACCAATTGACCCGGCGTCAGCAGTTTGTGCAACTGAATGCCCGTGGCGTCCTGCGACAGTTCGGCATATTGTTTTCGAGTAGGCAAAACTACGTAATGCCGGTTGTTGTGATCGAGATAGACCAGCGGGGAGCCGTCCGGCAATTTGAACTCAACGCGTCGATCTTCGCCGCTGCGCGCTACCTGTACCGAGAGCGGCGGGACACCTATGGCTTTATCGCCGCCTTCGGTTTCAAGGCTGAAGGTCAGGGTGGCGCTGTATTTCTCAGGCTCGCGGGTATTTATTGTCGGGCTGCGATCGGTACTTTCCGAATTCGCGTTTGCGCCGCTGACATTGGAATTTATTGTTGCTGAATTCGCATTGGCATTAGTATTGACGTTTGTGTTCGCCGGTTGGCAGGCACTGCCCATTAGCACCGCCAGGAGTCCCAGCACTAGTCCAAAAGGCTTCCGGGCATAATTTTGATCGAGCATAGTTGACCTCGGTAAGCGCGTTCCGGCGCCGTCGATAATTCTTTAATCTTAAGAGGGGGTCGGCAGTCAGGATATCATGCATAGCCTCGATGAGAAAGACGGCGCGCATGAGAAGAATTGATGAAGCGGATTTTGAAAGACTTCACGGGAAGTATTGCGTTGGGTTATCTCAGCTATGACATCTCACGGTTTAGATTTTTCTTGCCTTGTTAAGTCCTTCCGGTGTATAAGGCCTTTGTTCTCGCACGAGGTTCAGCCTCTTGTTTTTTTGAAAGGAGACTCACACAGATGCGATTCCTTAAGAGCTCTCTCAGATTCCTTGTGTTAACAAGCCTCGTGGTGACTGCGTTTGCCGTTTCTACGAGTAAGCCCGCACCCTCGCCGCGAGACGGCAAACAATTACCAGTGGATTCGGCAACCGCGGAGCGCTTGATGGCGTGCCCCGAAGGGTATCCGGTCAACTGCGGAGATGGCTATTGCTGCAAGCCTGGTCGGTTATGTTGCGGAGGTGGAAGCTGTTGTCCCGGGGATACACCGCATTTTTGTCCAACTTCAAACATGTGTTACAAATACTACACCGATGCCCAAAAGGATTGTGGGAGTGAGTATAAGGTTTGTGTGCGGCCCTGAGCGATATTGACTCCTTAATGACTCACAGGACTAAATCTTTCCTGGGTCAGCCAATAGGCGGCGAGATTCGTAGTCTCGCCGCTTTTATTTTGATCACCCGCTTTTAAATATTTGACACTGGCACCAGCTTGCAGTAAAAGGCGTCTGCTGTTCGACTCTGCGACAAAAACCAGGTGACCCGATGAAACATCTTTTCCTAATCGCCACGCTCGTGCTGGCAGTGGCCGCTTGCAATCTCAGCAGTAAGCTCAAGAGCAACAACAACTCGAATTCGTCGTCGTCGTCGAGCGAGTCCACCACCGGCGGAGGCGAGCAGGTCGAGCAACCGAACCCGACCGCCGCCCAGACAGCAGCACTGGCTAACGGCGAAACCGTCAAATGGGATCAGCAAGGAATTACCTGGACATTGCCGCCGGGCTGGAAGAAAGAAGAGGTTCGCAACGAATCGTTTAGTTATAGTGGTAACGGCGCGTTTCTGATCGTGTCCGTGTCGGTCTTGCCGCAGATGGAGAATCTAACCGATGCCAGCATCAAGGCCATGTACGAAGGGGCGAAAACTAACCAGAAGATCGGTAAGTACGACGAAGTCAGATGGCTGGCACTTGATGGCCAGCGGGGCGTTCAGTTTCGCGAATCGAAGCCCGAAATGGCCGACGACATTCGTCGTCTGCAGTGGCAAGCCTATAGAAAATACGCGGGCCAGACGCAGTTAGTTAATCTCATTCTCTCAACCAACGGCGCCGCTTTTCCCAAACACGAGGACGAACTCTACGCCATCCTTTATTCAACCAAGCTGGTGCACTGAAGTCCCAATGCAAGAGCAAAGGGGTAAGAGTCAAGGTAATCCTCTTGCTCTTTCGCCCTTTGCCCTTGCGGCTTTGCCCTTCGCCGCCTTCAGTCCTTTTTAATTACGTTCCGATGCACCCAAACATTGGACTTCGCTTTGTCACGAGTTTCAAAGAATACGCTGCCGGAAGATTCGCGCGTAACCGTCTGCACCCGAGGCGAAACGTCTTTCTCCTTCTCGGTTCCTTTCGAGTCATCAAGAAACCCCCGCACGGCATCCGCCGGCGGCGCTGAGAATTTCTCGCCGCGACGGAGGTCGGCTATCGCTTCAATGGCGCTGGCCTTCAAGAGCTTGGGCCAGAGTTTCTTGAACAGGACACTCGAAGCATAGATATCGGCGCTGTTGATTTTGCCGTTGATGGCAAAGACATAGCCGATGACGTCGGTTTTGCCATTAACGATTCCAGACAGCGCGTCAATGTAATTTTCAGCGGTCTTTTGCACTTCCTTATTTTCCAACGCGAGTTGAAAGCTGGTGGGCGATGCTTCGTTTTTGACGTTGCCCCCCACGTTGGCGCTGAGTTTATCCTGGGCCGCGGCTACTTCCCGCCACACTTCACCCTGCGATCCGCGCGCCTTTGCCGCGAGTTTCACTTCGCGACTGGCAACCACGTTCGCGGAAGAGTTGAAGGTAGTAACCTCTTCATTTCCGCGCCGGCTCCAGCGACCATTCTCGACACAGAAGGCGGCGATTGGAATCTTGCCCGAACGCGGCGGCAGGATCAGATCGACGACCAGCATGCGATCCTGCTGGCCACCTTTTACGATGTCGCCCGACTGCACGAAAACCTCTTCGCTGGAAACATTCTCGATCGAGAGTTCGTTAACCGATCTGGTTTCGCGCACGATCACTTTCCTTTGCACCAAGGCTTCTTGCAGCGTTATGAAAGTCTGCCCTTTGATTTTGTCTTTCCCATGAATCAGGAACACCGTCAGGTTTCCCTGCGTGAACGGCCCTTCCAGGCGATATTCTTCTTTCTCCTGAGGCTTTTGGCGCGCATGGCCACCCCAGCCGCTGACTATCGCCAGCGGCGCCACTAACAGCAACACAAACCCGCTCATTAAACTAAACAACTTCGTCTTCATTGTCTTTTTCTCCTTCCAGTTAGCTCATCTCGAAACTTTGCCGTGCGCTAGCCTGGGGAGATCTCTCCCACACAGCGTGAAAGCTGAAAACCCGTCACTCCGCGAGTAAAGCGTGCGCGGAGACTTCGTTGGTTTAGAACGGGGTCAGTGCGGGTTCTTGCGCCGGGGAGGAAGCGTTTATGACGCGTTAGCAGGCGTTTCCAGGGCGACGCTGGTCTAAACTGCAAGCTGGGACGAAATATTCTATGACCATAGTCATATTGTTATGAGAGCCTATTTCAAAACGGTAACGTCAGAGACCGAACCTCGTCCGATTTCAACCCACTGGGTTCGTTTCGGAACTGGTTCAAGGAGTCACTTGGGTATTGACAATCGGTTCGGACCGGATTAGTGTCTGCGCTTCGGAAAGTCTATTGAGATCCCACGGCCCTACCGAGTAACTTTGTTCAACGTTCTAATGTCATCCGACGTCGGCTTTCATTGGCCGATGGCCCATGGACCTCGCTGAGAGATTTGGGCTCTCCGTTGTTCTTGGCTCGCAAGCCGACCAGACGCTTTTGCCCCGAGCGGCTCGCCAATGCGAACTCGCACTAAATTTAGGAGGCCCCAATGAGTAAGATAAAATGGCTGGTAATGATCTACCTCGCCGGAGATAACAACCTGAGCGAGGAATGCGTCTACGCTCTTACTGAAATGAAGAAGGTAGGCTCGAACAAAGACGTCGCTGTCTTCGCGCAGCTCGACACCGGCGTCCACGACAACACCCCTCTCTTTATCAAGCAGTCCGTGAAGCCCGGGCAAACCAAAGATGAATTAAACGAAGTACGCGACAAGAAGGCCAAAGAGAAGGCCAGGAGTAAGGGTAAGGAAAAAGGACTAAACTACTCTGAAGTGATTTTTAACTTCGTCAAAGAGTGCGTAGATCAGTATGACGAAATCGAGCACACGATGTTTGTGCTGGATGGGCACGCCAGTGGAATAGTCGAGAATTTTCTCAGGAAGGAAGAAGCGGACCGAATCGAAAGCCTTAGTGTGCTCAGCCTGGCTCAGTTGGTAGAAAAGATTGACAAGGAACTGCTGGGCGGCAAGGGCATCGACATTCTGGGACTCGATACTTGTTTGATGAGCATGGGCGAAGTCGCCTATCTAGTCCGTAAATCAGCCAAAGCCATGATCGGCGCCGAAGGATTCGAACCGTTGGGCGGCTGGCCGTATGCGAGCGTGTTGTCCGCGGTGACTGACTTCGCAAAAAATAATGCCACGGATATCAGACCGCTGGCTCAAAGAATTGTCTGCGACTACATCGACTTCTATAGTGACTATCAGGCAGCGGGAGTTTCTGTCGATCAATCGGCCTGCAAGCTGGCGGAATGCGATACTCTGATGTTGGCGGTTAAGAGTCTTTCTCAGGTTTTGCTGCCGTGTCTCGAAAAGGTAAACACTCAGGTAAGAAACGCTCTCATCCTGGCGCATTGGGAAGCGCAACCGTACAAAAACGAGCAATACGTTGACTTGTATGACTTCTGCGAACGATTGAGACACTACTGCCCTGATGGAAACGAAGAAATCCGGCGCGCGTGCCAGAATGTGATGAATGCGATTCGCGGTTCCGCAGCCGAGGGCGCGGCCGCCTCGGGCGCCGACGATAACTTTCTCTTTGAAGGACCTAATAACGTTACCACGGCGGCCAACTTTCGCGATCTTGAGGGATTCATTATTCGCTCCTGTTACAGCGGTCTGACTGTTCAGTACTCATTTGGCGTTTCGATTTACTTCCCCTGGGCAGAGCAGCCTGCAGCGCTGGATATTTACAAGAGCGTTGATTTCGCCAGGGATTCACGGTGGCTGGAGTTTCTCCAGGTCTATCTGGAGGCGACTAAGCGTGCAGTTCGTAAAGGCAAAGGTAAGCTCACGAATTTCCACGAGAATCAGACGCTGGGTCAATTCAATGTCACTACCAGCACGTTCCTGTATTCGGACCACAAGAGTGGATCACCAAACAAAAGTGGATCGCCGAATAAGAGCGGCTCCCCGAACAAGAGCGGGTCGCCAAACAAGAGTGGATCACCAAACAAGGATCTTGGGAACGTTATCGGCAGCATGAGGAACCCGCCCACTGAATTCTATCAGTGTGTTTGCACGACCGACGCGCCCTCGACCACCAAATCAAAGAAGTCAGGTGGCCAGCAAAGAAAGTCCACCAGTTCCCGTCAAAGATGGAAGTCAAAATACCAGCGATGATAGAGCCCGGGAACCTCCCGCTCGAGCCTGCCAATTGGAACCATTAGCGGCGTAGGATACTATCGGTGGGCTTATTCCCGACCGCGTGTCAAAAGACCCGCCGCAGCTTAACGAGAGCGATCCCCTCCATGTTCATTCGGAAGTGTGTCACGTTCGGCCTGGCGCTCCTCGCCATTAGTCTTAGTCTCTGTGACTCGTCGTCCAAGGAAGGCCTCGGGCCGTCCTTTAGTGCCCTCGGCAACGCGAGCAGCACGAGCGACAATGTTGCCGCCTCTTTGCCCGCTGCAGGTAAATCGATTTTGCGAGACCTCTCCGCCGGTCAAGCTGATTCGTATCAGGTTGTCCTGGGCCAGGGGTCGTATCTTCGCCTAATCGTCGAAACGCAGGGCACGGATGCCGGCTTGGCCGTCTATGAACCGGACGGGCGGCCAATTTTCAACGGTGAGTGCCGCGAATATCTGCCCACGCCTGTGTCTCTGATCGCCGAAATCTCGGGCGTTTACCGATTCGAAATACGGACCCTGGACCAAACGCAGGGCACGGGTCGTTACGAGTTGACGACGGCCGAAATGAAACCGGCCGCGGAGATCGAGAAGCAACGGCTGGCCGCCGAAAGGACCGTTGCCGAGGCTGAGCGTTTGATCCATGAATGGCGCTTGGAAACCAGCCGCGCGGCAATTGATAAGTTGAGAGAATCGCTGCCGCTCTGGACCGCCGGAGGGGACGGAAGAGGAAGAGGCTATGCATTGCGGCGCATCGGGGATGTCTATCAGATGCTGGGCGAATACAAGGAAGCTTTGACAAACTACAAACTGGCTCTGCCAATCACTCGGGTAGCCAAGGATCGTCGCGGTGAAGCGGAAACGCTTAATGAGATCGGTTATGTCTTTCTCGCGTTGGGAGATAATCAGAAAGCCGGGGGACTTTGCAATCAGGCGCTCGAATTAAGTCGAGCCGCTGGCTACCGTCGCGGAGAGGCGCGCGCGTTGAATAACCTGGGCGAAGTCTCTTACGGACTGGGTAAATTGCAGCAGTCGCTTGACTTCTATCAGCGAGCGCTGCCGCTCTGGCTCGAATCTCTTGATCGAGGCCAGGCCCTCACGTTTTTGAATTTCGGTTACACCTATTCGGATTTGGGTCAGATGCCGGAAGCACTTGCTTCTTACAATCAAGCTTTAGCTCTGTGGACTGCTGCGTCTAATCAGCGAGGACAAGCTATGACGCTCACGGCCATCGGGCGCCTCTACTCCCGCATGGGCGAGAACCAGCAAGCGCTGAATCACTTCAAGCGGGCGATGCAGTTCATTGAACCCATCGGGGCTTTGGCTGAGAAGGGCCGGATTCTCACCGGCATGGCGTATGTATACCATCAGCTCGGCGACAACCAAACGGCGATCGATCTTTACAACCAGGCGTTCCAACTCTTCAGTGCCACGGGAGACTACAGTGGCCAGGCCGCGTCGATGTATGACGCGGGCAGAGTCTATTATTCGCTGGGAGAAGGCGAGAAAGCACTCGAGTGTTACCAGCGGGCCTTGACTACTTCGACGGCCGCAAACGATCGGCGGTTAGAGTCGTTTGAGCTAAGGGAGATTGCCAGGGTCTACGACTCCAGAGGTGATAAGCAGACAGCCCTGGATCATTATCTGAGGGCGCTAACATTTTGGAGGGCGGAAAAGGATTCACGCGCCGCGGCCGAAACGCTGAATCTAATCGCCGGCGTCCATGAGAATTGGGGCCAAAAAGACAAAGCATTCATCTTATACAGCCAGGCGCTGTTATTGAGTCGCAAGGCCGAATTCAGAGTGGGAGAAGTGGCTACCCTTTACAACCTCGCGCGTTTGGAGCGCGATCGAGGAAACCTGACAGAGGCGCGCGACCGAATCGAAGCAGCGTTAAGCATGGTGGAATCTCTCCGCAGAAAAGTTACCAGTCAGGACTTGCGCGCTTCGTACTTCGCCACCGTGCGGCAGCATTACGAACTGTGTGTAGATATTCTAATGAAATCGCAAAAGCAGGATTCCAACACGGCTTTTGCAGTTGCGGCGTTCGATATCAGCGAAAAGGCTCGTGCGCGTTCGCTGCTTGAATCATTAAACGAAGCGCGGGCTGACATTCGCCAGGGTGTCGAACCGGCACTGCTGGAACAAGAGCGGAACCTGGAACAGACAATCGATGCCAAGGCGCAGCGGCACGGACAACTGGTCGCCAACAAAAACAACGCGGAGGCCCAGGCGGTTGCCACCCAACTGAACCAATTGACGACCGAATATGATGAAGTCAAGGCCCGGATCAAATCAAAGAGCCCGCGTTATGCGGCGCTGACCCAACCACAGCCTCTGGGCTTGAAAGAGATTCAGAACCGTTTGCTGGATGACAACTCTTTGTTGTTGGAGTACATGCTCGGTGACGAGCGGAGTTATTTATGGGCGGTAACGCGCACTGAGATTTCGAGCTATGAGTTACCGCCACGAGCTCAAATCGAGGACGCCGCGCAAAAGTTCCGCAACCTGCTTACCGCGCATCAACCGATCGCGGGCGAGTCATTCGATCAACGTCAGGCCCGAATCAAGGAGGCCGACGATCGTATCTGGCAAGCGGCAGCGTCCTTCAGTCAAATGATCCTCGGGCCGGTGAACAGCAAACTCGGAACTAAGCGATTGCTGGTCGTCCCTGACGGCGTGCTGCAGTACATCCCTTTTCAGGCTTTAACGGTGCCACAGAAAACAAGCAGCGCAACCGCTCAGCTAAACACGCCCGGCGACACAGGTGAGCAGATCCCCCTTCTGGTGGATCATGAAATCGTCAACGAACCTTCCGCTTCCGCGCTGGCCCTGGTGCTGAGTGACACTTCGCAACGCCCGCCGGCACCCAACAGCATCGCCATTTTTGCGAATCCGGTATTTGATGTGGACGACCCCCGGGTTAAGTCGCGCGGAGCAACTCAATCACAATCAGCCGATTCGACGGAGACGGTAGCAGTGCACGAAACTTTCCGTGACATCGGATTTGGCGAAGGGAAAATTCCGGCGCTACCGGCTTCTCGTGACGAAGCCGAAGCCATCATGGCGGTCGCACCCTCAGGCACGGGAATGAAAGCCCTCGGCTTTGACGCAAATCGCGCCGCGATCACGAAACCTGAGCTGGCGCAGTATCGAATAGTGCATTTCGCGACGCACGGCTTTATCAATTACCAGCATCCCGAGCTGTCGGGACTTGTGCTTTCGCTCGTCGATCAGAATGGACGGCCGCAAGAAGGTTTTGTGCGCCTGCACGACATCTACAATCTAAAACTGTCCGCCGACCTGGTTGTGTTGAGCGCTTGTAATACAGGACTCGGAAAGGACGTTAAGGGCGAAGGCTTGATCGGCCTGACGCGTGGTTTCATGTACGCGGGCGCCGGGGGCGTCGCCGCTTCGTTGTGGAAGGTTGACGACGACGCCACGGCCGAATTAATGAAACACTTTTATGAAGGGATGTTTAAGCGAGGGCTGACTCCGGCGGCCGCTCTAAGAGAAGCGCAGTTGGGGATGTGGAAACAGAAGCGTTGGCATGCGCCCTACTATTGGGCCGCGTTCGTCATCCAGGGTCAATACGACCAGCAAGAGATGACTGGCCTTCAACGTTCGCCGGCAAAGTCATTAGCGATCGCGGCAGGTGTTGGGGTGACGCTCTTGCTGGCGGTGATTCTTCTCTTAAGGCGAAGACGGAAAAGGATTCTTTAGGTACAATACGGCGGGCAAGCGATGCATGTATTAGCGCAGTGTCGCCTTAGTCCCGCAAACTCAATGAACAAAAATTGGGACTTGACTCGAGAATCCTTCGAAGCACTCTTAGCCTGGCTCGATCCAAATCGCGAAGTAGCAGGCCAAAAATACGAGGACATTCGCACTCGGCTGATCAAAATCTTCGCGTGTCGGGGTTGCTACGAACCCGAGGACCTTGCGGATGAGACGATTAATCGTGTCACCAACAAGCTTGAAGAGATCGAAGCTACCTTCATCGGCGAGCGCGCACGATATTTCTATGGCGTAGCAAACAAAGTGCATCTCGAATATCTGCGGAAAAAACCTGCCCCACCTTTGCCGGCCGTGACCAACACGTCTGAAGAAGCAGAACGTCGATATCGATGCCTTGATCTATGCGCCAGCAAGCTTACTCCGGAAAATCGCGAACTGGTTTTTCAATACTATCAAGAAGAAAAACGGGCCAAGATAGAACACCGCAAACACCTGGCGGATCGCCTCGGAATTGCCGTCAACGCATTGCGCATCCGGGCGCACCGCATTCGCAAGTCCCTTCAGGATTGTGTCAGGGAATGCCTTGAGGAAGCGACCGCATGAAATGATATGGGCTAAAAGATCATTTAAGTTGGGGGCGGGGATTATAGGCATTGAAGTCACAGATGGAAACACAACAAGCGATCAGGCAATACCTGCTGGGAATTCTGGCGCAAGAGCAGTCGGTAGAGCTGGAAGAGCGGCTGCTTATCGACAGGGAACTTTACGAAGAGCTGCTAATTGCAGAAGATGAACTGGTTGATCAGTTTCTCAGCGGTGAGATGCCTGGCGCGGAACGAGAAACGGTCGAAAAGCATTTTCTTCGGGCGCCCGGGCGACAGGAGCAATTGCTTTTCGCTCGCACGCTGAAAAAATACGTGTCCACCAATGGGCCGCAGGCCGTCAAGAACCCAGGGGTCCAGCAGAAAACGGCAGATGAAAGAAGATCCTGGTTATCACGGTTGTTTCCGCGATATCCCGCCCTCGCCTTTTCGCTCGCCGGTGCCCTGGTGCTGATAATTGTTGGTGGAATCTGGCTGGCGAATAGAATTAGCAATGGACGTAATGCGCCTCAAGCAGTTTGGGCGATCGAACTCACTCCCGGGCTGCAGAGGGACGTAGGTGGAATTAAGAATTTTGCAATACCTGCCAACATTGACGCGGTTCGCCTACAACTCGATTTGCCCGAAAGTCAATACCAATCCTATGAAGCCATCGTTCTGGATGTCGATGGCCGCTCAGTGATCACTCGCAAAAACCTCAAGGCTCAATCGGTAAACGGCCACCAAATTGTCCCCTTGGACGTAGACCCCGCCCTCTTAACTCCAGGCGATTACCGGGTCAAGCTTAGTGGATTGTCCGCCAGCGGAAGCCTTGAGAATTTAGGCAGCTATCCCTTCAAAGTTCTCAAGAAATAGCCGGTCAACGCTTCTTTCACCAAATACTTGAGCCTTGCCGACGAGCTTCGTTTCAGCTGTTTTCTCTTTCACTCAGAAATTTTATTTTTCGAACCGTGAAATGTTCTGGCAGATCCTGACATATAGCAATAGACGTGGCTAGATAGGATTAGAAGTTGTTAGGGCCATCAACTGGTCAGCGAAAGACTAGGAATCTCACCCCACACAGTTAGACGGAGTCCTCACGGAGCGGTGGATCGAAGGCGGTTGAAAATAACCGAATTTGGCCCACCGCTTCATTTTTTTTCGAACCTAGTCGGGATGGGTCGTTGGGGCGTCAGCGTGTGGGACAAAACATTGGCGGCAGCGCGCTTCATACATGCCTTCGCCCCCCACCGCGACGCGCTCTTCAGATTCAAAAGTGCGTTGCGTATAGTTGGCTGGCTGCCCGCACTTCATGCAGATCGCATGCGTCTTGGTTATGTATTCCGCGACTGCCAACAGCTGCGGCATCGGCTCCCAGGGTTTGCCCGTATAATCCTGATCCAGTCCAGCGACGATCACGCGCAGGCCACGCTCGGCCAGTTCGTTGACGATGTCAACCAATTCGTTGTCAAAGAATTGCGCTTCATCAATCCCAACCACTTCGGTGTCCGGATCGACATTCGCGAGGACGTCGGCGGCGGTGCGAACATTCGTCGATTCATGCTTCATCTCTGAATGCGAGACGATGTGATTTTGCGAGAAGCGTTTGTCGATCTCAGGCTTAAACACCTGAACTTTCTGCCGCGCAATCTTTGCGCGACGAAGCCGACGAATCAGTTCTTCCGACTTGCCGGAGAACATTGAGCCGGCAATCACTTCGATCCAGCCGGCACTGCGCCGGGCCTGGCCCGGATGTTCGCTGCGGCTCTGGATATCCATTTCTTCAGGTTCGTTAGTTCGAATCATTGTCGCTGTGGTGCTCATTGTTTCAATGTCTTCATTCTACTTTCCTACCAAATTAGGCACGTCGGGCATGCAGTCTAATTCAAAGCAATTCATTTCCCAAAACCCCCGCCGTGATAAGAGTGGCACGGGCGTCTCGCCCGTGAACACGCGCAAGCTGCGCGTGCCACACTCATTTCCCAAAACCCCCGCCGCCGGGTGTTACGATCCGCACTCGATCGCCTGGTCGCAGATCCCAACTTCCTTTGGACGGCAATTCTTCCCTGCTGCCGTCGCGACGAATGATAAGAGCGCGACCAACATCGCCATCCGCACCGCCCTGTAATCCATAAGGCGCGCGCTTTCTCCGATCAGATAGCAAGGACATGCGCGCCGGCGCGAGCGTTTCAATTTCCCTGATCGCGCCATCGCCGCCTTTGTGTTTTCCTTTTCCACCAGATCCTTTGCGAATTCGATATTGCCGGACTCGCAGAGGGTAAGCGTATTCAAGCGCTTCCGCCGGTGTGTTCAAGCTGTTCGTCATGTGGGTGTGCGTCGCGCTCATGCCATCCTGTCCGGGCCGCGCACCCATTCCACCCGCGACGGTTTCATAGTAAGAAAATTCAGCCCCGGTGCGCGGATCGAGCCCGCCGATAGTGAGGTTATTCATCGTTCCCTGACTCGCAGCGGGAATTCGATCGGGAATAGCCTGGGCCATGGCTTTGAAGACAACATCGACAATGCGCTGAGACGTTTCGACGTTTCCGCCGGCAACCGACGCTGGATGAGTCGCGTTGACGACAGTGCCCCGCGGTGCGATCACTTCGATCGGCTCAATTAGACCGGCGCTGGCCGGAACATCGCCGGGAATCAGACACCGAAAGACGTACGAGACCGCCGACACGGTGATTGCTTCGACCGCATTCAAGGCGCCGGCGACCTGTGGTGAACTCCCGGTAAAATCTACCCGCGCGCGATCGCCTTTGACGGTAACACGAACACGAATCGGCACCTCGTGCTCGGTGATGCCGTCATCATCAAGCGCCTCTTCGGCTTCATAACTCCCGTCCGGGACTGCTGCGATGACGTGGCGCATTACGCGGGCCGAGTACGAAATCAAGTGTAAAGCGTAATCGTTGGCTTCCTTCCGTCCTCGCCGTTCGACGATTTCCAGCAGCCGCGTCGCTCCGGTGTTCAGCGAGCCGATCTGCGCTTCAAAATCGGCGCGTCTCTCCTGGTTGCTGCGGACGTTGGCGAGGATCAGCTTCATTATGTCGTCGCACATTTCCCCGCCCCGGACGATTCGAACAGGTGGAATACGGACACCTTCGCCGTACACATCCGTGGCCAGACCCATCGAACCGGGCGTGGCGCCGCCGATGTCGGCATGGTGTGCGCGATTGGCGACATAGAACAGGGGTCGGGAATCGGGGGCGAGGGGCCGGTGCTTTTTCTGTACTGACCTCCGACCCCTGACTCCTGGCCCCTGCGCAAACACACCCATCACTAAGGTCACGTCCGGCAGGTGCGTCCCGCCGGCAAACGGATCGTTCAGCGCCACTACATCGCCCGGACCAATCTCAACTTCGCTCAGCGCGGCCGCCACGGCCATGGGCATCGAGCCGAGGTGCACCGGCATATGATCGCCCTGCGCAATCACCCGGCCTGCTGAGTCGAAAACCGCACAGGAATAATCGCGACGCTCTTTGATGTTCGGCGAGAATGAGGTGCGCCGCAAAGCGATGCCCATCTCTTCGGCGACCGAAGTGTAAAGCGCGCGATAAATTTCAAGTGTGGTTGGATCGAACTTCCTCATTGTTGCTCTGTCAGAGTCCGCGAAGCGGACGATTCGATAATAGCCCACCGATTCATCGGTGGGATCATCTTTCGAAAAACCAAAGCACAGTCCGCGAAGCGGACGACTGAACATTTGGAGAGCAATGACAGCGCCTTGGATCTCGTAACACAAGCCAATCTAAAACGGCGTTATCGCTTAGCTACCCCCCAGCATTCCCCTTTCAGGCGCCCGTTTCACGGGCTCATTCTCTTATCGCTACTCGACTCCCAGCGCTAAAGCGCTGGGCTATTCTCGATCGTCCGCTGCGCGGACTTGAAATGCAGTAGCCCTGCTCGTTCACGGCTTTCCAATCTCAACGATCATGTTCCCGATTGAATCAACGCTCGCTTTGCAACCTTCCGGCACCAGCGTCGTCGCCGAATACTCAGTCACAATGCAGGGCACGCGCAGACGCGAACCTGATTTGACCTCCTCGCGATGATAAACCGCGGCACGAACCTTCTTTCCGGCAAAATATGTCCCGGTAAAACTATGCGGCTGGGCGAGGTTCGTCGCGCGCGGCGCCCGGGCAGCGCGTATGCTCGGCTTTTCCACCAGCCCACTCGACCGCACTCGCACGCTCACAATCTCAACCACACTTTTCCCCTGCGCATACCCGTAGCGCGCGCGATGTACGCGATGAAATGCCGCCGCAATGTCGCCGCGCGGCTGCTTGATCTGCAACTCAAACGATTGACCTTTGTACCGCACTGCCAAAGATCGTTCGTGTCGCTGCTTCTTGTCAGGAAAGCCTTCGCCGCGCAGGGTCGCCCGCGCCGCGCGTTCCAACTCGCGAAAGACGCCTTCCAGTTTCGACTCGACTTCGCGCGCGGCCTCGATCATTACCGTGCGGCTTTGATCTTTTACCACGTCGGCGGTGACGACGCCCACCGCCGAGAGCGCGCCGGGCGATGAAGGCAACATTACGCGGGGAATGCGCAACGCTCGCGTCAACGCCACCGCGTGTAAGCCCCCGGCGCCGCCAAACGGTATCAAGGTAAAGTCGCGCGGATCGTGACCGCGCTCGACCGAGACGTGACGCAGCGCACGCTCCATGTTCGTGTCAACAACTTCGAGGATTCCACGCGCCGCAGAAATTGCGGTCACCCGACGTCCGGCGGCCGCACTCATTTCATTCGCCAGTTGGTTAAGCGCATCGCGCGCTCGCGCTTCATTGAGTTTGAAATCACCGCCCAACAAAGCTGTTCCCGGAAAGTGACTCAGCACCACGTGTGCATCGGTAACTGTGGGCAATAGCGATTGTCCATAGCAGGCCGGACCCGGATCTGCTCCCGACGATTCCGGCCCCACGCGCAAAGATCCTCCTTCGTCCACGCGCGCAATCGATCCGCCGCCGGCGCCGACCGTGTGAATGTCCATCATGGGCACGGCGACCGGAACTCCGGCGACAATAGCTTCATTGGTGAGGCGCATCCCGTCAGAATCGCAGAGGGCCACGTCGGTCGATGTTCCGCCCATATCGAATGTGATGATGTTTGTGAAATTGGCTGCTTGCGCGGCGCGCAACGCGCCGACGACGCCACCGGCCGGACCCGACAAAATCGTGCGCACCGGTTCACTCGCGGCGGCGGACGCGGAAATACTGCCGCCGGAAGATTGCATCACTCTCAAACCAAAGCTGGATCTTTGGGCTTTGGACTTTGGACCCGGATCGCGGCTCGATTCCGGACCGGATTCTTCGCGACCGCCATTACCGAGTCTATTCAGGTAACGTCCCATCAACGGCTGTAAATACGCGTTGATGACGACAGTAGCGGTGCGTTCATATTCGCGGTACTCGGGAAGGATCTGATGCGAGACAGAAAGCGGAATGCCAAGGACAGCGAGCGCCGCGGCGATCCGCTTCTCATGCTCGGGGTGTACGAAGGAAAACAGCAGCGAGATGGCGATTGATTCCGGCTTTGCTCTCCGAAGCTTATCAACCAGCGCCGCGATCGCCTCCTCGCCAAGCGTTTCGAGTACTTCGCCGGAAGCAGCGACGCGTTCACTGGCGCCGAATCTTAGCTCGCGTGGAACCAGTGGCGCCGGCTTCACCGCGTTCAGATTGTAGAGCTCTGGTCGCGCCTGACGGCCAATCTCAATCACATCTTCGAACCCTGCCGTGGTAACCAGAGCGGCGCGCGCGCCGCGTCGCTGTAAGAGTGCGTTCGTGCCGACCGTTGTCCCATGCACTACCTCGACGGTGTTCAGTGGCGCGCCGGTCTCGGCCACGATTTGTTTCAGGCCTTCACTAATTGCGCGCGAAGGATCGTCCGGTGTCGAAGCAAGTTTGAAGACGCGGAGGTCTCCATCGACTCCAAAAACAAAATCAGTGAATGTGCCACCGGTGTCCACACCGATGCGTACGCTGCGCTGCCGTCTGTTGATTTTCTTTTTCACGTTGGAAGCAGATTTTCTTACAACTGTGAACCAGTATCACACAGCTCTTATCATTGACAAGAAGGTCGGGACTGGCCTATATAAACCGCGCTCGTCGCTTGCGAAATCAATTGAGGTGACTTCGATGAAACTAACCAACTGCGTGCTCGCGTTCGCTTTGGTGTTGGCGTGCCTGATCGGCTGTAAGTCCGGCAGAACCTCGACCAGCAGCAGCGCCGGCAACAATGACGTGCCGAAGAACAGCAATAGTACATCCAACGCCACCAGCACTGCGCCGACTCCGGACATCGGCGGCAAATACAGCGTGTTAGGGAGTAACCCCGGCGGGACGATCTATAAGGGGACGCTCGAGGTCATCAAGCGCGGCGACGTCTATCAATTCCGCTGGAATGCCGGCGAACAATACGACGGCGTGGGCGTCGCCAACGGCAACATTGTCGCCGTCGCGTTTGCCAGCGGTACGAACGGCAAAGGCTGCGGAGTGATCGACTATACGATCCAGGGCGACGGCACGTTGGACGGCAAATGGGGTTACTGGGGCGTGAATGAAGCTGGAAGCGAAAGGGCGACGCGATCCAGTGGCTCAGGATTGGTCGGCGAGTATGACGCCACCGGCAAGAATCCCGACGGCAAAGAATATAAGGCCACGCTGACGGTCGAGCCGGCCGTCAATCTTTATCGGTTTTTGTGGAGCAACAACACTGAGGGCCTCGGGATTAAGCGCGGCGACAACATCGCTGTGGGCATCGGCGGCGCCCGTTGCGGCTTCGTGACTTACGAGATTCAGTCAGACGGCACGCTGGATGGAATCTGGGGCGGCTATGGAACTGAGAAGACAGGAACGGAAAAAGCTACGAAGCAGTGATCAGAAAGCCACAGATGAACACGGATTCTCATAGATAGAAATGAAAACGGGATCCAGTACCTCCGTTAGTGTGAACAGCAAGTTTGCTTTAGTGATTTCTTATCCATGCAAATCTGTGTTCATCTGTGGCTATTTATTCTTTCCCAGCAACCACTCTCGTGCGACCGGCGCGCCGCGTCGAGCACCAGTTGCGTTCGATAGCCGTCCTCAAACATCGCCGCGCCCTCGACCGTCGTTTGGCCCGCGCGCAAGGCTTCGACGCTCCGGCGCGAGAACGCCGTAAAACCGCGCGCCCAGCCACCGTCGCGCATTCCCGGCGCCAGCTCGCCGCGATCAACTTCAATTCTCTTCCATTCACTTGCGCCGACTTTTGACTGCCAAAGTTCGCCGCTCTCTTCGATCATGAAGGCTCCTTCAGATCCGAAGATTTCCAAACGGTGTTCGGGCTTTCCCGGTTCAACCAACGAGGTCGAGACGTTCCCCGTCGCTCCCTGAGTTAGATGGCCATCTGCAAAACGTAACAGCAGGTTCGCCTCGTCATCGGTCGTTACTTCGCGTACTGTGCCGCTCTCATCCCTGCGCTCGCGAATGTGAGTGGCCAGATTGGCTGAGACGGCCAAAGCTTCCGCGTCCAGCAACCAGCGAAAAGCGTCGACCACGTGTGATCCAATAGCTCCGAGGGCGCCGCCGCCCTGCTTCTTGTCCGACCACCAATTCCAGGGACGATTCGGATCAGCACGCGAGTCAGAACGAAAGGTGAGCTTGGCATGTCGCACCGTGCCAATGTCGCCACGCCGCAACAGCTCTCGCAGTTTTACGCGCCCCGGCAAAAAACGTAGTTCATGATCGATTAGCGCCAGCACGCCGGCGTCGCGTGCCTTGTTCGTCATGCGCAACGCTTCCTCTGCGTCCATGGCCATGGGCTTTTCACACAACACCGCTTTGCCGCGTTCCAGCGCGGCAAGAGTCATCTCGCAATGCGTCACCACGGGCGTGACTATGCTGACCAAATCAATGTCGTCGCGAGCGACTAGCGCGCGCCAATCACTTGCAATGTTCTGAATGTCGAATTCGCGCGCAACTTCCTCAGCGTGCTCACGGTGGGCGCTGGAGATCGCTACTATCCGGGCGCCGTCGCAGTTTTTGAAGCCGGGAATTTGCGTCGAGCGCGCAAACCCCGCCCCCACTATTCCGATGCGGATTGTTTTGTCGGCCATGGACGGAATTATGGGCACCCGTAAAGGGCGCTGTCCAGCCGGGTAATGTCCTGGTTTCAGTTTTCCTCTGTGTACCTCTGCGAAAACCTCTGCGCTACTCTGCGGTTAAGCGATGTCTGAAAGCATTTACCGCAGAGAAAAGCCGAGGTAGGCGCAGAGATCGCAGAGGATCAGTCGAGAATTCCAAAAATCAGGACACTTCCGTCCAGCCCGCGACTCTTTCCGTCTGGCTCAAGCCCGTGAGCCACGAATCGTCAGAGGCCCGACGTCCTGAAGGGCCGTTGTCAAACTTGCCCCGGTCAAGCGGCGACGGGGATAATTCTCTTTCGGCGTTCGTTTTTGAAAATCTCTCCGGCATCGGCAAACGCGCTTTCCAGCTTCTGCACCAGTTCCGCGACTTCATTTGAATTTAGGATGTTCGCTTGTTCAACTTCTGCGCAAAGTTTAGCGACAAGACTGGCGCCCATGGTCAGGCTGCTGCCTTTCAGCGCGTGCGCAAGTTCTTTGACAAGGGTTTCGCTCTTTCTTGCGGCGGCGGCTTTGATTTCATTGACTTGCCGAGCTCCGTTCTCGAGATAGAGATCGATTAACTCGACGACCAGATTTTCGTCCACGCCGCCGTCGTCATCTTCCAGGCTGGCCAGGAGCGAAAGGTCGACCGGCCCCTGCACCGCGGGCCTGATCTCACGACTCTCGGCGGCCGGCAAGGCGATCGCTGAGTCGGCTTCCAACCCGCTGGTAAAATCTTTTCGGGTCGAGGTTGGCAGCGACGTCTGTCTAGATACTGCCAGCGGTTTAGATACTGCCGGCGTGCCGAGCATCAATCGCAGCATTTGCTGCAGCCGCTTTCTGGTAAACGGTTTCGGCAACAAGATTGTGGCCCCGGCCGCAAATCCACTCGCTACCAGCCTGATATCAGACTCGGCGGTAATCAGCATCACCGGAATTCGCATGAGACGTTTCTCAGTGCGCATAAACCGGATCAAATCCGAGCCCTCGAGAAACGGCATCGACATGTCGAGCACCGCGCCGGCGAAATTGGCGTCGCCCTGCAAAAGGCGATAGGCATCCCGACCGTCATTCGTCGACACTACACTGTGACCCTCGCCCTCGAGGATTGACGTTAACCAATGTCTGATCACCGGATCATCGTCGGCGATGAGGACTCGCGAGAGGGACTTTCCATGAGTTGAATACATTTGGTGGTTCCTGCGTCAATTCTCGGTCCGATGGATCCGCGAAGTCTCAGGGCCTTCACGCTCCGCTGAAAAAGCGAATCAAGAGATGTGCCACCACCGCGCCTTTAGGGAAGCAATGCCGCTCGCCCGCAAAACGTTTGCAAGCCACTATCTCTCTTGATGGCACGCAGCGTGCCGAGAGGAGTTGACTCTCGTCGCAGCCCGGTCCAGGCGACCAATAACGCCACAGTTTTGGCTTGGATCGCGCCGATGTGCCGAGGCACTTCGCCGCACCGCATCCCCACTTCCAACCTCCAGACATTGCCAGCACGCGGATGGACATCATGTTTCATATCTATGCCAAGGCCCGTTGAAGTTCGATTGTCTGATCTCTGTCATCAGCAAATCAGCCGATCAAGAAGACCGACCAGATGCACCTCATCATCTCTGGTTAACAAAAACACTCTGCAGGAGGCAAAGAAAATGTCACCCAAACTTATTCTGCTGGCGGAAGACAACATCGTAAATCAGAAAGTGGCGATTCGACAGTTGCAGAAGCTGGGTTATCGCTGTGACGCCGTCGCCAACGGACGCGAAGCCATCGAGGCGCTGAGCCGCATCCCCTACGACCTGGTGCTGATGGACTGCCAGATGCCGGAGATGGATGGTTATGAAGCCACCAGTGAGATCCGACGCACAGAAGTTGAGCCGAAGCGCACGCCGATCATCGCCATGACCGCTCATGCGCTTGAAGGCGACCGTGAAAAGTGTATCGCCGCGGGAATGGATGACTACATCTCGAAACCGGTGAAGCCGGAAGAATTGACCAGGGTGCTTAACGCTTTTCTTGGCGCGAAGAAAGAAGATCGCGTGACCCCAATTCATACGTCACCGGTCGATCTCAAGCGGATGCACGAAGCACTGGGAGACGAACCAACCCAGTTTTCGGAAACCCTTAACCTCTATTTGGAAACCATGTCAAAGAACCTTGTGCAGTTGGAAGCCGCCGTGGCCTCGGACGACCGCAATGAGATTGAATCGATTGCGCATAATTGCGTGGGCATGAGCGCAATCTTTGGGATGACTTCCGTGCTTGGCGCTCTTCGCGAACTTGAAGTTGCGGCTCGCACCGGCAATCTGACTAATGCTCCGCAGGCGGTCGCCCAAGCCAAGGAAGAGTTTGAACGGCTGCAAACTTTTCTCAACGAACAGGTAAAACAAATTGTCTAACTTGAAAAACATGAGAACCCGTGCATCGAGCGTAACTCCCCGGTTTCCCCACACGAGAAACGATGAGAATCCTTATTGCAGAAGACGACTCGGTTTCGCGCCGCGTCGTCGACCTCAGGTTGAAGGCGTGGGGGCACGACGTCGTCATCACAAAAGACGGCGCGGAAGCCTGGGCTACGCTCCAGCGCAATGATGCTCCCCGGTTAGCCATTCTCGATTGGATGATGCCCGGTATGAATGGAGTTGAAGTCTGCCGTCGCCTTCGTCAAAGCCAGAGCACGACGCCCACCTACATCATTCTCTTGACGACGAAGAGCAGCAAGGAAGATGTCGTAAAAGGACTCGATGCCGGAGCCAATGACTACATCATCAAGCCCTTTGACTTCCAGGAACTTCGCGCGCGGGTTCAGGTAGGAGCGACAGTCGTCGAGCTGCAACAGCGGCTTGCCGAGCGCGTAAACGAACTTGAGGAAGCCCTGGCGCAGGTCAAACGGCTTCAAGGTATCGTGCCGATCCGCTCCTACTGCAAACACGTTCGCAACGATCAGAACTATTGGCAGCAGGTCGAGTCATACGTCAGCGCACTCTCAGAGACACGGTTCAGTCATAGCGTCTGCCCGGCTTGTTATGAGGCGGTCGTCATGCCACAGCTCGCGGAACTGGAGATCGACCATCGGCCCGCGAAATAAGCAGTCCATTTGAAGTTGCGACTCGCGACGGCAATCTGAACCTTTCTAATTGACCACGCCGCGCTACTCTATGCCAGGCATCATACTCCCGAGTCGAGCTTTGCTTCCTCAACAGTAATCAACCAGACGGATTGCTTCTCGCCGTCCTGGGCAACGTAGACTATGAAGACTCGATCGTTTGCGGCGGCGCCGGCGGGAAGCTCGCCGGCGGCGAAGGTCGCGGGACTGCTTGCTTGAACCGAAGCGGCCTTTTGATCCTTGCGGAATCTCCAACGGACTTCATCAGTAATGAAACCGGTAGCGCATCTCGACGTAGATCTGTCGCGGCTCAGCAAAGTGGGTTCCACCGAAAGTGTTGCTGTTGTCGAGCAAGAAACGCCGGTTCGCTACATTAACGGCGTGTATTGCTACCAGCCAATTCTCACCGAAGCCTTTGCCGAACGCAATATCAAACAAGGTATGTCCTGGCAGGTGCGCCGGACCACCGGCATCAGTGAAGCCCGAACCGTAGCGGATATTAGTAGAAACGAAGCTCCGCTGTGGAAGATTAACTGTCAGACCAGTGCTGAGGGTGTTGCGTTGGTCGTGATCCAAAAGGAAGAACTCGGCCGGTGGAGAGAAATCTGTCAGCCCGCCAGTTACCGCGCCTTGGCCTTCAATCTTCTGATGTGAATAGGCCAGATGAAATTGCCCGCGCCCAAACAATAGTGGCGACCGCGCCGTCAATTCAAAAGCCCTTATGCGCGCCCTCTCAATCGTTAGGGGGAAGAAGATATTCGAGTTTCCCAGCGCGTTATGGTCGAAGAGGTTCTTTACGCCTGTGCGGAAGTAGTCGGCACCTATTGTCCACCCTTTCATCGGAATCGTGATGCCAAATTGATGTTCTTCGTCCCGCTCGCCTCGTAAAGGAATGAAATCGAACCCTTGGGCCAGCGCGAATTGAAGCAACGGCCCTGAAATGGTCGAGAGTGGCGGGGCTTGATAAGAGCGGCCGTAGAATCCGTGCAGGACGATGTTCACGCGAGGGATGCGAATCGCCACGCCAACCCGCGGACTCGTCGCGGTCTCTTTGCGCAAGCTGCTAAAGCGCGTGAATCGCACACCGCCGGAAAATGTAAGCCATGTTGTCGGCTTGTACTGATCTTCGACAAAAAACGCCGCCAGATTGCCGTGAGGGTTCTGGCGTTGCTGCAAGTTTACCGGATTGCCGTTGCCATCAAGACCTTGCAAACTAAAGAAAGCAGAGTCGCGTTGCCAAAATCCATAGAAGCCTGCCTGCGCGTTGTGCTTGCGCGTGAGTGCGCTTAACACGATCTGGGCGCCGCCGTATTGTGACGTGCGTTCGTCGGTCGCAACGACTGGAGTGTCATTCCTTCCGCCAACGAATGCTGCGCGGTTGTAATGGTAAAAAGGGGAAACTGTTAAGAGAAATTCGCTATTAAGAGTACGGACCCACGAAAAGTTAATGAAAGCATCGCGTTCCCGTTCGATATCGCGAATGCCAGCGGCTTGGGCGTCCTGATCATTCGGAACTTGAAAGAAGTCTCGGCGTAGCGCGGTTACGAGCCGGAATTGATCTTTCGGATTCGGATTGAAGATTAGAGAGGTAAATCCACTGAAGCCATTGCTTCGATCGTGGAGCACTTGAGCTACCGGAGTCTCAAGGCCGTAGTCGCTTCGATTTCCACTAACGCTGGCATAGTAAGCAAAGCGCTTTGTGTGATCGCCAAAACTCAACTGGTTGTTTGTCTGATTGAAATTGCCGTAGGAAACAAACAACTCAGCTTCACGCTGGCGCTCAAAGCCGCTGCGCGGCACCACATTGAATACTCCGTAGGTGCGATCACCGTACTCGGCCATGTAGCTGCCCCGTTGGACTTCCAAATAGTCGATGTCTTTTGGATCGAACTGCGGCCCCACCGTGTCAGCGATGTTGGTGTTCGCGACGGGTACGCCGTCAACCAACCACGTCACCTGGTGGCCACCGCGAATGTGAAGTTGATTGTGAGTGACCGTCGCGCCGGGCACGTAGTCCGTGATCAGCGCGAGGCTGTTCGTGCGACTCGCGCCAGGTGTTTGAGCAATCTGTTTCCGGCTGACGAGAGTGACCGGAGTAGCCGAGCCTGAATCCACCTGTCCCGGTGTAGTCCTAACTTCGACCTGCTGCGACACGGGCGCAATCTTCAGTCGCACGCTCAACGCAGTTGTGCGATCAGACAAGACGATCAGCGCCAATGTGGATTTACTGAAGCCGCTTGATTCAACTGTAACCGTGTACTCTCCTATCGGCACCGCCCGAAAAGAGAAACCACCATCACGATCGGTATCGGCCGTTCGCGAGAAGGATGACGTACGAGAAACCAGACTGACCTTTGCGGCAGCAATTGGGCGCTGTTGGGGATCGACCACTGTACCGCTAACGTCTCCGAATACAGAAGCTGATACCGTTACCGCGAAACAAAACATTAGCAGAACACAGCACCATATAGAGTGGGCAATCTTCATGATTTCTCCCGTTTCGACTCGCGCACCAACTTGTACGTTAGAGTGCGCGGAAAGTGCGACTGCGGACTTTGCCGGACGCTTCTATTTCAGCGGGTACTGAGGGGCGACCTTATCACCCTCAGTCGAATCTGTTTGTGATTTACGTCTGGAAAGAGAGCGGTGGCCCGCGCGGTGCGCACTGACGGCACAACGCGTCGAGAATCCGAGATCTAAGATAAGCGAGATCAGCGAGCCGGACATCAGGTGGCGGCCGTGGGTGCCCGAAAAGTGAGATAGTCGCAGCACTGCGTTGCTGATTCGAATTAGTAAAGCTGGAGGAACAACCGCCGCATTCTGGCTGACAAGGCCTCGCCAGCGACATCACCGACAGGCTCGCGTGATCAGAGTTGGTTCGCGGAATTGTCTGAGCCGGACGAATGCGCGCTGAACTTTTTGTTTCGATCCTGCGAGGAACGCCACAAAGATGCTCAGGGCGCGAGGC
>Ga0207646_10001086_pt1 | contig 34577 bp, 24 predicted proteins | sample KBSK5502metaG_FD_184343 | JGI IMG/M metagenome (GOLD analysis project Ga0207646, IMG submission 184343) | Corn, switchgrass and miscanthus rhizosphere microbial communities from Kellogg Biological Station, Michigan, USA - KBS K5-50-2 metaG... | ecosystem: Host-associated > Plants > Roots >... | reverse complement strand
TCTGCTCAACGACGGCACCGGCCTCGTCCTCTTCGCGCTCGCGATTCGCGCGGTGCAGGGCAGCGTTGGCGCGACCGAGGCGTCCGTCCTCTTTATCGGCACCATCGGCGTGAGCGCGGTCGTCGGCGTCGCCGGTGGCCTCCTCGCCGCGCGCCTTATTCGCGCTACGAGCGAGCGCACGATCCAGCTCGCGATCTCGCTCGTTGCCGCGTACGGGACCTATCAGCTGGCGGATGCGGTCGGCCTCTCCGGGATCCTCGCCACGGTCATCGTCGGGATCGCGCTTGGCAGCCGCATGCGCCGAACCGCCGGCTCGGAGCTGCTGGTGGGCGAGATCGAGGATCTCTGGGAGGTCGTCGCGTTCCTGCTCACCTCGCTGGTCTTCCTGCTGATCGGGTTCGCGATCCGCCTCCCGACGCTCCCGAGCGCGGGATCCGCCGTCTTGATCGGAACGACCGCGGTGGTCGCGGCGCGAGCGCTCATCGTTTACGCACCCGCGGTCGCCGTCGGCCTGTGGGCCCGGGCGCGCGCGGTGCCGCGGGGGTGGGCCCACGTCATCTTCTGGTCCGGGCTGCGCGGGGCGGTCGCGCTCGCGGCGGCGCTCTCCCTCCCCGCGGACTTTCCCCAGCGCGAGCACCTTCAGCAGATAAGCTTCGGCATCGTCCTCGTGACCCTGATCGTCCAAGGCACCGGCGCGGCCTTCGTCGTCCAGCGAGCATTGGGCGGCGCGCACCCCTCGACTGCGCTACGGTCTAGCGGCGGAGGCTCTGACCCGCTCTGACCGCATCCAAAACCGAGTTCAAACGGCGTCTCGATCGCGCCCTCGGGTCCGATCGCTTGCGGACTGCGCTCCGCCGCGCGCTCCCTGAGCTGAAAGAGCGGCGCGACGCGCGCATGCGCGAAATCAACTGGGTCGACCTGCGCGCGGACCTCACGGAGCGCAAGGCCCGGGCGGTCGACGACATGCCGGAGCTCGTCGAGCGATTCACGCGCGAGGCTGAAGCGGTCGGTGCGAAGGTCTACCGCGCCGTCGACGCCGAGGAGGCGCGCCGCATCGTCACCGCGATCTGCCGCGCGAAGAAGGCCAAGCTCGTGGTGAAGTCGAAGTCGATGGCCACCGAGGAGATCGGCCTCACCGACCATCTCGAGGCGCAGGGAATCCACGCGGTCGAGACCGATCTCGGCGAGTGGATCATCCAGCTCGCCGGCGAGCGGCCGTCGCATCTCATCGCGCCCGCGATCCACAAGACCCGCGAGGAGGTCGCGGCGCTCTTCAGCAAGGTCGTCGGGCATCCGGTCGCGGATGACATCGCGTCGCTCGTGGCCGTCGCGCGGAAGGAGCTGCGGCAGAGCTTCATCGATGCCGACATCGGCATCACCGGCGGAAACGCGCTCATCGCCGACACCGGCACGCTCATGCTCGTCACGAACGAGGGCAACGCCGATCTCGCGACCACACTGCCGGCGGTGCACATCGCGGTCGTGGGCATCGAGAAGATCGTCCCCACCATCGACGACGCGATCGCGATCGTGAAGCTCCTCGCGCGGAGCGGTACCGGACAGAAGATGACCTCGTACACCCAGTTCATCACCGGCCCGTCGCGGTCGGCCGACATCGAGCTCAAGGCCCAGATCGGCGTGCATGGGCCCAAGGAGCTCCACTTCGTGCTTCTCGACAACGGCCGCATGGCGATGCGCGACGACCCGTTCGCCCGCGACGCGCTCCGCTGCATCCGATGCGGCGCCTGCAGCAACGTGTGCCCGAGCTATCAGGAGGTCGGTGGCCACGTCTTCGGCCACATCTACACCGGGCCGATCGGCCTCGTCGTCTCGCCGTGGCATCACGGGATCGAGAGCGTCGCGCACGAGCAGGCCCTGTGCATGGGCTGCAACGCGTGCGACACGGTCTGCCCGGTGTCCATCCCGCTCGCGTCGCTCATCACCGATGTCCGGGCGCAGGCCGTCGAGCGTACGGGGATGTCCTGGGCGAAGCGCCTCTTCATGCGCCAGTGGTCGACGCCCGATCGAATCGACCGGCTCACCGGCTGGCTCGCGACCTTCCAGAACCCGCTCCGGCGGAACGGGAACGTGCGGCTGCCGTTCGGCTCGCTCGCGCAGGAGAAGAGCCTGCCGGCGGTCGCGGATAACCCGCTCCATTACCGGGCTCGCGAGATCACGCAGACAAACCCCGCCTCGCCCACGGTCCGCGTCGCGATGTTCCCCTCCTGCATCGTCGACCACTTCCTGCCCGGTGCCGGTTATGCCGGGGCGCGGGTCCTCCAGTCGATGGGCGCGGAGGTCCATGTCGTCGAGGGCCGTCGGTGCTGCGGGCTGCCGCAGCTCAACAGCGGCGATCGTCAGACCGCGGTCACGATGGCGAAGGCGGCGATCGAGTCGCTCGAGCGCATCGCGGCCGACCGCATCGTGATCCCGTCCTCGTCGTGCGCGATCACGATCTCCCAGGACTACGTGCGGATCCTGTCCGACGATCCGCCCTGGTCGGAACGCGCGCGCAAGCTCGCCGAGCGTGTCACGGCGTTCACGCCGTTCGTCGCCTCGATCTTCCGCGACCATCCGCTTCGCGGGCGCAGGCTCGGACTACGCGCGACGTACCACGACGCGTGTCAGTCGGCGAACGTCCTGGGCATCCATCAGGACCCGCGGACGCTGCTTCGGGAGATCGCGGGAGTCGAGATCGTGGAGATGGCCGAATCGCAGGTCTGCTGCGGATTCGGCGGCTCGTTCAGCTTCGAGTATCCCGAGGTCGCAAACCGCGTCCTCGAGCGCAAGCTATCGAACATCGACGCGACCGGGGTCGACCTCGTCATCTCGGACAACCCTGGATGCCTCACGCACCTGCGCGGAGCGATGGACGCGCGCGAGAAGACCACCCGGGTCCGGCACATCGCGGAGGTGCTGTGGGAGTCGTTCTCTGGCGGGGCTAACTAGCCGCCGCAGCCGCGGCCGCCGCCGAGCGACGGGTTTCGCACCAGGAATCCGGTGCCCTCGGGCCCGTCGACCCACTCGACCTTCGCGCCGTCGCAATACGGGAGGCTCAGCGCGTCGATCGCGACCCTTATGCCGGCCGCGTGCGTCACCGCGTCGGTGTCGGCGGTGTTCTCTTCGAACGCGAGACCGTACGTGAACGAGCAGCAGGAGCGGCCCGCGACGTAGAGGCGGAGGAACGCACGCTTCGGATCGTCCGCCCGAAGCTCCAGGAGCTTGGTCGCGGCCTCCGGTGTCACCTCGATCGTGGTCGCGCTTCCGTCGATCGCCATCGGACGAAGTCTACCGGTCCTGGCGCAGCTGTGGCACGCGCGCCACGATCGCCGTGAGACCCGCGAACACGACGGCCGCGGCACCCGCGACCGCGACCGGCGCGCCGAACAGGATCGCCGCGCCGCCGAGGAGCGGACCATTCAGCACCCGCATCCCTTGCGTCCCGAAGGTGTACGCGCCCATGACGCGGCCGCGGATGTCGTTCGGCGCCGAGAGCTGGATCTTCGTGTTGGTGAGCGACTGCGTGAGGACCGCGGCGCCGCCGACGACCACGAGGAGCAGGAAGGACGCCGCGTAGTTGGTGGAGAACGCGAACACGAAGATCGCGAGCATCTCGGCCATCGCCGCACCGACGATAAAGCGTCCGCTATGACGGCGATCGCGCGCGTACGCCAGGTAGAAAGCCGCCGCGACGGCGCCGATGCCGCTGCCGACGAGGAGGAACGAGTACCCCAGGTCGTCCACGTGCAGCACGTCGTGCGCGAACAGGACGAGGAACGAATTGAAGGTATGGCCGAGGAAGATGACACCGAGCATCTCGACCCCGATGAGCGCGGCGATGAACGGGCGCCCGCGGACGAAGCGCAGGCCATCGCGGAGCGCGGCGCGGATCGGCGTCGCGGACCGGGCGCCGAGCGGCTTCACCCTGACGAGCGCGAGGAACACCAGAAGCGGCACGAAGGTGAGCGCGTTGATGAGGAAGCCCCAGCCCGGTCCGAAGGCCACGACGATGAACCCCGCGACGGCCGGCCCGATCACCTGCGAGAACTGGCGTGCGGTCGAGTTGAGGCTGACCGCGGAGAGAAGCTTCGAAGGCCCCACCATCGAGTGAATCAGGGTCTGCTGGGCCGGGCCGCCGATCGCTCCGGCGAACCCGTGCAGCAGGAGCAGGCCGAACAGCCACCACGTCGTGACGACGCCCCTGATCGTCACGGCCGCGATCGCGACCGCGGCGGTCATCAGGAGAAGCTGCGCGACGATCTGGACCTTCCGGTTGTCGTAACGGTCGGCAAGCACACCGCCGTACAGCGAGAAGAACGTGAACGGAACCCAGTGCGCGAACACCATCATTCCAAGCCAAAACGGAGCAGTCGCTCCGGCGAGCTGATAAACGAGAACGTTGCGAATCACGTTCTCCATGCCGTCGCCCGTCGAGCTCACCCAGCTGAAGATCCAGTACCACCGAAAAGTTGGAACGCCCAGAGCCTCAAAACGAATCGAGCTCGGCGCGACGGGACCGGCGCCGGGCTCGACCTCTAGTGCATCAACTTTTCTCTCATTCACGTCCGGAAGACTACGGGAGCCGTCGCGAGTGGCGCGGGTCCTGTCCCGGCTCCGGGGATCGCTCGCTCCGCGCACCCTCCCCAGTTCGCCGCGACCGCCAGGCGGTCGCGGCACTGGGTCCCCGGGGCACCCGCGCGTCGCGAGCCATCCCCTGCGCCGTGCCACCCGCGCCCCGCCGCGCCAGTCGTCGTCAGGGCGATATGAAAAGTTGTGTCACCATCCGGCCGTACGCGCCGCCGTTCATGATGCCGATCCCGATTCGCGTGAACTCTGGGCGAAGAATGTTCTCCCGATGTCCTGGAGAGTCCATGAGAGCTCGATGCGCGACGGCGACGGATTGCGCGTATGCCAGGTTCTCACCCGCCCTCGAATAAGAAATTTGCGCGGCCTTCAGCCTGTCGAAGGGCGAGCCGGACACTGGAGACTCATGGCTGAAATATTTCAGCCGGAACATCTCCTCGGAGTGAGCGCGCGCAACCGCTACGAGCCGCTCGTCCCACGCAAGGGCGTCGAAGCCGCGCTGCACGCGCTCCTCGTTCACCAGATCGAAGAGCTGGCGTTCCGCGACCGGATCTTCGGCGAGCTCGATCCCGTCAGGAAGGTCGAGGCGCTCGGTCTGGTCCTCGCCAACTCGGGTGACGAGAAGCGACGAGCCTCCGAGCTGCCCGGTGAAGGACTCGATCTGCGGCTGGAACGCGACGACCTGGGCGTTCACGATGCGGCCGGTCCGGCTCGCTTCGACCGCGGCCTTCAGCTCGCTGCCGACCGGGAGTGCCTCGATCGCGAGAATGGCCACCGCCACGATGAACAGCGAGCGGATCGCGGCGGGGATCGTTCCGAGTGCCCGGTCCGCAATTTTGAGAGGGCTTCGCCGGACGACCGCGACGATCGGCCGGATCGCCAGATAGCCGGCGGCCGAGAAGAGGGCCTCGGCGGCGACGACGGTCACCACGAACGCGATCGTCGTCGCGAGAGGCTTCGGCAGTCCGGCGAGCGTCTGGACGAGAGCGGTCGCCGGGCCCGCGAACGCGAGAGCGGAGGCGACCGCGAGCACCCAGGACGCAAGGCTGTACGTCGTCGCGACGAAGCCGGTGCGGTAGCCAAACCACGCGGCGACACCGATCAGCACGAGGACCGCGGCATCGACGGGGTTGAGGCCCAGGTCCGTCACGCGCTCTCGATGCTAGCGACTATGCGATGCCGCGCACCTCGCCTGTTGCCAGAAGCTCTCTGAGATATCGACCGGTAAAGGATCGCCGCACGCGCGCCACCGCCTCCGGCGTCCCCTCGGCGATGACCTCGCCACCGGCCTTCCCGCCCTCTGGGCCGAGATCGATAACGTGGTCCGCGGTCTTCACCACGTCGAGGTTGTGCTCGATGACGACGACCGTGTTCCCCGCGTCGACGAGCCGATGCAGGACCTCGAGGAGGCGCTCAACGTCGGCGAAGTGCAGTCCCGTCGTCGGCTCATCGAGGATGTAGAGCGTCCGGCCGGTCGCGCGGCGGCTGAGCTCGGTCGCGAGCTTGATGCGCTGGGCCTCGCCGCCGGAGAGCGTCGTGGCCGCCTGGCCGAGATGGATGTAGCCGAGGCCGACGTCGTTCAGCGTGCGCAGCTTGGTTTCCGTGATCGGGACGTTCTTGAAGAACTCGAGCGCTTCTTCGACCGTCATCTCGAGAACATCGGCGATGGACTTTCCCTTGTAGTGGATCTCGAGCGCTTCGCGGTTGTAGCGCTTGCCGCCGCACACCTCGCAGGGAACGTACACGTCCGGCAGGAACTGCATCTCGATCTTGATGATCCCGTCGCCGGCGCAGGCCTCGCACCGCCCGCCCTTCACGTTGAAGGAAAAACGACCGGCGGTGTACCCGCGTAGACGCGCCTCGGGGACGGCGGCGAAAAGCTCGCGGATCGGCGTAAAGAGGCCGGTATAGGTCGCCGGGTTCGAGCGGGGCGTTCGGCCGATCGGAGACTGGTCGATATCGATGACCTTGTCGATGTATTCGACGCCTTCGATCCGGTCGTGGGCTCCAGGCCGCTCTTTCGCGCGCGAGATGATCTGCGCGAGCCGGCGATAAAGGATCTCGTTCACGAGCGTGCTCTTCCCGGACCCAGACACGCCGGTGACGGCCACGAATTGGCCCAGCGGGATCCTCACGTCGATGTCCTTGAGGTTGTGCTCGCGAGCGCCACGAACGACCAGCGCCTCGGCCCGCGGCTTTCGCCGCCGGGTCGGCACCGGGATACGGCGGCGTCCGGAAAGGTAGGCGCCGGTGATCGATCGCGGCTCCTTCAGGATGTCGTCGATCGTCCCCTGGGCCACGACCTCGCCGCCGTGCTCGCCGGCGCCCGGCCCGATGTCGACGATCCAGTCGGCGGTACGGATGGTCTCTTCGTCGTGCTCGACCACGAGGATCGTGTTCCCGATGTCGCGCATGCCCAGGAGCGTCCGGATCAGTCGGGCATTGTCGCGTTGATGAAGGCCGATCGACGGCTCGTCCAGGATGTACAGCACTCCCATGAGCCCCGATCCGATCTGCGTCGCGAGACGGATGCGCTGCGCCTCACCACCGGAGAGCGTGGTGGCGGAGCGGTCGACGGTGAGGTAATCGAGCCCGACGTCCATGAGGAACCCGAGGCGCGTGCGTATCTCTTTGAGGACCTGCTTCGCGATCTTGCGCTCGCGGATCCCCAGCCCTCCGCGCTCCTTCTCGAGCGACGTCGTCCAGTCGAGAGACTCTCCGACCGTGAGCGCCGTGACGTCCGCGATGTTGCGACCTCCGATCGTCACCGCGAGCGCCTCGGGCTTCAGGCGCTTGCCCTTGCAGACGGGGCACGGTCGCTCGCTCATGTACCGCTCGATGTCCGCGCGGATGAAGTCGGAGGTCGTCTCGCGGTACTGCCGGTCGAGCCAGGGAAGGACGCCCTCCCACTCGTATTCGTACGAGCGCCGCTGCCCGCTCCGGTTCTCATACGTGAGCTTGAGCGCCTCCCCGGTGCCGTTCAGGATCGCGTCGATCGCTTTCTTGGGCAGCGACTTGATCGGCGTGTCGAGCGAGAACTTGAACTTGCGGGAGAGGCCCTCGAGGATCGCCATCCGGTATTGCGCGGTCCCGCTCGACTTCTGCCACGGCAGCACCGCGCCGTCCTTCAGCGAGAGGTCCGGATTGCCGAGCACGAGCTCGGGATCCGGCTCGAGCTTCGTGCCGAGGCCGGTGCATGCGGGGCACGCTCCGTGCGGCGAGTTGAACGAGAACGTGCGCGGCTCGATCTCGCCGATGGAGAAGTCGCCTTCCGGACAGGCGAGCCGCTCGGAGAAGAGCCGCTCGGGACCCTTCCCGTCGGCGTCAGCGACGAGGGCGAGCCCTTCACCCAACCGGAGCGCGGTCTCGACCGAATCGGTCAGCCGTGACCGCTCGGCCTCACCCTCCGCGCCGTGCCGCACCACGAGGCGATCGACGACGACCTCGATGGAATGCTTCTTCATCTTGTCGAGGGTTATGTCCTCCGAGAGATCCCGGACGAAGCCGTCGACCCGAACCCGAGCGAATCCGCCGCGCCGCGCCGTGGCGAACAGCTGCTGGTGCTCGCCCTTGCGGTCGCGCACGAGTGGCCCGAGCACGAGGATGCGCGAGCCCTCGGGCATCGCGCTGATCTGGTCGACGATCTCCTGGACGGTCTGCGCGACGATCGGGATCCCGTGATTCGGGCAATGGGGGACTCCGACGCGCGCGAAGAGAAGACGCATGTGGTCGTAGATCTCGGTGACGGTCCCGACGGTCGACCGCGGGTTCCGCGTCGACCCTTTCTGGTCGATCGACACCGCCGGAGAGAGGCCCTCGATGAAGTCGACGTCCGGCTTCTCCATCTGACCGAGGAACTGGCGCGCGTACGCCGAGAGCGACTCGACGTACCGGCGCTGCCCTTCCGCGTAGATCGTGTCGAAGGCGAGCGACGACTTGCCCGACCCCGAGAGACCCGTGATCACGACCATCTTGTCGCGCGGGATGCGGACGTCGATGTTCTTGAGGTTGTGCTCGCGCGCACCTTTGACGTGAATGTGGTCGAGCGGCATCTAGAGGCCTTCCCCGGGTGGCATAGCCTCCGCTCCGGCGGAACGAGAGCTGGGACCGGGACCAATCCGAGCACCGACGCCGGCGGGATCAGGCGGCGGTCCGCCTGGAAAACCTCGTCCCACCCACGTCCCAGGTTCGCCGCGAAGTGCCCGCTGAACCAGCCACAGGTACGCGAGCCATACCGGTAGCGCCGCGAGACCGCCGGACAACGACTCCCCCGCTCCGGGTCGGAAGCTGAACTGGTCCGCGGGAACGAACGCGAACGAGACCACCTGATAGATCCCCATCGGAAGGAGCGCGATCGTCGCTATGCCAAAGATCGCCGTACCGAGAATGAGGTACGCGCGATGAAGCGCGCTCCCGTGTTCGGCGACGCCGCCGAGCGCCCGGCGCCCCCACCAGTGCGCTCCCCAGAAGACGCCGCCGAAGATCACGAAGGTCACGCCCCGGACGAGGTCCTCGGTCTGACGGCGGATGCGGTCGTCCTTGATCAGCTGCTCCGGGAATGGACTGACGAACGGCGGACAGGTGGTATTGGGCGCGCACACCGGTGCGATGGCCGGCAAGGGCCGTTGCGGCTGCCCGCCATACACGAGGTCGAGCCCGAAGGCTGCCGCCAGCACGTACGAGATGATCCCGGCGAGACCGATCGCGAACGCGATCACGCCGGCGAGCGACGCGAGGTAGAGGTAGACCCGAAGCAAGCCGCGGAGCGAAAGGTCCATCCCGTCGCGCCCGCGCTGAAGGAACAGCACGACGAGCAGGCCGATCGCGCCGAGGACGCCCAGGGCTATGAGCACGCCGGCGAGCATGGGCTAGGCGCCTGGTCGGCGTCGCCGGCCGCCCGCCCGGATGACGCGCGTCGTCGTTCCGACGGGCTCCGCCGAAGCCTCGAGGCTCTCCGGCCCCTGCTCGAGCACCATGAGTCCGCGCAGCTCGACGACCTCGTCGCGTAGGGCCGCGGCCTTCTCAAACTCCAGGTCCTTTGCGGCGCGCTTCATCTGGCCCTCGAGATCCTTGATGAGCCTCAGGAGCTCGTCCTTGGGCAGGGATCCCGCGGCGAGGGGACGGCGCGCCTTCTCGTTGACGCCCTCGACGTCTGCAATGTCGCGAAGGCGGAGGCCGATGTCGCGGATGGCCTTGACGATGGTCTGCGGGTCGATCCCGTGTTCCTTGTTGTACGCAAGCTGGATCTCGCGGCGGCGATCGGTCTCGTCGATCGCGGCTTTCATCGAGGCGGTGACGCGATCGGCGTACATGATCACCCTTCCCTCGACGTGCCGGGCGGCTCGGCCGATCACCTGGATCAGGGAACCTTCCGATCGCAGATAGCCTTCCTTGTCCGCGTCGAGGATCGCGACGAGCGTGACCTCCGGAAGGTCGATCCCTTCGCGGAGGAGGTTCACGCCGACCACGACGTCGTACACGCCGAGGCGCAGGTCGCGCAGGATCTCGACGCGCTGCAGCGTCTCGATCTCGGAGTGGAGGTATTGGACCTTGGTGCCCATCTCGCGGAGGTAGTCCGCGAGGTCCTCGGCCATCTTCTTCGTGAGCGTGGTGACGATCGCGCGCTGGCCGCGCTGGACGCGAAGGTTGAGCTCGGCGAGAAGGTCATCGATCTGGCCCTCGGTCTTGCGCACCTCGATCTGCGGATCGATGAGACCGGTCGGCCGGATGATCTGCTCGACGACGTGGGACGAGTGCTCGAGCTCGTATGGGCCGGGCGTCGCCGAGACGTAGATGGCCTGATCGAGGCGCTGCTCGAACTCCGAGAATGTCAGCGGGCGGTTGTCGAGCGCGCTCGGCAGGCGGAAGCCGTAATCGACCAGGATCTCCTTCCGCGAGCGGTCCCCGAAGTACATCCCGCGCACCTGGGGGATCGAGATGTGCGACTCGTCGACGAACGCGAGGAAGTCCGGCGGGAAGTAGTCGAGGAGAGTCCAGGGCCGGCTCCCGGCGGGACGCCGCGCGAGGTGACGCGAGTAGTTCTCGACGCCGGCGCAGGTTCCGGTCTCGCGGAGCATCTCGAGGTCGAAGTTCGTCCGCTGCCGGAGGCGTTGCGCCTCGAGCAGCCGGCCGGCGTCCTCGAGCTCTTTCACGCGATCGACGAGCTCGACCTCAATGTCCTTGATCGCTTCGAGCAGCTTCTCGCGAGGCGTGACGAAGTGGCGGGCGGGATAGATGTCGATCTTGTCCCGCTCCGCGAGCACCTCGCCCGTCAGCGGGTCGAGCTCGGTGATCCGCTCGACGTCGTCGCCGAAGAACTCGATGCGCACCGCAAGCTCTTCGTACGCCGGCTGGATCTCGAGCGTGTCGCCGCGGACGCGGAACTTGCCGCGCATGAGATCGGTGTTGGTGCGCTCGTACTGGATGTCGACGAGATGCCGCAGGACCGTGTCGCGCCGGACGCGCTCGCCCTTGTTCAGGCGCACGGTCACTGCACCGTAATCGACCGGCGCGCCGAGCCCGTAGATGCACGAGACCGATGCGACGATGATCACGTCGCGGCGCTCGAAGAGCGACCGCGTCGCGGAGTGCCGCATGCGGTCGATCTCCTCGTTGCGCGAGCTGTCCTTCTCGATGTACGTGTCGCTCCGGGCGATGTACGCCTCGGGCTGGTAGTAGTCGTAGTACGAGACGAAGTACTGGACCGCGTTCTCGGGAAAGAACTCTTTGAACTCTCCGTAAAGCTGCGCCGCGAGCGTCTTGTTGTGCGCGAGGACGAGGGTGGGCCGCCCGGCGTCGGCTATGACTTTCGCCATCGTCACGGTCTTCCCCGAACCCGTAACGCCGCGCAGCGTTACATGGCGCTCGCCTGCCGCGAGCGCGTTTTGGAGCCCTACGGTCGCGGCCGGCTGGTCGCCGGCGAGATCCCATGGCAAAGCAAGCCGGAAGGGAGCCTTCGCGGCTGGCCGGTCGAGTGGAACTTGAAGTGTCTCGCCCTGGGGCATGGGTGCCCTCATTCTAGAACAGACGTTCTGCTACTAAATCGCCGCCCGCAGACCCTTCCATTGTCGCGCATCAACACCCGTTTGAGTCCCGTTCAGATGTAGGCCGTTGCTACAGTTCGCCGCCGACACCCCGTGAGAACGGCCGTAGAGGAAGGATAAGAGTGGAAGATCGATCGCGACGCCGCGCCCGACTGGTGCTGATTGTTGGCCTTTTGTTCGCTGTCGGGGCCGGAGCGACGACCTTCTTCGTCGCGAACACGGCCAAGTCAGAGGCTCCCGCGCCGATCCCGACCTCGAGCATCATCGTCGCCGCCAGGGAGATCCCGCCGAAGACGCAGATCACCGCGGCCGACCTGAAGCTCGTCAAGATGAACACCGAGGTCGTCCCGCCCGCCGCCCTGACTCGGCCCGAGGACGCCGTCGGCAAGATCACCATCACCGGGATCTCTGTGGGTGAGCCCATCCTCCCGACCAAGCTCGGCGGCCCGAACGGCGCCGTCTTCGTCGTCATCCCCGCCGCCTCCCTCGGATCGGACGGCAACCCGCTCCCCGGTTCGCCGAACTACCGGGCGATGTCGATCACCGTTCCCGACGGGCAGGCCGCCGGCGGAAGCATCCTGCCTGGCGACATCGTCGACGTTCTCTTCAGCTTCACCTTCGACCCGGTCAAGCTCCTCGAGCGCCCGACCCCGAAGAACGGTCCCGACGTCACAGCGCGCATCGTCCTGGAGCGCGTGCCGATCCTCGCGCGGAACCTTGCCGTCTACACGATCCGCACCGACGCCGCGACGGCCGAGCGCATCGGCTATATCCAGGCGTCAGGCGGCTCGATGCAGCTCCTGCTGCGTGGACCGAAGGATGAGCGCGCCACGGGCACGACGGGTGCGACCTTCAAGTCGATCTACCCGGTGTTTAAGCCGGAGATCCCCGAGAAGATCACGCCCTAGCACGGCGGACCTCTCGCCAGGCGTCGCGCACGCGCTCGCGTGTCCGCTCGCGGTCGCCGTCGTTCACGATGACCGCGTCAGCGGCTGCCCGGAACTGATCGTCGGTGAGCTGCTGCGCGAGGCGGAGCTCCGCCTCGCGCTGGCCGATCCCGCGTGCGGCGAGTCGCTCGATCATGGTCGGGCGCGGAGCCACGACCACCCAGATGCGATCGCATATCTTCCGGAGCTCGCCTTCTAGCAATTTGATCGCCTCCACGACAAGGACCGCGTCGTTCGGGAGCATCGAGCGAGCTTCGAGCACGCGCGCGATCACGCGCGGGTGGAGGATCTGCTCGAGCCGGCGGAGCTTCGCGGGGTCCCCGAACACTTCGGCGGCGAGCTTCGACCGGTCGATCTCTTTGTCCTCGCCGAGCACCTTCGTCCCGAACGTCTGCACGATCGCGCTGTAGCCGACGGTTCCGCGTAGCTGCTCGTCGTGGACGATCGCGTCGGCGTCGAGCACCTTCGCCCCGAGCTCTCGCAACATCGCCGCCACCGTCGACTTGCCCGCGCCCATCGGCCCAGTGAGTCCCACGACGAACGCCGTCACTCGCTCTTCTCGCTCTCCTTCGCCCACTCGTCATACAACTCTCGAAGAGAGCGTTCGAGGGACGCGTACTCTTCGCCCACGCGACGCGTCTCCATGTAATTCCCGCTCTGCGCGATCTGACTGACCTTGTCGGAAAGCTGGCGGAGCTGAAGCTCCATCGCACTGATCCGAGCCTCCAGCGCCCGCATGCCATCGACCCGACGCACCGCCGATGCCTTCGAGCTTCCTCGACCGATCGCGCCGGGGGTCCTGTCCCGGCTCCGGGATCGCTCGCTCCGCGCACCCTTCCCCGTTTGCGACCGCGCTTGCGCGGTCGCACGGGGCCCCTGGGGCACCCGCACGTCGCGAGCGATTCCCTGCGCCGTGCCACCCCCGGCGCCCGTGTCTTCGAGCTTGGGCATCGGCAGCTCTTGGCCGCTCGCACGCAGGCGCTGGAGTGCGGACCAGTTGCCTTCGAAGCGCTTCAGCACGCCTGCTTCGATCGGCCAGATCTCAGTCGCGAGCTTGTCGATGAAATACCTGTCATGACTCACAAAGAGCAGCGCGCCTTCGAACGCTTGGAGAACGGTTTCGAGCTGCTCGCGAGCGAGAAGATCGAGATGGTTCGTCGGTTCGTCCAGTACGAGGAGATTGGCGTGTCGAGCCGCCAGTCTTGCAAGTGCGAGACGGCTTCGTTCGCCTCCACTCAGCACGCCGACGCTCTTGAACACGTCCTCGCCGCGGAAAAGAAACCTGGCGAGATGGTCGCGCGCTTCCGCGTCGGTCATTCCGCTCGCGAGCTTCATCGCGTCGAGCACGGTGTCGTCGCCGGTCAGCTCGAGCTGCGCCTGCGCGAGGAACGCCACGCGCGCGGTGGGCGCGGATTGCACGTATCCCTCGATTGCCGCGAGGTCGCCGACGAGCGTACGCACCAGCGTGGTCTTTCCTGCGCCGTTCGGTCCCACGACCGCGATCCGCGCGTCGCGGCCGATGCGCAGCATTCCCGTGCGGAGGAACGGCTGCCCGTAACCAACGGCGAGCGGGGTCGTCTGCACGACCGTATCGCCGGCGAGGTGAGCGGCCTCGAGCTTCCACCCATGCTGCTGCGCGCGCTCTGGCGCCTCGATGCGTTCGACGCGCGCCAGCTTCTTTCCTCGCCCCCGCGCCTCTTTCGAGCGCTGCCCGGCGCCGTAGCGCCGGATGAACTCCTCGGTGCGCTCGATCTCTTCGGCCTGCTTGGTCGCAGCCTTGGCGGTTGCCGCCTCGCGTTCAGCGCGCTGGCGGGCGTATGACGAGTAGCCGCCGCGGTATTCCGTGATCGTGCCCTTTTCGAACGACAGGGTCCGACTTGTGACGCGATCGAGGAACCATCGGTCGTGACTGCTTACCAAAATTGTCTCGTCCTGCTCGATCAGGAATCGCTCCAGCCACTCGAGCGCAGCGACGTCGAGATGGTTCGTCGGCTCGTCCAGCAGCAGGAGGTCGGGATCGTCGAGCAACAGGCGCGCGAGGCCGAGGCGCGTTCGCTCGCCGCCCGAAAGAGTCGCGACCTCCCGGCCGCGGAGCGGGTCGAGTCCGAGTCCGCCGAGCACTCTGCCAACGGTCGCGTCGAAGTCGTAGCCCCCGGCGTGCTCGAACTGGTGCTGCGTCTCCGAATAGCGCTCGAGCAGCTCCCGGTCATCGCTCCCGAGGCGTGGCTCGAGCTCGCGCATCTCCGCTTCGAGCTCGCGCAGGTGCGCGGCCGCCCCGCGCGCGTGGTCCTCGACGGTGCCGGTCGCGTGGGTGAGCACCTCCTGCTCCATGAAGCCAATGCGTGTCCCGCGAGCGATCGCGACGTTCCCGGCGTCGGCCGACTCGAACCCGGCCGCCACGCGCAGGAGGGTCGTCTTCCCCACCCCGTTCGGCCCGACGAGGCCCACCCGGTCCCCGTGCGCGAGCCGGAAGGAGACCTCGCTGAACACGAGCCGCTCGCCGAAGCGCTTCGCAACGGCCCGTATCGAAAGGACGCTCATGACAATCTCGGAAGCCAGCGAGGCACCTGAACGCGGTACGTCCGGTACTCCTCGCCGAAGGTTCGCTCGAGCGAGGGCTCCTCCCAGAGAACCACGAACGCGTGCCAGACCAGTACGAGGACGATCAGGTAGAGCACAAGTGGCCACGACGCGAAGAGCACCGCCTCGCCGAGGACGACCGCGCCCATGCCGAGGTACATCGGGTTCCGCACGACGCGATACGGGCCGATCGCGACGAAACGACGTGGCGCATCCCATGGCGCGGGCGTTCCGCGACCTCTCGCCGCGAACAACATCACGCACCAGGCGGAGAGTCCCAGCCCAAGGGCGAGAGGCACGAGTCCAACGAGCGCGAGGCCGGTCGGCCACGACTCGGGCTGCACGATCACCCAGGGTAGGACCACGGCGACGAGGCCGGGAAGGATCGCGACCGAGATCAGCGTGCGGAGAAAGATCACCGACGCGGCGCTCGCTGGCAGTGCGCGCAGTGGAACGTCCCACGTCCGCCGACGACAGAGCGCACGATGGGGCGACCGCAGCGCGGACACGGCTCGCCCGCGCGCGAGTAGACCTGAAACTCGCGCTGCATTCGTCCCTTGTTCCCTCGTGCATCAACGTAGTCGCTGCGGGACGCGCCACCGAGACGGATCCCCTTGCGGAGCGCCCAACGGATCGCCTCGTGCAAACGCGCGATCTCGTCGAGCCGCAAGGACCCCGCCGTTCGAAGCGGATGGATCCGCGCGCGCCACAGCGCCTCGATCGCGTAGATGTTTCCGATGCCGGCGATCGCGCGCTGATCGAGGAGCAGCACCTTGATCGCGGCCCGCGGCCGGCGACGGAGAAGCGCGCGCAACCACGCGACGGTGAAGCCGCGCGCCAGAGGCTCTTGCCCGAGCGAGGCATGCAGCGGCATTCGCGGGCGCCGAACCTCTCCATTCCCGTCGAGCGTCGCGGCGTCGATGACCGCCATGCGTCCGAACTTGCGTGTGTCGGAGAACCGCAGGGCTGTCCCGTCAACGAAACGGATCTCGCCACGGACGTGGCGCTCGTCCACATCCGCCGCCCCGTAGAGCAGCTTTCCGGTCATACGCAGCGAAACAACGAGCGCCTCGCCGCCGTCGAGATCGAACACCACGAACTTGCCGCGGCGCCGCACATCGCTGATGCGTCGGCCGCGAAGCCGCGCGCCGACGACCTCCGCCGGCTCAGGCTCGGTGAGGCGGACCCACCGAGACTCGAACTCGCTGATCGTGCGGTCGACGACGAGCCCGCGAAGCTGCCGCGCGATGGTCTCGACCTCGGGTAGCTCAGGCATTCGCGGTCGCGGTGACTTCGAGTCGCTGCATCTCGTCCCAGTTCGGCCCGGCGCGCACGTCGACGACGAGAGGTACGTCGAGCTCGTACGCCCCGCTCATCTCGTCGGTCAGCAATCGCGCCATGCGCTCGACCTCGAGCCGTGGTACCTCCGCGACAAGCTCGTCATGCACCTGCAGGAGGACCCGCGCGTGCAGGTCGCTCTCGTGGACCGCGCGGTGCACGCGCGCCATCGCGATCTTCATGATGTCCGCGGCGGTGCCCTGGATCGGCATGTTGATCGCCATCCGCTCCGCGGCGTTGCGCACGGCGTTCACGCGGCTCGTCATGTCGGGGATGTAGCGTCGACGCCCGAGGAGCGTTTCGACGTAGCCCTGCTCGACGCAGAAGGCCTTCGTCTCGAGCACGTACCGGCGCACCTGGCCGTAGCGCTTGAAGTACTCGTCGATGAACCGCTGCGCCTCCTCGCGCGGTATCTGCATCCGCCACGCGAGGCCGAAGTCGCTCATCCCATAGATGATCCCGAAGTTGAGCATCTTGGCGACGTCGCGTTGCTCTCGAGTGACCGCGCTCTCGGCCACCCCGAATCCCGCGGCCGCGGTCCGCCGATGGATGTCGGCCCCTGAGCGGAACGCGTCGAGCAGTGCAGGATCCTGCGATACGTGCGCGAGCACGCGGAGCTCGATCTGCGAGTAGTCCGCGGCGACCAGGACCCGGTCCGTCGATCCTGCGACGAAGGCGCGGCGGATGCGGCGGCCGAGCGGCGTGCGGATAGGGATGTTCTGTAAATTCGGCGCGCGGCTCGAGAGCCGTCCCGTAGCCGCGACGGTCTGTTCGAAGGTCGTGTGGACGCGACGCGTCTCCGGGTCGACGAGCGCGCCAAGGCCTTCCGCGTAGGTCGAGCGAAGCTTCTCGATCTCGCGGTATTCGAGGATCTTGTCGATCACCGGGTGCGCGCCCCGAAGCTCCTCGAGCACGGTGGCGTCGGTCGAGAAACCGGTGCCCGTCCGCCGGCCACGCGGGAGCTTCAGCTCCTCGAACAGCAGCGACTGGAGCTGCTTTGGGGAATTGAGCCCGAACTCGTGACCGACAGCGGCGTACGCCTCTTGCTCGATCCGCGCGACCTCGCGCGCGAACTCCTCGCCCAGATTGCGGAGGTAGCCGGTGTCGACCGCGATACCGGCCTCCTCCATCTCGACGAGCACGTCGACCAGCGGAAGCTCGACGTCGCGATACAGCCGCTCGAGACTCAGGCGCTCGAGCTCCGCAGAGAACTGCTCGCCCAGACGCGCGGCGGCGACCGCGCCGGCGCCCCCACGCGCGACCCGCTCGTCGAGGGTCGGGGTGCGGTACGGATCCTTGCGGTCAGGGACGGGAAGGGCCGGCATTTCGAGCTTGAGGCGCTCCGCCGCGAGGTCCTCGAGCGCGTGATAGCGGCGGCTCGCGTTCACGAGGTAGCTCGCGATCATCGTGTCCATCGAAAGAGCACGGATGTCGGCACCCGCACGCCGCAGCGCGCGACGCGCGGTCTTCGCATCGTGTGCGGTCTTTGTGACCGTGTCGTCCAGCAGGAGCTCGGCGATCGGAGCGGGAACGCCATCGGGTGTCGGGACGTACCACGCGCGGTCGCCCGCGGCGAGGCCAAGGCCAACCAGCAGCGGGTGGCGGCCGGAGGTGTCCATATCCGCATGGACGGCGAACGCGCCAAGTGCGCGGAGGGCGGTCGCGACGTTGTCGGCGTCGACATCCGCGACGAGCGCGGTCTCGACGGGCGAGGCCACCGCGGGTGCCGTCTCGAAGCCGAGCTGCAGCTGTCCTCCGCGCGGCACCAGCGGCGCAGTGGGGGTCGGGGCGGGCGCGGAGAGGTTCTGATCGGCCGGCGGCAGCCGCGGCACCAGGCTGCGGAATTCCAGATCCCGGAAGAGGTCGAGCACGGCAGCGCGGTCGTATGTGGTCCGTCGCGTGCGCTCCAGCTCGAGCGTGACCGGCAGATCGGTCACGATCGTCGCAAGCTCGCGGCTCCGGAACACCTGGTCCTTGTTCGCGGCAAGTGATTCGCGCAGTCGCGGCGTGTATCCACCGAGGTCCGCGTAGACGCCTTCGAGATTTTCGCGCTCAGCGATGAGCTTCGCGGCGGTCTTCTCCCCGACGCCGGGCACGCCGGGGATGTTGTCGGTCGCGTCACCCTTCAGCGCCTTGAAGTCGACCATTTGATCCGGTCGCAGCCCATAGCGCTGGCGGATCAGCTCCTCGTCGTAGATGACGGTGTTCTGAAAACCCTGGCGCGTCGTCATCAGCTTGATGCGCGGGGTGACGAGCTGGAGCGGATCGAGGTCGCCCGACACGATGATCGTCTCGAGTCCCTTCGCCTCGGCCTGCCGCGCGAGAGCGCCGATGACGTCATCCGCCTCGTAACCCGGGAGCGAGTACATCGGGATGCCGAAGGCTTCGAGCAGCTGCTTGCACCGCTCGAACTGCGGCCGCAGCTCGTCGGGCATCGGTTTCCGAGTCGCCTTGTACGTCGGCTCCATCTCGCGCCGGAACGTCGGGACGGGCAGGTCGAACGCCGCCGCGATGTGCTGCGGCGTCGCCTGCTCGAGCGATTTCAGCAGGATCGACGCGAAGCCGAACGTCGCGTTCGCCAGCTCCCCCTTCGTCGTCGTGAGCGGGGGCACGGCGAAGAAGGCCCGGTAGATCAGGCTGTTCGAATCGATAAGGGCAAGGCGCTCTGTCACCACTTGAGTATCGTCGCTAGACCGAGCGAAGCCTCCGCCCGAGGATGAACGACAGCGCCGCGAACGCGATGCCGAGGACGAGCCAGAGCCACGGGAACGGATTGAACGGAGCTTGCTCAGGGGCGTTCGCGGAACGCGCCGCGACCGCGAAATCGGTGGACGGGCTCGCCGATCCGACGTCCAGGCGCCTCACCGCGTCGCTCGCGGTCTGCGACCGCTCGGCAGGTGCAGGAGTCGGACTCGATAGGTTGAACGCCGCGCCGGGCGACGCTGACGCCACCGGTGGCCCGTAGAGCTTCCGCTGATCGTCCGAGGCCTGGGGCACGGCGGGCGCCGAGGTCGCCGCACCCCTCACCTGGTCCAGCGCGGCGCTCGGCGCGGTCGCCGCAGGCGCGGCGGCGGGCGCGCTGCCCGCGCTCGTCATCCGCGGGAACGACGAAATCGCCGCCGAAACGATGAACAAGAAGATCGCCGCCGCACTTGCGACGGTCGAGAACGTGCGAAGCGGTGCCATCCAGGTCGGAAGGACAACACGCGGGACCAGCGATCGCGAGGGAACAGGCATGGGCAGGGCAGCGATGAGGCGCGCGGTACCCCGAAGCTCCGCCAGCCGTGTCCGGCACAGGGCACACGTATCCAGGTGCGCCTGCACCGAAGCTCGAGCCTCGGGCGCAAGCGCGTCGTCCAGATACGCCGAAAGGTCGTCAAACGGATGCACGGCCTAATCTCCTATCTCTAGGACGCCGGCGCTCGGGATCTGTTCCCTCACCCGCTTGATCCCTTCCAGCCACGGCTGACGAGGATGTTTCGCACCGCCAGACGGCCGCGGTGGATGCGTGACTTGACCGTACCGATCTCGGTCGAGGTGATCGTCGCGATCTCCTCGTATGCGAAGCCTTCGACATCGCGCAGGAGAAGGACGGCGCGTTGCTCGGCCGGTAGCGTGGCGAGGGCCTCCTCGACGACGCGCAAGGCTTCGCGGTCGGCCGCGAGGTCGGCGAGCTCCGGCCCGGGCGCCGCGGGCTCCGCCCATCCAAAGGCGTCGTCCTCCGCCGGGGGATCGAGCGGAAGCTCGGGACGCCGTCGCCGCGAGCGAAGCCGATCCAGCGCGCGGTTGGTAACGATACGGAAAACCCACGCCCGAAAGGACGTCCCCTCGAACGAGCCGAGCGATTTCCAGGCTGACAGGAGCGCGTCTTGCACCACATCCTCCGCGTCGTCGTGACCAAGCATGCGCGCCGCATGGCGATACAGGGGCCGTTCGACGTCGAGAGCGAGCTGCTCGAAAGCGCGAGCGTCGCCTCGTCGCGCACGATCGAGGAGTGCATCGGTCGCTCCCCCGACGTCCGGTCGCATCAGCGAACTTTCGCCTGGCTGCAGCTTCTTCTGTAGATTGCCGCATGGAAGACATGACCGGGGACATAAAGAAGAAGGTCGTCGTCATCGGCGAGGATGACGAACCGATCGCGACGCTGCTGCGCGACTCGATCAATGACGAGGACGCCTACCAGGCCGTCGTCGTGTCGGACGGCGCGTTGGTGCTCGAGACGGTCCGTCAGGTGCACGCCGACCTCCTCATCCTCGACATCATGATGCCGGGACTCAACGGCTTTGAGGTGTTCGACCGCGTTCGCGCCGACGGTGACATCCGCGAGATGCCGGTGCTCTTCGTCAGTGCCGCGACGAACCAATTCGAGGCCGACTTCACCGAGCGTGGCATCACGGACGTGATCTCCAAACCGTTCGACCTGAACGATCTTCTCGGGCGCGTCCGAGTACTCTGCCCGACCGATGCCGGAGGGGAAAACTAGCCCGCGCGATCGCGCTCGATTCGCGGAGCTGGCGCGCCTCGCCGCCGAGACCGCCTTGGCCGTCGGGAACGCGATCGCGGTCGGCGACACCGCGATCGTGACGCGCAAGCGCGGTCGGGCCAACTTCGCTACCGCGGCGGATCACGCCGCCGAGAAGGCGATCATCGCCCGCCTTGGCGCCCACGATGCACGCGTCCCGGTCCTGGCCGAGGAGAGCGCGCGCAGAGAGCTCGCTGCGGCCGAGCGGCTCTGGGTGGTCGATCCGATCGACGGCACGCTCAACTTCAGCCGAGGTCTCCCCTTCTACTGCGTGCTCATCGGCTACGTCGAGGACGGCAGGGCGCGAGCGGGAGCCGTATACGCGCCGCGTACGGGAGAAACGTTCGTGGCCTCGGAGGGTGCGGGGGCGATGCGAAACGGCGAGCCGATCGAGGTGTCGCGCGTGCTGCGCCTGCCTGAAGCCTTCGCGGTCGCCAGCCTGCGGTTCGGCGAAACGAAGAAGAAGAACTCTCGCTTCGCGATCCTGAACGCGACGTGCGCCCGGCTCCGCGTGATCGGGTCGGCCGGCCTCGAGATCTCCTACCTTGCGATGGGCAGGTTCGATCTCTTCGTCCACGAGGCGCTGTCGCCTTGGGACGTCGCCGCGCCCGCGCTCATCGCGCGCGAGGCCGGAGCCGCGGTCATATCGCTGAAGACCGGAAAGGACGCCGCGTGGAACGAGCGGCAGGTCGTGATCGCGAATCCGCGACTCGCGAAGGATGCGGTGAAGCTGTTAGCGAAACCTACAATGTGATCGAGCCGGAGCGGCGGGACGGTCTTACGCGGCAGACTCAAAATCTGCTGGGCCTTTGGCCCATGAGGGTTCGAATCCCTCCTCCGGCACTCGCTAGTTCGGCTTACTGCTTCCGCGGCGGTACGGTCGTGTCGTCACGGGTTGGGCTCTGAACTCTTCCCAAATGAGCCACTTGCGAAGTAAGCGCGGACTCCCCGGATCCTCATACAGCTTCGTCAATAACGAGATCGATGCATACTTTGTGTACTGCAGCGCGTACATGTTGTGCGCGAGATCCTTCGACTCCTGGACGACTGCGCCCTTGATCGAGAGGACCTCAGCCAGCCTTTTCTGAAGCCAGCGCAAATGCTTTGGGCTCGCGGAGTGAAACCGAACAGTGAGTCTCCGGTACAGATAACCCGGGTACTTACGCAAGACGGGCCGATGCACGTAATGCGAGATAGACCCGTCGCCGTCGAATAGTCCTCGCGCGAGGTCCAAGAAGAGCTCCGGCGGGACGTCAACCTTGCCAAGTGTCAGGCTCTTGCGTTGCGTAAGGCCGGTCTCAGCGAGCCATCGGTAGAGTTCGACGTCGCCAAGTTGAGCGCGATAGGCGTTGCCGTCCTTTCGGACTGTCGACCTAGTCCGCCCGATGCACGCGAGAAAGGAGTCCATGAGGTCCCGGTCGCTCGAGACGAAGGCGACATGACGGCCGGTATTGATGAGGCATCCGTCGGTCGCCGCGAGTCCGACTGCATACGCAAGAGCCGGCGTCCACGAGAGCGGCTGAAGCCTAGAGCCAGGCCCTCGGCGACGATCGACCTCTGATCGCTTTACGTAACGGAGACCCTCGTGGGCTTGAGCGGCCTTTGCGATTCGCGCATCTGTCGCCTTTGTCAGTCCCTTTGCCCAATTTTTCGGCACGATCGCATCGTCCAAGAAAACGGCGTGCGTGTCTTGTCGTCAAAACTGAGCACTCCTGTCGTCATTTTGTGCGATAGGACGTCACGGGGGCGCGGACATCGCGGCGGCTGCGCGCCGCGCCTACTGCGCTCGCCGCGAAGAAGCCCGCCTAACGCAAACGGGGCGCCTAGAGGGCGTCAGAGCGGCAGCGTCACCCGCACCGTCGTCCCCTTGCCATCCCCATCGCTTTCGAGCGCGAGCGAACCCGCGTGCGCTTCCGCCACGATGCGCGCGACATAGAGGCCCACGCCCATCCCTGCGAACCTTCCGGCGCGCCCCGCGCCGCGGACGAACGGGTGACCGAGCTTCGCGATCTCCTCGGGCGGGATTCCGATGCCGTGGTCTGAGATCACGATCTCGGCACTCCCGTCGCCGGCCACCAGCGCGATACGCACCTCGCCGCCGGTCGGCGAATATTTCACTGCGTTTCCGACGAGGTTCATGAGAAGCTGCTCGACGCGCGACTGATCGCCACGGGCGGTGACGCTTACGGGTGCCTCGACCGTGAAGGTATGCCGCCCCTCCTCGAGCGTCGCGTCGACATACCGCTGAACGACGTCGCGGAGGACGACGGCGAGGTCGTACGAGACGCGCTCCATGCTCAGAGAGCCCTTTTCCGCGCGCGAGACCGAGAGAAGATCGTTCACCAGCCCGTTCATCCGATCCACCTGTCGTTCGATCGCCGCGAGGTTTCGATCGAGCGACTCCATGTCGAGCTCCGTGCCCTGCGTCTGCGCGCGTCGCATCCGCGAGCGGATGAGCTGGGCGATCGCCTTGAGCGGCGTGAGAGGGGTTCGGAGTTCGTGAGAAACAATGGACAGGAACTGCTCGCGCTCGCGCTCGCTCGCCAGAAGATTGGTGATGTCGTGAAGCGTCATGACCCCGGCGACGACCTCGCCGTTGGCGGCACGCACCGGCGCCGCGGTCACCTCGAGGTCGCGCCGCTCGCCGGTATCCGGTCGCATAACGAAGAAGTCGGCCTTCGTCGTCTCTCCCCGAAGCGCCCGGTCCAGCGGGTAGGCGCCGGGAGAGATGGTCGCTCCAGTGACCAGGTCTTTGACATCGACAGCTGCTCGAAGCTCGGCGAGCGTTTCGAACTGAGCCACGCCCAGGATCTCCAGGGCTCGTGGATTCGCTTCATAGCGTCCCCCTGGCCACCCGATCAGAACGCCGTCGCCAAGCGCGTCGAGGAGATGCCGGTGCAGATCCTGCTGCGCGAGCGCTTCCCCGTACAAACGGGAATTCGTGATCCCGATCGCGGTCGTCGCGGCTAGAAGGTGAGCGACTTCGATGTCTTCGGGCTCGAATGTGCGCTTCGGATCCTTGGTGTAAACGGCGAGCAACCCGTTGAGCTGGCTTTGGTAGAAAAGTGGTATGGAGAGGACCTTGGCGAGGCCTTCGGCTTTGATCAGGTCATGGTCACCAACGCTCCCAGAGGGCATCTCCAGGATGACGTGCTCACCGGCGGCGCGGAATTGCCCGCGGACTTCTTCGAATGGGAGTCGCTGGAGTGCCGCGTAGCTCGCCGAGAGTCCGTCGTGGGCTCGGATCACGAGCGCATCGCCGTCGTCGTTGGGGAGGAACACGGCGGCTGCGTCCGCCGGAACGAGGTCTCGCGCGGACTTCACTGCGCTCCGAAGCCGGTGCTCGAGATCGAGCGATGCCAGCATCTCGTCGTTGGCGTCGTGCAATCGGCGCAGGCGGTCCGGGCCGGCCATCTGTCTCTGCGGAGGCACGCGCTGTGCCAATCTCCCGCTGGGCGAGCGGGCTACCGTCAACGAGGGAGGACGACCTCCACGACGTCACCGCCAACCTCGCGCGCGACGTCCTCCGCCAGCTCCCGAGAGGGCTTTGCGCGGAATGACGTCTGCACCCGACGCATGCCGCCGCCGTTTCGCGGCAGCTCGAGCACGACCTGCGACACGCCGGCGTGATCCTTGAGGACTTCCTGGATCCTCTGAAAAAGCGCGATCGAGCGCTCGTAGTCCAAAACCTCCCGGAAGCGGATGATCAGCGCGGGTGGTTCATCGAGTTCGGAAATGTCCCGCGTTGACGGGGGGAGGGCCTTCTCTGAGGAGGACCGTTGGGCCGGGTCCATGACACTCTCGTCCCGCCCGGGGGGCCCATTGGTCCGACGCAGAGAGGGACCTCCCCCCGGCGGCACGGCGCCCGGCTGCATGGCGGTGGACGCAACGCCGTTTCCGTTACGGACGAATTTCGCTCGCTTGGCGAGGAACTGCCGTCGCTCGTCGGCGACGTGCCTGATCTCTTCGATCCCGGCGTCGTCGAAGCGCACGGCGTGCTCGCAGAGGAGCTTCGGATCCTCGTCCCGCTGCTCGACACGCGCGAGGACGAGGAGGATCTCGTCCGTGCCCCAGAGCGGCGCGGTCGCCTCGTACACGCGCGGGAAGACGGTGACCTCAACGCTTCCCGTCAGATCCTCGACCTGCGCGAACATCATGAGCTGCTTGTTCTTGGTGATGTGCTTGCGCGCGCTCGTGACGACGCAGGCGATCGTGACCAGATCCTCCCCCGCCTCGTTCAGCTCGGCGAGCGCGACGAGGCTCTCCACTTCCTTCATCCGAGGGGCGAGCGCGTTCAGCGGATGAGCTGAGAGGTAGATCCCGAGCAGCTCCTTCTCCCAGGCCAGCTTCTCCTTCGGCGAATCGACGAAGCGACTGTTGGGACCGGGAATGAACTTCGCATGGAGCTCGCCGCTGATCCCGAGCTCCGCGAAGAGGCCCACCTGGCCGCTCGCTCGGTCGCGCTGGCCGCGCTGCGCCGTTTCAAGGACCTGATCGAGACGATCCAGCTGCCAGAGCCGCGGTCCGAACTCGTCGCACGCCCCCGATTTGATGAGCGACTCGATCACGCGCTTGTTGGTGCGCTGCAGGTCCAGGCGATCACAGAAGTCATCGAGCGAGCCGAAGGGGTTTCCCGCGCGACGAGCCTCGACAACGGCCAGCGCGGCACCTTCCCCGACATTCTTGACCGCGCCGAGCCCGAAGCGGATGCCTTTGGGTGTGATCGTGAAGTCGAGCTCCGACTCGTTCACATCAGGCGGCAGCACCGCGAGCTCCATGCGACGACACTCCGCGACCGCGATCGCGATCCGGTCTGGCGTTCCCATCTCGGCGGAGAGCACGGCCGTCATGTACTCGGTCGTGTAGTTCGCCTTCAGGTATGCGGTGTGGTAGGCGATGATCCCGTAGATCGCGGCGTGCGCGCGGTTGAACCCGTAGCGCGCGAAGGGCTCGAAGTCCTTCCAGACCGCCTCGATCACGTCGGCGTGGACGCCGTTGCGAACGGCACCCGAGACGAACTTCACCTTCTGCGCGTCGAGCTTGTCGCGGAACTTCTTGCGGACGGCGTAGCAGAGCACGTCGGCCTCGGCGAGCGTGAAGCCGGCGAGCGCCTGCGTCACCGCCATCACGTCCTCCTGGTAGACCATCACGCCGTAGGTCTGCTTCAGCACCGGCTCGAGCGTCGGGTGGGCGTACGTGACCGGCTCCTCGCCGTGCTTGCGGCGGATGTACGTCGGGATGTAGTCCATGGGGCCGGGGCGGAAGAGCGCGACCATCGCCATCACGTCCTCGACGCGGTCGGGCTTCAGCTCGCGGATGTAGCGGCGCATGCCGGCGGACTCCAGCTGGAACATCCCAGTCGTTTCACCTGAGCCGAGCAGCTCGAACGTTTTCTTATCGTCGAGGGGGATGTCCTCGCGCCGGATGTTGATGCCCCGCTGGCGCTCGATGAGCCGCAGCGCGTGCTCGAGGATCGTGAGATTTCCGAGCCCGAGGAAGTCGAATTTCAGCACGCCGAGCTTTTCGAGCTGCTTATCCTCGTACTGCGTCTGAAGCGCGTTGACGTTTCCCTTGGAGCGCTCGAGTGGCACCAGCTGCGTGATCGGCTCCCGCGAGATCACGACCCCGGCGGCGTGCGTGCCGGTCGACCGCACGAGTCCTTCGACCTTCTCCGCGAGGTCGAGGAGGCGCTGGATGTGCGGTTCCTGCTCGAGGTCCCGAAGCTCGGCGGACATGCGGCGCGAGTCGGTCAGGGTCGTGCCGAATGGGATCGTCTTCGCGACCCGGTCCGCCTCGCCATACGGCATACCGAGCACGCGCGCCACGTCGCGGACGGCGGCGCGGGCGAGCATCGTGTTGAACGTGCCGATCTGGGCGACGCGATCAGCCCCGTACTTCTGGGTCACGTACTGGATCACCTCGTCGCGCCGGTCGCCCATGAAATCGACGTCGATGTCCGGCGGGGTGAAGCGCTCGAGGTTCAGGAACCGCTCGAAGATGAGCCCGTACTTCAGCGGGTCGATGTCGGTGAGGCCGATCGCGTAGTTCACCACCGAGCCGCCGGCCGATCCGCGGACCGCCGTGAGGATCCCCTGGTCGTGCGCGAACCGGATGAAGTCCTGGACGATGAGGATGTAGCCCGTGTACCCGGTCTTGGCGATGACCGCGAGCTCCTTGTCGACGCGCTCGCGCAGCTCGGCCGTCATCGCGCCGTACTTCTCGACGATGCCGGCTTCGGCGAGCGTCCGCAGCTGCTCCTCGGGGGTCTTTCCCGCGGGGACCTCGAAGTGCGGGAGCCGCAGCTCGCCAAGGGGCAGCTTGAGGTCGACCTTTTCGGCGATGCGGATCGTGTTCTCGAGCGCCTCGGGGTCGTTCGGGAAGAGCTCGCTCATCTGCGCGGCGGTGCGCATGAAGAGCTCGGGGTTGTCGATCATTTTCAGGCGGTCGGGCGTGTCGATGGTCTTGCCGCTCTGAATGCAGACCATCGCGTCCTGCGCTTCGGCATCGTCGGCGTGGACGTAATGGATGTCGTTCGTCACGACGAGCGGGACTCCGGTCCGGCGCGCGACTTCGCGGACGCCCTCGTTGACGCGTTCCTGCTCGGCGATGCCGTGCGACATGAGCTCGAGGTAGTAGTTGCCCTCGCCGAAGATCCCCTGGTGCTCCAGCGCGACCGCGCAGGCCGCGTCGATCCCCTCGTCGGTGATGGCGCGCGCGAGCTCGCCCTGGAGGCACGCGGAGAGCGCGATCAGGCCCGCGCTCCGCTCACGCAGGAGGTCCTTGTCCATCCGCGGGCGGTAGTAGTAGCCCTCGAGATGCGCCGCGGTGACGAGAGCGACGAGGTTCTGGTAACCGGTGAAATCCTTCGCGAGCAGGACGAGGTGCCAGGGCTTTCCGTGGCCCTCGGACCGCGGATCGCGGTCGAAACGATTGTTCCGGGCGATGTAGGTCTCGACGCCGATGATCGGCTTGATGCCGGCGTCGCGGCAGAGCGTGTAGAAGTCGATCGCGCCGTACAGAGCGCCGTGGTCGGTGAGGGCAAGGGCCGGCATGTCCAGGGCCTTGGCCCGGGCCACGAGGTCACTGAGGCGGGACAGCCCGTCGAGCAGGCTGTACTCGCTATGGGTGTGCAGATGGACGAAGTTTCTTGCGATGACCCTGCCCCACGTGTGTGTCGCTCGAGGAAGCTCGGCGGCGTTTGATGAAGTCTAGCCGGACCGATCCGGATTAGGGACCGTTGGCGATCCTGAACGGAATGACGGGATTTCCCGAGCGATCGACGTAGTCGAAGCGAACATAGGTGTTGTTCTGCGGCTTCACCGAGGTCCAGTCGAACGACGCGATCTCGAAGCCCTTTCGGGGTTCCACGACAACCCGAACGCTTTTGCCGTCGGCGACAGCCTCGACGGCGTGGAGATCCTTCAACCAGAGTTGTGCTTTGCCCGGAACGGCGCTCGCCTTCGGTGAACCGAGTCCGAGAAGGAATCGCGCCGCCAGCTGATCGACCGCGGTCGTCACGATGTGGTCGGCACGGCAGTAGGTCTCGTAGTACCCGCCGCTCCCGGACGGAAACTCGTAGAGGAACGAGCCGGGCGCGATGGTCGGTTGACGCCACGTGTCGTCGCGCGAAATGCTCAGCGCCACGGGACCTTCCGTCGTCGGGCCGTGCCCGTCGTAGGCGTAACCCTGGGGCTCTGGCGGACATGCGACTGGCGCCGACGGAGGCACAAGCGAATCGCTGAAATACGGTGCGCAGCCGGCGAGCGAGGAGACGCCGCTCCCTTTCACATTTCCCGCCAGGTCGTAAAAGAACGTGCCACATGCGCCCGGCCCGGTATCCATCACGCCGAACGACCAATAGATCTCGCCGACCACGGCGATCACCCAGACATCCTCGTTCGGGTCGGCGCCGGTCTGTTGGGTGCTGCTCCGCGCGAGAACATCGCCCCACTTCGCTCGAACCGCCGTAATTCGATCGACGCGGCGCACCAGCCCGGTCATCCTCTTGACCTGCTCCATGAGACGCACCGCGACCGCTGGCGTCTCGGTCGCGGTGGCAGCCGCGGACGGCGACGGCCGCCCTCCCGACAACGCCCCGCTCTGCAGCTCACCGCATGCGGTGAGAAGGACGAGGGCAAGGCCGAAAGCGGCGAGGCGCACGACGCTCATGAAACGCCAGCTGGTGCCATTAGTTCCAGCACGCAGGCGTTCGTCTGCCTGTCAGATTACCGCGACGACTTGCTCACATTCACCACAACCGCGCGATGATCCGAGGCGCCGAGCGCCATCACCGTGTGCGGGCTTGACCCGATCACGCCGATGCCCCAGATGTAGTCGATTCGCTTCGGCGAATCGTCCATCGTCGTAGTCGGGCCGGCGGGCTCAGCGAGGTCGCTGTACCCGGCCTCCGAAAAGAGACCCATCTCGAGGTCACCGGGCTCCGCGTTCATGTCGCCGGCGATGATCGCAACCTGCTCGCCATCCCACTCTCGGAAGATGGTTCGCACCTGCTCCTGCCGGATCGCGCCCGACTCGGCGTCTTGGACGTCGTCCAGATGTGTGGTCACGACCAAGACATCCCCGATACGGACGCCAACCGCACCGCGCGGCTGGTGTCGTGCGGACTGCTGCACCGCGAAGTGGACGCGCTTGACGTCGGTCATCGGGAATCTCGAGAGGATCGCGTTCCCGTAGAGGTCACCGATGTTCGGAGCGAACACGTACGGCATGTCGAGGCGCTCCGCGAGCACGCCGAGCGAGTCGTGCTGCTCGTCGATCATCCAGCCGCGGACGACCTCCTGGAGCACGAGGACGTCGGGAGACTCGCGCGAGATCACGTCGACGAGCATGTCGAGCGACGGGACCTGCCCCGCGTTGAAGCCCTGGTGGATGTTGTACGTCATCAGGCGGAACGTAGCGGTCGGGTCCTTCAAGGGCGGCGACTGCGGCGTCAACCACAGCGCGAGGAACGGGACAGCCACGACGATCGGGACGAGCGCGATCGGAAGCGCGCGCCACGCGGGAAGCGCGCCGCCCGACACGAGCAGCGCGGCGACCGCGACGATGGCCGTCGCCGCGTAGACCGCGGGCAGGTACGCCCAGAAAGCGTAGAACCCAAACGCGGTCGCGACGAACACGAGCCAGCCGAGCGCGAGCGCGAACGTCACGACGAGGGGCGAGCCGGCCACCCTGAGTGGAGCGCCGGGGATCGTCGCGGCCGCGATGAAGAGCCCGGCCGCGAGCACGAGCCCGCCGACGAGCGAGACGACCGGCGCGTGCACGTACCAGAGGAGAGCCGCTCCGACCGCACAGGCGATCGCCGCAGCGACGCCCCGCGCGTAGCGACGCGCGAGGGCGAGCGAGCCGCCAGCGAGGCCAAGTCCGACGAGGACCATGCCGATCTGCGTCGCGCGCGCGGGCTCGGGGCCGAGGCCAAGCCCGCTCGCGAGGGCGATCTGCGCGCCGTTCGTAGCCCCGGTCTCAGCGACGAGGAAGAGCGCAGGCAATCCGATGAGCCCGAGCGCGCCCCGCGCGTCCGGCCGCGTCCAGGTGCGCGCGCCGGACATCGCGGCGACGCCGGCCGCGAGGAAGACGAGTGCGGCGACAAGAATGAGCGGCGCGGCGAGCGTGGGGTTCAGGTCCACCAGCGGGACCGTGCGAGTTGCGGCGCGCAGCACGAGGTCGGCGGAGAACGCGATCGGCAGCGCGACGGCGAGGGGCGAGGGCCGGTCGGCCGGTCGCGAGGAGTGGAGCAGCCCGAGCCACCACAGCCCTCCGGCGATCGCGGTGATCGATAGCGCGAGATCGGCGATGTTGTTCCGCGCCACCGTCGCCACGACCGTCGCGATGCCGAGCATGGCCGCGCTCATCCCGACGCTCCGCTTTGGACCGAGGCGCCAGCCTACGAGCGGCGCCAGGAACGACGTCGCGAAGACGGCTGTCGCCATGACGGCGAGGGTGGTGTTGGACTGACCGAAGAAGGTCTGCTGGAACGTCGACGAAAACGTCCGGACGTCGGCGATGAGAAAGAGGAGGCCGATGACCGCGAAGGCCACCTCGCCGACCATTCGGCGAGCGACTATAGGGCTAGCGCTTGGTGCGCCAGGCCTCCGCCAGTCGCGACGCGGTCTCATTGACCAGGTCGCGGACGTTCACGATGGTGCTGAACCCGGGCTCGTCCGCCATCGGCCCCACCACGAGGGCGCCGACGACGTCTCCCGACACGGTGATCGGGATGATCGTCGAGCGACCGCCCTGGACGAGCCGCTCGAGGGTCGCGGCGCCGTCCGCGTCGCGGAGCGGGTGCACGAGCTCCTCCAGCGTCGGGGAGGTCACGATGCGCCCCTCGCGACATGCCCGCGCGATCGCGTTGTAGCGGTCGGAGAGCTCGATCGTGAACCGGCCCGCGGAGATCCCGAGCGCGTAGTCGAGCTCGCGTGCGGCGGGCGAGGTCGAGATGAGCTCGCCGCGCAGGAGTCCGGCGGCCGGGTCGACCCCGACCATGAAGGTCGTCGGCAGCCCGATCTCGGTGCACTTCGTGACGAGGTCGTTGAGGATCTGGTCCGTCGTCGCCGCCTCTGTCGAGGAGCTCGCCGGCGAAGGGAAGGGAGCCGCGGCGACCGGCGGGAGGACGGCGGCCGCCGCGGACTCCGAAGGGGAAAGACTTGGTTGGAAGCGCGCGGCGCGCCGAACCGCGGCGAGCCGGTCGCTCGACACTTCGATGACGCGAAGGACGAGACGCGTCGCGTGGTCGGAGAACCCGCTGTCGCCGAAGATCTGAAGCGTCGCCACCCCGAAGACCTCGTCGGCGGCGATGAGCGGGTACTGGAGAACGGAGATCTTGCGCGCCACCACGCCCTCGGGGCCACGCACGCCGATCTCGCGAACGAAGCCGTGCCAGCGCCGGTCGTGCCGTGCGGCGTAGCAGTCGGGACCATCGTCGACGGCCTGACGGCCGATCTCCGCGGAGTCGGGGTCCGCGCCGACGACCTTGTACCGGTAGGCGACCTCGCGCCGCACGCTGTTGAAGAGGGCCACGGAGAATCCATCGACGCCTGCGATCGCGGTGACGGCATCGCGGAGAACGCGACCGATAGATCGCGCGTCGGTGAGCTCGTCGAGTGCCCGCCCAACTTCGTCGACGACCTGACGGTCGCGCTCGTCCTGCTCGTCTTTTGGATCGAGCACCGGCTCGGACTCGGCAGGCGTCGCGATGGCGAGCGACGATTCCGGCTCGAGCATGGGCTCGTCCGGGACGACGACGAGTTGCCGTGGTTCCTCGACTGGCGCTGCGGGCGACAGCGTCGCGAGTGAGTCGCTGCCGACCGCCGCGGCGATGAGCTCACAGGACAGATCGAGCGCCTCGCGCGCCGCCACGGAGAGCTGGTCGCGGCTGATCAACGTGCCGAGGAGCACGCCGACCGTGCGGTCGTTCGTCACAAGACGCGAGATGAGGAGACGGGGCGGCACCCCGACCCACTCCGCTTGGTACGGGACCGGCCAGTCGAGGAGGATCGCGCGGTTCGCCGGGAGGGAATCGTCAGGGAGCTGAAGTGTGAGAAGGCGACGGTCGTGAAGCCACGGCATGCGGCCGACCTCGGCTTCCACCGCCTCGCCGACGGCCGGCTGACGTACGACCGCGGCGCCGATGAGATACGGGACGCTGTTGAGGAGGATACGGAGGGTCGCCTCGACGGGCGGCGTCATGCGAACCACGTTCAGCGGCGCCGGGTCGATCTGCGGCGACTCCACGTTCGGCTCCTGGATCGGGGCTCGGGCCGTATCGATGGCCAGGCGCCCAAGGCGTCCCATGGTCTCTTCGCTTCCTCCCGTGTTCGTGGTCAATTTGTAGGACGGAGCCCCGTCTGGCTCATCACCCGACGGGACCAGATCGACCGCGGGGGAGTACTGACGTACTGCCGGGGGATGTCCGCCTTGCTAGTGCGCGCCGGTGCCGCCGTCGACGAGGAGGAGCTGACCGGTCACGAAGCCGGCCTCCATAGACGCGAAGTAAACGACGGCTGCCGCAACGTCCTCCGCGGTGCCGAGCCGTCCGAGCGGCGTGCGCGCGACCTCCACATCGCGAAAGCCTGGGTCCTTGCGCATCCGCTCGCGGGTCAGGTCGGTCTCGATGAGGCTCGGGCCGACCGCGTTGACGGTGATCCCGCGGGGCGCGAGCTCGAGAGCCATTGATTTCGTCAGCGTCACCACGCCGCCCTTAGCCGCGCTATACGCGATGCGCTCCACCCGGCCGAGCACTCCGTAGATCGACGCGACGTTGATCACGCGACCGCCGTCGCGCAGGACCGGCAGCGCGGCTTGCGTGACGAACGCGACGCCCTTGAGGTTCGTGTCGACGACCGTGTTCCAGCCCTCCTCATCGAGCGAGGTGAGGTCGGTCGGGATGTTCGTCCCCGCGTTGTTGACGAGGATGTCGATCGTCTCCCAGTCGCGCGTGAGTGCAGCGAAACACTCGCGGATCGATGCGGGGCTGCGGACGTCCAGCGCGAGCGCGATCGAGCGCCTGTCTTTCGCGCGAATTTCGCGCGCGACCGGCTCGGCGTCATCCGCCTTCCGCGATGTGATAGCGACGTCGGCGCCCGCGCCGGCGAGAGCGAACGCGATCGCGCGGCCGATGCCGCGCCCTCCGCCGGTGACCAGCGCACGCTTGCCGGTCAGGTCAAATTGCCGCCCCATCTCAGCGTGGCAGGATACGGTCGATGCGGACCGCCGAGGCGCAGGTTCACGCACCGGCGAGCGAGGGCTACGCCGACGTCCTGACCCCGGAGGCCCTCGACTTCCTGGCGCGGCTGCACGCGGAGGTCGAACCGACCCGCCGCGCGTTGCTCGAGAAGCGAGCCGAGATCGCGGAGAAGCTCCGGAATGGCGGGAGCTTCCATTTCCTATCCGGGACGGCGGACGTCCGCGAGCGCGAGTGGCGCGTCGCGGATGTTCCCGCGGACCTGCGCGTGCGAAAGGTCGAGATCACCGGACCGACCGATCGCAAGATGGTCATCAACGCGCTGAACTCCGGCGCCTCCGTGTATATGGCCGACTTCGAAGACGCCAATACCCCGACGTGGGCGAATATGGTCGAAGGCCAACGCAACCTCATCGACGCGGTCGAGCGCAAGATCTCGTTCAAAAATCCGGACGGACGGGAGTACAAGCTCAACGGCGAGATCGCGACGCTCGTCGTTCGGCCGCGAGGCTGGCATCTCGTCGAGCGGCACCTCCGGATAGACGGCGTTCCGATCTCCGGCGCGGTGTTCGATTTCGGCCTCTACGTGTTCCACAACGCGAGGCGCCTCCTCGAGCGCGGGAGCGGACCGTACTTCTATCTGCCGAAGATGGAGAGCCACAAAGAGGCTCGGCTCTGGAACCAGATCTTCGACTGGACCGAGGACGAGCTCGATCTCGGTCACGGGAAGATCAAAGCGACGGTGCTCGTCGAGGTGCTGCCGCTCGCGTTCGAGATGGAAGAGGTGCTCTACGAGCTCCGCGACCACAGCGCGGGCCTGAACGCCGGACGCTGGGACTACATGTTCAGCATCATCAAGAAGC
>Ga0207646_10001085_pt1 | contig 34591 bp, 28 predicted proteins | sample KBSK5502metaG_FD_184343 | JGI IMG/M metagenome (GOLD analysis project Ga0207646, IMG submission 184343) | Corn, switchgrass and miscanthus rhizosphere microbial communities from Kellogg Biological Station, Michigan, USA - KBS K5-50-2 metaG... | ecosystem: Host-associated > Plants > Roots >... | reverse complement strand
GATGGCGTAGCGGATGGAGCGGGGGAGCAGCTGCTCCTCCACCTGGCCCTTGACCAGGTAGTCCTGGGCCCCCGTCTGGACGGCCGCCACTCCGAGCGACTCGTCGTCCAGCGCGGTGAGCACGAGCACGGGCACGGTGGGGAACTCGCCGCACAAGCGGCTCACCGCGTCGAGGCCGCTCGCGTCGGGGAGCTTGAGGTCGAGCAGGACGGCGTCGATCCCGCCCCGGGTCAGCCGCTCGCGGGCGGCGGCGAAGGACTCCACCGATTCCACCACCCAGGGGCCCCCGCCCGCGAACGCGAGGGTCGAGCGCAGCACACCCGCGTAGACGGTGTCGTCCTCTACGAGGAGGACGCGCATGGCGTCAGCGTCCCTTCGGGAACAGGGCGAGCAGGAAGCCGATGCCCGCCAGGCCCGCGCTCACGTATCGGCCCAGCTCCCACTTGCCGGCCTCGTAGCGCAGGTAGTCGCCCAGCTCGACCTCGGCCGGCACCGGGGGCAGCTGGGACAGCCGCGAGGTGCAGTACAGGAACGCGAGGATCCCCCCGAAGAGGAGGATCAGGCCGGAGCTTCGCATCGAGCGCCTCCTGCGGCCTTCCGGCCGCTACTCGCCGGTGAAGCGCGGCCTCCTCTTCTCGAGGAAGGCCGATGTCCCCTCCATCTTGTCGCGCGACTCGAACGTGATCGCCTGGGCCGTGGACTCGAAGGCGAGGCCGGCGCCGAGCGGCATCTGGCTGGAGGCGTTCAGGGCCGCCTTGGCCAGCCGCACGGCGAGGGGGCCGAGGGCGAGGACGCGCTCCGCCATCTCCCGCGCGGCCGCCATCAGCTCGGCGAGGGTCACGACCTGGCTCACGAGCCCGACCTCCAGCGCCTTCCGGGCGTCCCAGCGGGCGCCGGTGAGGATCATCTCCTTCGCCCGCCCCAGGCCCACGATTCGCGGCAGCCGCTGCGTGGCGCCCGCGCCCGGGATGATCCCGAGGCTCGGCTCCGGCAGGCCGAAGACGGCGTTCTCCGCCGCCAGCCGCAGATCGCACGCGAGGGCCAGCTCGCAGCCGCCCCCGAGCGCGTAGCCGTTCACCGCCGCGATCGTCACCGCTTCGTGCGCCTCCACGGCCGTCATCAGGCGCGAGTTGACGGAGGCGAGGGCGTCGTCGCGCCGGCGCTCGCGGATGGCCGAGATGTCCGCCCCCGAGACGAACGCCTTGTCGCCCTTGCCGGTGACGATGAGCACGGCGACGCGCGCCTCCCGCGCCTCCTCGAGCGCGCGATGGAGCTCCGCCACCGTCTCGCCGTCGAGCGCGTTGCGCACCTCGGGCCGGCTCACGGTCAGCGTGGCGACTCGTCCGCCGATCTCGAGCTCGAGGTTCCGATAGCCCAACTTGTCGGATGGTAGCACGCCGGGCCTCCGGGTCCCGCGCGCGTTGACCCTCCCCGAGGAAGGGCGTAACCTGCGTCACCCTCCGTCTTCGCAGGCCAGAGCGGCCGCGCCCGGCGCCCGATGACGAAGCCCCCTACTCCCTCCGCCTTGCGCGGGCTCACCGACCGGATGCCCGGCCCCGTCCTGCTCCTCGACGCCGCGGGCGTCGTGATCCACTCCAATCCCGCCCTCGCCTCCGCCCTCGGAACGACGCCGGCGGCCCTCGCCGGGCGCGACCTGCTCGGGCTGGTTCATCCCGAGGAATCCGGCGCCATCCGCGACTGGCTGCGGGCGGCGGCGCACGGACGCGCCGAGGCGACGCTTCGCCTGCGTCATGCCGACGGCTCCTGGCGGAGCCTGGACCTCCTCGGCGCCCCGCTCGCCGAGCCGAAAGACGGGGCGCGCGTGATCGTCGAGGCGCGGGACGTCACCGAGCGGCGGCGAAAGGAGGACGCGCTGCGCCGCAGCGAGGAGCGCTACACCCTCGCCACGCGCGGCGCCGACGACGGAATCTGGGACTGGGACCTCGCCGCGGACCGCATCGACTACTCCCCCCGCTGGAAGGCCATGGTGGGAGCGGAGGAGGACCAGGTCGGCGACCGGCCGGCGGAGTGGTTCGACCGCGTCCACCCCGAGGACCTCGACGCGCTGAAGGCCGACATCGCCGCGCACCTGCAGGGGGAGAGCACCCGCTTCCACAGCGAACACCGCCTTCTCGGCCGGGATGGCAGCCACGTGTGGGTCCTGAGCCGGGGGGCGGCGGTGCGGGACGAGACGGGGCAGGTCCGGCGCCTCACGGGAACGATCACCGACATCACCGAGCGCAAGGCGGGCGAGCAGCTCCTGCAGCACATGGCGGTGCACGACGCCCTCACCGGCCTGCCCAACCGCAAGGCGTTCCTCGACCGGCTGTTCCGCTCGCTCCGGCGTGCCCAACGCGGCGGGTACCAGTTCGCGGTGCTCTTCCTGGACCTCGACCGCTTCAAGCTGATCAACGACAGCCTCGGCCACGTCGTCGGTGATCAGCTCCTCGTCGCGCTGGCCGAGCGGCTGAGCGAATGCCTGCGGCCCGGCGACCTGGTGGCGCACCTCGGGGGCGACGAGTTCGGGCTTCTCGTCGACCACATCCAGAGCCCGACGGACGCGAGCCACGTGGCCGAGCGCGTGCAGGCCTCGGTGTCCACGCCCTTCAAGGTGGGGGGGCAGGAGGTCTTCACCTCCGCCAGCATCGGCATCGCCTTCAGCGCCAGCGGCTATGACCGCCCGGAGGACCTCCTTCGCGACGCCGACACCGCGATGTACCGCGCGAAGAGCCTCGGCAGCGGCCGCACCCAGATCTTCGACCGCGAGATGCACGCGCGGGCCCTGGCCCGCCTGACGCTCGAGACCGACCTGCGCCGCGCCCTGGAACGCGGCGAGTTCCGCCTCCACTACCAGCCCATCGTCTCCCTCCTCACGGGACGCATCAGCGGGTTCGAGGCGCTGGTGCGGTGGAGCCATCCCACGCGCGGGCTGCTCGGCCCGGTGGAGTTCTTGAACGTGGCGGAGGAGACGGGCATCGTCGTGCCCCTGACGTCCTGGGTCCTGAAGGAAGCGTGCGCACAGGTCCGCGCGTGGCACCGGCTCCCGGGCGGAGCGGCGCTCAGCATCAGCGTGAACCTCGCGAGCCCCGACCTCGCCCAGCCCGAGGTGGTGGAGGCGGTGTGGGAAGCGCTCGCACGCTCCGGTCTCGAGGGCCGTTATCTTCGCCTGGAGATCACCGAGAGCACGATCATGAAGGACCTCGAAGGCGTGATCCCGCTGCTCGTGGCCCTGAAGCAGCTCGGCATCGGCATCCACATCGACGATTTCGGCACCGGCTACTCGTCCCTGAGCTACCTCCATCGCCTGCCGACCGACGCGCTCAAGGTCGATCGCTCCTTCGTGGGACGATCGGAGTCCCCGAGTGATGCCGCCATCGTGCGCACCATCGTCGAGCTGGCCCACAACCTGAACCGCGAGGTCATCGCCGAGGGCATCGAGACGCCGAGCCAGCTCTCGTTCCTCCGGACGTTGCGCTGCGAGTACGGGCAGGGCTTCCACTTCGCGCCCCCGCTGGCCCCGCCCGACGCCGAAGCGCTCCTCGCCCGGGCGACGGTGTGGTGAGCTGGGGGGTGCTGCGTCGCACCCCCCAGACCCCCCCTCGCTCCGCGCGAGTGAATCGCGCTCCGCTCGCTGCTGTGAGCTGGGGGGTGCACCGGTGCGCATTCAACTGAATGTACGAAGATTGTCGTTGACACCACGAAGACCTTCGTATTAGTCTGCGTCCGTGAGCAGCGTACCCCGTCCCACGCCGGCGGAGCTGGAGATCCTGAGGGTACTGTGGCAGCGCGGTCCGAGCACCGTTCGCGAGGTGCACGTCACGCTCAGCGAGCACCGCCCCACCGGCTATACCACGGTGCTGAAGATGCTCCAGATCATGACCGACAAGAACCTGGTCAGCCGCGACGAGAGACAGCGCGCCCACGTCTACTCCGCGCGGCTGGCGGAATCGCAGACGCAGCGGCAGCTGGTGCGCGACCTCCTCGAGCGCGCTTTCGACGGCTCCGCCATGAAGCTGGTGATGCACGCCCTCGCCGACCGGAAGGCGTCGCCCGAGGAGATCGCGCGGATCCGGCAGCTGCTGGACGACATGGAGGGAGGCGAGCCGTGAGTCTCCACGAGCTGCTCCGACATCCCGACGCGATCGCCCTCGGCTGGGCGCTCCTGCATTCCCTCTGGCAGCTCGCGCTCGTGGCGGGGCTGCTCGTGAGCGTGAACGCGTTGCTCCGGCGTCGCTCCGCGCAGGCGCGTTATCTGGCCGCGACCGGCGCCCTGGTGCTGATGATCCTCCTGCCCGTGGGCACCTTCCTGATGGCGAAGGGCGCGCGATCCGCGCCCGCGGTTTCCGTGGTCCCGGCGGTGCGGGCGGCGGCGTTCGTGGTCGACGGAGGCGAGACGCCCTCAGAGCCCCTCGCGACGGAGGCGGCACCGGCTTCGACCGCGGCGGCTTGGCGCCCCGGCACCCCGGCGCCGGTCCCTCCGCTGGCCGCCCTTCGCTTGCGCGAGCGTCTCGACGCCGCGCTGCCTGCGCTCGTCCTGGCGTGGGCGGCCGGCGTTGGCCTGCTTTCGGTGCGCGTGCTCGGAGGCTGGTCCGTCGCCCAGCGCCTGAAGCGGTCGGGCCGGCCGTTGACGTTGGAGGCCTGGCAACGCGCCGCGCGCCGGCTTTGCCAGCGAATGCGCATCTGGCTACCCGTCCGGCTCTGCGAGTCCGCGCTGGTCGAGGTGCCCACGGTCATCGGGTGGCTTCGCCCGGTCGTCCTGGTCCCGGTCAGCACGCTCGCCGGCCTCAGCCCGGCCCAGCTCGAAGCGCTGCTCGCTCACGAGCTGGCCCACGTCCGCCGATTCGACTATCTCGTGAACCTGATCCAGACCTTCGGCGAGACGCTCCTCTTCTACCATCCGGCGGTCTGGTGGGTCTCGCACCGCATGCGGGTGGAGCGCGAGCATTGTTGCGACGACGCCGCGGTGGTGGTGTGCGGCGACGCCGTCGGCTATGCGCGGGTGCTCGCCGAGCTGGAAGCGCTTCGCTCGATCGCGCCCACGCTCGCGGTGGCCGCCAGCGGCGGATCGCTGTGGCAACGGGTCGCGCGCCTCGTCAGCGGACCGCCCCCGCACCTCAGCCGCTCGTCACGCTGGCTGGCCGGCCTCTTCGCGCTCGCCACGCTCACCGCGCTCGGCCTCAGCGCGAGCGCCTCTCTCGAGGGCGGCACGCCCACCCGCCTCAGCGAGCCGGCCGCCGTCCGTCCGGTCCTGGCCGACTACGGCGTGACGAAGGACTACATCCGCGGCCTCGCGAGCCTCGGCTACGAAGATCTCTCGGAGGGGAAGCTCATCGCCCTCCGGAGCAACGGCGTATCGGTCTCCTACGTGGAGGGGCTGAAGGACCTGGGCTACGTGGGCCTCTCCGTGTCCCGCCTGATCATGCTCCGCTCACAGGGCATCACCCCCGACTACGTGCAGGGGTTGCAGGAGCTGGGCTATGAGCGCCTCTCGCCGCTGAGCCTCGTCGCCCTCCGGAGCCACGGGGTGACCCCGAGCTACATCGAGGGGATGAAGGACCTCGGCTACGACGGGCTGTCTGTGCCCATGCTCATCGGACTTCGCTCCCAGGGCATCGATCCGAGCTTCGCCGAGGGCCTCCAGGAGGAAGGGTACGAGGGCCTGGCCCCCGGGGAGCTCGTGGAGCTACGCCAGAACGGCGTGACCCCCCCCTACGTGCGTCGGCTGAAGGCCGCCGGCTACGACGAGCTGACCGTGGCCCAGCTCATCGCGATGCGGCAGTCCGGCGTGGACCCCAAGGCCGACGCGACCCGCGACCACGATGACGACGATCGCGACTCGGCCCACGATAAACCCTGTCCCGACAAGAAGCGTCACAGCGGGGAGGAGGAATCATGAAGGCACGCTACGGCCTGCTGCTCGCCGTCGTCGCGGGAGCCGCCGCCCTCGTCTCGGCGGGGGCGGCCGTGCGGTCCGCCCCCGGAGCCGGCGCCAGTGAAGCCATCACCGGAATGTGGACGGCGGAGCCGGCGACCTGGAAGGCCGCCTCTCCGACCGGACCGCTGGTCCAGCTCGCGCTCACCCGCCGCCGGGGCACGCACGGGAGCTCCCAGCACTCGAACCCGGTGGCCCTCGCCGAGCTGCGGGGCTTGACGGGGGACCAGATGAGCGCGGACGCGTCGAGCGTGAGCTTCACGCTGGAGCGCGACGCGGGCCGCTTCTCCTTCGAGGGGAGCTTCCGCCGGGGCGAGGGCGCCGGCCATTTCACGTTCGCTCCCCGCCCCGAGTTCGTGGCCGCCATGCGCGGGCTGGGCTACACGGTCGACGACGAGAAGCTCTACTCGATGGCAATCCTGGACGTGAGCCGGGAGTTCGTCCGCCAGCTCGACGCGCTCGGCTACTCGCGGCTCGAGCTCGACCAGCTCCTGAGCCTCCGCATCCACGGCGCGGATCCGGCGTTCATCCGCGAAGTGAAGGAGCTGGGCTACGACCCTCTGTCCGTCGACGACCTCGTCAGCTTCCGGATCCACGGCGCCACGCCCGATTTCATCCGTGCGATGCAGTCGCTCGGCCAGAGCCGGCTGTCCGCCGAGGACCTCGTGAGCCTCCGGATCCACGGCGCCTCGCCGGAGTTCGTGCGCGGGCTTCGCGAGCTCGGATACGACCACGTGAGCGCCGAGGACCTGGTCTCGCTGCGGATCCACGGCGTCGGCCCGGAGTTCATCAGGGAGATGAAGTCGCTCGGCTATGACCGCGTGCCGGTCGAGGAGCTGGTCTCCATGCGGATCCACGGCGTGAGCCCCGAGTTCGTGCGGCGGGTGCAGGCCAGTCGTGGCGCCGTGAGCATCGAGCGCCTGGTGGACATGCGGATTCACGGCCAGGAGCGGTAACCCGGTCGCGATTGGCGGTCCTGGGACGCCTTCGTCCCACGAGCGGACGGTCCGCGCCCACGGTCCCGACCACGACCAGGCCAAATGCCAGTGCGCCTGGGACTTGGCCTCGCGCTGCTTCTGGCACGGTACTTGAGAAAGCGGGCGGGGAGGCCTGCCCATGGACTCGCTGTTGCAGGATCTGCGCTACGCGGTCCGGACGCTCGTGGAGCGTCCCGGGTTCACCGTGGTGGCCGTGCTGACCATCGCCCTCGGCGTCGGCGGCACCACCGCGATGTTCGGCGTCGTCGACGCGGTCCTCCTCCGCCCGCTGCCCTACGCGGAGCCCGACCGGCTGGTGATGCTGTGGACGCGCACCCCGGGCGGTCCGCAGGCCGCCGCCTCCTGGCCCGAGTTCGTCGACTGGCGCGAGCAGAGCCACTCGTTCGCGGACATGGCGGTGTGGCGCGGCCAGAGCGTGAGCCTGACCGGCGGCGCCGAGCCCGAGCGCGTCGTGGGCGCCTTCGTCAGCGACCGCTTCTTCCCGCTGCTCGGTGCGCGGCCGGCCCTCGGCCGCACGTTCACCGCCGAAGAGACGGACCCCGCCACCGCGCGGCCGGTAGCCGTGCTCGGCCACGGTCTGTGGCAGCGGCGCTTCGGCTCCGACCCGGGGATCCTCGGCCGCAGCCTCGTGCTGAACGGCCAGAGCCACACCGTGGTGGGCGTCCTCGGGCCCGACTTCGACGGCGGCAACGCTCCCGCCCACGGCTGGTTCATGGGCTGCGACGTGTTCCTCCCGATCTCCTATTTCCCGAACAAGAAGGGGCTCGCGCGCGGGGAGACCGAGATCCTCGTGCTCGGCCGCCTGCGGCCGGGGGTGGACGCGAGCCAGGCCGGGACCGACATGGCCGTGGTCGCGCGCCGGCTCGAGCAGGCGTATCCCGACACGCACGCCGGCCGGGGCGTGGAGATCGTGCCGCTCCACGAGCAGATCGTGGGCTCGTTCAAGCCCGCGCTCCTCGTCCTCCTCGGCGCGGTGGGCCTGGTGCTCCTCATCGCATGCGCCAACGTGGCGAACCTCCTGCTCGCCCGCGCCAGCCGCCGGCGGCGTGAGCTGGCGGTGCGCGCGGCCCTCGGAGCGGGCCGGACGCGGCTCCTGCGCCAGCTCCTCACCGAGAGCGCGGTGCTGGCGCTGCTGGGCGGGGCGCTCGGCTTGCTCGTGGGCCACTGGGGCCTCGCGCTCCTGCTGAGCCTCGCGCCCGCCGGTGTGCTGCCGGGCTCGCTGACCCTCGACGGCCGGGTGATGGCGTTCGCGCTCGTGCTCACCGCGGCGACCGGCGTCTGCTTCGGTCTCGTGCCCGCCCTCCAGGCCTCGCGCCCCGACCTCGACGGCGTCTTGAAGGAGGCGGGGCGGGGCGGCAGCGGGTCCGCGGGACACCGCTTCCGTGACGTGCTCGTCGTCGCGGAGGTGACCCTCTCGCTGGTGCTGCTCGTCGGCGCCGGGCTGCTGCTGCGCAGCGCGGTCGCCCTCCAGCGCGCCGAGCTGGGCTTCCGCCCCGATCACGTCCTGACCGCCGAGTTCCGCCTGCCTCCCGCCAGGTATCCCGAGCCCCGCGTGATCGCGGCGTTCTTCCGGCAGACGCTGGAGCGGCTCCGGGCGGTGCCCGGGATCGAGTCCGCGGCGCTGGCGCGGGCGGTGCCGTTCAGCGGAAACGGCGGATCGACGACCTTCCAGGTCGAGGGCGAGCCGGAGCCGCCGAAGGGCCGGGAGCCCGTCGCGCAGCTCAACATCGTCAGCCCGGACTATTTCCGGACGATGGGCGTCCGGCAGCTCGAGGGCCGGGACTTCGACGAGCACGACACCGCCGACGTGCCTTCAGTGGCGGTCGTCAACGAAACCATGGCTCGCCAGCTCTGGCCGGGGATGGATCCGATCGGCCGCCGCCTGCGCCTTCGCGACGCCGGATGGGTGACCGTCGTCGGCGTCGTCGGCGACGTGCGCCACTCGGGGCCGTCCGAGCCCCCGCAGCCGCAGATCTACACGACCCACGAGCAGGACGCGCGGATCTTCGCCTGCGTGGTGGCGCGCACCGCCGGAGAGCCGATGGCCATGGCGGCGCCGATGCGCGCGGCGCTCTGGGCGGTGGACAAGGACCAGCCGGTGTGGAAGGTGCGCGCCATGGAGGAGCTGGTCACCGGCTCCCGGGGAACCGCCCGGGCGATGAGCCTGCTGGTGGGCGTGTTCGCGGCCGTGGCGCTCGCCCTCGCGGGAGTAGGGATCTACGGCGTGATGGCGTACGCCGTCTCCCAGCGTACGCGCGAGATCGGGATCCGGATGGCGCTCGGGGCCGCGTCGGGCCGCGTGCTGCGCCTCGTGGTGGGCCGGGCCCTGGTCCTCACGAGCGTCGCCATCGTCCTCGGCGCGATCGGCGCCACCGTCCTCGCGCGGCTGCTGGGGACGCTCCTCTTCGGCGTGGGCCCGGCCGACCCGGTGACGTTCGGGGTGGCGGCGGCGGCGCTGGCCTCGGTGGGGACGCTGGCCGCGTACCTCCCCGCGCGGCGCGCGGCCCGCATCGATCCCGTGCGCGCGCTCGCCGAGGAGTAGAGGCGCCCCGGGCCCGGAAGGCCGCCGGTTATAATCGGCCATGCCCGCGAAGGCCGTCGTCATCTATGGCAAGGAAGGCTGACCCTACACCTCGGAGGCCCGTGAGGCCTTCGCCGGCAAGGGTTACCGCGTCGACTACCGCAACGTGAAGAAGTCGGCCCCGGACCTCGACGCGATGCTCGTCCATTCCAAGGGCGCCCGGAAGGTGCCCGTGATCGTGGAGGACGGCCGGGTCACCATCGGCTTCGGCGGCACCTGAGGAGTGTGACCTCGGGCCGGTCCGGTCCCGTGATCCTCGTGGTGGCGGGGGCCATCCTCATCGCCGTGACGGCCTACATCTTTCTCGAGCCGCCGGCTTCACCGCCGTCCACCGTCAGCCGCCAAGCGCCCCTCGGGCCCGTACGGCCTTCGGTGACGCCGCCGACGGCCACGACCCGGTCGCCATCGCCGCCGGCGTCCAGCGCAGCGGCGCCGCCGTCCAGCCCCCGCGCCGACCTGGCCCGGCTGCGCATTGCCGCCGACGTCCCCGGCGCATCCGTCTTCTTCGACCACCGGTACGTCGGTCGGGCGCCGGTGGAGTTGAACGCGTTGCCGGGATCCCACCGGCTCAACGTGTCCGCCGAGGGCCAGGAGATGTACGCGGAGACGCTCGAGATCGCTCCGGGTCCCCGCGACGTGATGGTCCGCTTCAAGCAGGTCCGCCTCGACGAGGCGCTCGACGTCGTGCACCGCCACGCCCTCGGCTCGTGCCAGGGCCGCTTGAGCGCCACGCCGTCCGGGCTGCGATACGAGACCGATCACCGGGAGGACGCGTTCGCGAGGCCCCTCGCGGACTTCGAGCCGCTCGAGGTCGACTACGTGAAGAAGAACCTGCGCGTGAGGGTGCGGGGAGGGAAGACCTACAACTTCACGACGAAGGGCGGGAACGCCGACGGTCTCCTGCGGTTCCAGCAGAAGGTGGAGGCGGCCCGCAAACGCTCGTGAGTCACCCGAGCGCCTTCACCATCTGCAGATAGCGGTGGCCGCGGCGCTCGGCCCTGAGGTCGAGAAACAGCATCAGCCCGGCTTCCAGCATCAATCCCATGCCCACGGCGTAGAGGGTGCGGCCGTAGCCCTCGATCGAAGCAAGGGCGAGGCCGATGGCGAGCAGGCCGATCTCGATGCGCTTGTAGAGGACGAGGCTGCGCAGGACGCGCCTCATGCGCGCGGCCTCCTCCGCCTGGTAGGCGGAGGGCGACGAGCGCAGCTGCCGGCCGAGGCGCGCCACCTGCCCGGGCGTACGCAGGAAGATCGTCCCGCCCACGACGACCTGGACGAGGCCCAGCGCGATCAGCGGCCCGGCCATCGCGCGGTACGGGCTGCGGAGGGCGACGAGCGCGGCCGACACCACCGCGGCCGCGACGGCGCAGGCGAGGAAGAGCACGCTCTCCGCGCGCTCGGCGGCGAAGTAACGGCTCATCTCCGCCTCCATCTCCGAGGGCGTTGCCGGGCTCACGGGAAGAGCGTGCGCGCGTTCGTCTCGAGCATCTTCACGAGCACCTCCGCGGGCAGCGGGAGGGTCTGGAAGTCGCGCGCGTTGTCGGCCATGCTCCGGACTCCCGGCGAGGGCCAGTCGCTGCCGTACAGCACCTTGTCGGGGATCTCCGCCAGGCGCGGGAAGTAGCGCAACACCGCCTTCGGGGGGATGCTCGACACGTCGATGAACACGTTGGGGAAGCGCCGCACGAGGAAGAAGGCCTGCTCCATCCAGAGCGGCCGCCCGCCGTGCGCGAGGATGATGCGCAGATCGGGGAAGTCCACGGCCACGTCGTCCACCGCCATGGGCTCGCCGAGGCGGCTGCGCGCCCCGGGGAAGATGGACGTGCCGGTGTGGATCATGACCGGGACCCGCAGCCGCTGCGCCTCCTCGTAGATGGCGCGCAGGCCGTCGAGGCCGTCGAGGTACGCGTTGGGGGCGAAGCCCATGTGCGGCGGGTGGACCTTGAGCGCGCGCACTCCCGCGCCCACCGCCCTGCGCACCTCCGCGCCCGCGTCGTCCGCGAACCGCGGATGGACGCCCCCCATCGCGATGAGCCGGTCCGGGGCCTCCGCGCAGTAACGGGTCACGTACTCGTTGGCGTCGTGGGTGAAGCCCATCTGCTCGGGGCTCGGGTAGTTGACGAGGACGGCCCGCGCGATCCCATCGGCATCCATGCGCCGCAGCAGGTGAGCGGGGCTCTTCATGATCCGGTGCAGCTCGTCCAGGTCGGAGCGGCCGCGGGTCATCGCGTCGAAGATGCCGGGCCTCAGCTCCCACCACGGCTGCACGTGGATGTGAACGTCCGTGATCTGCATGCCGGGCGGGAGGATAGCACTGGGGAGCGAGCGAGCGAGCTTGAATACTGCTAGCCTCGAAGTGGAGCTGCCGATGGCCCGCACGCTGGCGTTCGATCGCCGCTCCCCCGGGGCGGCGAGCCGGGCCTTGCGCGGCATGGGGCCGTGGATCGTGCTCCTGGCGCGCGTCGGCTTCGTGGCCAAGGGCCTCGTCTACATCGTCATCGGCCTCATCGCCGCGGGCGTGGCGCTCGGGATGACCCGCCACTTTGCCGACGCCGGGGGCGCGCTGCGGATCCTGCTGTCGGAGCCCTTCGGCCGCGTGCTGCTCGTGGTGGTCGGCGCGGGCCTGCTCGGCTTCGCCGCGTGGCAGGCGGTGGCGGCGGCGCTCGACGTGGAGCGCCGGGGCGCGCGCCTGCAAGGGCTGGCCGCCCGCGTCGGCTTCGCGGTGAGCGCGTTCGTCCACGGCGTGCTCGGGATCGATGCGCTGGAGCTGGCCTACGCGGACCACGCCGGCCGGCGCGGCGTCGATCCGATCCGGTACTGGACCAGCCGCGTGCTCTCCGCGCCCCACGGCACGTGGATCGTGGCGATCGCGGGCGCGGTCGTGATCGCGTTCGGGCTCGACCAGATCCGGCGCGCGTACGTCGGCGACGTCGTCGCCGACCTGGAGTTGCCTCCGATGGGCGTCGCCGCCCGATGGGCCGTACGGGTGGGCCGGCTGGGCGAGGCGGCCCGAGGAGTGATCCTCCTCGTCATCGGCGGCTTCCTGTTCCGCGCCGCCCAGAAGGGCGATCCGCGTCCGGTGGGCGGTCTCGCCCGCGCGCTGCGCGCGCTCGACCGGGACTACGGGCCCTGGCTGCTGGTGGCGGTGGCGGTGGGGCTGGCCGCTTTCGGAGTGCTGCAGATCCTCAGCGCGCGCTACCGGCGGTTCCGGATGGGCTGACGAGCAGCCCGCGGAGCAGGTAGTCGGCGAAGGCCTGCCCGATCTCCTCCGACGCGGCGCTCCCGCGCGGATCGAACCAGCGCGGGATCCAGTTCACCGCCCCCAGGATCGCGAAGGCGCGCAGCTTGGCGTCGCCGCGGCGGAACGCCCCCGCGTCCATCCCCTCCTGGAGCACGCGCCGGATCCCGCGGTCGAAGCGGTCGCGCTTGGCGATGACCCGCCGCAGCGCGCGCGGCGAGAGCGCCGCCAGGTCCATGGTGAGCGCGGTGCCGTGCAGCTCGTCGATGATCATGTGGACGAACGCCACGATGAGGCGGCGGAGCTTCTCTTCGGGCGGCCGGTCCTCCGCCTCCACCTCCCTGAGCAGGTCGAGGAGTATGTCGAGCGAGTAGTCGTGGCAGAAGTAGAGGATCTCCTCCTTGTTGCGGAAGTAGTAGTACAGGCTCCCCTTCGTCATGTGGAGCGCGTCCGCGATCTCTTCGACGCTGGCGCCGTGATAGCCGCGGCGGCGGAAGGCGGCGGCCGCGCTCCTCAGGATCTCGATGCGGCGGGGCGAGACCGCGGCCCGGGCGGGCATTGGACCGCGAAGGTAGCATATCCTTGAGGCCCGATGGCGGCGAAGGAGCGGCGGAAGATCGTGGTGATCGAGGACGACGACGAGGTCCGCGGCCTCATCCGCCACATCCTCCAGGGTGGCGGCTACGCCGTCGCCGACACGGGGGAGCCCGCGCGGGCCGCGGAGCTGGTGCGGGTCGAGGACCCGGCCCTCGTGCTCTGCGACATCTCCATGCCCGGGCTCGACGGCTACGGCGTGCTGCGCGAGCTGCAATCCGACCCGCACACGGCGCGCTATCCGGTGGTCTTCCTCACCGCGCAGCGCGAGTTCACGGAGCGGGTGCAGGCCTTTCGCTACGGCGTCGTGGACTACGTGGCCAAGCCCTTCACGCGCGAGATCCTGCTCCGCAAGGTGGAGAAGGTCCTCGAGGAGCGGGCGCGCCGCTCGGGCGTCGCGGAAGGAAAAGGGCCCACGCCCTCGAGCGAGCTCATGGCGGAGGTTCACCGCGAGTCACGCAGCGGCCTGCTCACGGTGCAGGGGCTGGAGGGGGAGGCGAAGGTCGTCATGCGCGCGGGCGAGATCGTGGAGGCCACCGGTGTCCCCGCTCCCGACGACCCCAGCGCGCGGGCGCAGTTCCAGGAGATCGACGCCGCCCACGAGGACATCGCCTCCCACGACCCGCCGCGGCTGCCGGGCTCGGCACCCGGCTTCAGCTTCGACGCGCTGCCCGAAGTGGTGCGCGACGTCCTCATCGTCGAGGACAACAAGGCCTTCCGGAAGTTCCTCTCCCTGATACTCGCGCGCCACGGCTTCACCGTGCACGAGGCCGCCGACGGCGAGGAGGGGCTGCGCATCGCCCTCGACCGCCGGCCCTGGCTCATCCTCACCGATGTCCGCATGCCCGGCATGGACGGCTTCGAGTTCTGCCGCCGGGTCCGCGGCCACAGCCTCATCCGCCAGACGCCGCTGCTCTTCCTCTCCGGCTGGGACGACTACAAGCAGCGCTACCAGGGGCTCGAGCTGGGCGCCGACGACTTCCTCTCCAAGGAGACTCCCATCAAGGAGCTGCTCATCCGCATCCAGCTCCTGATGCGGCGCTATGCCGACCTCGGCGTGCGCGCGCGCAAGGGGGCGGGCATGGAGGGCCAGATCGAGGTCGTGGGGGCGCCGGGAGTGCTGCAGGTGTGCCATCTCACGCGGCTCACGGGCACGCTCTCCGCGGTGGATGCCGGCCGGCGGGCCGACGTGCGTTTCCGCGAGGGCGAGATCGTGGATGCGCAGTGCGAGGAGACCTGGGGCGAGGACGCGGTGTTCGCGTTCCTCGCGTGGACGCAGGGACGCTTCCACTTCCATCCGGGCGATCCGGGGGAGGGAGGGCCCCTGGGCGAGAGCTTCAGCCAGCTGATCCTGGAGGGATGCCGCCGCCTGGACGAGAAGCGCGGCCGCACGCCCTCCGGCGCGGGCTAGCCGCCGCTCAGCTCGCGAGCTGTTCCGGGCGCGGCGCCGGGCGGCGCAGCAGCCCGAGCCGCTTCATCTTCTCGTGAAGCGTCGTCGGCAGGAGGCCCAGGGCCGCCGCCGCCCGCCGCTGGTTGCCGGCCGCCGCCGTCAGGGCGGACTGGATCAACTGGCGCTCGTAGGCGTCCACCAGGGACTTCAAGCTCGTCGACGTGTCGCTCGTCTCGTGCTCGTGCATCCGTGCCTTTCCTTAGGGTTCCAGGCATCCGCCCCCCGGGCGGAACCCATCGACGGATAAGACGCTGGCCGCCCGGCAAAGGTTTCCTGAAATCTGGAGTCCTTGCCGGTGGTCCGGGCGTGGGTTAACTTGGCGGGGGTTCTTCGCGGGATGCGCACGGCTCTGGTCATCGCCCTCTGGACCGCCATCGCCCTGGTGGGCGCGGGCGCGCTCGCCTCCATCGCGTTCACGCGGGGCGAGCCCGTCAGCGCCATCTGGTTCGTGCTGGCGGCCGCCGGCACGTACCTCGTGGCCTATCGGTTCTACTCCGCGTTCCTGGCCGCGCGCGTGCTCGGCCTCGACGACACGCGCGCCACGCCCGCCGAGCGCCTGGACGACGGCCGCGACTTCTGCCCGACGAACAGGTGGGTGGTGATCGGCCATCACTTCGCCGCGATTGCGGGGCCCGGGCCGCTCGTCGGCCCCACGCTCGCCGCCCAGTTCGGCTACCTGCCGGGCACGCTGTGGCTGATCGCGGGCGCGGTTCTCGGCGGCTGCGTCCAGGACTTCGTGATCCTGTTCTGCTCGCTGCGCCGGAACGGGAAATCGCTCGGCCAGATGGCGCGCGAGGAGGTGAGCCGCCGGGGCGGCATGATCGCGATCGTCTCCGTGCTCGCCATCATGATCATCCTGCTCGCGGTGGTCGCTCTCGTCGTGGTCAACGCGCTCAAGGACTCGCCCTGGGCGGCCTCGACCCTCTTCATGACGATCCCCATCGCCATGCTCATGGGGGTCTACATGCGCTTCTGGCGGCCGGGTCGGGTGCTGGAAGCGTCGATCGTCGGCTTCGCCCTCGTGCTCCTCGCGGTGGTGGCGGGGCAGTGGGTGGCGGGCTCGCCCCAATGGGCGCGCGTGTTCACGCTGTCGGGCCCCGCCCTCGCCATCGCCATCATCATCTATGGCTTCGCCGCCTCCGCGCTTCCGGTGTGGCTGCTGCTCGCGCCTCGCGACTACCTGAGCGCCTTCATCAAGGTCGGGGCGATCCTGGCCCTCGCCGGCGGCATCCTCGTCGTGCGGCCGGCGATCCTCATGCCGCCCCTCACCCGCTTCGTCGACGGGACGGGGCCGGTCTTCGCGGGGAAGATCTTCCCGTTCTGCTTCATCACGATCGCCTGCGGGGCGGTGAGCGGCTTCCACGCCCTCATCTCTTCCGGCACCACCCCCAAGCTGCTCATGCGCGAGGGGCACGCCCGGCTCGTGGGCTACGGCGCGATGCTGATGGAGTCCTTCGTGGGCGTGATGGCGATGGTGGCGGCGTGCGCGCTGCACCCGGGAGTGTATTTCGCCATCAACTCACCGGCCGGCATCGTCGGGGCGACCGCGGAGAAGGCCGCGGCCACGATCAGCTCGTGGGGTTATCCCGTCGACGCGGCCACCCTGAACGGCCTCGCGGCGCGGGTGGGGGAGCACACGCTGCTCAACCGCACCGGGGGCGCACCGTCGCTCGCGGTCGGAATGGCCCAGATCTTCAGCGGCACCATCGGCGGCGACCGCCTGCTCGGCATCTGGTACCACTTCGCGATCATGTTCGAGGCGCTCTTCATCCTCACCGTACTCGACGCGGGGACGCGCGTGGGGCGCTTCATGGTGCAGGAGCTGCTCGGGCACGTCTACGCGCCCCTGGGGAGAACGAGCTGGTACCCGAGCGTCCTGGTGACGAGCGGCCTCATCGTCGCGGGGTGGGGTTACTTCCTCTACCAGGGCGTGCGCGATCCGCTGGGCGGCATCAACTCGCTCTGGCCGTTGTTCGGGATCTCCAACCAGCTCCTGTCCGCGGTGGCGCTGGTGGTCGCGACGACGATCCTCCTCAAGATGGGGCGCGGCCGGTGGGCGTGGGTGACGCTCGCGCCGATGGCGTGGCTGGTGACCGTGACCATGACCGCCAGCTATCAGAAGATCTTCCATCCCGACCCGCGTATCGGCTTCCTCGCCCAGGCGCGCGTCCTCGGCGAGCAGATCGCCCGGGGGCTGTTGCCGCCGGACAAGGTCGCCCAGACCGAGCGCCTGATCTTCAACAACCGCCTCGACGCGGCGGTGACCGCGCTGTTCGTCGTGCTGATCCTCATCCTGATCGCGGAGGCGCTGTACGAGTGGTACCGCATCCTGAGCGGGCGGAAGGTGGCGGCACTGCAGGAGACGCCGCACGTGCCGACGCAGTGGGCGGAGGCGGGCGGATGAAGCGGCGGACGCTCGCCGTCCTGTCCGCCCGCGCCTGGGCGTGGCTGCGCGCGGTGAGTGGCGACGACGCCTACGAGGCTTACGTGGCGCGGGCCGCGCGTCCGGGCGCGGCACCGACTCGGCAGGAGTTCTACCTCGACCGGCTGCGGAGGAAGTACTCCCGCCTCAGCCGTTGTTGTTGACCTTCTTCAGCGCCCACAGCGGGAAGGGATTCACCGCCGTCCCCTTCCACCATTGCTTCTCCGGGCCGAGCTTGAAGATCGTGAAGTGCAGGTGCGGCGTGCCGGGAGGGGCGTTGCCGGACGTGCCCACGTAGCCGATCACGTCGCCCTTCTTCAACGCCATCCCTTCCTTCAGCCCGTCGGCGTACCGCTCGAGGTGCGCGTAGTAGTAGCAGTATGCGCCTTCGCGGTCGAACTCGTAGACCGTCAGCCCGCCCGGGACGCTCGTGAAGAGCTTCTGGACGACGCCGTCGTCCGCGGCGAGCACGGGCGTGCCGCGCGGGGCGAGGATGTCGATCGCCTCGTGCACGCGGTTGCCCCGCATCTCGCTGAAGTCGTCGCGGAGCTGGCTCGCGTCGCCACCCTGGACGGGGATCGCGATGTTGCGCGCCTTGAGGCGCGCGAAGTCGCCGAGGTCCGGAGGCGGGGCCGGCAGCGCGTGGGGCGGGTTCGGCACGTCGGGGACGGCGAGTGGCGCTTCGGCTTGCGGCGCCCACGGGGCCGGCGAGGCGAAGCTCGGAAGGGCTTCAAACGCAGAGGCCGCAGAGGACGGCGCAGAGGCCGCAGAGAACGGGGGCGATGTCGGAAAGCCTTCTGGAGAGGCGGGCGCCGCGGGCGAAAACGGGGTCGCGAGAGTAGATGAGGGCGGGGTGGGGTTGGACACGAAGGACGGGCCGCGCACGAGCTGGCCCTTCGCGAGGAGCAACACGTACAGCACCACCGCGCCGACCAGGAAGCCGGCGAGAAAGGCGACCGCCTGCCGCAGGCGGTTCACCGCTCCAGGATGGCCGGTATGCCCGGGCTCACCATGCGGGACAGCTCCTCGGCGTCCCAGTTGGTGAGCCGGATGCACCCGTGGGACTCGGTCTTTGCGATCTTCGAGGGCTCGGGCGTGCCGTGGATCCCGTAATGCGCCTTCGACAGATCGATCCACACGACGCCGACCGGGTTGTTGGGGCCGGGAGCGATCTTCGCCTTCGACTGGTCACCCTTGGCGTCCCAGAACAGGTTGGGGTTGTAGAAGAACGGAGGGTCCTTCGAGACGCCGTTGATCTTCCACGTGCCGATCGGCAGGGGGTCGTGCTCGCTGCCCATGGTGGCGGGGAATCGAGCGAGCACGCGTCCGGCGCCGTCGAGCGCGACCACCGACTGGTCGGCCTCGGTGACCACGACCTTGGCCGCCTTGCCCGAAGCCTCGGTATGGACGTTGGGCACCCGGACGACCTCTCCCGCCCGGGCGAAGGCCTGGCCGGCGTTCAGCGCCCGCAGCAGCTTCGGGCTCGCGTGGAAGCGTTCGCCCAGCGCCTCGAGAGGCGAGGTAAAGGAGAGAGCGTCGAGCTTCGCCTTCTCCATCATGTCTTCGGGGATGCTCTTCTGGTAGGGACCCCTGACGTCCTTCTGGGTGAGCGTGTAGTCGACGAGCGTCGGCGCGTTGTCGGATTCGAGCGCGCCCCAGTCCTCCTCGCTCACCGGTCCGCGGGACCGCAGCCGGCGCTCGCGCCGGAACGCGTCCAGGGCGCGTGACGTGTTGCCTCCGGCGTTCCCGTCGATCTCGCCCGGCGAGAAGTGGGCGCGATCGAGGAGTACCTGCAAGCGGAGGGGACCCCGGGCCGAGGTCGCCGAGGAGCGCGGGGACGGGGAAGGGCTGGCCGAGGGCTCGGGCGTCGGCGTCGCCTGGGCCGGAGCCGCCGGCGAAACAGTGCCGAACGGATTCGGCGTCGGCTCGGCACCGACGGCGGGAGCGGAGGTAACGGGCGATAGGTCGGTTGCCGGCGGCGCCGTCGGTGCCGGCGTCGAGCTGGGCGCCGCCAGGGTGGTCACCGGCGGCGCCGGCGTGGGGGGAGGCTCCGATCGGGGCGAGCATGCGGCCGCCGATCTCGCCAATAGCAACGACGGTACGGCCGCGAGACGTAGCTTCGCGCTCATTCCGGATCTCTCCTCCACGTGACGATGCTTCGCCGCGACGGCAAAAATGCAAGACGGGTGCCACGAACGCCTTGAATGCGGGGCCGCCCTGATCCATGCTGGAGCGGCCCAGGAGCGGGACGCATGATCGTCGGCGAGAGAATCCGGCGGCCGGACGCGCCGGACAAGGTCAAGGGGAGCGCGCTCTACATCGAGGATCTGGCGTTCACCGGCTCGCTCTGGGGTGCCGTGCTGCGCTCGCCCCACGCCCATGCCCGCATTGCGCGCCTCGACGTGACCCGGGCCCGGACCGTCACCGGCGTGCACGCCGTGCTCACGGCCAAGGACATCCCGGGGAAGAACCTGATCCCCATGATCCAGGCGGACTGGCCCGTGCTGGCCGCCGAGTTCGTGCGGCACGTCGGCGAGGGCGTCGCCCTCGTCGCGGCGGAGAGCCGCGAGGCCGTGACCGAAGCGCTGCACACGATCGTGGTCGAGTACGAGCCGCTCCCCGCCCTGCTGGACATGGAGGACGCGCTCCGGGCGGGAGAGGTCATCTCTCACTGGAAGGTGCGGCGCGGCGAAGCGGCGGCGGCGCTGAAGCGCACCGACCTGGTCGTGGTCGAGGGCACGTACCGCACGCCGTATCAGGAGCATGCCTACATCGAGCCGAACGGGATGATCGCAGTGCCCGACGGCCGGGGTGGCGTCGTCGTCTACGGGTCCATGCAGTGTCCCTTCTACGTGCAGAAGGCGGTGGCCTCGGCGCTCGGCTGCGACCTCGCCCAGGCGCGCATCGTCCAGACGGTCACCGGAGGCGGCTTCGGTGGGAAGGAGGATGCGCCGTCGGCGCCGGGGGCGCAGGTGGCGCTGCTGGCGCGGGCGACGGGGCGCCCGGTGCGCCTCATCCTCTCGCGCGAGGAGGACATGGCGGTCATGTCCAAGCGCCACCCCGGGCGCATCCGCATGCGCACCGCGGCGACGCCGGACGGCCAGCTCGTGGCGGCCGAGGTGGATTACCTGCTCGACGGCGGGGCTTACGCCACGCTGTCCCCGGTGGTGCTCTTCCGCGGGACCGTCCACGCCTGCGGTCCCTACCGTGTCCCGAACGTGAAGGTCGACTCGCGGGTGGTGCGGACCCACAAGGTGCCCTGCGGCGCCTTCCGCGGCTTCGGCGAGCCGCAGGTCGTCTTCGCCTGCGAGAGCCAGATGGACCGGCTGGCCGAGCGCCTGGGGATCGACCCCCTCGTGCTCCGGCTGAAGAACGCCCTCGCGGAAGGGGACGAAACCATCACGGGCCACCGGCTGACCGAGAGCGTGGGCTTCGGCGACGTGCTCGACAAGGTGGCGGCCTCTTCCGACTGGACGCGGAAGCGGGCGGAGTACGCGAGGGACTCCGGAGCGGTGCGCCGCGGCATCGGGCTCGCGGCCTGCTACTACGGCGTGGGCCTGGGCGCGATGGGCAAGCACCTGAACCCGGCGGGAGCGAGCGTCGTGGTGGCCGCGGACGCCAGCGTGACGGTCGCGGTGGGAACGACCGAGATCGGCCAGGGGATGATCACGGTCCTCTCCCAGATCGCGGCGGAGGCGCTGGGCTGCCCCGTGGAGCTGGTCCACGTGGTCGAGCCCGACACCTCGCGCGTCCCCGACAGCGGACCCACGGTCGCGAGCCGGACGACGGTGATGAGCGGCAACGCGATCCGCGACGCCGCGGCGAAGATCCGCGCGGTGATGGAGCCGGTCATCGCCGACAGCGGCCTGGGCTGGCGCGAGGCGGTGGCGCTCTGCGTCCAGAAGCAGGTCGGTCTGGCCGCCCACGGCTGGGCGGTACCCCCCGCCACGACCTTCGACCTCGAGACCGGCCAGGGCGAGGCCTACATCTGCTACACGTTCTCGGCCAACGTCGTCGAGCTCGAGGTGGACACCGAGACGGGCCAGACCCGCGTGCTCGCCGTGCACTCGGGCCACGACACCGGCAAGGTCATCAACCCCACGACCGGTGAGGGCCAGATCGAGGGCGGCGTCGTGCAGGGCCTGGGCTACGCCCTCGTCGAGGAGCACGCGTTGAAGGACGGCCGCATCGTCAACGACCAGTTCTCGACCTACATCATCCCCACGCCCCTCGACGTCCCCGAGATCCACCCGATCCTCGTCGAGCACCCTTATGCGTGGGGACCCTACGGCGCGAAGGGGCTGGGGGAGACGCCGATCATCGCGGTGGCCCCGGCGGTGACCGCGGCCATCCATCATGCCGCGGGCGTGCGCCTCGACGAGATCCCCGCTACGCCGGAGCGTGTGTGGACGGCGCTGCAGGCACGGAAAACCGGGCCTAGAGCCAGCCGCCCCTGAACCCCGCCCGGCGCAGCCCCGCCACCACGTAGGGGCAGCTCCGCATGAGGCTCCAGACGAGCCCCGTGCGGTCGTTCTCGATCATGATGACGATGGGACCCTGGTTGATCCCGTAGTGGTGAGGCGAGACCCAGCCCCACCGGCTGTGCGTGCGATCGGGAAAGGTGGGGTTGAACGTGGCCTTGAAGCCGTAGGGATTCTTCGCGTGCAGGTTCAGCTTCTCGCGGTAGTAGCGGAGCGAGGGGACCACGATCTCGGGGGCGAAGGGAAGCGACGTCACCACCGCCCACGGAGCCAGCGTACCGTCGTCCGGGCCGGTGGGCACGCCCCGGGCGACGTAGTCGTAGAAGCGCCGCCGCACGCCGCCCACCCTCAGCGTCTTCGGCCCCGGGCCCTCGCTGGCGGTGAGACCCCAGCAGTTGCGGCTGTAGCCCTCGAAGCCGCGCGGGTTCCGCATCCCGTACTCCTGCTGAACGCAGGTGGCCCGCCGGGAATTCTCGAAGTAGTCGAGCTGCCGCTCCCGCATGTATCGGTCCCGGATCCCGCGGAAGTCGATCCAGAGATGCGACATCTGGTGGACGAAGAGCGGTCCGGCGTGGACGAGCTCGTGCCCGTAGATCTTCCGCCAGGCGTATGTGGAAAGCCACGCGTCATAGCTTTCCCTGGGCAAGGGGAATGTGGGGGAGCCGAGGCCAAGAACATACAGGATGAGGGCCTCGTCATAGCCCTCCCAGCGATACTTGAGGAAGCCGCGGCCGGGCCTCCAGCCATGGGTGACCGTCGCGCCCCGGTTCCGGGCCCAGCGCCAGTCCACGCGCCGGTAGAGCGCGTCGGCCAGCTTGCGGATCTCCGCCTCTTCCTTCGTGTCTTCCTGGAAATAGCCGGCGGCGGTCAGGATCCCGGCCATGAGCAGCGCCGTGTCGACCGTGGACAGCTCGGAGCCATGGGCGCGGCGCCCGCTCTCCATGTCGAGGAAGTGATAGTAGAAGCCCCGGTAACCGGTGGCGTCGGGCTGGGGACCCTGAGGGCTGCGCCAGAAGAAGCGCAAGACGGTGAGAGTACGGCGGACGGCGTCTGCGCGGCGGAGGAAACCACGCTCCACGCCCACCGGGTCGGCGGCGAGGGCCATGCCCACCGCGGCGATGCTCGCCGGCCAGTCGTTCCGGGTCTTGTCGCGGACGAGGCCGTTGCGCTCGTTCGTCTCGTGGAGGAAGTAGGAGAAGCTCTCCTTTTGGATCTGGTCCAGAACCCGATGGCGCAAATCAGTCTGCGCTGACGCTGATGCTCAGGATCTCGCCCGGCCGCGAGCGCACGAAGACCTCCATGGGCTTGCAGCAGACCGGACAGTCCTCGAAGTAGCTCTGCTCGGCCACGCTCGTATCCACGTCGAGGGCGGCGGGCTCGCCGCAGTAGGGGCATTCGACGATGGTTTCTTCGAGCATCTCCCCACAGTAGAGGGGCCCGTGTGCCCTCGTCAAGCGGTTTGAAACCGCGGCGAGGCTCGTTCATCCTTAGCGCGGAGCGCCCATGCCCGACATCATCGACATCGCCTTCACCCTGAACCGGCGGCCCGTCCGTCTCCGGGCGCGCAGCGATCTTCGCCTGCTCGACCTGCTCCGGGGCGAGCTGCGCCTGACCGGGGCCAAGGAGGGTTGCGGAAAGGGCGAGTGCGGCGCCTGCACGGTGATCGTGGACGGCCAGGCCGCCGACTCGTGCCTCATGATGGCCTTCCAGGTCGACGGGGCGGTGGTGGAGACGATCGAGGGCCTGGCCGGCGACGGCCTCCATCCGCTGCAGGACGCGTTCATCGAGACGGGCGGCGTGCAGTGCGGCATCTGCATCCCGGGGATGATCATGGCGGGCAAGGCCCTGTTGGACCGCGACCCGCAGGCGGACGCGGAGGCCATCCGCGGAGGCCTGGCCGGCAACCTCTGCCGGTGCACCGGCTACACGAAGATCTTCGCCGCCGTGGCGCGGGCCGCCGGCCGCCCGGCCCCCCACCCGCGGGCCACCGCCACGACTCCCGCCGCCGCGCCCGGCTACTATCGTCCGCGGTCGCTGGACGAGGCGCTGGAGATCCTGGCCCAGCGCGCCGGAGAAGCGTGCCCCGTCGCCGGCGGGACCGACGTGCTGGTGAAGGCGAAGGACGGGCAACAAAGCCTCGGCGCGCTCTTCGACCTCACCGCCGTCCCGCAGCTGAAGGGGATCGAGGAACGCGACGGCCACCTGTGGATCGGCGCCGGCGCCACCCACGCCGAGATGATGGCGTCGCCGCTCGTGGCCCGCCACCTGCCATCGCTGCCCCAGGCCTGCGCCGTCATCGGCGGCCCGCAGATCCGCAACCGCGGGACGCTCGGCGGCAACCTGGCCAACGCCTCGCCCGCGGCCGACACGGTGCCGCCGCTCTACGCCGCCGATGCGGTGGTGGAGCTGGTCTCGGTCTCCTCCCGGCGAGACGTGCCCGTGGCTGATTTCTTCACGGGGCCCCGCCAGTGCGTGCTCGTCCCCGACGAGCTGATCGTGGGCGTGCGGGTGCCCATCCGCGCGGGCATGCGCGGCTGCTTCCTGCGCCTGGGGCAGCGTCAGGCCCAGGCGATCTCGAAGGTCTCGGTGGCGGTGGCCATGACCTTCCGCGACGGCCGCCCGGACTGGGTGCGAGTGGCGCTCGGCGCGGTGGCGCCCACGGTGGTACGGGCCGTGGAGACCGAGAAGGCGCTGCTCGCCGGCGGCTACGAAGGGCTGCGCCGGGCTCGGGATGCGGTGAAGGCGGAGGTGGAGCCGATCGACGACCTGCGCTCGACGCGGACGTACCGGCGGGAGATGGCGGCGGTGCTCCTCGAGCGCGCCGTCCGCCAGGTCGCGGAGGGGTGAGAGCACGCGTGACCCAGGGATGATCTTCGGCCCGACCTTCACGCAGATGCGGGACCCGTCCCTGGTTCCGCCGGCCGTACGGGAGCAGGCCCGGGCGGCGCGCGCCCGGCCGCTCGATCCGGCCAATCTCTGGAACATCGGATGGAAGGCCGACGGCGTGGTGCCCCATACCGTGCTGCCGGAGGCATTGACCGGCCTGCGCTCACCCGTCGTCGTCCTGTCCGGGCGCCGTTTCCCCACGGGCTCGCACAAGGTGGGTCCGGCCTACTCGATCCTCGTCGAGAAGCAGCTGGAGGACGGCTGCATGCCCGGCCAGCACACGCTCGTCTTCCCCTCCACCGGCAACTTCGGCATCGGCGGCGCGTGGGTCGGGCCGCGCATGGGCTACCGCTCGCTGGTGGTGCTGCCCGAGGAGATGAGCGCGGAGCGCTTCGAGAAGATCCGCGGGTACGGCGCAGAGGTGGTCGCTACTCCCGGATCGGAATCGAACGTCAAGGAGATCTACGACAAGGTGCGCGAGCTGAGGGGCGCGCCGGCCAACCGGGTCCTCAACCAGTTCGAAGAGTTCGCGAACTACCGGTTCCACTTCCATTGCACCGCGGCCGCCGCGCTCGAGGTCGTCGCCGGGCTCGGCCTCGAGATCGGGGCCTTCGTCTCCGCGATGGGCTCCGCGGGCACGATCGCCGCCGGGGAAGCGATCAAGCAGCGCTTTCCCGCGGCGGCGACGGTCGCGGTGGAGCCGGTGCAGTGCCCGACGCTGTACAACGTCGGCTTCGGCGCCCATCGCATCGAGGGGATCGGCGACAAGCACGTCACCTGGATCCACAACGTGTGGGCCACGGACCTGCTCGTGTGCGTGGACGATCAGGAGTGTCTCGAGGGCCTTCAGCTCCTGGAGGAAGGCGCGGAGACACTCGCGCAGGAAGGCGTTCCCGCCGAGCTGGCCCGGAGCTGGAGGGGCTCATTCGGGATCAGCGGCGTCGGCAACGTCCTGGCGTCGATCAAGGCCGCGCGTCACCTGGGCCTGGGTCCGCGGCAGGCGGCCGTCACCGTCGCCACCGACGGCTTCGACCGCTATCCGTCGGTCCTGCGCCGCCTCGACCGCGAGCATGGGCCGATGAACGCCGGCGAGGCCCGCCGGCGCCTTGGCCTCTTCCGCGAGCCCACGAGCGAGTGGCTCCTCGAAGGCACCGCCGAGGTCCGCCGCCGCTGGCACAACCAGAAGTACTTCACCTGGGTCGAGCAGCAGGGAAAGACGGTGGCGGAGCTGCGCGCACAGGAGGATCCGGCCTTCTGGGTCGCGCATCAAGAGAAGGCGGCGGAGGTGGACCGCCGGATCCGCGAGCGGCAAGCGGCGGTGGCGGGCCCGACCCTCGGCGGCTAGGTTGCCGCGGCCGTAGCGCTACTCCTGCTTGTAGACGACGCCCCCCTTCATCACGAAGCTCACCCGCTCCAGCTCGGTGATGTCGGCCAGCGGATCGCCCTTGACGGCGACGATGTCGGCGTAGCGGCCCGGCTCGACCGAGCCCAGCTCCGCCTCCTGGCCGAGCAGGGCGGCCGCGACCGTCGTCGCGGACTGGATCGCCTGCATGGGCGTCATCCCGTAGCGGACCATGTACGCGAACTCCTTGGCCTGGTTCTCGCTCCAGGCGTAGCCGCCGGCGTCGGTGCCGTAACTGATCTTCACGCCCTTGCGCACCGCCTTGCCGAAGGCCTGCCGCTCCAGATCCACCATCGTCTTCCAGATGGGCGCGCCCGCGGCCGCGCGGCCCTCGGCCACGTAGGCGCCGACGAAGATCGTCGGGCACCAGTAAACGCCCCGGCGGACCAGGAGGTCGATCAGCTCGTCGTCGAGACCGTCGCCGTGCTCGATGGTGTCGACCCCGGCCTTGAGGGCCGACTCGATCCCGTCCCGGCCGATCGCGTGGGCGGCGACCTTGCGGCCGAGCCGGTGCGCCTCGTCCACCAGCGCCCGGGCCTCCTCGTCGGTGAAGTTGACCCACGAGTGGAGAGCGCCGTCCCTCATGAAGTAGCGCCGGTCGGAGTAGTACTTGATCCAGTCCGCGCCGTACTTGACCTGCTCGCGCACCGCGTGCCGCACGTTGTCGGCCCCGTCCACGATCTGCACTCCCTCCGGCACCCTCAGCTCCCACGAGTAGCCGAGGAGCGGGTAGGTGCCGGTGGGGGCGAGGGCACGCGTGGACACGAACATCCGCGGCCCCGGGATGACGCCCCGGTTGATGGCGGTCTTGACGTCCACATCCGCGTACATCGCGCCCTCGGTCTCGAGGTCCCGCAGGGCGGTGAAGCCGTTCAGAAGCGCGGTGCGCACGGCGGCGGTGGCGCGGATGGCCCGATAGGGGATCGACTCCTTCAGGAGCTGCTCGTCGTAGTCGGCGGCGGTGATGTCGCCCTGGAGCATCACGTGCGTGTGGTTGTCGATGAGGCCGGGAAGGCACGTGGCCCGGCCGAGGTCGACGACGCGCGCGCCGGCGGGCAGCGCGAGGCCCGGGCCCACCTCCTTGATGCGCTCGCCCTCCACGATCACCACCGCGTTCTCGATCGGCGCGGCGCGTCTGCCGTCGATCAGCCGGCCGCATCGGAGCACGGTCGTCCCCGCCGGCGGGCCGGCGGCGGCCGCCTGGAACGGGGCGAGGAGAGCGGATATAACGATGATGGTCGCGGCGCGAAGAGTCTTCATGGTCGCAGAGTATCCATTGGAAGCACGAGGGCGGACAACACGCGCGCGGGCGGGAGCGGTGACCGGCGCCGTCTGCATGCGCTGCGCGAAGCGGTACCGCGTTTACGACGGGCCGTGCCCGGACTGCGGTCCCGAGGGCGTGCTCGACATCGAGCTCGATCTCGACGTGGCTCGGCGCTCCATCAATCCCCGGACGCTCTCCGCGAGGCCGCGCGACCAGTGGCGGTATCGCGAGCTCCTGCCGCTGCCGGCCGGCGCCCGCGTGGCGCCGCTCCAGGTCGGCTGGACGCCGATCGCCGACGCGCCGCGGCTCGCGCGCTGGGTGGGGCTGCGAAGCCTGCGCGTCAAGGACGAGGGCCGCAACCCCACCGCGTCTTTCAAGGACCGCGCGAGCGGGGTGGGGGTGGCGCGAGCGCTGGCGGGCCGGGCGCGGGTGGTGGCCTGCGCGTCCACCGGGAACGCCGCCTCGTCGTTGGCGGGAGCGGCGGCCAGCGTCGGGCTGACGTCGGTGATCTTCGTTCCCGAGTTCGCTCCCGAGCCGAAGGTGGCCCAGCTCCTCGTCTTCGGCGCGCGCGTGATCCGCGTGGCCGGCACCTACGACCAGACGTGGGAGCTCTGCCAGCGGGCCTGCGACGCCTACGGCTGGTACAACCGCAACGCGGCCGTGAACCCGTCGCTGGTGGAGGGGAAGAAGACCTGCGGCCTGGAGATCGCCGAGCAGCTCGGGGCCGAGGTCCCCGACTGGGTGGCGGTCTCGGTGGGGGACGGCTGCACGATCGCGGGGACGTGGAAGGGGCTGCGGGAGATGCGGGCGCTGGGCTTCATCTCCCGGCTGCCGAGGATGCTGGGCGTGCAGGCCGAGGGCGCGCGGCCTCTCGTCGACGCGTTCGAGCGGGGGCGCGACGTGGAGCCCGGGCCGGCGGAGACGCTGGCCGACAGCATCTGCGTCGGCCATCCGCGGAACTGGCGCAAGGCGCTGCGGGCCGTGCGCGAGTCGAAGGGCGCCTTCGTGGCCGTGCCCGATGAGGCGATCCTCGATGCGATGCGCGAAGCCGGCCGCCTCGCCGGCATCTTCGGCGAGCCGGCGGGGGTGGCCGGGCTGGCCGGTCTGAGGAAAGCGGTGCAGGAACGCATCGTCTCGCGGCGCGCCATCGCGCTGACCGTCGTGACGGGGAGCGGACTGAAGGACGTCAAGAGCGCGCTGCGGGCGGTGGGCGGACCGGTGACACTGCGTCCGGACGACGCCGAGCTGGCCGCGTATCTGCGTGAACGCCCGGTTTGATTACTGGATGTAGCCGAGGCTCCGGAGCCGTTCCAGCTCGTCGTTGGGCAACTCGGGGGGGTACGAAACAACGACAGCACCCCCCCGCGCGCATTCGCGCTCCCCCCCACGTCGCTCGCTCGGGAGTGGATCCCTCGCTCGCTGCTCCGTGCAAATTGCCACGTTACTGGATGTAGCCGAGGCTCCGGAGCCGTTCCAGCTCTTCCTTGCTGAGGGTCTTGGCGGTTTCGGCGTCCGGCTTGACCCGGGCCGCCGCGGCCATCTTCCTCCACGACTCGAGCTTCTTCGCGAGGTCCTGGACCACTTCGGGATGAGCGGCAGCCACATCGCTGCGGTCCAGAGGATCCTTGGCGTGGTCGTACAGCTCGAACTCGGGCTTTCCCTCCGGCCGCTTCGTGTTGTGGATGAGCTTCCAGCGGCCGGCGACGATGGAGGTCGACTCGGTGTCCTGTGGCGGTGGCGCGCCCATCGGCTCGGTCGTGACGGCCTTCTCCGTGATGGCGGGCCGGTCCGTCCACCCGGGCGCGTCCGCGCGCACGTCGCCCGACTCGCCCCGGCGGCCGGAGGCGAGCAGCGACAGGAAGCTGCGGCCCTGCGCCGGGGGCGGCACCTTCAGGTGGCTGATCTCGAGCAGCGTCGGCATGATGTCGATGGTCTCCACGGTGCGGTCCACCGTGGCCCCCGCCGGCACGCGCCCCGGCCCCCAGAGAATGAGGGGCAGCGCATCCAGCTCCCCGTACACGCTCTGGCCGTGGAACGTGCGGCCGTGCTCGAGGAACTCCTCGCCGTGGTCGCCGGTGAAGACGAGGAGCGTCTTGCGGTCGAGGCCCAGGGCGCGCAGCCGCTCGACCAGCCGGCCGATCTCGGCGTCCAGGGCGCGGATCGATCCGTCGTACCAGTCGCGGTCGTAATCCACGTAGGCGTCGGCGTCGAAGCCGGCCTTGACCAGCTCCTCTCGGGTGGGCATGCCGAAGGCCTTCAGCAGGGGCGCAGAGACGAACTTCCTGACCTCCTTGTTCTGGCGCTCGTGCTCTTCGCGCTTGGCGGGATCGGCCCACAGGGTGTCGTAGGGGGGGTAGGGCCGGTACGGGTCGTGAGGATCGGAGACGTGGAGGAACACGAAGAAGGGCGCGTCGCGATGCGTCTCCAGCCACGGGAGCAAGCGGTCCACGTAGAGTCGCGCCGTCTTGCTCGACTCGCGGTCGGGGAGGGAAGTGTCCTCGTGCACCTCTTCGAAGCCCCGGTGCAGGTTCGTGAACTTGCCGGTGAAGAGGATCGACGACATCGACAGCGTGGCGTAACCGGCGTCGTGATAGACCTCGGCCATCGTCACCGCCGAGCCCGCCAGCCGGTCGGAGAAGTCGCGCACCCCGTGGGAGGACGGGTACAGCGACGTCATGAGGCTGGGCGTCGCGACCTTGGTCCAGGTCGCCTGGCCGACGCAATCCCGGAAGAGCGTCCCCTCGCGGGCCAGCCGGTCGATTGTCGGGCTCGTCGTGCGGCCGTAGCCGTAGACGCCCAGGTGATCGCGCCGGAGCGTGTCGGCCCAGACGAGGATGACGCCTTGCGGCGGCTCGCCTTCGGGCCCGGACCCGGCGCGCGCGCGGTCGGCGCGGTGGCTGCGGACGGTGGGCGCGCCCCAGAAGCCCAGGACGCCGGGCCGCTCCGCCTCGAGCGCCAGGCTCAGGGTGACCCTCCGTCCCGCGAAAGCACCAAGATCGACCGGCGCCGCCTCCCAGCGATGGGGGGTGGTCACGGTCCGCTCGAGCACCGACTTCTCCGCGCCGCCGTCCTGCAGCGTGACGCGGAAGGTGACCGGCTCGTCTTCCACGGTTCCCACGCCGAGATCGAGCCAGGGGTGTGAGGGAAGCGTCACCGCGAGCCGGATGACTTCCGGCGAGCGCCCCACCAGCGTCTCCCGGTAGACCTCGGACAGGCCGTGCCAACCGAGGCCGGAGGGCACCGTGGCCAGGTGCTCCTTGCGGAAGATCAGACGCACCGATTCGATCTCGAAGCCGGCCCCCTTCGCGTCCGTGGGCCGGATGAGGATGTGCCGTGTGTCGTGGGCCGTGATCGCGCCGGGCAACGCGCGCGTCTCCAGCGTGTAGGTGCGCAGCTCACCGGCGACGAGCGGGGTGGAGAGCCGCCAGGGAGCGTCTTGCGCGCGCTTCTGCACCTCCGCCAGGTCGACCTTGTCCCCCCCGCGGAACCCCACGCCCAGCCGCCCGCCCGCCGACGCGCGGGCGCGCACCTCGATCGCATGAAGGATGTCGCGGTCGTCCAGGCCCGACGTGCGCTCGAGGTGGAGGAGAGGGAAGTCGGACGTGCTCCGCCCCCCGAGCCGGCCGTCGCGCACGGCGAGCGCGGCGACGCCGGGGCCCGCCTCCCATCCGCGCGTGGCGGCGAGCTTGCCGGCCGGCGCGGGGCCGTCGAAACGCCACTCCGTACGCGGCCGCGGAGCGAGGGTCGCCGGACGCCCTTCGACGGCCGCTGGCTTGTAGACGTCCGCGAGCCGCACGGTCGCGGGACCGGGCTGCGGTCGCGCCGTGCACGCGGCCGCGAGGCAGAGGGGCAGGATGGCCTCCAGTGGTCGGGTCGGGCGCATGCGCTCTCCTTCCGAGGCTGTCGGGCCGCGATTCTACGTGCGTCGGGACGGGAGCGCCAGACCGCTCAGCGGGGCGCGGCGGCGGCCTCGGCTTCCTGCTTCGCCACCGCCTTCTCGAAGACCTCGCGCACGAGTCCCTGCTCGAGCCACAGATGCTCGCCGGCCAGAACCTGCTGGGCGGCGCGGTACGTGCGCACGTCGTCGTTCCGGAAGAGGCTGCGGAAGTCGTCCTCGATCCGGCGCCGCGCCTGCCGGCAGAAGAGGTCGGCCATCTCCACGGCGCCCGCCGCCTCCGGACCGGGCGACCCGCGCAGCATCTCCGCGCGGGCGCAGGCCGCGGACATCGCGAACAGCTCGCCGCCCACGTCTACCAGCCGGAACAGCACGGCCTGGCGCTTCTCGAGCTTCGGCCCGAAACGGACCATGGCGTGGAAGAGGCTCCGGGCCAGACGGCGCGAAGTGCGGTCCACGTAGCGCAGGTGGGTCGCGAGGCGGCCGAAGCGCGCGTAACGCGGCCAGTGGCCCCAGCCCACCCACCGCGCCGGATACCACGTCGCGTAGAACAGGCCCGCCCGCAGGGCGGCGGCGGCCTTGCGGCCGAGGGGCGCGTCGGGCGAGACGAGGTCGCCCGCGACCTTCAGGTGGCGATCCACCGCCTCCCGGGCGATGAACAGGTGCATGATCTCGCTGGAGCCCTCGAAGATGAGGTTGATGCGGAAGTCGCGCATGATGCGCTCGACCGGGATGGGCGGCTCGCCCCGCGCGGCGAGCGACCGCGCCGTCTCGTAGCCGCGACCGCCGCGGATCTGCACCGTGTCGTCGACGATGCGCCAGCCGGCCTCGGAGTTGTACAGCTTGGCGATCGCGGCCTCGAGCCGGATGTCGTAGTCGTGGCGGTCGGCGAGGAGCGAGCACAGCTCCGAGATCGCCTCCATGGCGAAGGTGCTCGCGGCCATGGAGCCGATCATCTGGGCCACCGCGTCGTGCTTGCCGACCGGCGCTCCCCACTGCACGCGCTCGGCCGCCCAGGTGCGCGCGATCTGCAGGCAGCGCTTGCCGGCCGCCACCGAGGACGCGGGCAGCGTCAGGCGTCCGGTGTTGAGCGTGATGAGGGCCAGCTTGAGGCCGCTGCCTTCCTTCCACAGGATGTTCTCGCGCGGCACCCGCACGTCCCGGAAGCGGATCACGCCGTTCTCGATCGCCTTCAGCCCCATGAACTCGCAGCGGCGCACGACCTCCACGCCGGGCCAGCTCGTCTCCACGATGAAGGCGGTGATCTGGCGCCGCTCGCGTCCGCCCACCACCTTCGACGGGGTGCGGGCCATGACGACCAGCAGCTCGGCCACGGTGCCGTTGGTGCACCACAATTTCTCGCCGTTCAGGATGACCGCCCGGCCGTCCTCGGTGGGGACGGCCGTCGTCTCCATGGCCGCCGGGTCGGAGCCGACTCCGGCCTCGGTCAGCGCGAAGGCGGAGATGGCGCCCTTGGCCAGGCGCGGGAAGTAACGCTTCTTCTGCTCCTCGGTCCCGAAGAGCTTCAACGGCTGGGGCACGCCGATCGACTGGTGGGCCGAGAGCAGCGCCGTGACCGAGCCGTCGACGGTGCAGACGAGGCGGATCGCGCGCGTATAGCTGTGCTGCGACAGCCCGAGGCCGCCGTACTCGCGGGGGATCTTGATGCCGAAGGCGCCGAGCTTCCGAAGGCCGTCGAGGACGTGCGGGGGCACCTTGCCCGTGCGGTCGATCTCGTCGCCGTCGACCTCGTTCTGGAGGAACGTCTCGAGGGCGTCGAGGAAGGGCCTGGCCCGCGCCTCCTCCTCGGGATCCGGCCGGGGGTAGGGGTGGACGAGGTCGAGCCGGAGCTGGCCGTCGAACAGGTCGCGAACGAAGCTCTCCGCCCGCCATTCCGATTCGCGAGCGGCCTCGGCGACCTCGCGGGCCTCGCGGGCACTGACCTTCGGTTCCGCCATGAGAGCGATTCTACGCGCCCGCGCGCTAGAATTCCTGGTGACCTCCATGCTGCTGAAGGGCGCCCGCCTTGCCACCTTCGATCCGCCCCGCGTCGACGAGGCGGACCTGAGGGTCGAGGGCGAGCGCATCGTCGAGCGCGGCCCGGCCCTCGCGTCCCGCCCGGGCGAGGACGTGCTGGACCTGGAAGGCGCCGTGGTGATGCCGGGGCTCGTCAACGCCCACACCCACCTCTACAGCGCTCTCGCGAGGGGGATGCCGCCGCCCGCGGCCGCCCCGCGGAACTTCGTCGAGATCCTCCAGCGCGTGTGGTGGAAGCTGGACCGCGCCCTCGACGCGGAGTCGGTCCGCCTCTCGGGCCTCGTGGGCGCCATCGAAGCGGCGCGGTCCGGGACGACGATGCTCATCGACCACCATTCCTCGCCCTCGTACATTCGCGGCTCGCTCGGCGAGCTACAGGGCGCGCTGGAAGAGGTCGGCCTGCGCTCGGCGCTCTGCTACGAGGTCACCGACCGCAACGGTCGCGAGGGCCGCGACCTGGGGATCGAGGAAAACGTGACCTTCGCGCGCGAGCGCGCGACCGCTCTCACCCGCGGGCTCGTCGGCGCCCACGCCAGCTTCACGCTCGGCGACGAGAGCCTGGAGAGCCTGGCCCGCGCCGTGTCCGACACGGGCAGCAGCCTGCACATCCACGTCGCGGAGGACCGGGCCGACGTGGACGATTGCCGCTCCCGCTACGGGTGCACGGTGGTCGAGCGCCTCGACCGGCGCGGCCTGCTCGCCTCCCGCGCGCTCCTCGCGCACTGCGTCCACCTCAGCCCGGAAGAGGTCCCGATCGTCCATGCCAAGGGATGCTGGATCGCCCACAACCCGCGCTCGAACATGAACAATGCCGTCGGCTACGCGCCGACCGCCGCGTTGCGCCGCGCGGCGCTCGGCACCGACGGCATGGACGGCGACATGCTCGCCGAGGCGCGCGCCGCCTGCCTGAAGATGCGGGAGGCCGGACGGGACGACGCCGTTCCCGCCACGCTGCAGCTCGTGGCCGGAGGCCACCGTCTGGCCGCGGCCCTGTTCGGCCTGCCCTTCGGCAAGCTCGACGCCGGCGCTCCCGCCGACCTCGTGGTCCTGGACTACCGGCCGCCCACCGAGCTGCACGGGGACAACCTCGCCGGCCACCTCCTCTTCGGTATCGACCGCAGCCACGTGCGCTCGGTCATGGTGGCGGGGCGATGGGTGCTGCGCGACCGGGCGGCCGGAGTGGACGCGGCCGCGATCTTCGCCCGCGCGCGCGAGGTCGCCCGCGACGTGTGGGATCGCATGAATTCCGGGGGGGTATAGACCCCAACGAAAGCACCCCCCGCGTCGCTCGCTGCTCCGTTTCTACGGGCGTGTTTAAATAGGGCCCATGTCACGCATTGTGCGCTGCGGGCTCATCCAAGCGAGCAACGTGAAGTCCCCGGCCGAGGCCAGCCTGCCCGAAGTCCGGCAG
>Ga0207646_10001083_pt1 | contig 34646 bp, 32 predicted proteins | sample KBSK5502metaG_FD_184343 | JGI IMG/M metagenome (GOLD analysis project Ga0207646, IMG submission 184343) | Corn, switchgrass and miscanthus rhizosphere microbial communities from Kellogg Biological Station, Michigan, USA - KBS K5-50-2 metaG... | ecosystem: Host-associated > Plants > Roots >... | reverse complement strand
CGAACATGCCCGGCTCGTCACCCTGACCGGGGCGGCGGGCAGCGGCAAGACGCGGCTCGCGACCCGGGTCGCGTCGCGGCTGCTCGGATCGTTCGCCGCCGGTGTGTACTTCGTTGACCTGTCGAGCGTGGCAGACCCGGCGTTGGTGGCCCCGACTGTGGCGAAGACGCTGGGCGTCCCGGAGGAGGGAGGCCGCCCGGCGCTCGAGGCGCTGAAGGACCATCTTCGTGACCGGGAGGCGCTGATCGTGTTCGACAACTTCGAGCAGGTAGTGGACGCGGCCTCCGTCGTCGAAGAGCTCCTCGGGGCGGCGCCTCGGACGCAGGCGATCATCACCTCGCGCGTTGTCCTGTCGACTCGAGGCGAGCAGGAGTTCCAGGTTCCGCCCCTCGCGCCGCCCGATGCAGCATCCCTGCCGGACCTCGCGACGCTCCGCGACACCGACGCGATACGTCTCTTCGCGGACCGGGCCCGGGCCGTCGTCCCGGATTTCCAGATCGACGAGCGGAACGCGAGCACGATCGCGGCCATCACTGCCCGGCTGGACGGGTTGCCGCTCGCCATCGAGCTGGCCGCGACGCGCATGAAGGTCCTGACTCCTCAGCAAGTCCTGGACCGGCTGGCCGATCGTTTCGCCCTGCTCTCCTCGCCCTCCCGAACGCTCCCGGAGCGCCAGCGCACGCTCCGGGGCGCGATCGAGTGGAGCTACGACCTGCTCGACGAACCGGAGCGCCGTTTCTTCGCCCGCGCCGCGATCTTCACTGGGGGATGGACGCTGGCGTCTGCGGACGCCGTCTGCGATCCGGCGGGGATCGGCCTGGACGTTCTGGACGGCCTTTCTTCGCTCGTCGACAAGTCGCTGGTTCGAAGCAGCGAGGGGAGGGGTGGGATTCGGTTCTCCATGCTCGAGTCGATTCGGGAGTTCGGCCGGCAGGACCTCCGGCGATGGGGAGACCTGGACGCCACGCTCGAACGCCATGGCGTGCACTACCTGGACCTGGTCCTGGAGGCGGAGCCACATCTCGTTGCGGAGGACCAGGCGGACTGGCTCGATCGATGCGACGTCGAGCATGGGAACATCCGGGCGGCGCTCCGCTGGGCGATCGAGACCGGGCGTGCCGAACGCGCACAGGAAGCCGCCGGCGCGCTCTGGCGCTTCTGGCAGCAACGCGGCCACATCGCGGAGGGGGCCCGATGGTTCGCGGAAATCCTCGCTCTCCCCGCCGGAAGGAGCGCGACCGCGACCCGTGCCAAGGCCCTGATCGGGGCCGGCGGCATCGCGTGGTGGCAGCGCGACCGGGAGTCGGCGGGCCGCTTCTACTCGGAGGCGGTCGAGGTGGAACGGCGGCTCGGCAACGCGGCGGGCATCGGCGAGGCGCTCTACAACCAGGCGTTCGTCGTGGCCGGCGAGGATATCGACGCCGCCACGCGGGTGCTCGACGAAGCACTGGAACACTACCGCGCCGCCGGCGACGAGCGAGGCGTGGCGCAGACGCTCACCATGCTGGTCATCGGCGACGCGCAGGCCGGCCGGTGGGCTCGAGTGGCTGCCTGCCTGGAGGAGGCCGCGGCGATTTTGCGCCGGAGAGGCGACCGCCTGCAGCTGGCGTTTGGCCTCGTGTGGCTGGGCTTCGCCTACGGCCGCCTCGGGCGGGCGGAAGACGCCAGATCCGCCGCCCTCGAGTCGTTACGGTTGTTCGAGGCAGGCGACAACGCGACGGGGATCGGCATCGCGCTCAGCGACCTCGCCTTCCTGGCGACCTGGGAGGGCAGGCACGAGGACGCGATCCGATTGGCTGCTGCGGCAGCTCGTCTCAAGGAGCGAGTGGGCGGACCTCCGGGAGGGTTCGCGGGAATCCTCGAGGGCGACCCGGTCGACGAAGCGAGTCCGCATCTCGATGCGGACGCGGCGCGGCGAGCGTGGGACGAGGGCTCGGAGATGTCGCTCGAGGAGGCGATCCGCCTCGCAGAGCGGAGGAGCCGTGTGCCGTCGAACGGTTGAGTGGCCCTATACTCAGCCAGCGGTTGGGATGGGTGAAGTGATTCTTGAGGGGTCGTGTGAGTGCGGGGCGGTCACGTTCTCGGTGTCGTCGTCCGCGCCCTATCCCTATCGAGTGTGCTACTGCCGCCGCTGTCGCAAGCTCGGCGGGGCCATCGGCGCCGCCATCAATGTGATCGCCGACGCCGCGACCCTGCGCCTGGGTGGAGAACTACAGCCCACGCGCTACGAGACGAGCGAGGGCCCCGTGACTTCCTTCTGCCCTCGATGCGGGAGTCCGTTGTTCCTCGATATGGCCGTGTGGCCTGAATGGGTCTATCCGTTCGCCGCTGCCATCGACACGCCGCTCCCGTCGCCGCCCCATTACATCCACGTTCGATGGGCCGACCGCCAGCCCTGGGTACCGGGCATCGGCTCCCCCGACGACCCACGATTCGACGACAACACCGATGAGTCGATGATCGAGTGGCACGCCCGGATGGGCCTAACCCTTTTGAGCTCGTCGTCAAATCCCGTCTGAACGTCCGCCAGAGCGGCCGATAGGCTGAGCCACTCCAACCGGAAAGCTACCTCAGGCCGGCCGTGCCGCTGCCGGGGCGCTTCGTAATTCCCACCTTGCGCTCCTTGGCGATCTCTTTGAGCCGGTCCCAGGCCGGCGACGACGCGCCGACCGATGTCGCGACCAGCTGGGCGATGGTCGGGTCCGGGACTGGCCGCTCTGCGCCCTTGCGCCTGACGTGCCGGTTGTCAATCCATCGCACGGAGTGAGCGGCCAGTGCATAGAGGCGTGGGTCGTCCGGTGCCCAGTCGAACGCCGCGTCGTACCTGAGGTAGATGGCACGGAACTCCGGATCGCCCATCGCGTCGCGCTTGTCGGCGAGCCAGACGGAGGCTTCCTTCGGCGAGGCCGACTGCAGCAGGATCCAGAGGTCGCGCTCCATCTGCACCGAGCGCTGGCTTACGCCGAGCTCGTGCAGCCGGTCAAGGAAGTCGGCGACCTCTAAGGAGACGAACAACCGGTCGCCGGCGCTGAGGCGGGCGATCCGCTCCCGGGTGCGGCGGAGTTCCTTGGCCCGTTCCTGCAGGTTGCGGTCGATTTCGCTGATCGCCGAGGCGAATCGGTCGGGATCGGCGGCGAGCAACTCCTTGATCCGGGCGAGGGGCACGCCGGCCTCGGCGAGCGTTTTGATCTTGACCAGGTCGATCGCATGCTGGGCGCTGTAGCGTCGGTAGCCCGACGAGTCACGCGGCGGCTCCTCGAGCAGGCCGCGCTGGTGGTAATGGCGGACGGCCTTGATTGTGACTCCCGCGTAGGCGGCGAGCTGGCCAATAGTGATCATGCGTCGGTCCCCCTTCGAGCTATTCATCATGTCACCGGGTACCGCGGCGGAACGCAACCTGGGCCCACAAGTACCCGGCCAGCGCGATCGCCGCGCACCAGGCCAGGGCCAGATGGGTGGTGCTGCCGGCCGGCGCGCCGGTCAATAGCGCGCGCAGGCTGTCCACCACCGGGGTGAACGGCTGGTGTGCGGCGAACCAGCGCACACCGGCGGGCATCGAATCGGTCGGCACAAAAGTGCTGGACAGGAAAGGCAGCAGGAACTGGATGGGGAGGGTTGAGCCGTTCGCTCCGGCCACGCTCTTGGCGACCAGGCCGAGGGCCGCCGACAGCCAGGCGAGGGCAAATGAGAACGCCGCGACGATGCCCACGACCGCGAACCAGTCCGGGACTGAAGCTTTTGGCCGGAAGCCGACCAGCAGCGCCACCCCGGTGACGACGATGGTGGCGGCGAGCGTTCGCACGACGCTGCCGCCGACATGCCCGGCCAACAGCGCGCCGCGGGTGACCGCCATCGCGCTGATCCGGTCGATGATGCCGCCCGTCATGTCGGTGTTCACGTTGATCGCCGTGGGCCCACAGCTGGCCGCGACCGTCAGGAGGAGGATGCCGGGCACCAGGAAGTCAACGTACGGCGCGCCGTGGGCCGCGGTAGCCAGCCCGTGGCCGATTGGCCCGCCGAGGATGTAATCGAATAGCAGGAGCATGACGACCGGCACCATGATCGTGCCGACGAGGAGCAACGGAAACCGTAGGGTGTGTTTGAGCTCCCGCCCGATCATCGTGGTGGCGTCGTGAATGGCGAGGGTCAGCGAAGTCATTGATTCTGCTCCTTAGAAAGGCTTCCGGTCAGGGCAAAGAACACGTCGTCGAGATCCGGCGTGTGAATGGAGAGGTCTTCAACGGCGATACCGTCACCGAGCTGGGCGAGCACGTCGCGCAGCGATCGGATGCCACCGTCGTTTGGTACGCGCAGCACCAGGTCGGTGTCGTCGCGCGAGCCCTCGCGCAGCGCTCGGGCGGCAGCGTCGAGCGAGGCGGCGTCGGCGAAGCGCAGCACGAGGTGCGCGCCCGGGATGCGCCGTTTGAGCTCGTCAGGGGTGCCCTCGGCGACGATGCGACCCCGGTCCAGCACGGCGATGCGGTCGGCAAGTTCGTCAGCCTCCTCCAGGTACTGCGTGGTCAGCAGGATGCTGACGCCGTCGGCGGCGAGATCGCGAATGATCTGCCACATGATGTGTCGGCTGCGCGGGTCCAGGCCGGTGGTTGGCTCGTCGAGAAAGATCAGCCGGGGCCGTCCCATCAGGGTCATCGCGATGTCAAGGCGGCGTTTCATGCCACCGGAATAGGTGGCCGGGGTCCGCTGCGCCGCTTCGACGAGATCGAAGCGTTCCAGCAGCTGGGCGGCCCTCGCCCGCCGCTCAGTCGGCCCCAGATGCAACAGGCGGCCTATGAGGTACAGGTTCTCCTCCCCGGTCAGCAAGTTGTCGACGGCGGAGAATTGACCGGTGACCCCGACGAGCGAGCGGACAGCGCCGGGCTCGGCGCGCAGGTCGTGACCGAAAATGCTGGCGGTGCCGGCGTCCGGCTGGATCAGGGTGGACAGGATTCGCACCATGGTGGTCTTGCCAGCTCCGTTCGGACCGAGCAGTCCGAAGACCTCGCACTCGCCAATGCTGAGGTCGACGCCCTCGAGTACGACCTTCTCTCCGTACGCCTTGCGCAGGCCGTTTACGGATACCGCGCTACGTGTCGCGTTCTTGATCAGTGTGTTCATGCGACAAATCCTGCAACCTTGACCCAAGGTCAATGTCAAGCCGTCATCGCCACTTTCCTCGCGAGCTGCATCCGGTGCCTAGGTACAGGCTCGTGGAGCTAAACGCCGCGCGGAGCGAGCAATGCCATTTCAGCTTTGGCCGTGGTCGTGGCGGCCCCGGCAGCGTTGTGCGTGTGTGGCGTTAGATAGAAGATAAACGTGACCTACCGCAGACACGAGCCAACCGGTACCAAGTGGTGAGTGTAAAAACAAGGAGAGCAAGGATGTTTGAAGCAAAGGCGGCATTTAGCGGTTTTTCGGTTGACGACCTGGCAAAGGCAAAAGGATTCTATCGAGAGACCCTAGGGCTAAAAGTAGACGATGAAGGCGTAGGAGTAAGGCTACATTTGCCCGGCGGCGGTACGGTGTTCGCCTATCCAAAAGCTGATCACCAACCAGCCACTTTCACCATTTTGAACTTCGAGGTTGATGACATTGATGAAGCGGTGGATGAGCTATCAAATCGTGGCGTGCAGTTTGAGCATTACGAAGTTGATCCAAAAACTGATGAGAAAGGCATCTTACGGGGCAGGGAACGGAACATGGGCCCTGACATAGCCTGGTTCAAGGACCCTGCCGGCAATTTCCTGTCCGTGCTTGACAGTCGATGAGAATCGCTCAAAAGACAACACCACCAAGCGCCTCAACGTCGTGAATGTGGTCAAGGTCGGCGCCATGTCTTCCTCGGAGGACGGATGGTGGGTTTTGTGGAGGGCCAGCTCATGCCGACGCTGTCCGCAGACAAAGTGCCAAGCCGAGAGAAGTCCGCCTAGGCTGACCGGGGCGACGGCCCCCAGTCGGACTCGCGAAACCAGCGGGTCAGATCGGCCGCGGGAATTGGAGGGCAGAGGTAATGTCCCTGGGCCAGATCGCAGCTCAGGGTCACCAGCTTGTCCCAGGTTTCGCGGTTCTCCACCCCTTCGGCAACGACCTGAAGGCCCATGTTGTGACCGAGTTCAATCACGGAGCGAACGATAGATACACTCGCGCTGTCCGCCAACATGCCGATGATGAAGGACTTGTCGATCTTGATCTCGTTCACCGGCAAGCGGTTCAGGCGCGCGAGCGACGAGTAGCCGGTACCGAAGTCGTCAATAGAAAGACGGACGCCGAGCGCACTCAGGGGCGTGATGGTCTCGATGAGGGCAGAGGGGGCCATGATGCTGGTCTCAGTGATCTCCAGCTTGAGTTTGTCGGGCTCAACCCCCCAGGTCTGGAGCATGCGGGAAGTCGTCTCCGGAAAGTCGAGATCACGGAGGTTCCACGCCGACAGGTTCACCGCCAGCCCGACGTCCAGTCCGCTATCGGTCCAGCTCCGCAACTGGCGCAGGCCGCGATTGAGTACCCATCGCACCAGCGGTTGGACCACTTCGGTCTCTTCCGCGGCTGGAATGAACTGGTCGGGCGACAGGAGCCCCTGCTTCGGATGCTGCCAGCGCACCAGCGCTTCCACTCCGACCGTCCTTACGCTGTCTAGAGCAACCGTTGGCTGGTAATGAAGCACCAGTTCGTCACGTCCAATCGCTTGACGAAGCTCGCCGATGAGTGCAAGGTGGGCGGCCGTGTGCTCGTCATGCTGGGGAGCGTAGACCGCGTAGCCGCGCTTGGTCCGTTTGGCCACGTACATCGCCACATCGGCGTGGCGCATTAGGGTATCAGCCTCCTCGCCATGGTCAGGGTACAGAGCAATCCCGATGCTCGCCCCGACATCGATGTTCCGGCCATCTACCACGAACGGACGCTCCAACGCCTGCAGAATCTTCTTTGCAGCCTGTGACCCACCATTGAGATCGGTCCCACTCGCCGGCAGCACCGCGAACTCGTCTCCGCCAAGACGCGCAACGGTATCAGATTGCCGGAGCGTCGCGCCCAGACGCAAAGCAACCTGCTGCAAGAGCAGGTCGCCTATCTGGTGACCGAGAGTGTCATTGACTTCCTTGAATCGATCCATATCCATGATGAGCAGCACCAGCGGTTCCCGTTCCCGATGTCCGATGGCAATTGCCTGACGCAGCCGGTCGTTGAAAAGCATTCGATTTGGTAGGCCGGTTAGCGGATCGTGGAGCGTCTGATATTCCAGCGCCTCCTTCTGGGCGCGCTGGTCGGATATGTCGTGCAGGATCCCGACGAAGCGTCGTTCGCCCCCCAGGAGCATTTCGCTGGCACGGAAATCCATGGGGAAGATCGACCCGTCCTTGCGCTGTCCCCACAGCTCACGCGACCCCGAGACAGAGATCTGGCTTTTGCCTGGCCGCAGATAATTGTTGAGGTCTCTGACAAAGTCGCCACGATACGGTTCAGCGATCAGCATCTTGGCGACCTGCCCATGCACCTCAGTCAGCGGGTAGCCAAAGAGCTGTTGAGCGGCCCGGTTGAAAAACTCGATCATGCCGCCTTCGTCGATGCTGATGATGCCGTCGGCAACGTTGTCCAGAACGCCCCGCTCACGCTCTGCCGTCGCTTGCAAGGCTCGCTCTGCGCGTTTTCGCTCGAGGTATTTTCCGATCTGGCTTCCGATGTCCATCACCATGGCGAGGAGATCTTGATCGGGCTCGCAGATCTCGGCGCTATAGAAGTTGACCACTCCGGTGATTTCCCCTCCACTCAGGATGGGACAGCCAAAAGCACCGTGCAGGCCCGCATCCGCGGCAGCCGCCGGCGGGGTGAAGTCGCGATCGCTGGCTACGTCCACGATCCAGACGGGCTGGCGTCCAGCCCATACCTGGCCGGGTAGGTCGATTTTGGGGAAGAGGGTAGCCTCGGGGTTGATCCCGTTGGCCCCGACCTCTAGTGACGGCGTATGCCAGAAGTCCCGCAAGCGGAGCACGTCTTCGTCGCGATCCTGGATCCAAAGCTGACCGACCTGACAGCCCAGGTCCTCACAAAGCCTCTCCAGGATTCTGTGAGAGGCTGCCTCGAGGGCAGGGGCGTCCGCCAGCATGCGGGTAACGGCAAAGGGGATGGCTTGAAGCCGTTCGATCTTCTGACGGGGGGTGATATCGTCCATCCCCAAAACGTAGTAAAGAGGCTGACCCTTGATATCGCCGATTAGCGAGATACTGACCAGGGCCCGCCCGACGGTGCCGTCACGATGAAGGTAGCGCTGCTCGGCCTGAAACCTCGTGGTCTCCCCGGCCAGCAGTTGGCGGCTACCCGACAACATGCCTTCAAGGTCGTGGGGATGGGTTATCGCCCGGACGGTGGTGCGCGACAGCTCCTCCCCGGAGTATCCGAGGAGCTGACACAGCGCCCGGTTCACTTCCACAAAGCGCCAATCCAGGCCCGCCAACGCGATGCCGATGGGAGCGTTCCGAAACGCGTTTCTGAAGGGTAGCTGCGACTCGCGCAGCCGCGTCTCCACCCGATTGCGGCCGGTGAGTCCACGTGTGGGGTGGGTCAGGGCCGCCTAAGAATGGAGCCGGTGCCCCGCGGTTGTCATCATCCGTTCAGATGACTTTTGCTAGGATTTTTGCGGCGGATCTGCCTTGGCTGAGTCGGGAAAGTCCGCCGATCCGGGGCCCCCTCCCCGACCGAGTCCGCGCCCAACGACCCAGGCGGCAACCTGTGCGCGCGACCGGAAGCTTAGCTTGGAAAGGATATGGGCGACATGGGTGGACACGGTGGCCGAGCTGACATTCAATTGACGGGCGATCGCCCGATTGGTAAACCCAACCGCCATCAGGTCAGCCACCTGGCGTTCCCGTTCACTGAGCCTCTGCTGGTTTCGTAATTCGCGCGGCTCCGGGGCGAGTCCGAAAATGCGCAGCACGCCGGATGCCTCCTCGCGGCGACGGTTCGCGGCTTCCCGATCTTCCTTCGAACGCCCACTCCGCCCCGGGCGTGGCGCGCTGACGTCCATGATGACGTTGAGCAAATGGGTTACGCCGGTCGAGCCGCTCAAGGGATAGATCTCCCAGTCCCAGCGGCTGGTCTCGCCCCGCTTGCCATGTTCGATAGCCCCCAGCTCGCGGAACTCAAAGCTCTTGAGGTGTTTCGGCTGGGCGGTCGCGCAGACCTCACGCATCAGATCGAGAACACCGGCTTCCTGGGCGCTTGGAAAGAGGTCCGCAAAGGTTTTGCCCGCGACCGGCAGCTTCTCAGGGTCGAGCCAGTGTTCCCACACGCGGTTGGCGTAAAGGATGTGAAACAACCCGCCGCCGCAGTCGCTAACGTGGAAGCCGATAGGCAGGGAATCCAGGAGCCGGCCCAGGACGACCAGGGCGTCCGACTCAGGCGATGTGCGAAGCACGGAGGCGAGCGCATGCAGTGGCGACTTCGACTTCAGCACGGGGCCTCCAGCTTACTCCGGGTCAGGGATCGACCCCGACGGCACCAGCATAACCTGACCGGACAGCCCCGCACTTCGCTGTCCACCTAGGTGCTACGCGGAAGGCCTGACAGCTGTTCGCTCACCCGAAGGGTGGCGGGCCCTCTCGCCCCCGGATCTGCGTCGATGCGCAAAAATGGGGATTAGATAACCCATGGACGAAGAACTGAAGCCGCAGCAACCCGCTCCGGTCGCGGCACCTGAGGGGGCGGCGACGGAGGTTTCTGAGCGCGCTCGACGGGTTCGTGCCGGCGGTCGAATGCCGACCCTGTATATCGGCCATGGCGCACCGCCACTCGTCGATGATTCGCTCTGGGTCGCCCAGCTGGCCGCCTGGGCGAAAGCGCTACCGCGGCCGACCGTGGTGCTGATGGTCTCGGCGCACTGGGAAAATGCGCCGCTGACGATCGGCGCGACCCGTACCGGCACACCCTTGATCTACGACTTTGGCGGCTTCCCCGAGCGCTATTACCGTGCACGGTACGGATCGCCCGGAGCCCCTGAGCTCGCCGCTGACGTGCGCCGGCTGCTTTCCGACCAACCTGTCGCCGAGCAAGCTGACCGAGGGCTCGACCACGGGGCCTACGTCCCACTCACCGTGATGTACCCCGACGCCGACGTGCCGGTGCTGCAGGTCTCGATGCCGAGCCTCGATCCCGAACAGCTCTTCGAAATCGGTCGGCGCCTCCGACCCCTGCGCGACCAGGGCGTGCTCGTGATCGGCAGCGGGTTCCTGACTCATGGTCTGCCCTTTCTGCGCGACTTCCGGATCGATGCGGCGCCGCCGGCATGGTCGATAGAGTTCGACGCCTGGGCGCATGAAGCGCTCGAGCACGGCGACGTCGACGAACTATCTGATTTCGTCCACCGCGCACCGGCCGTCAGGTATGCGCATCCTCGGACGGAGCACCTGGCGCCCTTGTTCGTGACCCTCGGCGCGGGCGACAGCAACGGGGAGCCCCTGCCGAGCATCATCGATGGCTACTGGATGGGTCTTTCCAAGCGCTCGATCCAGATCCCGTAGCCAGCAGGGGAACGCCATGCTGCAGGTGCGCCGCGACCGCGAGATCCACCGGGAGGACGGGGGCTGGTTTGCGGCCCGCTGGCACTTCTCCTTCGATCGCTATCGCGATCCGCAACAGATGGGGGTTGGGCCGCTGCGTGTGTTCAACCACGATCGGCTGGCTCCCGGCGCGATCTGGCCGATGCACCCGCATGCCGACATCGAAGGCATCACGTACGTCTGGAAGGGCACCTTCCGCCATGCCGACAGCCTGGGCAACGACGGGATCCTGCGACCGGGCGGCGTCCAGTTGATGACCCTGGGCTCCGGTGCCGAGCATTCCGAGCAAAACGCTTCCGAGACGGAGCCGATGGAGTTCTTGCAACTCTGGATTCTTCCCGACACGCCCGGGCTGCCGCCGGGCATCCAGCAGCGTCAGTTCAGCAGGGAACAGCGCACCGGTCATTTACTGAAGGTGATCGGGCGTGATGACGGGGAGTTCCTCAAGGTGCACCAGGACGGCGCTGCGGTCTACGTGGCGGCGCTGCTGCCCGGCAGCGGGGTGTCGCACGGATTCCCGTCGGGCCGCGGTGGCTATCTGTACCTGATCGAGGGCAGCCTGATCGTCGGCGACGACCAGCTCTCGACCGGGGATGCGGTCAAGATCCGCGAGGAGCCTGAGCTGCGTCTCCAGGCAACGCAACCGAGCGAACTGATCCTGGTCGATGTGCCCCTGCTGTTCAGGCCGGTCGGCGTCTGGGCTTAAATTAGGCGCATGCCACGCCAGGTCTTTTCAGTATCCGAGGTGAAGCAGCTACTGCAGCAGGGCGCGCAGCTGATCGACGTCCTCGGCGAAGACGATTTCGAGCACGACCATCTGCCGGGCGCGATCAACATCCCGCTGAAGCGGCTCGACGCAACGACGACCGCCGGCCTCGATCGCGACCGGCCCGTCCTGGTCTACTGCAACGACTTCGGCTGAGACCTTTCGCCGCGAGCCGCGTGGCGGCTCGAAATGCTGGGATTCAAGAACGTGATCGAGTACATGCCCGGTAAGCAGGCCTGGTACGAGGAGAACCAGCCCCGCGAGGGCCGGGCTGTCGACGAAATCTGGATCGGGGACGTTGCCGATTCGGAAGTGCCAACCTGCGATCCGGCCGAACGGATCGGTGACGTCCGGGCTCGCACGGCGGGCTGGGATACCTGCGTGGTCGTCAACCCCGAGCGCGTCGTCATGGGTCTGCTTCGCAAGAAGGAGCTCGACGGTGACCCCGACGCCAGCGCCGAGCAGGTCATGCGCCTGGGGCCAACCACGTTCCGGCCGAACATGACGCTGCCCGACCTGCTCCAGTCGATGCGGGATCATGACATTCAGACCAACAGCCTGGTCACGACCCTCGACGGCCGGCTACTGGGGGTCATCTCGCGAGCCGATGCCGAAGCGACGCTGGCGCACGAGGCTATGGCCGAAATCCCGACGAACCGCTAACCCCGCTCGGCGTTGCCACGCCGCCGGCGGACATGTTAGGCTGCCGCCTAAAGGAGGGAGAGTCATGAGTACAACCGTCGACGCGGCTCGACTCGAGCGCAATGCGGTAGGCCTGGCCCCGACACTCTTCCAATCCATCACCCACATGGCCCCGGCCGCCGCCGTCGCGTTTTCCATCATCGTCGGGGTTCCTTATGCCGGTGGGAGCATCTCGCTCGCTGTCCTGCTTGCCCTCATCGCCTGCCTGCTGGTGGCGATCAGCATTGGACAGCTCGCGAAGCACCTACCATCGGCCGGCGGCCTCTACACCTTCAGCTCGCGCGGGCTCGGCGCACCGGTTGGTTTCCTGGTTGCCTGGGGATTCATGCTGGCCGAACCGATCGTTGCGCCGCTCCTCTACCTCATCTTTGGCAACGAGCTGGCCGCCAACCTCCAGTCGCATTTCGGTTGGCCGTTCTGGTTGTGGGCGCCCTTCGCGGTGGTGGCCGGCTTGATCGTCTGGTTCCTGACCTATCGCGGCATCCGGCTGTCGACCGGCACCGGCGTGGTGCTGGGCGCCTTTGAGATCCTGGTCTTCGCCGCGCTGGCGGTCACCCTGATCGTCGCCGCCGGAAACCACAACACCCTGTCGGTCTTCGCGCCCAACACCGGCAATGCGAAGGGACTGGGCTCCGTGTTCCCGGCGATGATCTTCGCCATCCTGGCCTTCATCGGCTTCGAGGCGTCGGCACCGCTGGGGGAGGAGGCTCGAGAACCACGCAAGACCATCCCTCGGGCGGTCATCCTCTCGGCGCTGCTGATCGGGCTCTTCTACCTCCTGTGCTACTACGCGGCCACCGTCTACTTCGGCCCCGGCAAGATGGCCCCGGATCCCAAGCACGGCTTCGTCTTTTTCAATGGTGGGGATCCCTGGTCAGGCATGGCCCAGGCGGTGTGGGGACCCGGCATCGTGATCGTGATCCTCGCCGTCCTCAACAGCGCCATCGCCAACTCCAACGCCGGGGTGAACGCGGCAACGCGGGTCGGTTACGCGCTGGCGCGCATCGGACTGCTGCCGCGAATGCTTGCGCGGATCCATCCCCGCTTCGCCACGCCCTACGTTGCGGTCAACGTCCAGTCCGCCGGCGGCATCGTTCTGGCGGTCGCCCTGGGGTGGGCAACCGGCGGGCCGCTCAACGCTTTCGCTCTGCTCGGAACGGTGGCCACCATTGTGGTGGTCGCGATCTACATCCTGACCAACCTCAGCAACCTGGTCTTCTACCTGCGAGAGCAGCGAGGCGAGTTCAATGTCTTCCTGAACGGCATCGTGCCGATCGTCGGCAGCGTCGTCTTCCTGCCGGCGCTGGTCGCCGCCTTCGGGATCGACTTCCTCAGCCTCGGCATTACCCCCTTGACCCCACCCGCGAACCTGGCGCCGATCATCATCGCCATCTGGATGGTGGTCGGGCTCGCACTGCTGATCTACTTCACCACCCGGGACCCGAAGCGAATCACGGAGACCGGCCGGGTCTTCCTCGACGACGCCGAACCGGTGCAAGTGCGGGAGGGGCTCCCGGTCCAACCTTAGTAATCGCGGCTTGAACGCCTGGACGCACGCGGACTAATATCGACTTCTGCCTGTGATGGCAGGAGGAGGAAACCACATGCCAGAAACCGCTGTTTACGCGCCGGGCACACCGGCCTGGGTCGATCTGTCGACGTCCGATGCCGACGCCGGCAAGACCTTCTATAGCAAGCTATTCGGGTGGCAGCCGCAGGATCTCGGGCCCGACGCCGGCAACTACGTGATCTTCCGGCTCGATGGCAAGCAGGTCGCGGCGCTGGGGCCGGTCCAGAATCCGGGCCAGCCATCCGCCTGGTCGGTGTACATCGCGACCGACGATGCGCAGGCCACCGCGAAGAAAGTCCGCGAGGCCGGCGGCACCGTCGCCCTGGAGCCGTTGCAGGTGATGGATCAGGGCTCGATGGCTGTCTTCCAGGACCCGATCGGGGCGTTCATCTCGGTGTGGCAACCGGCGAAAATGAAGGGCTTCGATCTGAGGAATCAACCGAATAGCTTCGCCTGGGCCGAGCTCAATGCCCGGGGCGTCGAGAAGACCAAGCCGTTTTACAAGGAGGTCTTCGGCTGGGGCGATAAGACGAGCCAGATGGGCGAGGGGCAGCCCCCTTACACGGAATGGCAGCTTGGCGGGGAGAGCATCGGCGGTGGCATGGAGATGAGCAAGGACATGCCCGCCAGCATCCCGCCGCACTGGCTGGTCTACTTCGGGGTTGCCGATCCCGACGCCACCGCCGAGAAGGCCGCCGAGCTCGGCGGCAAGGTGAATTTCGGTCCGGCAGACTTTCCGGGCGGCCGCTTCGCCGTGATCAGCGACCCGCAAGGCGCCACCTTCGGCGTCCTGCGAATGAGCCAGTAGCAACGATTCGGTCGGGCCGGGGGTCTACGCGACCCCTGCCCGGACCCTCTGCCTGAAGTCGCAGCTGCGCCGCAGCGGGCAGATATCGCAGCGCGGCGCCCGCGCCCGGCAGGCCATCGCTCCCAGGTCCATCAGTGCCTGGTTGATGAGATAGCCCTTGCCTTTGGGAATGACCGCGGCCGCCAGCGTCCAGAGTTCGGCGGTGCGAGCCCGAGCTGGGACCGTCAGGCCAAAGTACCGCCGCAACAGCCGCGCCACGTTGGTATCCAGCACCGGTGCGTCCCGCCGGTGGGCGAAGCTCATGACCGCCCCGGCCGTATAGCGGCCTACGCCCGGTAAGCGCTGGAGCTCGTCCACCGTCTCCGGGAAGGTGCCCGCCAATCGATCCGCTACCTGTAGGGCCGCACCATGGAGCCACCGGCCGCGGATCTTGTAGCCGAGCGGGTCGGTGATCGCCTTCACCTCCTGAAGGGGTGCCCTGGCCATCGCCTGCACGGTCGGGTAGCGGCGTAGGAGGACTTCGTAGACCGGCACCACTCGGGCGATCTGGGTCTGGTGCGACAGCACCTCGGAGACCAGGATTGCGTAGGGGTCGCGAGTCTTGCGCCAGGGCAGATCGCGCCCATTCTCCACATACCAGGCCAGCACGCGGCGCTGAAAAGAGCGGCGGCGTCCTCGCGAGATCATTGGGGCAGCGTAAGCCAGAGACTGATCCGATACATCAAGCAGCACAACAAGACCGCCAAGCCGGTCCGGTGGGCCTACGCCGATCCGACGAGGCGCATCGCATGATCGCTGTACAAGCGTTCGGACGGTCCACTCTCAAATTGTCATCGTCATGCGCTACGGGAGTGGCTCCTAGCCCTGAAGCGGGCTAACCTTGCTCGTCTATCCCCTCGGCGGTACTCTTGCATAATGCGACCCCTTCGGTATTCCATCAACGTCACATTGGACGGGTGCTGCGATCATCGTGAAGGGTTGGCGGACGAAGAGTTGCATCGTCACGCGGTCGCGAACCTCGACCGAGCCGATGCCCTCCTCTTTGGCCGGGTGACGTACGAAATGATGGAGGCAGCGTGGCGTCCGCCGCGGACGGGAGCGAGGCCTGATTGGATGGAACCCTTCGCCCGGACGATCGACGCGGCAAAGAAGTACGTCGTGTCGAGCACCCTGGACCGGGTCGATTGGAACGCGGAGCTCGTGCGCGGGGATTTGGGGGAGGCGGTTCAGCAGCTCAAGCGGGAGTCGGGTAAGGGACTGTTCGTGGGCGGCGTGAAGCTTCCGCAGGCGTTGGCGGAGCTGGGGTTGATCGATGAGTACGAGTTCGTGGTGCATCCCAGGCTCGCGGGCCACGGGCCGACGTTGTTCGCGGGGTTATCGAAGCATGTCGACTTGAAGCTCGTGAGCCGCCTGGAGTTCGGCTCGGGGGCGGTGGCGATGCGGTACGAGCCGAGAAGGTAGCCATTGGGCTTGTTAGCCGTAGTCGGCCGCATCATGGAGCAACTCGGGCCAGGCCTTCCAAAGTCTCGACCAACCTGACCATCGCCAGCGCATCCGGTGACAGTAGTCGAGCAGGTCTCGCCGGACTCGGTCTCGTTCGTGCTTCGGAATCTTGTCCACGAAACCTTTCACCGGTGGCATCCCCATTTTTAGGGCCGCCAGCGGTCGCTGATGCGATACATCAGGCAGTACAACAAGGCCGCTAGGCCGTTCCGGTGGGCCTACGGCGATCCGACGAGGCGCATCGCATGATCGCTCTTCAAGTCGTTCGGACAGTCCACTAGACGGCCACCGGGACCTTCTCAGAGAAATGACACGCCGCCCAGTGATCCCGCTCCTTCAACTCCAGCGGTGGCTCTTGTTCGGCGCAAATCGGAAACTGCGCGATCGGGCAGCGCGTGTGGAAGCGGCACCCGCTGGGCGGGTTGACGGGTGATGGGATTTCGCCCTTCAACAGAATAGTGCGGCGTTGGGCTTCGAGCTCCGGATCGGGCACGGGAATTGAACTGAGCAGCGCTTTCGTGTAGGGATGAAGCGGCCGAGGATAAATCTCGCGGCTGGCGGCCAATTCCACGATCTTGCCGAGGTACATGACGGCGATCCGATCGCTGATATGGCGCACTACCGAAAGATCGTGGGCGATGAAGAGGTAGGTGAGGTGAAACTGTGCCTGCAGATCTTCGAGCAGATTCACGATCTGCGCCTGGATGGAGACATCGAGCGCGGAGATGGGTTCGTCGGCCACGATGAACGTCGGTCGCAAGATCAGGGCGCGCGCGATCCCAATCCGCTGCCGCTGGCCACCGGAGAATTCGTGCGGATAGCGGTTGACGAAGTTGGGATTCAAGCCGCAGATCCGCATGACCTCCTGCACCGCCCGTTCCCCAGTCTTGACCCGCAGCAGTCCGAAGTTGCGCAGCGGCTCACCGATGATGTCGCCAACCGTCATGCGCGGGTTCAGCGAACCATACGGGTCCTGAAAGATCATCTGCATCCGCTGCCGCACGCGCCGCAGCTTCTCGCCGTGCAGCTTGGTGAGCTCGCGTCCCTCGAGAAACACCGAGCCCGATGTCGCAGGCAGCAACTGGACGATGACGCGGCCCAGCGTCGACTTGCCGGAGCCGGACTCGCCGACCAGGCCCAACGTCTCGCCAGCCTGGATGTCGAAGCTCACATCATCGACCGCATGGACGACCTCGGCCCCGAACAGGCCGGCCCCCACCGGGAAGTGCTTGACGACGTCCTTGACGCGCACCAGCACTCCGTCCGTAGCCGACGCCAGTTGAGTCGAGGGTTCAGCGGAGGCCTTCATGGTCCTTCAGGGCGTTCCGCATCAGCACCCAGCATCGCGCCTGCTGGCCCGGATCGACGTCGACGAGCGGCGGCTCCTCGTGGAAACATCGCTCCACCCGGAACCGGCAGCGGGGGTGGAACTTGCAGCCGGGGGGCAGGTTCGTCATGTCGGGCGGCAGCCCGCGAATGTTGAGCAGGCGCTCATGCTTCAACTCATCGACTCTCGGTAAGGACCGAAGCAGGGACCAGGTGTACGGATGCTGCGGGCTCCTGAAGATTTGCCGCGTCGGACCTGACTCCACGATGCGACCCGCATACATGACGAGCACTCTGGTGCACAGACTGGCCACCACCGCAAGGTTGTGCGTGATCAAGATCACCGCCATCCTCCGCTCCCGGTTGAGATCGCGAAGCAGCTCGATGATCGAGGCCTGAACCGTGACGTCCAGGGCGGTGGTCGGCTCGTCGGCGACGATCAAGGAGGGCTCGTTGGAGAGGCCCATCGCGATCATCGCCCGCTGTCGCATCCCGCCACTGAACTGGTGCGGGTAATCGCGCGCCCGCTGGCTGGCTGCCGGGATCCGCACCGTATCCAGCATCGGCACGACTCGCTGCTGGGCCTGTTTGTGGTTGAAGCGGTGATGCGCATCCATGGCCTCCTCAATCTGGAAGCCGACGCGGAGCACGGGATTCATCGACGACATGGGGTCCTGGAAAATCATCGCCACGTCGCTCCCCCGAAATTCTCGAAGCTCCTCCGCGTCCATCTCGAGAACGTTCTGCGAACGAAACATTACGCGCCCCTCGACCACGCGCCCAGGTTCAGGAACCAGCCGCAGTAATGACAGGGCGGTCACCGACTTGCCCGAACCGGACTCGCCGACAATGCCCAGGGTCTCGCCCTCGGCCACCTCGAAGCTGACGCCATCGACGGCCTTGACCACCCCGGCCGAGGTGAAAAAGTGCGTGCGCAGGTTTTCGACGCGAAGCAGAGGAGCCGAGACGCTACCTCCTCATTCGGGGGTCGAGCGCGTCGCGCAGTCCGTCGCCAACGAAGTTGAAGGCCATCAAGGTGAGCGAGAGTGCGATCGCCGGAGCCAGCACGATGTGGGGGGCCAGTTCGAGCGCGTGGAAGCCATCGGCGGCCATGGCGCCCCAGGACGGCGTCGGCGGCGGCACGCCCAGACCGAGATAGCTCAAGAACGCCTCGAAGAGAATCGCCTGGGGCACCGCGTAGGTCGCTTGCACGAGAATCGGCCCGAGCGCATTGGGAAGGATGTGTCGGAGGATGATGGCCAAATTCCGGGTCCCCGTGGACCGGGCGGCTTCGACGAACTCGCGCTCACGCAGGGCAAACGTTTGGCCGCGGACCAGGCGCGCCATGTCCATCCAGCGAGTGACGGCGATCGCGAAGGCGATATTTGCCAGACTGCGACCGAAGAGCAGCACGAGGAGGATGACAACCAATAAGTCAGGGATCCCGTACCAGATGTTGATGAGGGTTGAGATCACCGAATCGACGACGCCGCGATAGAAGCCCGCCAGCAGACCCATGGCGATCCCGATCAACGAGACGATCAGCATGGTTCCAACCCCGACCTGGAGTGAGATCAGCGCTCCACCCATGATCCGGCTGAGGATGTCGCGGCCGGATGCGTCGAGGCCCAGCAGGTGTTTCGCGCTCAGCCCCTCGTAGGTCGGGCCGATCGCCTGCTTCCAGACCGGAAACGGCGTCCAGAACACCGAGACGACGGCCGTGACGACGAGGAGGCCGATGATCGTTGCGCCCACCAGAGCCAGCTTGTTGCGCCGCACCCGCCTCCAGGCGTCTTGCCAGAGCGTGACCTGCTCCGGCATTTCATACACGTCACTGACGTACTCCTCGGGCAGAGCAGCGCCGGGTACGACGGCCATCAGTATCGAATCCTCGGATCCAGGACGGGATAAACCAGGTCTACGCCGAGATTCACCACCCCAATCAGCGCGGCGTAAAAGGTGAACACCCCGATGACGATGTTGTAGTCGCGGTTCAGGATGCTGTCGATGAACTCCTTTCCCAGCCCGGGGATGCCAAAGATGTTCTCGATGACGACGACGCCGGTCAGGATGCCGGTCGACAATGGTCCCAGGATGGTGACCACCGGAATGAGAGCGTTGCGGAGAGCGTGCCGAATGATGACGACGCGAGGGCGAAGCCCCTTCGCCCAGGCCGTTCGGACATAGTCCTGACGGATTACCTCCAGCATGCTGGCCCGGGTGAGTCGGGCGACGATACTGGCGTAAGGAAAGCCCAGGGCAATAGCCGGCACCAGGATTTGCTCGGGTTTACCCCAGCCGATTTCATAGAAGAAGACGCCGTTCGTCCAGATGTAAAACAGCTTCCCGGTGACCAGGACGAGCACGGTGGCGATGACGAAGTTGGGCATGCTGTAGCCGACCACCGCCGTGGAGCTCGCCACATAGTCGACCCAGGTGTTTTGTTTGAGCGCGGCGAACAAGCCAAGCAGGAGACCGAGGCCGACGGTGAAGACCAGGGCCGCGGCTCCCAGCGTGGCGCTGGTACCGAGCTCGCGGATCAGCAGGGGCGTGATCTGGACGCCTCGGTTCACTAACGATTCGCCGAGGTTCCCGTGAAGGACGCCGGTCACCCAGATTCGATACTGCTCCGTCAGCGGAAGGTCAAGGTTGAAGTGGTGGAGGAGCATGGCCAGCTCGCGGGGATTGTGCGGACGCTCCGAGACAAAGGCATCCCCAGGCAGGAGGGCGTGCTCGCCGATGAAGACGATCGAAGAGATGGCGACCGCGGTGAAGCTGATGAGCAGCAGGCGCTGAATGATGTAGACGAGTGTCCCGCGGGTCACTGACTAAACAGTACCTCTTTAGAACGTCGAGGGCCCGCTAGCGAGCGGGCCCTCCCAGTCTCCCTTCGTTCGAACCGGTCTAGTGCTGGAGGACCCTCAGGCCGGTCCAGTAGTAGTCGAAGAACGCGTTGCCGCCGGCGCCCTTGACGTAGGGCTTGATCACGTAAGGCTGAACGCCGTAGTAGAGCGGTGCCCCGATGACGTCGGCGATCATCATCTTCTGCGCCTGGATGTAGTCGCTCAGCGCCTGGTCAAGTGGCTTCTGATCTGCCTTTGTGACCAGGTCATCCATGGTCTTGTTGCAATAGCCGCTGCCGCCGCTGCCCGCGTTGCAGACGTACAGGTTGTCGAACCAGTCCTGGGGATGGTCATAGTCGGCCGACCAGCTGTGCCGGAACATGACGTACGACTTCTTGTCCCGGTTCTTGAAGAAGGTCTGACGGTCGACGGCTACCAGCTTGACGGTGACCCCCAGGTTCTGCTGCCACTGCGCCTGCAGGTTCTCGGCGGTCGCCTGGTTCCCCGCTGATGGATTGTAGGTGTAGGTCAGACCCTTGACCTTCGAGCCGGTCGGATCCCACTTCTGATAGAGGGCCTTGGCGGCCGCCGCGTCGAACTTTGCGCTTGGATCGGCTCCGTCGCCCAGGTACCCTTTGAGGCCTTTGGGGATGAAGCCGCCCGTCGCCGCGGCGCAGGTCGCGCCCTTGGCGCACGCGACGTCAACCATCTGGCTGCGGTCGATGGCCATGCTGAACGCCGCCCGACCATCTTTGCCGGCGTCACCAGCGAACGGCCCCGTCGTGAAATTGAAGCCAACCCAGGTCGACCGGACCGACGGGTTGAGCGTCAGCTCCTTGGCATGCGTGCCGTTCTTGTAGCGAAGGATGTCCTCGTTCGTCGGCGCCATGTTCGCGAAGCCGACGATGTCATAGCCGCCCGTCTCATATTTGGTGATCCAGGAGCCCGGATCGGCCACGACGTCGACATGGATGTGCTTGATGGCGCCCGTCGAGCCGGCCCACCAGTTACTTACCGGGCCGAAGTCGAGGGAAGCCTTCGGCGTCCGCGCGGTCATCTTGAACGGACCGGTGCCCACCAGTCCATCGGGCGTGGTCCACCACGTGTCCTCACCCTTGGCCGCGATCACCTTCTGATCGACGATCCAGGACGCCCCTCCGAGGGCCAGCGCCGACAGCCACCAACCGGCGGGTGCTGAAAGCTTCGCGACCACCGTGTAGTCGTCGGTCTTGGTGAGACCCGACATGGTCTTGGCCGTGGGCGGTGTTGCCGAAACTGCGTCAAAGCCAACGACCGGCGAGAAGTTCGTGGCATATGAGTCTCCAGCCAGCGCCGTTCGGTTCCAGCTGTAGATCACGTCGTCAGCCTTCACCGGGTCGCCGTTGGAGAACGTGATGTTGTGCTTCAGCTTGAAGGTCCAGGTAAGGCCGTCGGACGACACGTCCGGAAGGCTGGTAAGCAGGTCAGGAACGACCTTGCCGTTGTTGTCGAATTTGACCGGTGCGTCAAAGATGTTCTGGGCAAAGTCGAAGTCAACCAGCGCCGAGATATGCGCCGCGTCGAAGGTCCCGATGTCGTCATTGATGGGAAACCGGATCGTTTGGTCTGAGGCTAATTGTTCCCCGCCGCCGGTGGTCCCGCTGGTGCCGCAACTTGCCAGCATCAGCGCTGAGAGCACCGCACCGGACACTAACTTCCACCCAGATTTATGGGTCATACACTTTCCTCCCTTCCGTAGCTCGAATCGACCTCCAAACAGTAGCAAATAGCAGTACACCTCAATTGTTAGAGGCCTGTTAGACCCCGCAAGTCTGTGGCGGCCAAGGCCAGGTCGTGGGCGGCGGCCTCGAGGGCGGCGCTGTCGACGGTGGCATTGATGAAACCGGCCCCTAACGTCTCCTCGGCCGTCATCAACCGTCCTGTCAGCATCAGCTCCAGCCCCAGCTTACGGGGAAGGGTCCGAAACACAGCCGGCATGATCGTCATCGGCATGACGCCCAACCGGACCCCAGGCAGGCCGAAGTGAGCGCCCTGGGCGGCGACCGCCAGGTGGCAGGCCGCCACCAGCCCGAAGCCCGCCCCCAGCGCGTCTCCGTTGACGGCGGCCACCAGGGCTTTGGGGAAGCCGTCGATCAGGAGGAGGAGGGCGCCCAGCTCGCGTCGCTCGAGCGCCTGGGGCAGTGGCGACTTTCGAGCCACGAATTCCTTCAGGTCCGCCCCGGCGCTGAAGGCCATCCCTGCGCCCGTGATGACGACGGCGTTCACCGCGGCGTCCCTTTTAGCACGGGTTAGCGCGCTATGCAGCCCCCGCACCATGGCAGGGCTGAGTGCGTTGCGTGCCTCCGGCCGGTTCAGCCGGAGGGTCAGGACGCCCGCCGCTCGGCTCTCGACGAGGTCGCCGGACGCTAGACGCCCGCCACCACGACGCTCTTCTGCTCGGAGTAGAAATCGAGCACCTCGACGCCGTGTTCCTTACCGAAGCCGCTGTGCTTGGTGCCGCCGAAGGGCAGCTCGTCGTAGGCCACCTGGATCGTATTCACCCAGGTGTAGCCGGCATCGAGCCGGTCGATCCCCAGCTGTGCCCGCTTGAGGTCGCGGGTGAAGATCGACGAGCCGAGCCCGAACTCGGAGTCATTGGCCCGGGCCAGCGCTTCGTCGAGATCCTTGACGCGAGCGATCGGCAGCAATGGGCCGAAGGTTTCCTCCTGCCACACCCGGGCATCATCTGGAACATCGGTGATGATGGTCGGCTCGAAGAAGAAGCCGCGGTCGAACGGCTCTCCCTTCAACCGGTTCCCGCCCGCCAGCAGGCGGGCGCCGCGATCCAGTGCATCCTTCAGTTGCTGCTCGATGGTTTCCCGGCCCCCCGCGGTGTGCATCGGACCCATCTGGGAGGCAGGGTCGCCGCCCGGCGCCACCTTTAGCTTCCTGGCTCGTGCGGTCAGCTTCTCGATCAGCTGATCCGCGACCGAATCGAAGACGTAGACCCGCTTGACTGCGAGGCAGGCCTGGCCCGCATTAAAGAACCGGCCGATCGCGATCGCCTTGCTCGCCAGCTCGATGTCGGCGTCGTCGCAAACGATCGCGGGGTCACTCCCGCCCAGCTCCAGGGTGACGTGCTTCAGGTCGGAGGCCGCCTCGGCCATCACCTGCTTGCCGGTTTGCGTCTCCCCGGTGAAACCGATCTTGCGCACCTTCGCGTTCTTGATCAGCTCCTGGCCGACCACGGCGCCCGGACCGACCACGACATTCAAGACTCCCGGCGGTAGGCCGCCCTCGTTCATCAGCTCGACTAGCCGGATGGTCGAAAGCGGCGTGGTACTGGCCGGCTTGGCGACCACGGTGTTGCCGGCGGCCAGCGCCGGCGCGATCTTGTTGGCGAGCAGCGTCAATGGGAAGTTCCAGGGGATGATGGCGCCGACGACCCCCAGCGGGCGGCGCACCACCAGGCCGAACGCTCCCGGCACCGACAGCTGGACGTGCTTGCCACGGATCGCGCCGGACGCGGAGAGCATCGCGTAGTACTCGATGTTCTCGATGAACCGCTCCGCCTCGATCTTCGAATCGCGAAGCGGCTTCCCCTGCTCGCGGGTCAGCAGTGAGGCAACCTGATCCAGATGCTGGCGGGCGAGCCCCGCTCCCTTCATCAGGATCTGGGCGCGCTTCTGCGGCAGCGTGTCTGCCCAGCCCCGGAACGCGGCATGGGCCGCCTCGATCGCCTGCCGGGTCTCTTCGACGCCGGCTTGCGGGACCTTGTCGACCAGCTCGCCGGTCGCGGGGTCGTGGATCTCCAGCGTCGCGCCGGAGCGGGCCATCGCGGGCTTGCCGTCAATCACCATCGTGCTCATGTGGTTGGCATTCCTCCAAATTGTCTCCCCGCTTTTTCACGCCGGAGCGGGGCCCCTAATTGGCGCGCGAACTAGACTTCAGGGTACACAAAGGAGGGATCACGCGGGAAATCTCGCGACCCTCATACCGGGAGGTATTTGATGGAGCAAGCGACCACCTCGGCCAGGGTCGTGTCGGTCAGCAAGGAACAGGGTGGCGTCGCGCTGATTCATCTGAATCGCCCGCCGGCGAATAGCTACGACCGCGGATTCATCGACGACCTGAACGCCGCGATCGACGAGGTGCGCTTCGATGAGTCTACTGGCGCGGCCGTGCTCGTTTCCGATCTTCCAAAATTTTTCAGCGCCGGTGCCGACATCAACATGTTCCGCACGGTGACGCCCAAGGCGCGGGCCATGACCATCCTTCACATGCACGAAGTGCTCTTGAAGATGGAGCACACGCCCAAGGTCTTCATCGCGGCGATCAGCGGCCACTGCCTCGGGGGCGGCCTGGAGATCGCGCTCGCCGCCGACTTCCGCTTCGCAGCCGAAGGCGAATACCGGCTGGGCGTCCCCGAGGTCACGCTTGGCCTTTTGCCGGGTAACGGAGGCACGCAGCGTCTGCCGCGGCTGATCGGCCGGCAGAAGGCGATGGAATTGCTCGTGACGGGGAAGCCCCTCGACCCCAAGACGGCCGCCGCACTGGGTGTCGTAGACCGGCTCGTCCCGCCAGACCGGCTGCTGCCGGAGGCCATTAGCTTCGCCGCGACCCTGGCCGCGGGCCCCACCGTGGCGATCGGCGAGATCAAGCTGACGGCGAAACAGGGTCTCGAGATGCCGCTGGAAAGCGCGCTGGCCCTGGAGCGCGGCGGCATCTTCCGCTTGTTTGAAACGGCGGACGCCAAAGAGGGGATGACGGCCTTCGCGGAAAAACGCAAGCCCACCTGGAAAGGCGAATAATCTCGGTACGGCCTCCTCGACGCATGCGATCGGCGCGGTCGCGTAACACGCCCTGCATCGTGGCGCCCATACCTTATATGTGCAGTTCGGCCGGGCCGCTTGTCACATTCGTATGCCTGGCGGTGCATACCCATTGAATGCTTCACGCGCAGGCCTGGCAACCGATCGTAACGCGGACACCGCTGGGCGCGATTAACCGGCGAGTGCTCGATCCCTTCGACCGGCTATTTCTGCAGGAATACCCGAAGGTGGTCGCCATCGCCTACCGGGTGCTTGCCGACCGGCCGGCGGCCGAGGACGTGGCCCAGGAGGTCTTCCTCAAGTTCCATCGGAGCTTCTCCCCCGACTCCGACCGGGCCTCCGGGTGGCTACATTCGGCCGCTGTCCATTCGGCCTTGAACGTGATTCGCGGCGAGCGGCGACGAGCACAACGCGAGACCGCCCATGCCCTCGATCCAGCGCAACCGCTCATCGCCAACCCGGAGCGGCTGGTCGAGGAAGCCGAGCAACGCCGAGAGGTGCGTCGTGCGCTGAGCCGGTTGCCGCAGCGGACGGCGGCGCTGTTGATGCTGCGACATAGCGGATTGAGCTACGCCGAGGTTGCGACCGCGCTTGGCATCAAGGTTGGAAACGTGGGAACGCTGCTGCGACGGGCGGAAGAGGGCCTGCGCAAGGAGGTCAATCGTGCGACACCTGAGTGACGGGACGCTGCGACGGATCTACGACGAGCCGCTGGCGCTGACGGCGGCGGATCAGGCGCACTTCGACGGGTGCGGTGACTGTAAAGTCCGCTTCGAGGCGATCGCGAACGATGCGCGCGCCACCGCGGCGCTGCTGGGGGTTCCGGCTTTCGAGCCGCAAGCCGCCGCGGCGTTGGCGACGGTGCGGGCGCGCATCACGCGAGACGAGGCCGCCCGCCCGCCGCGTTGGTATGAGCGCTGGCTCAACCAGGCTTCGCCTCGCTGGCGACAGATGGCGACGCCCGCGGTCGCGGTGCTGCTCGCCGCAGCCCTAGTGACGGGCGCGGCCGTGACCGGTGTGGCGCAGAGCCTCGTGCGGATCTTCGAGCCGCACTCGGTTACGGCGGTGCAGGTCTCCCCCTCGGACTTCGCCAGGTCCGGCGCCGTCCTCGACTACGGCGCGGTCAAGTGGCTGCCCGACGCGCCCAAGCTGCAGCAGCTCACCGATGCGAGCGCGGCCCAGGCGCAATCGGGGCTGCCGGTGCTCACACCGGCGTCGTTACCCAGGGGCGTCTCCGGCCCGGTGAGCTATGGCGTCGTCTCCCACGCGACGGGGTCACTGACCTTTGACGCGGCGCGGCTGCAAGCGTCGGCGGCTCGAGCTGGCGTGCGTGTCAGCCCGATGCCGTCCAGCCTCAACGGCAGCACCCTGGTGGTCAACGGCGGCCCGGCACTGATCGAGGTCTGGGGCCTGTCGGCGGATGCCGGCCAGGCGCAGGTGCCGACCCTGGTGATTGCGCAGACCCGGGTTCCAACCGTCGACTCGACGGGCGCCAGTGCGACCCAACTCGAGGATTACTTGCTATCGCAGCCGGGCGTGCCGCCCGAGATCGTGGCGCAGATCAAGGCGATCAAGGATCCGAGCACCACGCTTCCGATTCCGATCCCCAAGGGGCTAGGTACATCGCAATCGGTGCAGGTCAACGGCGTGCAAGGCCTGATGATCAAGGCCGTCCTGGGAGCGGGCGTAGTCTGGGTGAAGAATGGCGTAATCTACGCCGTCGGAGGCCAGCTCACTCCCGACCAGGTGCTCGCCATTGCAACGACCCTCCACTGATCGCAACCTGAACCCGATGGAGGCGGCCGACGCCGCCTCCCTTGCCGTCCATACGCAGGACCTCGCCAAGCGCTACGGCAAGACGGTCGCCCTCAGCGGCCTGACGATGAGCGTTCGGCGCGCCGAGGTCTTTGGCTTCCTGGGGCCCAACGGCGCTGGGAAGACGACGGCGGTGAAGCTGCTGGTCGGCCTCGCGATACCGACGGCCGGTGAGGGATGGGTTCTCGGGGCACCCATCGGTGATCTGCAGACCCGTCGACGTCTCGGCTATCTCCCGGAGTTGTTCCGGTACCAGGGCTGGATGAAGGCGCGTGAAGTCCTGGGCCTGCACTGCGAATTGTCGGGCATGCCGCGGTCGGAATGGAAAGCGGAGATCGAGAGCGCGCTGAAGACCGTCGGTCTCTCGGATCGGGCGGATGACAGGGTGGAGGGCTTCTCCAAGGGCATGCAGCAGCGCCTGGGCCTCGGCGTCGCTCTGCTTGGCCGCCCAGAGCTGGTGCTGCTGGACGAACCGACCTCGGCGCTCGACCCGGTCGGGCGCCACGACGTCCGGGAGATCATCCGCCAGTTGAAGGCGCGCGGCACCGCCGTCTTTCTCAACTCGCACCTGCTCAGCGAGGTCGAACAGATCTGCGACCGGCTCGCCGTCGTCGACCACGGCCGGGTGATCGCGAACGGAACGATGTCGCAAATCCTGGGCCGGGACGGCGCGGTTCGGGTGCGCGTGACCGGGCTGCAACCGAACACTCGGGCGGCGCTTCAAACCTACGGCAACCTCGAGGATGAAGGCGAGTGGTTGACGTTCCGCGGGCTCGCCCAGGACCGGGTTCCCGAGCTGGTCAGCGAGATCGTACGTCAGGGCGGCCGCGTCTACGCCGTCGAGCCGCGGCACGAAACGCTCGAGGACCGATTTTTGCAGCTGCTCAAGGAACAGGACCAGTGAACCGGGTCCTGACGATCGCCCGGCTCACGATTCTCGAGGCCTCGCGCCGCAAGCTGTTGCTCGCCCTCGCGGTGCTGACCGTCGTTGTGATCGTGCTGACCAGCTGGGGGTTCAGCCGCCTGCCGACGGTGAAGGGCGTCACTCCGGCGGAAGTCCGGGGGGCCGCCTCCCAGCTCACGATCCTGGTGGCCTTCATGTTCAGCGGCGTGCTGGCGCTCGGCTCGACGCTCGTGGCGGCGCCGAGCATCGCCAGTGACATCGAGTCGGGAATCGCGCTCGCCATTCTGCCCCGTCCAATCCGACGAAGCGAGCTCTTGATGGGGAAGTGGCTGGGCCTGGCACTCCTGGTGACGTTGTATGCCGCTCTCAGCGGCGTCCTCGAGATGATTGGTATCTGGCTGGCGACCAACTACCTTCCTCCGAACCCCGCCGCCGCCCTCGCCTTCGTCGCTGCCGAGGGGATCGTCCTGATGTCACTCGCGTTGCTTCTGAGCACGCGGCTGTCGCCCATGACAGGGGGCGTCATCGCCCTCGTATTCTTTTTCGTCGCCTGGATCGGCGGGATCGCGCTGGCGATCGGCCAGGTGTTCGCGAACGACACCATCATCAACATCGGAGTCGGCAGCCGGCTGCTGATTCCAACCGACGGCCTCTGGCACGGGGCGATCTTCTACCTGGAGCCGTCCGATTTCCTCGCCCTCGCCCGGGCCGCCGGCCGGGCCCGGGCCGGCAATCCGTTCTTCGCCGACCAGCCCCTGCCGCTGACCTACCTCGCCTGGGTGGTTGCCTGGCTGGTCGGGTTGCTGGCGCTGGCCAACTGGAGCTTCGCCAGGCGAGACCTCTAAGACAACGCTTTGCCGTCCTGGCGCGCGAGCGCTCGAAGCGTCAGTCCCTGGATTACCAGCGCGGCCAGGATCGCAACCAGGAAGGCAATCCCGATGCCCCAACGGCTGAGGCTGGTGGCCAGGACCAGAAAGAAGACGCCGAACGAGAAGAGTCCGAAGAGCAAACCTGTGAGCACGTCGTTGGCCGCCGCGCCTCCGCCCTGGCGATGGGCGAAGATCGCGAGCACCCCAGCATAGACCGGAAACGGCGAGAGCAGGCCGCTCAGGTGGGCGCCGATCGCCGGGGCGATTCCGGTCAGCAGCAGCACCAGTCCGGTGGCGACCACGATCCGGAGCGGCAAGTCCCATCGTGGTGGCGGGCCGCCGTCGCGGTGATGCGGCTCCCGGCGCGGCATGAGCAAGGCGGCCAGGATCAGCGCGGCCGTCACCAGGGCGAAAGCCGGTAACGCGGGCAGGCTGACGCGCTGGAAGCCAATGGTTCCCAGGACAAACGCGGCGCACCCTGCCGCGGTGGCCACCGGCCAGCGGGTTCGAACCGCCGCCCGCGCATAGGCAACAGCAAAGGCCGCCTGTGAGATCGTCCCGAGCAGGACGGCGAGCGCTGCCATGGTCGCAAACCCGCTCCCCTGATCGATCGCAAGGAAGAAGACCACCGGCGCGGATGTCAGGGGCAGGCCCACCAGCCAGCCGCTGAGGCGGTCGCCCCAACGCTGCCCGGCCAGGGTGGCAGCGGCAATCAGCGCCGGCGTGACAACCACCTTGAGCAGCAGGCTGGGGAGCAACCGGCAGTAGTCTAGGCGGATGGCCGAGTACGACGAGACGACCCAGGCCCGGCCAGCAAATGGCACCCAGGGTCCTTTGGCCCGTATCCAAGGGGACTTCTATCCGTGGGAATCGGCCCGAGCTCAGGACCCACACTACGCCCGGCCAGGCTGAAGCAGCTCGGTCGCAAGCAGAACCATGTCGTTGACGGTCGAGAGACGGAGCCTTCCGGCTCGATCGCGAGGTCCAGGTAACGAACCGGCATGACGCCTCTGTTGACGGGCGTAGCCGACGGCCAAACGTTCGTCCATCGTCGGCGGCAGCTCGCTGAGGCGAAAGCCGGAGCCGGTCATCCGCCAGCGGGTCGAAGACCAGGTCGCGCGTGTCCTCGCGAAAAGGCGACCCGCTGCCGTCCTCGACCAGCTGTGCGTTCGCACTCGTTTGCCGGATCGCCAGCGTGAGGGCTGAGCCCCGGAGAGGACGTCTCCGGGGCTCAGTTTGCCGAGTTATCGGCTAGTTCGCTAGTTGAAAGTCGCCGGTGTCGTCAGCGTGAAGTCGGAGCTCGTGCTCAGGACCTCCGCCGCACCGCCGGCGGTGCCGCCGATGATGGACAGCGGGGTTGTGGGCGTGTACATGGCCTCATTGAACACGCCATCACTGGGGGCGACGGCGACCGCGAAAACGGTGCGTGCGGTGAGGGAAAGGATGGAGGTCGCGATGTAGTCGCCGACCATCAAGCCTCCGTTGGTCGCGGCCAGCCAGGTCAGGGTCATCGGTCCCGCTAGTTGCGTGCCGTCGCTCCACGTCGAGCCGGCATTCGTCGACGAGATGAAGCCGACATCCAGCGCGCAGGTGGCGGTGGTGCAGGCGGCAATCGGATAGAAGTAGTAGGTCAGGCCGATGTGGCCGGCCGCGCCCGATGTCGACGAGTCGACGCCGAGGCCGGGGATGAAGTGGTCCGCGCCGCTGTTGACGGGGTCGATCGGCACTCGACTGACGGGCGACCAGTTCACGCCATCGCTGGAGCTGCTCAGGACGATGTCGTTCGACGAGCATGCCACTCGGAAGCGGCAGTCTTGCCAGGCCACGTAGACCCTCCCGGCGCCGTCGACCTCAGCCGATGGTAACGGCCCGCTGCGCAGACCACCCGCGACCCTGTGGCTGCGGACATCAGAGATGAGGACCGTTCGGCTCCAGCTTGCGCCTCCGTCGGTCGAGACGAACGCGACCATCGTCCTTGCGAAGGCGCTGAGGATCGGCACGACCACGGTCCCACTCGGCTGTACCACCGGCTGGCCGCCGCTCGCGTGGGCCATGTTCGCGGTCGCCTTCGCGGGTCCCCAGGACACGCCGCCGTCGCTGGACGTGCTCATTAAGGTGAGGTCAAACAGGCTGGCGTTGTCGAACTCGGTGTAGCAGTTGCCATAGAAGGGACTGGTGGCCGTGTTGTCGCACACCGTCCAGTTCTTATCGAAGAACACGTTGCCCGGGGCATCGATGGGACGCTCGCTCCACGTCAGACCACCGTCGGTCGAGCGGGCGACCCACACGTCGACCTTGAAGCTGCTCTCGACCGCCGGATTCGGCGTGATCGCACCCAGCCATGAGATCAGCCACACCCCATGCCTGGCGTCAAAAGCAACGGAAGGGTCGCTGGCGCGATCGTATTTCCCGGCGGGGGTCGAGAAGACGGTCGTCGACGGTAGGGGTCCTTCAATGAACGTCAGCCCGCCGTCAGTCGAGGTCGCAAAGCCGATGTCAGAGGCTCCGCCGTTGAAGAACCGCCCCTGCTGGAAGGCGGAGACGATCGTCGATCCGACGGCAACGGTGTCCGGCTCGACTTCCGTCTTGTGCTGGCTGGTGCCGTTCGTAAACGGATCGGCGCTGATCTGGAGCAATGGTACGTTGGCAAACGCGCCGATGCTGGTCACTACGCTCAAGAGCGCCGCCGCCGATGCTGCCACCGCCGTGCGTACACGAAACATCCCGATTTCCCTCCCGCGTGAACCTGCTGATGGGCGCCTGCGCCAAGCAAACCAAAATCGACGACGGCGCGTCAACCTCAGCCGTTGATTGGGCCTTACCGTTCCTTTTCAATCCGGATTCGGCAGACGTCCGCTAGGTGAAGTTGTCCTCCTCCTGACCTCTGCAGGACGCCCTCCCGACGCGATAGTTCCGGCAAGGCAGGACACTTAACAGCCGGTGACGATGGCCGCAAACCCGGCCAGATAGGCCCACCGTCCCATGCGACGTCGCGCAAGCGTAAAAGCAACCGGCGTCGTAGTGGCCTCGTCGCCACGCGGCATGGCCCGGTCGCCCAGCAGATCGTCGCCCAGCACGTGGTCTTCACGGAGGCGGGGACGCGCTTCTACCCGGTCCGGCTGCGCTACTGCTGGCCGTCGGAATTGGACCTGATGGCCCGGCTGGCTGGACTCAGGCTGGAAAACCGCTGGGGCGGCTGGCTCAAGCAGCCCTTCGGCGCTGCCAGCGGCAAGCACATTTCCGTCTATCGTGCCCATCCATAGTTGGGCCCGAGGGCCATTGACTTAGGCGGTCGCCGAACGTACATTTAGCTCGCGAAAACCGGTTAACCGGAACTCGTAGGAGGGAACCATGGGAGTCGCGACCTTAACGCCTCCGGCGCAGCGCGTGGGGGAGGAGCTCATCTATCCGGACGGCCGGCACGAACTGGCCGACGATTCGGCGCTCCGTGACAGTCCGCTGTACAACGGGGACCTGGCGCCCGTACCGATCAAAAGGCGGACCTGGAATACCTACAACTACATGGCGCTGTGGATCGGAATGGCGCACAACATCCCAACCTACCTTCTGGCGTCGGGACTGGTCCTGCTCGGCATGGCGTGGTACCAGGCGATCCTGACGATCGCGATCGCCAACACCATCGTCCTGATTCCGATGCTGGCGAACAGCCATGCCGGCACCAAGTACGGCATCCCGTACCCGGTCTTTGCCCGAGCCTCCTTCGGGGTCTTCGGGGCCAACGTTGCCGCCCTGTTGCGGGCCGGGGTTGCCTGCGGCTGGTTCGGCATCCAGACCTGGATCGGCGGCCTCGCGCTCTACGGGCTCTCCGGCAAGCTGTTCGGCAGCGGGTGGACGAACTCGGCGATGGTGTCCTTCGGTCTCGGGTCCCAACACTGGACCCTCTGGCTGAGCTTCGCCATTTTCTGGGCGATCAACATCTTCATCATCATGCGGGGCATGAACGCGGTCCGCCGATTCGAGAACTGGGCCGCGCCGTTCGTGCTGATCGTTGCCCTCGGGCTCCTTGCCTGGATGGTGAGCAAGGCCGGCGGCTTCGGGCCAATTCTCAGTGATCCCGGCAAGGTCGGCTGGGGTGGCAACTTCTGGTTCGTCCTCTTCCCGCCGGCGTTGATGGGCATGATTGCCTTCTGGTCGACGCTCTCGCTGAACATGCCCGACTTCACCCGCTTCGGCAAGAGCCAGCGGGCACAGGCGGTCGGTCAGATCCTCGGGCTGCCCACGACGATGACCCTGTTCCCATTGGTGGCGGTGCTGATCACCGCTGCCACGCAGGTGGTCTATAAGACGGCGATCTGGAACCCGGTCGACCTCGCCGCGAAGTTCGACAACCCGTTCGTCGTCGTCTTCGCGCTCTTCACCCTGGCTGTCGCTACGCTCTCGGTTAACGTCGCGGCCAACATCGTGAGTCCTTCCTATGACTTCTCGAACGTGATCCCGAAGCTGATCAGCTTCCGTACCGGCGGGTTGATCACCGGCGTCCTGGGCATCGTGATCCAGCCCTGGAACCTGCTGGCGAATCCCAACGTCTACATCTTCACCTGGCTCGGCTTCTACGGCGGCGCGCTGGGCGCGATCGCGGGCGTCCTGATCGCCGACTACTGGGTGATGCGCAACACGCTGCTCAAGCTGGGCGATCTCTACCGGGTGAGCGGGGAATACGGCTACTCAGCCGGCTTCAACTGGCGAGGCCTGGTGAGCCTCCTCGTGGGCGGCGTCCTGGCGGTCGGTGGAGCCTATTCCACGCCAGGCAACGGGCCCTTCCCGGCAAAGGGGATCATCTCGCCGCTGTACAGCTGGTTCCCCTTCCACGTCTACGACTACAGCTGGGTCGTAGGTCTGGTGGCGGCGTTCCTTTGCTACCTGGCGCTCTCGGCTCTGTTCCCGGCGGGTGCCGTCAGCCGGCGTCCGCAGGCGGCGGCGGCGGCGACCTAACCTCGGCGTACTAACGTAACTGGAGCCCCGACCTCGCGGCCGGGGCTCCAGCCTTTCAGGAGACCAATGGCACGACTGAGCTTCGGCGTTTGCTTTGCTCCCGACCCCCCGCCCAGCCGCTGGGTGGACCTGACAAAGCTTGCCGAGTCCCACGGCTTTGAGTACGCCTGGCTGTTCGACTCGCACGTGCTCTGGCAGGAGGTCTACCCGATCTTCACTCTTATGGCCGCCAACACCCGGATGATCAAGATCGGGCCGTGCGTCACCAACCCGGGCACTCGCGACCCCACCGTGACGGCCAGCGCGCTTGCCACCCTGAACGAGATCTCGGGCGGTCGGATGGTAATGGGCATCGGGCGCGGTGATAGCGCTCGCCGCGTGCTCGGTCAGAAGCCGGTCTCGGTGGAGCGGATGGAGGCGGACTGCCGTCTGATCCGCGACCTGGCCGCCGGCCGGGAGGTGAGCTACGACGGCGTAAAGATCCGGCTGAAGTGGGCCGAGCACGAGCTGCCGATCTGGGTGGCGGGCTATGGCCCGAAGGCGCTCCGTGCCGCCGGCCGGGTGGCGGACGGCGTCATCATCCAGCTGGCCGACCCGGCGATCATCAAGTGGTGCCTGCAGTTCGTGCGCGAGGGCGCGGAGGAAGCGGGCCGGTCCTTCGACGACATCCAGATCCAGGCTGCCGCCCCGGCCTTCATCTCCGATGACATCGAGGCGGCGCGCGAGCAGGTGCGCTGGTTCCCGGCGCTGGTCTCCAACCACGTCGTCGACCTGTTGAAGCGTTACGACGTGCAAGACCTTCCCAAGGCGCTGACCGATTACATCAAGGCGCGCGACCACTATGACTACTCCGAGCACGCGCAGCGGGGCGCGGCTCACGCCGACTTCGTCCCCGACGACGTGATCGACCGGTTCTGCGTCATCGGCACGGTGGAGCAGAGCCGGAAGCGGATCGAGGAGCTGATCGACGCGGGCGTCGACCAGTTCAACCTCTACCTTATGGTGGAGAAACCCGAGGCGGTCATACAGAAATACGGCGAGGCCATCATCCCGGCGTTCAGCTAGCGAGGAGGAGGCGACACAGACATGGCAAAGGTGCGGGCGGCGCTGATCCAGGCGCACGCGAACATGCCCAAAGAGGAAGCGATCGAGAAGCACGAGGCGCTGATCGGCGAGGCGGCGGCCAAGGGCGCGCAGATCACCTGCCTGCAGGTGATCTGCGCGCCCTTGGC
>Ga0207646_10001082_pt1 | contig 34670 bp, 34 predicted proteins | sample KBSK5502metaG_FD_184343 | JGI IMG/M metagenome (GOLD analysis project Ga0207646, IMG submission 184343) | Corn, switchgrass and miscanthus rhizosphere microbial communities from Kellogg Biological Station, Michigan, USA - KBS K5-50-2 metaG... | ecosystem: Host-associated > Plants > Roots >... | reverse complement strand
TGCTCCTCGAAATTCGCCTTTGACATTAAGATCCGGCTTACCTTAAGCGGTTCACTTCGCATTAAGCGCAAATTACAAATCCTGCCCTGCACTGGAAGAAATTCTTCCTGTACGCTGGAAAATATAAAAGTGTTTTACGTGACGAAGCAGGAGACAGGAATGAAGACAGACCGATCAAACCTGAGAAAGCGGGCTGGCACGTCGCTGATACAACTTTCGCGCGCGTGCGGTGTGAGCGTGTCGCGGCTCAGCCTGTACGAACGCGGCGAGTGTCGCCTTCCCGATCATGAACTCGCGACGATTGCGGCCGTCCCAAGAGAAAGCCTGGACGACCCACCCGCGTTCACCACGGACGAGCAACTCATCCAATACCTTGAACAGGAGAAGCAGGCATGAAATTCCCGAATAGTTTCCTTGTGACACGAAGCTGGTTACCGCTTCTCGTGATCCTCTTTGCCCTATTCGCCGCGCATGCCCAAACCACGTCAGTCACAGGTAACGTCCGCGACATCGCCACCGTCCCGCTCACTACCGTCACAAGTACGCAGGTTACGTTCGAGCTAAAAAATTTCGGTGGGCGCATTCCCAAGAGTGGCGGACTGGCAATTGAGCATATCAAAGTCGCATTTAAGCCTGATACGTCTGGGAATTTCTCTGGTAGCGTGTACTCAAACGCTGGCATCGATCCATCCGGTACGGATTATAACGTCTGCATAGAAAACAACGGTCAGGCGTTGCGCTGCGAGCGGTATCTCGTGTCCGGCGCTACGTGGACACTCGAGTCAGCTACCCCACTCGTTGTCGTCCCTAATCTCGGTACGAATCAGGTCATCCTACAGAGTTTCCTTTGTCCGCAACCCATTGCCACTACTACCTGGACCTGCGCGCATAACTTTAACGACTCCCCCGTCTTCACTCAGCTCTCTGACTCATCCGGGCGTCAAATCTTCCCTGACACTGCGAACATATCGAATCTGAACATTGCAGTGTTTACGTTCCTCACGCCACAGGCCGGTAACGCTCTCATCACTCACGCCGGGAGTGTGGCGATCGCCACCACTCAACCGAACGCAGTGTTACAGAATTCCGTGGCTGGACAAGTAATTCAAGGTGCCAGTCCTCTCACGATTTCATCCCCAACTGAACACACGGGATCGTTTGGAATCAGCGGCATAGGTACGCCAAGGTTACGACCCTACTCCGCGAATCAAGCCGGACTCACTTCCCTGTACATGGATTGGGCGCGGCCTGCGTGTACGGGCGGCAGCACCATTGGCTACATGGCGGCATTCTCTCTCCACGCCGAGGACACGCCGACGTACGACAACACACCGGGGGTTAGCACGCCGTGCTTCGATGTAGCGATTTTGTCTACAGCAGCCAGGTCTGGCACCCGCACAGATTCCATTTGGAATGCTAACTACATCGCCAATTACAGCAATGCGGGTTCGGTAGTCGGCCAAGAAATAGACCTTGGAAACTTCTACCAGAACTATGTCGTGGGGGGAGCAGACACCAATTTCTACACAGGGTTGCTGATGGTTAGCCAAGGCACATTCTCTCCCGATAGTGCGGTGCGCGTTCTTACCTCCGGGACGGGGAAATGGCGAAGAGGACTCGTACTTGAGAACATCTCCGACCGTGCGATCGAGTTCGGTGCACTTACAACGTATGCGATGTACGGACAAGGGAACCAGACCATTTTCAACAATGGCGGCGCCTGGGCATGGCAGAACAGTTCTAGCAGCTTAGCCTTGCATCGCTTCACACCGGCTGCCGATGACACCAACATTGAACTCTTTGGAACGAATGCCGCGAAGAACGTAGTGACCTGGAATGTGGACAACAGCGGCAATTTCCTTGCGACATCATTCAGAACTAGAAGTGCCAATCCGTCACTCACGGGAATTTTCCGCTGCGCCTCATCCGATGCGTGTCTCAGCTTCCGGAACAACGCCAATAAGAACGACATCCCTCTCGCGAAAAACTCGAGCGATCAACTGACCTTTGGTGGTGTGGTGATGGCGCAGACAATCGCTAGCGGCACCGCAACAATGACAACCGCGCTAATCGGTGCGGGATCGTGCGGGGCGACCATTACTGTTTCAGCGGCGAATGTCGTCACCACCGATGCGATCGCCTTCTCTTTCAACGCCGCTATCGGCGCAAACCCCGGCGCCCTGACTGTCCATAGCTGGCCAACGGCGAACAACGTGAACTTTGAATACTGCAATGGAACGGCTGCCGGCGTGACGCCCACGGCAGCCACTTTGAACTGGCGAGTAGTGCGGTAATCAATCCCCTCGCGATTCCCGGACATCATCTTTACGCGCTCCACGCATCGGTACAAGGAACCGCCATGACCATCAAAGCAGTAGATATACACATGTCCGTTGAGACGGCCAAATTGGGATTAAAGCCAACAGCGCGGAACGCCTGCGGTGTCCTTTAAAGAACGGGCAGTGGCGATGCGAGCGCGGCCACCGATCTCCCAGTAGGAGATTGTTGCTGTCAGTACCTTGCCTCGATCTCGAAACTTCCCAGATGCGGACCTTGTCGGGAGTCAGCGAGATGTCCGATTTGCATTTACGAGGCATTATTGATGTCGTTGGTTCAGAGCACTAGATTGCGGTGGATCGAGATACTTAACCAGTACTACCTCGTTGCCCTTCTCATTGTAAATCAGTTCGTCGACGAGTTTTTTTGCCAACAGAATGCCGAAGCCGCCTGGCCGCATGCCCTGCTCATCGCGAACCGTCGCGTGGCTGAACAAATCCTCTGGCGAGCTGCCGACCGCTGCGTGACGAAGTTCTTCGAGAGAGAACCCTTTGCCAGGATCCTTTACGCGGCAAGCTATCGCTCGACGAGCACGGATGAAGGAGATTTCCACATGTTGGCTGGGATCGAAATGTGCGCCATGTTCCATGGCGTTGATCAGAATCTCCCTGAAAGCAGATATGACCTGGTCTTTCTCAGCTTCGGAAATGCTCGGGTCTCTGACGCCGTGCAGGAATTGAACCAGGCGATTTGCAGTGGCAAGATCACATCTGGCCGTCAAGCTGAACCACGCGGGCGTCCCGGAAAGGACTTCGATGCCGTCGTCCCAACAGGGCTCTGCCATGGCCGCACGCACCATTTCGGCGACCTCCGAAGCCGCAAATGGAGCCGAGAAATAACTGAAGGCTCCCTCGCGCATGGCAGAAATGACGTCTCCTGGAGTAAATTTATCGGTGAGGATGATGAGGCGGACGTGAGGACGAGCACTCCTGATTTTGCGAAGAAGCTCAACATCCTCCGCGACGCGAGTTTCCCGCCCGGTGACGATCAAATCGAATGGCTTGGCCCTCGCAAGAGCGAGAATATGTTGATTGTCAACGACACGCTGAATGCTCCAGCCTTCGCTGGCCAATACATTCGTAAGGAGTTCATCGACGTCGCCGCCGGATGCGACTAAGAGCGCGGTCTTCTGTGCGGTAGGAGCAACTGCACTGCTACAGGGGGTCGTCATAGAGTGATCCCTTCTATACGATTGGCGTGATACTTGCCGCGAAGTTCAGGCCCTCAGGACGTTGCAGAGTGACCCCGTGGTCGGAAGCTGGCCAGAGCTTGGGCCTCATTCTCAAAGGTTGGGATAGTGTTTAGCAGGTGCAGTACCCGGAACACCTCCAGCACGCGGCCGCCCGGACACAGCAATCCCAGGTCGCCACCCTGCCGTTTGAGGGAAACGTACGTTCTTACAATGATGCTGACGCCGGAACTGTCCACCTGTTTCAGTTCTATCAGGTTCAGCAACACCTTGCGCACACCATTGGCGACCAACTTCTGTAGATGCTGGCTCAGCAACTCGCTCTCGCCGCTGTCAATGGTCGATCTTCCCCGAAGGTCCAGTATGGTGATGTCGCCGGATTCCCGGATTGAGATTTGCAGCCCCACAACGTCCCTCGCTCAAGTTCAGATCCGGCGTCGAAGGTTTTACTTACGCCTTGTCACGCTAGCTGGATCATCGGACGATTATATCGCCTTATCAATCACCTCGATGGCCTAAGTGCCGCTGTGCAGGCTGTTACTAGCAAAAGATGAGAGACCGCAAATCCGCTGGACGTAACACCGAGGGGTTCGCATCCCCTTATAGAACTTGTCGGAGTCAGCGAGATTCCATTCCGCCTCGATCTACGTTCGTTGACTTGCCTTCCCGCAGCAACCCAATATGTGCAGCAGATGCCTCGCTCCGATTCGTTCATCGGCAGAACTTTTCGCACTACCTCATCCTCGAAAGCCTCGGCGGTGGTGGCATGGGCGTGGCGTACAAAGCCGAAGACACGCGCCTGCACCGCTTCGTTGCCATCAAGTTTCTTCCTGAAGACCTCGCCAACGATCCGTCAACCCTCGAGCGTTTTCGCCGCGAAGCCAACGCCGCTTCTGCCCTCAATCATCCCAACATCTGCACCGTTTACGACATCGGTGAGGAGGGCGGCCGCGCCTTCCTCATCATGGAATTCATGGAGGGCTGCACCCTCAAACGTCTCATCAACGGTTCCCCTCTTGAACCCGACCGCATTCTCGACATCGGCATCGATGTCTCCGACGGCCTCGACGCCGCCCACACCAAGGGCATCCTTCATCGCGACATCAAGCCTACCAATATTTTCATCACATCACGCGGCCACGCCAAACTCCTCGATTTCGGCCTTGCCAAACTCAATGGCCCTGCCGATTCTCCTCTGCGAGCCAGCGCCACCAGTGCCGGCGAAACCGTGGCTCCCGAATTTCTCACCAGCGCCGTCGGCACGGTCGCTTACATGTCTCCCGAACAAGCTCTCGGCAAGTCCCTCGATGTCCGCAGCGATCTTTTTTCTTTGGCATCGTCCTCTACGAAATGACCACCGGCGTTCTCCCCTTCCAGGGCGATACTTTCGCCGCCATCTTCGACCGCATCCTCCGCCGCGCTCCGCTCTCTTCCGCGCGTACAGCGAACTGGAAGGCCTTCCAGGACGATCCGGAGTGGAAGAGTGTGAAAGCGAAATCGGAAGAGAATGGGAAATTGGGGGAGAAAATTGACTCGACGTTTTTGGCGCTGACGGATTTTTCGGCGCGGTTGGGGTAACTACGGCTCCCCAGGAGATTGCGAGGGTTTATTCAGGACCTGACGGAAAAATTGTTCGACGGATTTGGACTACTGCCCTATAATTTGCCGCTTGTGATGGTGGAATGCGGCTTTATCAAGCCGGCCGGTCATGAAAAAAGCTCCGATCGCTGTTTGAATCATCCCACGGGGAGTCATGAAAATATACAATCTCACAGGCTATCTGATTATTTTTTCCTACATGCTGGCTTGTATGTATTTTGCCCCAACTCATTTGGGACCTTGGACCGGAATGTTGATCGGCGGAGTTTATTTTATCTTTTGCTGGTTTCTTGGCGGGTTGTATTTGGCCGATGTTCTTCATTTGGGAATCGCTCATCGTTCGCTCCACTATAAGGAATGGTGCATAAAAGTCGTCACGGTCGTGAATAATATCTTCGGGCTGTATGTAGATCCGATCGCCTGGGTGAATCGCCATCGATTGCATCATAAACATGCTGACCATGATGGGGACCCCAACAAACTTTCAGGCGATGGTTTTTGGCGAACCCTATATCTTTGCGTGATGCCGTATCAATGCAAAGAGAATTTGGCCGGCGACAAGATTTTAAAGTCTCGGACTTTTCGGGTCGTTGCGAACCCGCTTTTTGGAATACTTGCACAGGCCTTTAGTTTTTATCTCCTATGGAAGCTGGTTGGAGCTCTGAAGTTTGCGCTGGTGATGTGGGTTGGAATGCGAATTTTCGCACTGTGGGTAAATATGATTCAAAACTATTGGACCCACACTCGAACATTTGGTTACCGGCGGTATGACGATGACGACGACAACGCCATGAACATTGGCGAGTGGCTGCCGGTAACGGCGACCTTTAGCGCTTGCTTGCAAAATAATCATCACCACTATGAGGGTCTTTTGCGGCTAAGCCACGACAAATCCGAATACGACTTTGGGTTTTTAACCGTCAAACTTATGAAATATCTTGGCTTGGTGAAGGCCACGACCAAGGGTGCGGAGTTGCCCAAGGACGTTCCATTGGGCGCGCTGGATTTTTAGGGCGTTCTTTTTCTTTTTGTAAACGGTTCAATCGTTTGCCCGAAGAAGTTAGGCGAAATTTCTTCGCCGTCCAAGCCGTACCGTTCCGGCCACTCATCGGGATAGTAGTACGTTCCAAAAATTCTATCGATCCACGGAAAATGAATGGCGAAGTTTTTATCGATGCCCTCTTTTTGAGAAGTGTGGTGCCAATGATGATATCTGGGCATAACCAGAAACTGTTCGAGCCACTTCGCATTGGGACCGAAATTGCAATGAGTCCAGGTCGCGTGAAGGGTCACAAAAATCAGATATGCCACGATGATCGATTGCGAAAATCCCAGCATGAGCGGAACAAGGATAAATCCGCGCACCAGTGTGTCGTCCACAAAGTGGGAGCGTGAGCCGGCGATCCAATCAAGCGCCTTCGAAGAACGGTGAACGGCATGAAAACGCCATAGAAAAGGCACTTTGTGCAAAGCCAGGTGAATAAAATATTCTGCTATGTCCGCAACCACAATTGCCAGAAAAAATTGCAAAAGCCAGGGCATTCGAGCGATGAATTCTTGAAGAGCCGGAACACCCAAATATTTGGTGGCCTGGGTAGCGGGCAATAAAACCAGGAAAGACAAAATTTGCAGAGGGAGATGAGTGGACATGAAATAGACCACATCCAATGTCCACTCCTTCCTGAATGTTACTTGTTTTGGATACTGCGGCCAGAGTCTTTCGAGTGGCACGTAGATCAGTGCCATCAAAAACAAATCAAGCAAAAACCAGTCCAGGCCGATTGCCAGCCCACCTAGCGGAGTTTCGTTAATCGGTACGCTTGATCCGCCCAAAGCCGTCGCCGCGATGGCCAGCAACATTCCCGTCAATGCCAAAATCTTTTTCTTGCGCAGAATCGAAGAAATGACTCCGAATAAAATTGCCCCCACTATGAGGCATTGGATTAAAACCCGCATGGTGTGCATTGGATAATGCGGACGCAGTTCGGGAGAGCTTAGCAGCTGAGGAAAATGCAGGCACAAAACGGCTCCGAATGAAAGAAATCCAAAAAAGGCGGACAATATCCCGCTCCACCAACCAGTTCCAAAGCCGGTAGACTCGGCATCGCCAAAGAATCTATTGATTTTTTGCTCGATCACGATGCCTGCTAGTTTACGGTTCTCGATTCACGCAAGCTAGTAGCAAGATAGCGACATGGCGCTTCGGATGAAAGAAGCGAGGCGATTACTGAGGTTCAGCGGGCTCGGCTCGGGCGTTTGTCCTTATCCGGCCGCGCAGGCACCGCGCCTTCCGTCAGGTCCTGATTGACGCGGTGACCGGACAAGTCAAGTACCGGGAGCCAGGTTACCCGTAAGCTGACTTAAACAGGGACTAGTCTCCACAGGCTTCAGTTTGCGGCGCTGCGGCTACTTCGCTCCGTCCTTCGATCCGTATCCGTATTCCATTGGCGTGCTGCTTTGCGAAACCTGCGCCTGCTGACCGCCGACGCAACAGTTGGAGGTCCGAATACATCAGCCGTTTCAAAGCTCAGCTCTGCCTAACTAACGCAACGGGTCCTCGGGCACAAGCACCGTGATCTTTGGCCGATTCCTTACAAACTCAACGCACTGCCCTTGATTTGCGAATCGGCCCGGAAAATCAAAAGTGGCCCAACCGTCGCCCGTACATTCGTCGACCGTGCTCGGCGGACCGCATCGACGCTCGTTGTTTGGAATTCGCACCGTTATCGGTCTGCCCGGCGGCCCGACGAACATGTTCGACTCGATGGCATCCGCACCGCCCAAGTTATATGCTCTGTGCACGCGCCCCTCTGATGTCTCAAAGGCCTGCCCCGCGCTGTAGGCTTGGACGTTGCCGCATCCATCCTCGATCGTGACTGTGCCCTGCCTCACTACGTTGTAAACGAACCCGGGATGGTAGTGCCATGCGCCTGTAGTCTCGCCGATCGGCGTCTCCAGCGTCCTGGCTGTCAGCGTCGCTGGACCTTGCCACAATCCTATGTGCTCGCTCGCGCCGACCCAAAGTTCAAGTGGGATCGCGGCATAGATGGCACCAATCACCAGTAGGCTGACCCCGATGACTAGCGTCAATTTGCGTCTTGAAAAATGTACCGTCATAAGTCTTTCTCCTTGTTCGCCGGTCGAACCGGCACCGTGTCATGTCGCGTGCGACCTTCGCGCCACAAGCTCCGAGGGTCAATGCAGCGGCGCTCCTTTGCGCGCCAAATTTCAATCCGAGGTTAAGTCGCTCATTCTGCTGTGGATCGCACACAACCTCTCATAGACGCATTTTTGTAGTACGCTTCCGACCTGTGAGGGACGCCATGCAGGCTCCGCCAGTCCGCCGGTTCGGCCCCTTTGAGGTAAACCTTCAGTCGGAAGAATTGCGCAAAGGCGGGATGCGTGTGCGGCTTTCGGGGCAGCCCTTTCAAGTCCTCGCAGTCCTGATCGAACGTCCCGGCGAGCTCGTCACCCGCGAAGAATTACGTTCCAAACTGTGGCAGGCGGACACCTTTGTTGACTTTGATCACGGACTGAACAACGCAGTCGCCCGCATTCGGGAGGCGTTGGACGATTCCTCGGAAACGCCGCGATACGTGGAGACCGTTCCGCGGCGCGGGTACCGTTTCATCGCGCCACTAGCCGATGTTGTTCAGGCCGCAAAGCCTCCGTCGCAGGTAGAGCCGGCAGTCAGCACTGGGGATAGCATCTCGAACCCTGGAGCCCCTGAGGATTCGGCTGGGTCTAACGAAAAGAAATCTTCCACGCGCCTGCCCGTGCTGCTCGCGGGCGTAACCGCGCTAATCCTTTTCAGCTTCGGCGTCCTGCTGCATCACGCTAAGGGCGCTAGGAGCACAAAGCAGCCGGCGATCCAGTCGCTGGCGGTGCTGCCTTTGAAAAACCTGTCAGGCGACCCGACACAGGATTACCTTACGGATGGCATTACCGAGGCGCTCATTGGACGACTGTCCGCGATCCGCGGCCTGCGCGTGATTTCCCGTACCTCGGTAATGTGCCTGAAAGACGCAAAGCTGTCCGCGCCAGACATTGCCAAAGCGCTTCAGGTGGACGCACTTGTTGAAGGCTCGGTCATACGCGAAGGCAGCCGCATCCGCGTTTACGCGCAACTAATTCGTGGCGCCACCGACGAACACTTCTGGTCCGAAACCTACGATCGCGAACTGCCCGACGTGCTTGCGCTCGAAAGCGATGTAGCCCAGTCCGTGGCACGAAAAGTCGAAGTCACGGTTACCGGCGAGGAGCACTCACGCCTCGTGGCTGCGCGGCACATCTCGCCTGAAGTGTATGAGAACTATCTCAAAGGCCAATTCTCTAAGGGCAACAGCCGCGCCGAAATTGAACAGAGCATCTCCTACTTTGAAGAGGCGATCAGTAAGGACGCGACGTTCGCGCCGGCTTACCTTGGCTTGGCCGACGCCTACGAAAGACTCGGCGGGTCATTCCTCGGCGCCCCAGCTAATGAAACGCGCACAAAAGTGATTCGCGCGGCGCGAAAGGCGTTGGAATTGGATCCGGGGCTTGCGGAAGCACATGCCCTGCTCGGCAGGGTTCTGCAGAAACAATTTCAATGGGCTGACGCTGAGGCCGAAGACAAGGAAGCCCTCGCGTTGAATCCCAACAACTCTGCTGCGCACCTCGAATACGCGAACTGGCTGGTGAGCCATGGGCGTTTGGAAGAGGCGTTGGCCTGGTCCCGCCGCGCTCGCGAGTTGGATCCGCTCGGTAATGCCGGCCGGGGCATCGCCTGGGTTCATTTTCAGGCCCGGCGCTACGACGATTCCATTCAGGAGGCGCGAAGCTTCCTGGCAGTGCATCCGGACGATGCGATCGCGCACCTGTCCCTGGCGTTCCCGATGATTGCCAACGGTCAGGCGGAGGAGGCGATTCCCGATCTCGAAAAAACTGCCTCCTTAATGCACCGCGGTCCGGGTGCTCTCGAGTTGCTCGCGACAGCCCACGCGCGCGCAGGACACCGCGCCGAAGCACTTCGTCTGATAGATGAATTGAAGAAGCGTCGGGAGACAGGCTACGTCCAGGCTACCTCTTTTATTAACCCGAACCTCGCGCTCGGCAACTATGACGAGGCGTTCGTGTGGTTTGAGCGAGCGTATCAGGGACGAGAAGGCATTCTGCAATGGCTCAGAGTGCATCCTTTCTTCGATCCCGTCCGCGATGATCCGCGCTTTAAGGACCTTCTCCGCCGCGTCGGCCTTGATTAGCGGTACTCTTTTCCGACTCGCATCCTTTCTGGTGAACGCACTGAGCCCCCGCAAGTGCCTGATATGGGTCTATTTTGAGAGACCACGCCCGGACGGCCTTTCGAGCAGCGAAGAGTTCGATAGGCTCGAGTCTCTGGAGGATACGCTCAGGACCGCAATAGAGAAGAAATGCGGTGGGGTACTCTCTGGCTGCATCACGACCGACGGGCGCCGCGAGTTCTACTTTTACGGATCAACTCCCGAGAGTTTCGAGGAGGCGGTGAATCAATCGGTTGGCCTGTCTCATGGATACAAATTCGATTGCGACAAACAGCAAGACTTCGCTTGGACACAGTATCTGAACGTGCTTTATCCGTCTGAGGAACAACGTCAATTAATCGAAAACCGAAAGCTGATGGATTTTCTGAAGGAGAAGGGAGACAAGCTGGAGTCAGCGAGGGATGTCCACCACTGGGCCTACTTCAAGAACCAAACTGATCGGAAGACTTTCCGAGATGCGATTCAGGCTCTGGGCTAATCGGATCGAGTCAGAAAAACAGAATCCTAATAGCGATCTTTACTACGGCATCTGCATGGTGAAACTGCAAGAGATGACCCAAGAGCCGTTGACGACGCTGTGATCCAATTGTTTAGGGCCAGCAGGTCTGCTCACGGCGAATACGACGGATGGGAGTGCCAATTAATAGTTGATGGGAAGCCCCCAAATAAGAAGTCTCGGTGGAAGTGGTGGTAAGTGCCTGATGATCCTTTAACGTCCATGTGAACTGAGACGGCAGATAAACGGTTGATTCTTCCTCTTGGCAGAGATACACAAAACACTTGGATTAGGTAGCGTCCAGCGCTTCGTAACTCCATCGGCTCACGGTCTGGCGCGCTCATCTCATACCGTTCGAATCCAGTCGCCTTCTCGGCGGCTCACCGGCTGACCGCACACCTCGCAAGTGCGAAGGGATTCCAGTTGAGCGGCTTCGATGTGTGGTCTCCCCGTTCGCGATCTCCACTTCAATCTGCCGCAGCAGCGTCACGATCTGCTCCGGCTTATACCTTTTCATCGGCATACCAGCATTCCTCCAGAGTGAATTCTCTCTCACTCCCGCTGGTACAAAAAATCCCGGTCACGTCATTTCTAGCAAGGCTCATCGCAGACAACCGCACGGGGGGACGCGGGCCGGCACGTAATGGGTTGGCCCGGCCCGGCTCAACATAGATCGCTGTACCTGCTCTAATCAGGCTTTGGCTGCTGCTGCAGACTGGGCACGCATCTGCTTCATGAATTGCCGCATGGCGGCGACATGACCGGGCTTACGCTGCTCCGCCCAAGATTCGTAACGCTGTACTGCTTTTTCCAAGTGCGCGAGGATCTGTTTATCCGCGAATCGCTCGCGAAACTCCGGGACGACGGGCTTGACCTGTTCCCACACCCCGAAAAACTCTCCGCTGGTTTCGAAAAAGAGGTCTTCATGCAGGAGGCCGTAATTGAGCAACGCGCAGGCTTGCTCCCAATAGCCGATCACCATTCCCGTGAACGCTCCACCTTCGGTTCCGGGCGCCGCGATGCGCATGGCGTCGTCGAGGGAATTCACGATGTAGTTTTTGGCGAACCAATCTCGTGCCTGACGTAGGCGGGCTTCCCGGCGTAAGTCGTAGACCTGGAGGTGAAGTTGTGCCTGTTCGTGTGTCGGTTTTCCGTCCATGTTCCTTGTCTCCCTTTCCTTCGATTGAATGAACTACGTTTGAGCGGGCTGAACCTTATATCCTTTGACGGATGCCAAATCGAAACGCTACCAGTATCTCCCAATTATTTCCGACATGCTGTTCCCCGGACGCGCGCCGATGATTCGCACTCGTAACACATTTGTCGTCCAGAAGTTAGAGGCTGGCGGGGGGTTCGATGAGCCATGTGCGCGTGAGGGTAGGGATCGAACGGAGCAGCTTCGGCACAGTGACGCACGGATCACGCTGGGACTGTACGGCCACGTTGTAGGCGACCAACAGCGGAGTGCCGATGAGAATCGTTCAACGCGCATCGCTGAGTATGGAGTGAACTAAGCCTCAGACCGTCCGGGATTGGCGGGAGTCTCTCCTAATGCTCAAATGGAATGCGGCGAGAGTAAAAAACCTCACAGGCGACGAAGTCTGGCTATTCATCGTTGCTCGCGTGTTGATTGGATTCGGCCTCGGAGTCCTGGCCGTCCGTTACTTCCCGCAGGCAGATGCATTCGGAATACCTGTGCTTGTCATCGGCATTGTTCTATTCCTGATTGCCTCTAAGGGCCTGGTCCGACCAAGAAGGAATCTGGCGATTAATTCAATTGTTAGAAGCAGTCGTTTTGTTAGAAAGACGGAAAATAAGTGGTGAAGAATCAATTGAATTGGTAGGGGCGGTGGGGATCGAACCAAAAGCGATATTGAAACCGCGTAAGTTATTGATTCCGCGAACGGTCAGAATGGCACAAAAGCGCAAATTCGCCGAAGCGAGGTACACGCCAGGTACACGGTCTACCAACGCAAAGTGCGCATCACACTGGTGTCTCACTCTATGAGTTCACTCCATTTTCGCTCAGCCTCCGAAACCAGGCGTTGTGAGCAGTTGTTTTTATTCTCATCCTTGCGAGGGTAGTTTCCGCTCATCCCAGTGCTTCAGGAATTCCGTCATGGTTCCATGCGCGTATCGGCGCAAAACAGTACGTTCCTCCTCGCTGCCGCCGGATTGTTCAAACCGAGCGTATTGGGCGGGTCCAGAATGATCGATGCTGGCAAAGTTCTTTCGCAAGTATCCGACTGCAACGCCAACATCGCCGTGACCAAGAATCGGGCTCTTGGTGATTTCCTCGACGACTGATTGAGGGCCACCCTTATACGCGTTGAGCGTCCAAATCACGTCGTAGCTGTCCTTGGGCTTGTCCCGCTCCTCGATGGCAAACGCCTTGAGCACGAGGAACGGAAGGAAGTTAGCCACCTTTGCAGCCACTCCCTCTTTGATTTCTCCATCATCAAGCGTGTCCCCGCTGAGCATCACTGTGAAATTGTCCTGCCCTGCAAGTTCCGCGCCTCGGGTGCGGATGGCGCTGATCTTTGAGCCGACGTTTTTACCGGGATTCCGGTACAGCTTCCCCGCCGTTCCATCACCAACAGGGCAAAAGAACTCAAGCGCTACGTTCACTCCGTCGACATCGCGTACCCAGCGAAACGTTTCCTCTTGACCGGTTTCTGGATTTTTCCCTGGCGCAAATCCGCTCTCCTTCAAATTCTGCTGCAGCGTCCGATAGGCCTCTTCTTCTTCCGTCGAAAGGCTGACGCCCACGACGACATCGAGGTCAGTGGTGCCCACGTGTTCCTTGATGTCTTTCGGAGCGTTACCGACCAGGTATTTCGGAGTCATGCCGCCGATCAAGATGAGCTGCGTGCCCCAGGGTCCAATTTTCTTAAGGATGGTCCTCAAGGCTTTCTCGCAGGCTGCGAGCGCCTTTGGTGTGTAGAGCAATTGCGGATTCGGTTTGGCGTCCATGGTGGTTAGGAAGACAGAATCCTTTCGCGCAGATTTTGTGCTACGTCCGGTCCACGCCCTCCGGCTGTTACGGCTTCAATGTAGGCACGCGCGGGAGAGACAAGGCGAACATTCGAGACGGTTTCAGTGACTGTTCCTTTCGGTGCCACGGTGGCCAGGTTGAGAGGCAGGTTGTCGCCGGACTGCCAAATCCGCAGATTCGATCCTTTATCGACGACCTCGCCACCCAACGCCGATGCGATCTCCTTGGCGGGCAAACGGGCATCGACCCAGACCGTCGGCTCCGGATCACTGTTTAATGTGGGCGCGTAAAGATTCGCCGCGGCGGTCCCGCCAACAGCCCATTTACGATCGAGCCGGTCGAGCTCGGGAAGTTTCTGAAGCAGATCCTGCGGGGACCTGCTCCATACGTACAGATTCGTTACGCGTTTCGGAGGTTCTTCCTCGGCCGCCCAGAGGTCGAGGATTCCGCCCGCTTCGTTCAATTTCCAAAATCGGTTCGGTCCGCTTCCATGCACATCGAGGAGGTTCAGTCTCGAAAGACGCCAGAGAACTCGAAAGGCAAGTGATGGCGACACTTTGGCTCGCACAGCAATTGTTTTTATCAGAATCGGCTCGTGCCGGAAGAAGGTCAGTATGCTCTCGACCACCAGACCGGAACGCGCGCGTAGTTTTGCCTGGACGTCGCTTGTATTCTTCCGTGCCGAATCGTCCCGGATCCTCGTGTCGATCAAAAGACCGCGTCCCGTGAGATGGCAGACGCCAGTCAGTTCTTCCGCCCAAGAGATTCCCGACTTGCGGAGCAATTCCCGCGTCTGCTCGGCTAGTTGGCGCGTGGCCACCAGCGGCGCGCGTGCGGGGTCGGTCGCGAACAGTTCCCGCCCCTTGATAAATTCGGAAGCCTTTTCCTTGCTGAGGACAGGAATCGGAACGACTTCAAACGTACGGCGGCGGCCATCCCCGCTAAGTGTGACGGTGAGCGTGTTGTCTTCATTCTTCGTGAGATGAAGACCCTGTATCTGGCCCAGGAGGCGGTGAAGCCAAGCGGGAATAGGTGAACGTTTTCGCACGGCTAAATTTTATCCTAAAGCCATATTTACAGCAACATTAAATATGAGACTGGGAGTAAATATACTATTGTTTTCAAACACTTGAATGAGGGCTCTGTACCGTCATTTGATCGGCTCTGGCCTAATTCCAGTTAGCCTGTGCCAAACGATTGAGCGTATCGTACGCGTAAGCGAGATTCGCGCCGTCTGCGTTCGACGATTGAATCGTCTTCACATCTCCCGCTGCATCGTAGCTGTAGGTCAGCGTGCCTTCCGGCGTCGCTTTGCTGACCAGGCGATTGCGATTGTCGTAGCCGGGTTTTAGTTTACTTCGACTCCACAAACCGCAGCGTATACGCCGTCGCCGGATCGAAAGACTTATCAATCACTTTCAAATCGATCAGCTGCTTATACATCGTAGTCCAGCGCACGGCATTCATCCTTCCCAATTGCGTTTCACCCGGCTCATTTCCGTCAACAAAATGGCCGTCGCGCAGCGCCTGCCAGGTGAATTGCATCCACTCGCGGCTCAATGCTGGGTTCAGTTTCGAAATTGCTTCGTGTGCTGTACCGGGGTCGCGCAAATAATCTCGCCAGCCCTTCAGCGAGGCACGGACAAATTTTGCCGCGATATCGGGATGCCGGCTTAGAAAATCGTAGGTTGTAATCATGACGCGGTATGGGCTGTAGCCTGTTTCGCTGATCAGCAAAACCCGGGTTTCGATTCCAGCCTGACGTGCAAAGTAGGGCTCCGACGTTGCGAATGCCTGCTGGATATAGCCTGGATCCGCGATGAAATTAGCGACGCTGAACGTCGCGGGAATTTCGTGCACGTCCTCCAACTGATAGCGCTTCACAAGATAAGCGAACCATGTCGACCCAGGCTGCACGGCGACGGTGCGTCCGCTGAGGTCCGCGAAGGAGTTCACCGGTGAATCTCGGCGCACCATGATGCCCTGCGGATCGCGCTGCATCGTGGCAGCAATGGCAACAATTGGCTGGCCGCCGGCGACCGACTCGAGTGTGTGATCAGATGACCCCAACCCAAATTCCGCTGCGCCCACGGAGACTTGTTGATACGGGGACACGTAGGGACTACCAGGCCGAATGCTGACGTCAAGACCTTCGTCTCTGTAATAGCCTTTGACCAATGCAGTGTAGAAGCCGCCGTGCTCCGGTTGCGGATACCAATCCGTTTGCAAGGTAACTTTGGTGAGGCCACCGGCACTGGAGGAAGAATGCCGACAGCCTGCAAAAGCAAGCACGCACACAAGCATGAAGACAAAACAGCTCCCCGACGCGAGAAGTTTGCGCATGCGAAATTCGTCGGCGCGAAAACCGAAACTGCGAAGCGGGACTTCGGCGTTCAAATTTCACTACCTCACAACTCAATTTTATGCGGCGAATGTGCCACAAATCCGTTTTTAGCACGTGCGTTTCGATCGCACAGTGAAGATTCTATCCGGATACCACGCGCACGGAGTGTCAACGGAACGATTTGATGAATTCAATTTTCAATTGGTAGCGGGACTTTAGCGGCGTGCTAGCATATGCCATGGCGACGCCAGCCCTTATGGCCATGAGCGTGACACCTGCCGATGAAACGCGTATGCGCGAGGTTGTCGGCTTTACTGCGCGCTCGCTGGAAACAGCCTACCCTTCGCCTTTTGGCGCGCTAATCGTGAACACGATCACCGGTGAACGATTAATGCGCGCAACGAACGCTGTCAGACGAGAGAACGATCCTTCGTCGCACGCGGAAGTGCGGACCGTTCGTCTTGCCTGCAAGAAGCTTAAGCTCACTTCGCTGGCCGGGTACACGATGTACTCGACCTGTGAGCCGTGTCCGATGTGCATGGCCAATGCGCTATGGGCGCAACTGGATCGCGTCGTCTATGGTGTAACAATTGCCGATGCCGCCCGGCACTGCCTGCAAATTCAAATCCCCGCTCGTGAGGTGGTGCAGCGCTCGGACATGGCCTGTTTTGTCGAAGGACCAGTGCTGCGCGAACTTTGCAACACGCTTTTCACGCACCCCAATATGCAGAAGGCATTCAAGACCTGGAGCACTCGGAAGCACGGTTTGCGCGAATCCTGAATACAGAAAAATAAAACCGCCATGGACACGCGTCATGCCACTGCGCTCGCATCGCTACTTGGCGACGATACGCGCGTGTTCACAGATCAACGGGTTGTGGAGGCACTTTCGCGTGACTTCTACTGGTATTCGCCCGTGCTGCGCAAACAACTGGATGGAAAAGTTGGCGAGATGGCGGTACAGCCAATGAACGCAGCAGAAGTTCAGGTCGTGCTGCGCTATTGCCACGCGAACAATCTTGCAGTGACCGTGAGAGGTGCGGGAACCGGGAATTACGGTCAAGCGGTTCCACTGCGCGGAGGCGTCGTGCTGGACCTCGCGCACATGGATCGAATCGAGACGATTCAGCCGAACGGCGTAGCCGTCTGCGAGCCTGGTGTGACGCTCGGCACGCTCGAGAATGAAGCCCGCAAAGCTGGCTGGGAGCTGCGCTGCTATCCATCGACGATCGTGAAGGCATCGTTGGGAGGATTCCTTGGTGGCGGGTCCGGCGGAATCGGCTCTGTGTCGCACGGGAATCTCCGCGATTTCAACACGGTGCAAGCACTGGAAGTCGTGACAATGGAGCGGGAGCCGCGCGTGGTGCTGCATGAGGGCGAAGCTGTACATGAGATTTTGCATGCTTGGGGCACCAACGGCGTGATCGCGCGGATTTGGCTGGCGCTTGCTGCCGCCGTGAAGTGGTCCCAGTGCTCGATTGCCTTCGACAGCTTCGAAGCTGCTTATGATTTCAGCGAGCGGATTGCATGCGATTCGGCATGGACCAAACGGTTAGTGACCACGTTCGAGTGGCCCATCTCGTCGTTCTTCACTCCGGTGAAACAGTGCGCTCCGATAGGCAAAGCGTTGATCTTTTTTCTGATCGCCTCTTCACAGCTTGCGGCGCTCGAAGCGGCAGTGCGCGATGCTGGAGGAGAAATCAGTTATTCGGGCGCCTATCTGGGCCTGCGGACGCGGCCGCTGCTCTCCGACTACACGTGGAATCACACCACTCTTTGGGCGATGAAAGCCGATGAAGCCTACACCTATCTTCAGTGTGCATTTGATCCGATCCGTGTGCGGGAACAGATGCGAAGCTTAAAGGAACGATTCGGCAGCGAAATTCTTTTCCACATAGAATTTTGGAAAAGCGGCGACGGCCGGATGATTCCCGGAGCAATTCCGCTGGTCTATTACACAACGGAAGAGCGGCTGAACGAGATGATCGATTTTTGCCGTGAGATAGGCGTCTTCGTCGCAAACCCCCACGTGAATAACGTTGAAGGCGGAGGGCGCTATCGCCCGGACAACGTGCAGTTGCTTGCCAAGCGGCGCTATGACCCGAGAGGGCTGCTGAATCCCGGGAAGATGGTAACGTTTGAGCCGGAAGGGACGGCGACGGGTACTTCGGCGAAATGAAAACTTGGATACCGGACGCGCGTAACTTCGCTTACTTGACCTGGAAGCAAGTAGACGCGTTGCCGCGCGAGTCAACGCTCCTGGTGCTACCGACGGCGGCGATTGAGCAGCATGGCCATCATCTGCCTCTTGCAACGGACACGCTGATTAACAATTTATTGCTGGGCCACGCGCTCAACAAGTTGAAGACTGGGCTGCCAGTTTATGCGTTGCCTCCGATCCATTACGGCAAAAGCAACGAACATGCAGGCTTCGCGGGAACGCTGTCCGTCAGCGCGGCCACGTTCATGGCGGTAGTGCGCGATGTGGGTGCAAGCTTGTCGAGCGCAGGTTTCAACAAACTGGTCCTTTACAATACGCACGGCGGAAACGCTGCATTGATCGACGTAATGGCTCGCGATCTGCGCGCCGAGTTCGGAATGCGGACCTTCGCACTTCACGGTGCAGGCGGGATTGCATTTGAAGGGCTAAGCCAACAGGAGCGCACCTATGGTTTCCACGCGGGTGAAGTGGAAACAGCGCTGCTGCTTGCATCTGTTCCACAACTGGTGGACCAGTCGGCGTATACCGTCAACTACATTGCGGACGCTTCGCAGCCCGAAGTATTAAAACCCGAAAATGCGCCCTCGACGTTCGCATGGCTTACGCGCGATATCTCACCCAGCGGCGTGATGGGTGATCCACGGCCCGCAGCAGCGGAAAACGGCGCGCGCTGGCTTGACGAAGCCGCAGTGCGACTCGCCGCGGCGCTCGAAGCGATGCTTGCCTTTCCGAATCTACCGAAAAAATGAACGATACGCCCTGGGTTGATTACGGTGACGGTGTACGTATGGAGCGCGGCGTCCGATGCCGCATGTCCGACGGCGTCGAACTCGTTTCCGATCACTACTATTCTCCAGAGTCCGGTCCTTGTCCGACGCTCCTAATGCGCCAGCCGTATGGGCGCGATATCGCCTCGACTGTCGTTTACGCCCATCCCGTATGGTTTGCACGTCGCGGCTACAACGTCGTGATTCAAGATGTACGCGGCCGTGGCGATTCCGGCGGTGAGTTTTATCCATTCCGCAACGAAGGGCACGATGGCGCGGAAACAATCGCGTGGCTGCGCACACGCTCGGAATGCAACGGTCGGATCGGTATGTATGGCTTCTCGTATCAAGGAATGACGCAACTGCTCGCCGCGGCAGAGCAACCTGAAGGACTCGCGTGCATCGCGCCTGGCATGACGGCGCATGATCTGTATAGCGGATGGTTTTATCAGAACGGCGCGCTGCGGCTCGCTTCCACTCTAGGTTGGGGCTTGCAAATGCTAAAAGCGGACACACGTCGCAAGAAATTGCGCGAGACAAGCGACCGGCTCGAACAGGCGTGGGCAAATCTTTCTACACAAACAAGCGTTCTCCCATTTCGCTATCATCCAGCTCTGCATGGAGAAGGCGCGGCAGAATACGTGCTCGATTGGTTTGACCACGCCGAGCCCGGCGAATATTGGACGTCGCTCGACGTGAGCCAATCTTTCTTCCGCATCGGCGTCCCGGCTTTGCACATTTCCGGTTGGTACGACACCTTGTTGACTGGCAGCATCGCTGGCTTTCGCGCTTTACGTGACAACGCAGGGAATGCTCTTGCGAGGGAAAACCAATATCTGATAGCCGGACCGTGGCTGCACATTCCCTGGGGCGACCGAGTTGGTGCAGCAGTCCTTGGAACCGAGGCACTGCTTGACACCGATGCAATGCTGCTGCGGTGGTTCAATCATTGGCTAAAAGATTCAGATGAGTTCGCGGACGAGCCACGCATCCGCCATTTCGTTTTGGGAGAAAACCACTGGCATCAGGCTGATACATGGCCCACGGGGGCGAACTTCGCGCTTTACTTGCACAGTGAGGGAAAAGCGAATTCGCGCAAAGGCGACGGCACGCTCTCCGGAATCAAGCCAACAGCTGAGGAGCCTTGCGACATCTTCGTTTACGACCCAGAAGTTCCGGTGCCGGCGCCGGGAGGACCTGGCGCGCCAAGTGGTCAGTTCGATCAAGCCGCGCTCGAGCTGGGCAACAATCTGCTCGTCTACACAACGGAACCGCTCGCCAAACCGATGCTGATCTTCGGCAGTCCGCACATCATTCTTTATTGCGCCACTTCCGCAGCACATAGCGACTTCACGGCGAAGCTTGTCCGCGTGCGCCCGAACGGCACGGCTGAGTTCCTCTGCATGGGAATTGCGCGTTCGAGCTGGCTTTTTCGCGAGCAGGGCTATTCCGCAGACCAAGTTCGTCTCTGGAATTTCAATCTTGAACCAACTTCCTGCCGATTTGACGCTGGCGACCGCATCGGATTGGAAGTCGCCAGCAGCGCATTCCCACTTTTCGACCGCAATCCGGGAAGCGGCGTTCCTTCCTGCCGTGCCACTTCCTGGGATTGGACGCGCTCAACCCAACGCGTCTATCACGACACCGAACGGCCCGCGGCGTTGTACCTGCCGGTGAGCGAGGCCACGGAATGAGTAACGCGCCAGTGGTACCCCAGGTCGAGCTCGTCGGCGTCACAAAACGCTATGGAGACGGCCGCGCTGTCGTGGATCGGCTGGACCTGACAGTTCTCAAGGGCGAGTTCGTGAGCCTTGTTGGCCCTTCGGGCTGTGGCAAATCCACCGTCCTCAAACTGATCGCCGGGCTCACAGCTGCAACGACCGGCGATATCCGTGTCGACGGCATGACTCCGAAGAATGCGCGAGAAACAATTTCGTTTATTTTCCAGGATGCCGCTCTGCTTCCATGGCGAACAGTCCGGCAAAACGCTGGCCTTGGGCTTGAACTAGAAGGCACCTCGCGTGATCGCCGCCGGGAAAAATCAATGGCGCTGCTGGAGTTAGTAAGCCTCGCGGACGTTGCGGACGCTTATCCGCGTGAGCTCTCCGGCGGAATGAAAATGCGCGTCTCGATCGCGCGTGCGCTTGCGACGAGCCCGCGGCTGCTCCTAATGGACGAGCCATTCGCCGCACTGGACGAAATATCCCGCGACCATCTGAACGAAGAACTGCTGCGCCTGCGTGCCGAGCAAAACTGGACGGCGGTGTTCGTAACCCACTCTGTTGCCGAAGCCGTCTTTTTGTCCACTCGAATCGTTGTGTTGGCGCCAAGTACCGGACACATCCGTGCGATGTTGCCAGTTGATCTGCCTGCGGAGCGCACATCTGGCTTACGAGCCACGCCGGAGTTCGATTCGGTCGTTGCGCGAGTGTCGCGGGCATTGCGAGAGGCATCGGCATAGTGCGGCAACGACTCATCACGATGGCGAACGCCCTTGCGGTATTCGCAGCACTGCTCGCAGCGTGGCAACTCGTCATTTGGATTTTTCAGGTACCTCCTTTCATGCTGCCGTCGGTGGTCGCTGTGGCGCGAGCCGTGGTGACGCATTTCTCGTCACTCGCGGCGGCCTTCGCAATTACGGCAGCGGAAGCCGCCGGAGGTCTCGTCGCTAGTATTTTCTTCGGTGTGATCATTGCGCTTTTCTTTGCGCAATCGCGCTGGGTGCGGCGGATGCTCTATCCGTATACGCTGCTGCTGCAGACAGTGCCGATCGTTGCCATCGCCCCGCTGATTCTCATGTGGGTAGGAGCAGGGCCTGAGGCCGTGGCGCTTATCGCGTTCATCATTTCACTCGCACCTATCATCGCCAACACGACGCAAGGCCTCATCAGCGTGGAGGAAAATCTTGTTCATCTTTTCCTGATGTATAACGCCTCGCGCGGACAATTACTTTTCAAATTGCGGCTGCCGAACGCGGTGCCCTACCTTCTTGTCGGTGTCCGGATCGCGAGCGGTATCGCCGTGATTGGCGCAATAACGGGTGAGCTTTATGCTGGCTCGAGCCGCGTCGGCAAGGGAGGACTCGGATACTCGATCCTCTACGCATCCACCCAACTGCAAACCGACTATCTGTTTGCGCTGGTGCTGGCCGCCACGGTACTGGGCTTCGGTTTCTTTTTTGTGGTGAAGGTTTTGGAGTGGTACTTCCTGCACCGGTGGCACGAGTCGACTCGCACACCAGAGATGGAATGAGGCTGCGGAATACCTGCAAGGGGTGTAACCATGCTGCGACTGGATAGCGAAAATGGATGGTGGCTTGTGACGCATCCGGATCACGCGCGGCTTGCCGGCGCGTTTGCCGAAAGCTGGGGCAACGAGTTGTTTCTGCCGCCGGAGCCGAGGGAAAATGTTCTGCGTGGAATTGCGCGCCATGACGATGGATGGACGGCGCGAGATGCCGCGCCGCAGATCACCCGTCAAGGGAAGCCCAGCGCGTTTTCCGTCGAACTTGTCGGGAAATACTCGGCGTTTGAAGAGATCGATCTTGCCGACTACCTCACCGTGCGGGACTGTGCTGTTCGGCTGATCGCCCGCGAAGATCCTTACGCCGCGATCTTGATTTCCATGCACACCTATAGTTTGTTGAGCGAGCACGCCGACCGCTCGACCATCGCGCAGCAGGAACTGCCGCTTCTCGATCAATTTCTCGAACAACAAAAGGCATTTCAGCATTCGTTGAAACAGGAGGTTGCGGCTGATTCGCGATTTGCGCCGGGACAGACGACCGATACCTCCATCCTCGACCACTTCAAGCTGTTGCAAGCTACCGACAATCTCTCGTTGCTCTCTTGCGTAGATTTTCGTCAGCCAGCACATCTGCTGCACGCATTGCGGCTGCGTGATGGCGGCCATGCGCGTGTGGAAGTGCGCACTGTGGGCGAACGGAAGTTCGTGCTGAGGCCGTATCCTTTCGGCGAACCAGCGATGGAATTTCAGTTCCCTGCCCGGCACGTCGACGGCAAGATATTTGGCTCTGCTGCAGAGTTGCAGGAAAAATATGCAGCTGCCAGAGTGGAAGCGCTGTCGGTCGAGGTTAGCTAGCTGCGGTAGCTCCTCCCCTCTTTTTTTGTAGCATTTATTTCAAAGGACTTATTAGAAGGTCAGGCGGAGAGCCATCTGGATCTGCCGCGGGCTGCCGATCGTCTTGGTGATGAGGCCGAGGCCAAAGGGCTCATTGTAAAGAGGCTCGCCCAGCGTGGGAAAACCGTTGAAGTTTTCGTTTTGGGTGACGTTGTCGCCGGGAATATCAAAGCTGGGCGTGTTGGTGACGTTGAAGACGTCAAAGCTGAACTTGAGAGCGAAACGCTCGGAAACCTTGGTGAGCTTGCTAATGGAGAGGTCGGTGCGCTTCTGCCAAGACTGGGTGAAGATGTTGCGCTGACCAGTGGTGAAATTGGTTTCAAAAGTGTCGCCTGGCGGAATGGCGCCGTTCAGGTCACCCGGACTCAACAAAGGAATCGAGAAGCACGATGCATTCAGCACCGGCTTGCCGTTGAGACCGTTATCGCCGGTCAGGGCGGTTTTCGGAGTACAGCCGGATGAAAGCGGAACGATGGGGTTAGTAATGCCGTCGGAGACGCCGTAGAAGGCGCTTCCCACGGCGCCCGAGTAATCGATGACGCTGTAAGGCTGGCCACTCTGGATGACGGCGATTCCAGAAATTGCCCAGCCATCCACAAATCTCCCGACCAAGGAGGCTTCTGGTTTGAAATTCGGGAGTTGGAGCAGGTAGTTGAAGTTGATGACGTGCGTACGGTCAAAGTCGGAAGAGCCCCAGCCGTCGCGCAGGTTCAGCGGGTTGTTTCCGTTGTAAAACAGCCCGAGCGCGCTCTGTTCATCGAGAGCGTGTGAGTAGGTGTAGGAAAAGCCAGCCTGGAAGTTGTGACTGAATCGTTTCTCGATATGCGTTTGAAGCGCATTGTACGCAGAAACGCCGGCCGCCTTATAAGATTCGGCTTCGGCGGAGTAGCCAATGTACGGGACGCGAAGGTCAATGTTGCCGCCCTCGTAGGTTGCCAGCATCTGGCCCTGGCCATTTGGCAGGGAGATTGGGTTAAAGCCGTTGTTCGGATCGAGGACCGTATAGCCATAGGTGTATTGCTGTCCATGGATTGGATTAGACGGGGAAGCAATTCCCGCCTGGTTGAACGGCACGGGTATAACTTGATGGCGGCCGAGGTTGCCGACGTAGCCGATCTGAATGGCGAGATCTTTACGCGGCTGCCATTGAATATCGAGCGTGTCGTTGATGGTGTAAGGCAGTTTGTTGGAGCGGTCATAGACAGCGAATGGGAAGACTTGCGCTCCTGCCTCAATTTGATCGCGTGTTGGCAAGTACTTAATGACGTCAGCGGGATTGCCGGTGGGTGGAGGGCCAAGCGCGGCTCCCCAGGGATTCGCGAGCGAGCCGCCGGTATCGCTGGCGGGATCACAGGTTGGAATGAAACCGAGGTACGGCGAAGTGAAGGAAGTGCAAACCTGGGAGTTCACGAAGGGTGGAGCTTGATTGACGCCAAACGGGCCACCCGTGATGCTGCCAGCCGCAAAGCCAGGCGAAAGATAGGTGAAGAGTTCGCCGCGATCATAGTAGAGGCCGGCGCCGGCGCGAACAACGAGCTTGCCGTTAAACATTTTGGGGCTCCAGGCAACGCCGATGCGTGGAGCGAGTCCCCATTGGCGGCCGGTGAGTGTTGTGTTGCTGACGCCCTTTGACGGGAACTGTTTGTTGTTCCCAGCGATGATAAAACCGGTGGAAGTAACGGCGCCGGTTGTGTCGTCGTAAGCATACTGCGAGGGATCGAAGTTGTAGATGCGGCCATATTTTTCGGTGAGGCCACCGTTCCAGTCCCAGCGGATTCCTGCCGTGATACTCAAATTCGACTTCAGCTGAAACTTGTCCTGCAAGTACAGGCCGGACTGGCCGGCTCTATAGTAGCGATTTGCGTCGCCCTGAAGGTATGCGGTGGTAACGAATCCGTCCGGCGTGTAGGAAAGAACATGCCCTTGCAGAAATTCCGACAAATCAAACGAGGCGATGGTCCCCTTGTTGGTGCGTTCATCGCGCACGTTGAGCTGCGTGTAGGAGTAGCTGGCTCCGAAGGTGAACGTGTGCCTGCCGAGAGTCCAGATGGCATTTAGGGAAGGCATGAAGCGGTTTTGGAAAACGCCGGTGTACGAACCTTGTGAACTTGGACCCGGACCGATGTTTAAGTTGGCATTGAAAACGCCCGGGTTGCTTGGTGAGGCGTTGCCCAGAATGTCCACGATGGTGATTCCGGGAAAGTAAGAGGCACCGAACGAGTTAATACCGAGATCGGAGGAGGAGAACGGTTGAACGTTGGTGCTGTAGGCCTTCTCGCGAAGGAAGCCGAAGGTTTCCGTAACGCTGAGATTGGGTTTCAAATTTTGAACATTGGTAATGGACATGACGTGGCTGCCGGCGTCGAGGTGCTGATCGAACCCCGCGACGTTCGAGTACGCGTAGGGAGCGATGCTCGGATCGTGTTGGTAGTAATACTTGAATTGAATTGTGTCCTTCGCACTGGCGATGTAGTCAAGATTGGCGACTGCCTGGTCCGCCCAGAAGTACGCGGTGCCTGGAATGAACGAGTTGTCCGGAATGCCGAGGCTCGGCGTGCCCGCAGCCCAAGGAATCAAATACTGGCCGTTCGAAAGTTTGGTTTGGAAGAGCGACAGGGCGATGGGATCGACTTGCGCTGTGGTAAGAAGCGAGTTGCCGTAAGGCTGATTAAAATTCGTATTCGCTATGTCCACGAGGCACTGGGCAAGCGTGGCGCTCGCGCGGTCGGCTCCGCAATTTCCCGGAGTGAATTGGAATGGAACGGATAAGCGCGAATTGCCGAGTTCGTTGTCTGAAACGTGTGTGTGCTGATAGCTGAGGAACGTAAAAAGCTTGTCCTTCTTGATGGGTGCTCCGAAAGTACCGCCAGCCGTGTAGCGGTGCAAGCCGGGGACTTTTTGGTCGGCGGGAATGTTCGTGTCGGCGTTGTAGAAGAAGGGTGCGGCATTGAGAGCGTCAGTGCCGCGTCGAACGTAAAGACTTCCGTGATAATCATTCGAACCGGAAGAGGTACTCATGTCAATGTGAGCGCCACTGCTGGCTCCTTGCTGCGCGTCGTACATCGAGGTGTTGACGCGAAGCTCTTCGATCGTCTCTGGAGCGGGACTGGGAAGAGCTTGGCCTATCGCAAGATAAACGGAAGCAGAGGTTTGAATGACGCCACTGGCGGACTGATTGCCAGAGCCGGTGTTGTTGACGACGCGTGCGGACGCGACTTGGCTGGTGCTCTTGCCGTTGAAAAGATTGCTGGCGTCGACACCGTTGAGCAGAAATGCGTTGCTAGTGTCGCGCTGTCCGTTGGCCCAGATGGGCTGGCTGCCTAATCCGCTGTTGACGCCAGTGCCTCCGGAGAGTTCGGCATTGACGCCAGGCGACAATATCGCGAGACCAGTGAAGCTGCCAGTGGGCAGCGGCACGGACTGAATTTGGGCTTTTTCGAGGATGTAGCCGTTCGTTGTATCCACAGCATTGAGCAGAGGCGATGCTTCAACCGTGATGGTGGAACCCACCTCGCCGACTTTTAGAGTGACGTTGACGGTGGCGGTGCGGTCGGCCTGCACGGTGATCGCGGGAAGCTTTTGAGATTGAAATCCGTCGTGCGAAAAGGTCAGGGTGTAGGCCCCGATGGGGAGATTAACGAAATCGTAGCTGCCAGCGTCGCTGGTCTTTTGCGTGCGCGTGAGTTTTGTCGAGTCGGAGACCAGTGTGACCGTAGTACCGGCGAGCGCGCCGCCAGAAGAGTCGATGACCGTGCCTGTGATGCCGCCGAGCGTCTGCTGCGAAAGTGAAACAGGGGCGAGTACAAGCACAGACAAAGTCAAAATGAATATGGAAAATATAGAAACACTTCGCTTGCTGATCATTCTCAATGTTTCTCCTGAGAGTCAGAGAGATAGAGGCGTCGGGACCAACTACTCAGAGTTTGAAAGTACAAGCCTTGAAACCCAGTTAGGCCCGGGGTTTGTAAGTACAAACCCTGAAACCCCACCGAGGACAGAGCATCTCTTTTTGGAAGCGAGAATTTGGCTTCTGAGAGTGATGCCCGTCAGCCAAAAAAATGTTACGAGGAAAGTATTCCAGGTGAACGTAAAACCGAAACGCATTGTTTTGCTCGAACGAATCAAGAATTTCTATTTCGAAACGGCACCAACCGCGAATGCGCGAAGGTCCGCACTCCGGCGTTGATTTCGGAGAGATTGATTACGGTTTCTAGAACTTGTGATCTAGAAGAGTTTTCGGCCGGGAAGAATGTGCTTGGGAATTTCCGCAGCGATGGTAAACATCGGTTCGTTGACGACCTGAGCGAGTCGCAGATGCAGTGTGACGCTGCAGAGAAGGTAGGCGTGGGCTTCAGAGAAGCCCCAGCGAGAAGCGAGGAGATCAATCATGCGAGAAGTCGCGGCGCGCGCGGCGGCCATTGCTTCTTCGGCGGATTCGACGACGATCCAAGAGTCGTGCGAAAAATTGTCGGAGCGTAGAGGCGATTCGATCAACGGGCCTGCGAGTGGCTGCTGTTTGTGGAGATGAAAGCGAAGCTCTACTTCTGCCGGGCATTCCATCCCGTTGATGCAGACCTCGCCGTCACCCTGCGCGGCGTGAGCGTCGCCTGCGGAGAAAAGTGCTCCGGCATTCAGGACCGGAAGGTAGAGCCTGGCGCCAGAAGAAAGATCACGGACGTCCATGTTTCCACCGAAGATTCCGGGAGGCCGCGTGCGGAACTCGCCGTCTTGGGCGGGCGCGACGCCCATCACGCCGCAGAAAGGGCGAAGTGGAACAATCGCGGGCGCGAGTGAATGCGTAATGTCCCTTTCGAGTTGCCAATGAAAAAGATACGGCTCGTTGAATCGCTCCTTGAGGAATCCGAGGCCGTTGATGATGCTCGACCAGGCCCAGCCTTTGTGAGCGACTTCGAGAATATCGATCTGTAGGACGTCGCCGGGCTCTGCGCCTTCAATGAATACCGGACCCGAGAGTGCATGAATGCGGCCGCGATCGATGGCGAGAAATTCCGCGACAGTCATTCCCGGATATACTTGCGCGCCACTCGAATCGAGACAAGACAGATGCAGGCTATCTCCGGGTGCGATGCGAAGACGCGGAGGAAGCGCGCGATTCCAGCGCGAGTGGGTGGGATCCGCGGAAAGAGTGTGGCGGGCCATCGTGCGGCTAGATTTCCACTATCATCTGCAGTTCAACCAGAGCTTTGCGGGGAAGAGTTGAGACGCCAATGGCAGCGCGGACGTGGCGGCCTGCGTCGTCGAAGATTTTTACGAAGAGATCCGACGCACCATTGATGACTTCAGGTGAGTCGGCGAAACCGGCGACCGCGTTCACGTAGCCATTGATGCTGACAATGGACTTGATTGCATCGAGTGAGCCGAGATGCCTGCGAAGCACGGCCAGCTGAGTGAGAGCACAGGCGTGAGCAGCGGCGTAGCCCTCTTCGACCGTTCGATCCACGCCAACCGTTCCGGTAATGACGCCGGAAGCGTTTGATGAAACAACTCCTGAGAGAAAAACAATGTTGCCGATGGTGCGCGCGGGAACATAGTTTCCGCCTGGCGAAGGCGGAGCAGGAAGTGTTATTGCCAGTTCATGAAGCCGGGCTTCGATTCCATCGGGCATGCAGTACGTTTCCTCCTGAAAAATATCGCGCTCACTCTAGCATAGTCCGAACGCGGCCACGGCGAAGTACGCAAAGATGAATCCGCGGAAACGGAATTTTGTCGTTGCCAAAAATGGAGCGTGAGCTAGGATGAGCCATGGCAAAAGCCTGGACCGGTGCGCTACATGCGTTCGGATTCTTCGTTCTTGCGACAAATCTCGACCGTATTGGAGCGACCGCACAGATTTCGGCGGACGCGCCCGCGAATAATTCTGCACGCGTTGCCTTGCAAGAACGCCGGAATTCAGAACTTGATCTGGAAATTGGCGGAGAACTGGCTGGAGTGCCGCGCGGAACGACCCGTTACATTTGGCGCGAAGAGCTCTTCAAGCTGCCGCAAGCGACCTACACGGTGTCGGATGACGCTAACTTCAAAGGTCCAGTAGAAATCAGCGGAGTGTTGCTGGAGGAGCTGATCAGCGCACTCGGCGGATCATCCCCGGCCAATCTCGTAGTGGCGATTTGCAGCGATCAATATCGAGCTAGCTATCCACAAGAATACGTACGCGCGCATCATCCTGTGTTGGTGCTGAAAATCGATGGGAAGGCGCCACGCGAGTGGCCAACCGACGGCGAGGGCCATGGAGCGTACATGGGGCCGTTTCTGATTTCACATGCGAAATTCGCACCGAGCTTCAAAATTCTCGCGCATGAAGACGAGCCGCAAATTCCGTGGGGTGTGACTCGGCTGGAGTTTCGCGACGAACAAAGGGCGTTTGCCGCAATTGCTCCGCGCGGGCCGCACGCAGGCGATGCAAATACGCAGGCTGGATTTCGAATCGCGCAGCAGAATTGCTTTCGTTGCCACAACATGGGCGAAGAAGGCGGCAAGAAATCTGGCAAGCCCTGGTCGGTGCTGGCAGCTTGGGCGACGGCAGGCCCTGAACATTTCATTTCGTATGTCAGGAATCCGCGTGCGGACAATCCCAATACGCAAATGGCGGCGAGTCCGCAGTATGACGACGCAACGATGAAAGCGTTGATCGATTACTTCAGGGCATTTACTCCGCAGGAGAAACCATGACGTTGCGGGTATCCAAATTCCTGCTGGTGACTGGCGTCGCCATCTTTTATACGCTGGTAGTGGTGAACAACACCACCGACTACGGCTCGAACTATCAATTTGTGCGGCACGTGATGATGATGGACTCGACATTTCCGGCAAATCACGGAATGTGGCGCGCGGTGAATAATCCAGGAATCCACACCGCCTTCTATTTGTCGATTATCGCTTGGGAAATCCTAACGACGCTGCTCTGCTGGTGGGGCGCAGTTCGGTTGGCCCGTGCGCTGCGCGCCAACGCTGCCGAATTTCATCAAGCCAAAGGCACGGCCATCGCAGCTCTGACGCTCGGCTTGATGATGTGGCTCGTGGCATTTCTAAGCGTCGGCGGCGAATGGTTTCTGATGTGGCAATCGAAAACCTGGAACGGTCAGGACGCTGCGTTCCGTATGTTCACCGTGTTGGGCATCATTTTGCTGTTCCTCGCATTGCCCGAGGCTGAAACACAACCAAGAAATTTGCGGCACTACGTCTGAAACCACCGGTCCATCGGATCTTCACCTAATTTTTGACGACGACGACGACTTTCCTGTTACGCGCAGTGATGAAAAAAGAAAATAATCCGACGATCAAGAAAGCGAGATAGATGAATGGAAGCCTGCCGTAGGGTCCTTCGGGCACAGGATAGAGATTTCCCACCAGCGCAAGCAACATGGCAGTGCAAGCCAACGCGGGAATGACCCACACTTCCCGACGCGAAGCACCGTGATCCCGCAAGTAGCGCGGTAATGCAACGCAGACTAATGCGTACGTCACGATGAATCCGTAGGTCGCAAGCGAACCCATCCAACCGTAGACGTCCAATCCGCTGACTCCACGCGACGCGAGGACAGCGACAGGCAATGCGGCGGCCGCGCCTGCAATTGCGATGGCGCGTCCGGGCGTTTTGTTCTGGACGTGCGTCGCGCATAGTGATTTAGGTGCAAGTCCATTGTGCGCCATCAGCAGCAAGACCCGCGCCGCTGCCGTGACGCAAGCCAGCGTTCCGGCAAACATGCTGATCAGAACTCCGACATCGATGAACAAACCAAGCAATGGAACGCCGCCTACAGCGGCCAACACCTGCATTGGTGCATCACTTTTACCTAGATCCTGCCCGGCGAGACGCAGGCCAAGTACTTCCGTATACGCGCAAACCGTGAAAATGGCTCCGGCGAAGATGGCGCTTTGGATCACTGCGCGCGGAATCGTTTTCAATGGATCGCGCGCCTCAGAACCTAACGTTGTCGCGCTCTCAAATCCCACAAAACTGAACAGCGCCAATACCAGCCCCAGACGCAAACCGCTCCGGGTCATCCCGCTCAAATGAAACTGCTGCCAGTCCGCGTGCCAGCCGTGACGCACGAGCACCAATGCTACGACGACCAGAATCGCCGACACCGACATGGCTTCGATCCACAGCATGAGTCGAGCGGAGATCTTTACATCGCGCCATGCGATCCACACGGAAATCGCGGTGACGCTCAATGCCAGCAGTACAGGAGACGTGACATGGACTGGCGTACGAAGGAGCAATAAACTGGCGTAATGATAAAAGCCGCCGATGACGCTCGCTCCCGTCGCAATGTAAGCCAGGAGCAGACTCCACGCAACGACTGCTCCCAACCAAGGCGGGAGAATCATCGAAGCGAACCTGTATAACGAGCCGGGCGACGCCGAGTAGCGCGCGAAGCGGCTGATGCAAAGAGCAACCAGCAACACGGCCATGGTCGCGAGAAGATAAGCGAGCCAAGTGCCATTGCCGGCTAAAGCGCACACAAGCGGAATCGTTGCAGCCGGCGTCGTGGTCGGGGCGATTGTGGAGACGGACTGCGCCAACGTTTCCATCGGCGAAAGAACGCCGCGACGCAATCCATAACCCTCTGACTGAAAGTGAACAGCTTGAGAGTGCGCGGCGGCCGCTTGTTCCATATGGAACAGTTCCCTTTTTCGTGAAACTGCGGGTTTAGTGATTGCGGCTTACGATACAGGTCGCTCGAAGACCCCGCAAGGGAGAGTGAAGCGCAAGCCGATTCAATTACTCGCTCGAATGAAACGGAAATCTGCATAGCGATCGCAGAGTCTTGAGGAATTGACACCGCTTGTTCCTCGGCCTATCGCGGCGCGCACTTTTCTGGGAAATCTGATTGCGGCAGCGTGCGCTTCATCTTGAAGAAAACCAGACGATTGTCCACCGCGAACTCCTTGGCGGGCTAACCACTTCATGACTTGGAGGGCGTGCTCGCCACGTGCATTTCCTCGGCGTTCGTCACTTTAGTGATGGGCTTCTGGCCCACTATCCCATCACGCTCGCGCCCGGAATGTCTCTTAATGCGTAGTGAACCGCATCAACAGGGCTTCTGGAGCGGGCGACGGGAATCGAACCCGTATCAAAAGCTTGGGAAGCTTCAGAATTTCATTCTCTTACCTCGATCAAAACGAAATGTGACTGGATTGTCTCGGGATGATGGAATGCAAGGCCCCCGCGCGCGACGGATGTCTAGGAACGACTTTCGTGGAAGGAGGCAGGATTCGTTCTCCGAGCCATTTGGTGCCACCCTTGAGGCTCGTATTACCGCCTTTTGCCACCTCGCCAAATTGCTAACTCATCTTCAGCAAGAAACATGGATCGCACAGTCCGTAGGATTGAGACACCCACGTGCCAAAAAAATCCGGCCGTCACTCGTGCCGCTCAAACAATTCACGCACGAACCGGATCATCGGGGTTATTTGCCCCTTTCGCCCCTCGCGTTTTTGCTAAGTCCCGACCAATCAGGAAGATGGTTGGTAGGGGCGGTGGGGATCGAAACAACCTGCTCTCGGCACTCAACCACTTGCGAAGTAGGACTCGGACTGAAAAAGAAGGTCTTGGTAGCCCTTGGTCGCCGTGGGACAGAAAGCTACAAACCGCAAAAGACGAAATCGGCGAAGTGTCGACAGTCGTCCAAAGGTTAAGTCAGGAAGAAAATCATTTCGTGTAGGGAGCTGGAATGGATTTCTCTAAAACGATAAAGACCTGCACCTGTCCAGTACCTACCGCTGCAGTGCTCATCAGAATGGGCCGCCAGCCCTCCGCCGCTTGTGTCGCAAGCGCTGTTTGAATCGCCGGAGCTATATCGCTGATGATTTGGTATTCGTGCGTTCTGTCCATGTATCCCTTAAGCTCGGTGGGGCCAACTCGACGGTTACGCCGTTGCTGCTGTCGATTGAGCGAAGGATTTCACGCCCTCCGTCTCGTCATTCATGATGTCGAAGACGGTATAGAGCTTTGTAATTTGCATCACGTCGTGGACCTTATTTGAGAGATTGAGCAGTTTGAGTTCGCCCTTCTGTTTCCGCACGCTTGTGAAGGCGCCGACCAGTGCGCCCAAACCCGTGCTGTCGATATAATTGACTTCGGCAAGATTGAACAAGATCTGCCTACGCTCTTTGCTTAGCAGGTCGCTAACGAGGTCGCGCAGAGCAGCGCTCTCTTCGCCGAGTTCAATTCGGCCGCTAATGTCCACAACGGTAACGCCGCCTACTTGCCGAATGTTTGTAGTCAGGTTCATTGCTTCCTCCTTAGAATGCCCGCAGAGCACAATAGCTCGTTTTCCAGCTCTAATTCCGATTCGATGGCGAACCGAGAACCGTTTTAGTACGAACCTCCCATTCCTCCGCCTGCCGCGACCATTTTTTCCTCTCCCTTAGCGTCGGCTATCAGGACTTCGGTTGTTAGCATCAACGAAACGATAGACGCTGCGTTCTGGAGCGCAAGACGCGTAACCTTGGCTGGATCGATCACACCGGCTTTGACCAAGTCGCCGAACTCGCCGGTTTCCGCGTTGAAGCCGAAGTTCTCATCTTTCGATTCGCGAACACGTCCTACAACCAGTGCGCCTTCGTGCCCGGCGTTTTGGGCAATCTGCCGCAAGGGTTCTTCGAGCGCACGCTTTACGATGTTCACGCCGGTTGCTTCATCGTCGTGGAGCTTGAGCTTCTCGAGTGCTGGTAAGCATCGGACGAGAGCGGTACCGCCGCCGGACACAATGCCTTCCTCAACTGCTGCGCGCGTGGCGTGCATTGCGTCTTCGACACGAGCCTTCTTCTCTTTCAGCTCGGTTTCCGTGGCTGCGCCGACCTTGATCACCGCCACGCCGCCGACGAGCTTGGCCAGACGCTCCTGCAGCTTTTCCTTGTCGTAATCGGATGTGGTGTCTTCAACCTGAACGCGCAGCTGCTTGATTCTTCCTTCGATCTCGCTGGCCTTGCCGGCGCCCGCGACGATCGTAGTGTTGTCCTTGTCGATGGTCACCTTCTTGGCGCGTCCCAGGTCCTCCAGTTTCACGTTCTCGAGCTTGATACCGAGATCTTCGGTGATGGCTTTGCCGCCGGTGAGAACTGCGATGTCTTCGAGCATTGCCTTGCGGCGATCGCCGAAGCCAGGAGCCTTTACGGCAGCGCATTGCAGCGTGCCGCGCAGCTTGTTCACCACGAGGGTCGCGAGGGCTTCGCCTTCGACGTCTTCAGCGATGATCAGCAGCGGCTTACTCATCTTGGCCGTCTGCTCGAGCAGAGGCAGCAGATCCTTCATCGAGCTGATCTTCTTCTCGTGG
>Ga0207646_10001081_pt1 | contig 34710 bp, 27 predicted proteins | sample KBSK5502metaG_FD_184343 | JGI IMG/M metagenome (GOLD analysis project Ga0207646, IMG submission 184343) | Corn, switchgrass and miscanthus rhizosphere microbial communities from Kellogg Biological Station, Michigan, USA - KBS K5-50-2 metaG... | ecosystem: Host-associated > Plants > Roots >... | reverse complement strand
GATTGCGGCAGCTTTGAACGTTCCGTATAGTTGCAATAGACACTCCACGTGATTTTGTACAGCCAGGGACGGATCTTCAATGCAAGGATACGCTGCGCAGGGTAGCGCTCCAGGGCATAGTAGGCCCGTACGAATGCCTCCTGCACGATATCCTCGGCATCCTCCCGAGGACTTCCCGCCTGGCGCAGCACAAAGACTTTGAGCTGGTGCCAGTAGGTCGACACCAGCTGTTCGTAAGAGTGCCTCAAATCTGTTGCTAGCAGGGCCAGGATATCTGAATCACCCGGGTCCATCCATAGCTCCCCCAATTTTGTTTTGCGCGCTACTCATTGAGTACAACACAAAAAGACTGGTAAGTGTTACAAATTCACTACATCGTTCTGTAGAAGGAGCCATGCCCCTTTATTCTCATCATACGTTTATCAGTTACAGGACTCAGCTTTTGTTGCAAAAGACGAGAATGGTAGGACGCTGGCCGAACAGGCTGATTTCGAAGCAGTCAATGCATACAAGGTCGAGTGGGTCAATCAACTGTGGAACGCTCGTCAGAACAACGATGCGTCGTCAGTACCCTTGCAGTTTGCGCGTGGGCCTGCCACGGGTGCGGGCAGGAGGCGGATAGTAGGTCGGGGTGACGGCGATGATATCGCCGATACGCACCTGCACTTGCAGGTAGCTACTCCCCGGTTGATGGTAGTGCGCGAAGAGCATCAAGACGTGATGGGCGATGACATCGGCCTCGTCCGTGTGACGCGAGAGGATCATCTGACCCCCGATGGTATCCTCGGCAGTGGTAACGGCTACCTCTTCACCATCTTCACTCATCACCAGTTTGCGTGTTTCTTGCCGTGCAACACGATTCGGCCAGAGCATGAGGGCAATGATCCGGCCCTTGAGGCGTTGCTCGCGCAGGCGCTCACTGAGGTAGTTGGCGAGTTTGCGAATGGCGGCGCAGGTCTCGTCGGCATCGGCTGCATGGTGAAAATGCACACGCGCATTCTGGCTGAGTGGCGGGGCATCGGGGATGACCAGGCTAGTGTCCTGCCCGCACGCCACGTGGTAGAGCCAGCCACCCAACTGCCCCAGGCGGCGGCGCAAGCCTTCCTCCGTTAAGGTAGTCACCTGCGCGAATGTGGTGATGCCAAAATCCTTGAGGTGCGCTACCAGTTCGGCAACAGCTACCGAATCAACGTGTTCGCTCTTGCCCTCGACTTCAGGCGGCTGGGAGGGATGACTCTCCTGTTCGCTCAGTTCTGGCAATGCGCTGGGAATGCCTGTGCCTGCTGCACGCATCTGCAAAAGCATCGACAGGGGCAGCGTCTGCACGAAAGATGCCTCGCGGCCCTGGGGGATATAGAGGACACCCTGCCTGCCATCTTTGCGACTCATGAGCGCGGCGAGTTCAGCGATAGCCTTGCCGTTAGCGATGCCGATGAAGGCAGTCAACCCCATCTCTGCTATTTCGGCGCAGAGGCGCTCGGCCAGGGAGACAGGTGAGTCGAAAGCCAGCTCGCAGCCGCGCAGATCAATAAAGGCATCCGCGATAGGTATAGACTCGATGATACGTGAATAGGCGCGGTAACGCTCGCGCAAATTTAGCAGGATTGGCTGGTAGCGATCATAGGAAGCCGGCAGGAAACGGGCCTTTGGAGCCAGGCGGTAGGCGCGGCGCAGGGGCATGCCGGGGCTGACGCCCAGGCGTAGAGCTGCCGGTGAGACATCTATGACGCGCCCAGGTTCATTTGGACGGCCGGTGCCGGTACCCACGACGAAAGACTGGCCGCGCAGGGTAGGATCGAACATCTCCTCCAGAGTGCAATAAAAATGCCGGATACGTACATGCATGATACCTTGCCGGAGTCTTGCGCGTTCCGCTGCACGAGCCGCTTCTTGCATACCGATATGCAGACCTGAGGTATGATGTTCACTGTTTACCGTGTTAGCTGCGTGAGGTACATTGGTTGCTGGAATGTTCAGATTATATTGTTGCATAGTAGCCTTCTGGCTTGTCTATAGTATAGTTAGATTATACACTAAAAAACCTTTGCATGTAATAGAGCTAAATGCGCGTTTTCCATAATATTTTTGTTCTAACTTGTGATAGGTGAGAGGAAACTGCTGAGCGTAATTTCTCATCAATGTGCAACAGAACTTATCTCTACTTTATCGAACGCTGAAAGGGTTCATAGTTTGCATATGAGTTGAACAGAACCTGTGAGGGTAGCTGAAAAGCCATTACTCCGAAGCGTCTTTACCTCCTGCACAGTTTATATTTTCCTACTTGTTAGTTCAGGTGCCAAGTGGTTTTTGGGGGGTGCCATCACAAACATGTACTTGATAGGGTATACTTGTATCGAGATGAAGAAGAGTACCCCCTTTATTGGATATGTATGTTACCGCAATATTGCCTGCCTGCATAGCGCCATCCTTTCAAGAAAGGAAGCAGCACAATGACCGACCGCGATAAATTTAACAGGTTCACCCAGCGAGCCAGGAAGGTTTTAAGTCTTGCGCAGGAAGAAGCGCAGCGTTTCCAGCACAATTATATTGGCACGGAGCATATCTTGCTGGGGCTGATACGCGAAGGCGAAGGGGTTGGCGCCAAAGTGTTGCATAATCTCGGTGTAGACCTGCAAAGGGCGCATGATTCCGTCGAGTTTATTATTGGTCGTGGAGACCGTATCGTGCTGGGGGAGATCGGGCTGACTCCTCGAGCAAAGAAGGTGATTGAGTACGCGGTGGATGAAGCGCGCCGCTTGAATCATCATTATATTGGGACGGAACACCTGCTGTTGGGGCTGTTGCGCGAGGGCGAAGGTATTGCAGCGGGCGTACTGCAAAGCCTGGGCGTCAACCTGGAACAAGCACGAAGACAAACGCTTGCCGTGCTGGATGATAGCGGTCAAGGAGGTGTCCAGGAGCCCAGGCCAGAAGAGGCAGAGGGCAGCAAGATTCCCGATCAAGATAAAGATAGAGCGATCAACCTGGAGCCGCTGCAAGATGGAGATGATCGCCCGCTTGAAGCAACCCCAGGCCAAATGGGTAGGTTTGATAAGTTCAGTGTGCGAGCGAGAAGAGTCATGGAATCCGCCCAGCAAGAAGCTCAGCGTTTTCAACATAGCTACATCGGAACCGAGCATATCTTGCTGGGGCTGGTACGCGAAAATAAAGGTATTGCCGCTCATGTATTGCTGAATCTTGGTGTGGATAGGGACAAAGTGCGGAGCGCGGTTGAATCTATTATTGGTCGTGGGGACCGTATCGTGGTTGGGGAGATTGGGCTGACTCCTCGAGCAAAGAGGATGATTGAGCTGGCAGTAGATGAGGCGCGGCGCATGAATCACTCTTACATAGGGACGGAACACCTGCTGTTGGGGCTGGTGCGCGAGGGCAATGGCATTGCCGCAGGGGTGCTGGAAAGCCTGGGCGTTACGCTGGAGAAGGCGCGCAAGCAAACGGTACGGCTGCTGGGGCACGAGTGAGGTACGAGTACGAATTGTCTACTCATGTGCACCTCAATCCAACGCTGTGTTATATGATCGAGACAACGATCTCCCAGGCGATCGATGCTCGCCAGGTTCAGGCAGGTACTACGGTGGCTGTCTTCATAGCTATGCAGTTTGTGGAGAGAAAGACGCTTCCGCGCGCAGATCAGCCGCCTGTATGGACCCTTACGAGAGAGCAACTGCTGCGCAGGTAATCCACTACGTAATCCATCCCAGAAAATAAAGCAGGTCTCCCAACACGAAGCGGGCACGGATGAAGTGGCCGTTGCGAACGGCAAAATCATATTCTTCCTGGCTGATAGGTGGTTCCAGCTCTTGCGGCGTAAGGGGCGCCCCTGCCTGTGAGAGGATCTGGTATACAACCTGTGGAGAGCAAACCAGTGAGGCCAGTTTTGGACGGTGGATGCTGTGCCAGTCCTTACAAAATTGCTCGAACTGCGGGCGGCTGCGGCGCCAGAGGGCCAGTTTCTGGCTGTAATCGTGCCAGCATTCCTTTGCTATTGCCCCGCTGGGGTCAACCGGTTGAAAGAGCCGGCGGACGTGTGCCTGTAGCTGCGCGTCATTGGGATAACAGGCATCAATGTTGATAGACTGTGGGTCAAAGTTGTCCAGGAAACGCTGGTAGAGTTGCGCCGCGGTGAGCGTGGCTACTCCGACCTGCGCTCCATGCAGGGCCAGACTGCGCTGATAATGGTCAGCGATCATGTCCAGGATGTGGGCGATGACATGCTCGGTACCCGAGATGGGAGCAGACATGTTGACGATGGATTGGGCGATGCCAGCCAGCAAGAGTGCGCGCGTCACGGCGGCCTCGCCGTCATGTGAGCGCTGGCCGATGCCGGCAGCGTGTTCCAGCAGGATGACGTCCAGGTTGCTCAGCAGGGCAAGCGGGGCTTCGCTGTAAAAATCAACCATGCCCAGGGCGCTGGCAAGATACCAATCGCCATAAGCGACAAAGCGAGCGCAGCAATCGCCCAGCCCGGCCATGGTCATGGCGATGGGCGCGGAGGCGAGGACACGCAGGTCAGAAATGATGGCCGTGGGATAGCGCGAGGGGAAGGTGCGCTTGACGCCGTCTTTGAGCAAGACAGCCATATTAGCGGCGTAGGCGGTGACAGAGTTGGCGGTCTGACAGCAAATATAGACTACAGGGTCAAGCCCGGGATGCTCCTGGTGGAAGAGGTAGGCGGCGTGTTTGGCAATATCGGTCACGGTCCCGGACCCCAGCGCAACGAGAGCTTTGCCATGTTCAATGTTCGCCTGTACAAGGTCAACCTGGTCAAAGCCAGCATGCACCAGGCCGTACTGATCGCCTTTGAGCCACAGCGTTTCAACCTCGTAGCCGGCATCGAGCAGCAAAGCCTGTACAAAAGGTTTCAGGTCTTGCTGCTCGCGGCGCATGGGAGTTTCATCCATCACGAGCAAGACCTGCATGCCGGCATGGATGCCCGCTCGCCGCAAGACGGCGGGAAGTTGCAGCAGGGCATCGGGGTCAATTAGGATTTCATCGATATCGACCGTGCGCAGGGAAGCGCCAGCCTGGGAAGCTAACCAGCTCTTCAAAGCGGGCATACTGGCAGGATCGATTGGAAAGTTAGCGGTTGTCATCGTTTTGCTGCCTTTCGGAATGGCTCTTGCAGGGCATCATAGACCGCGCGGTAAAGGGCGTAAGCGTCGTCATAGACCTGGCGGTGTGCCGGATTCGGTTCTATGTAAGTTGCGACCGCAACGGCCGTGGCTGCAGCCTCCTGTAAACTGGCGAACAGGCCGCCGGCGACACCGGCGAGCATGGCTGCGCCGAGGGCAGTTGTCTCCAACTCGCGTGGGACACTGACCGGCTTGCCCGTCACGTCCGCCTTGATCTGGAGCCAGAGCCTTCCCCGCGCACCACCCGCGACGGCGCGAATTTCGAGGGGATGAAGACCAATCTCTTGCATGCGATCCACGTTATCGCGCAAGCCGTACGCGGTGCCTTCAAGGATAGCGCGAACCATGTGGCCGCGCCCGTGCGCCAGGCTGAGGCCGAAGAAGACACCGCGCGCATCGGCATTCCAGGTGGGGGTCATGGCTCCGCTCAGGCAGGGGAGAAATATGAGGCCCTCGGCGGCGACCGGCGCCTGTTCGGCTTCGGCATTCAACAAGTCATACGGGCTGATGCCTCGACGGGCGGCTTCGGCGCGTTCATGTGGCGCAAGCGCATCAAGGAACCAGCGATAGCTGCCGCCCGAGACAAAACCCGGATTCTCGATCAGCCAGGCTTCAGGGTCGGCATGGCAGTGGGTTTCCAATAGCCCCTCTTCGTCAAACACGGGCAGGTGAGCTACAGCACAGACTGGCTCGGCAGTGCCATTGATGTCACAGACAATGCTGCTGCTGGTGACGCCAGCGCCGACACAGGCGGCGTGCTCATCGCCGCTGCCAACGGCTACGACTGTTTTCGTGGTGAGTCCCAGTCTTTCAGCGGCAGTCTTTGTGAGGGGGCCAAGCACGCTTGTTGCTCCGCTAACGTGGCCCAGGCGCTGCTCGTCCAGGCCAGTCAGCCTGAGCATGCGTTGAGACCAGGCTTTTTGTTTAACGTCGAGCAGCAGGGTTGAAGAGGCGTTGGAATAATCCACGGCAGTCTCTCCAGTGAGACGATAGGCCATATAGCTGCCCGGCAATAAGAGGTAGCGCGAGCGCTCAAAAACGGCCGGCTCGTGGTCTCGCACCCAGAGCATCTTGGGGGCAACATGCGAGGAGTCGAGGTTCGCGCCGGTCAGGTGAAAGAGGTCGGCGGCGCTGATGTGTTCTTCGAGTGCATCGCACTGCGCGGTAGCGCGGCGGTCAAGCCAGATGATGGCTGGCCGCAACACCTCGTCCTGCTCGCCAACGCAGACCAGGCCATCAACCTGGCTGCCCAGGGCGAGCGCAACGACCTCAGCAGGCTGCGCAGCTGCTTCCTGCATTACCTGTCGCACAGTTGCTGTGAGTGCGATTTCCCAGTCTGCGGGGTCCTCTTCGGCCCAGTTGGGCGCGGGATAGCGTGGATCATATGCAGCATAGGCGCTGGCAACGACGGTACCGGAGACATCCAGCAGCACGGTCTTCATGCCCTGCGAACCAACGTCCGCGCCAATGACGTAGCGATTGGTTGCCGGTTTCATGCTTGCTCCTCCAGTTCTGCCAGCGCATCGCGGGCGCTCCACTTCTCGCGAATGACCCGGCACAGCGCACGCGTGATGGCGGTGGGATGCTTGTGCTGAAAGATGTTGCGGCCAACAGAGCAGCCGATAGCTCCAACCTCTACCGCCTGCTGCATGCGCGTCAGCAGCTCTTCGTCGCTTACCAGCGTGCCGCCTGCAACCACGACGGGGACCTTGAGTGCGCGGACGATTTTTTCAAAAGATGCCTGGTCGCCGCTCCAGTTGACCTTGACGATATCGGCACCCAGCTCAGCGCACAGGCGCGCGTTGCGCAACAGGTACTCGGCTCCATAGGTGCTGCTGGATGCAGTAAGTGTCTGGTAGGCATCGGGGAATTCAGCCTCGGCGATAAAAGGCATGCCCCAGGCGTCACAGGCTTCGCCGATGGAAGAGGCATACTGGATCATCTCAGATTCGTTTTCGCCCGCCAGGGCCACGTAGACAACGACGGCATCGGCACCGAGGCGCAGGGCTTCGTCAACGGAGCCGATGGGAGTGACGACGGCTCCCTGGGGTCGCCCGGCGGCGGAAGCGGAGAGCATGAGCGCCAGCGAGGTGGCCGGGGTAAATTCCTCGATAACCTGCCTGGCCATACCGCGCCCGAGCATAAAGACGTTAGCCCCGCCCGCAATGGCTTCACGCGTGCGCCCGCGGGTCTCATAAAGCCCTTCTAGAAAGGTTGGTGAGGTCATGCCGTGATCCAGCGCACAAATGATGCAGGTACCGTATTGCGGCTCAATCAGCCGCTTTAAGCGCATTGTTTTCCCCAGGCTCATCGGTAGCAACTCCTTTAGCGTTTAGTAGCAGACACAAACTGGATACGTTTATGGAGTATACAAGGCAGGATTGTGTGGCGTCAATGTACGGATTGACCAGGTGCGGAGTCTGTGGGTAATTGGTTTTGGCAGAGCGAACAATTTTTGCCGGAATCCCGGTTTTCTGCAAGTTTCTTAACCATAATCCCGCAGTTTTAACAGAATTGCAACCGGATTGACTCTTTCTTCCCAACATGCTTCATGTACGATAGTCGGTACTAGCCACCTGTGCATATGCGGTCATAAGGAGCCGTGGTATGATTAACGAAGCTGCTTCCCCTCCAAGGAGGGACAACCTATATAGCTATGAAACAGTTGAGACACTGCAGGATATTGTATCGGCTGTTGAGCGAATCAGTGCGACCGGCATAGAACAGGTCGCGCTGGTAACAATCAGGTTGTTTTATGAAAACGAAGAGAAGTCGAGCAGGCGTAGACTGACGCCGGCCAATCACAGCACGAGGTACCTACTCGGTAGCCTGCGTACACTCGTGCGCAAAACCGACAGTGTTTTGCTTTTGAACTATACCATGTACTTCCTGTTGCCTGGAGCAAACATGCAAGGTGGGGAAATTGTGCAGAGTCGCCTTTGGGAAGCGCTGCTGTGGCGCGTACATAACCTCACCGAAAGCGATGCATCGCGACCACGAGGCATGGCTATAGGTCATAGCGCCTATCCAATACCTCATGCAAAGATATATGATTTCATTGAAGCGGCCAGTAAACCCAGTTTGCACCTGGACTCGCAGCCAGAGAAGACCATGAACGAGCCTGGCGCTCAAGATCGGCAGCAGGCTGAAGATGAAACGGAGGAGGAGCTTCCGGCCCTGGCGCGGAAATTGGGTATTCCATACCTCAGGCTCCTGCCCAGGAAATTACCTCGAGGTGTGCAGCACCTTGTCAATCGGAAGCTGGCGCAGGAGCTACGCTGCTACCCCCTTGGGCGCGAGCGCAATATGCTGACGGTGGCTATGCTCAATCCAGAGGATCGTTCTGCGCTAGAACGGCTGAAACAGGAGACGGGCTTATTCATCTTCCCGGTTTTAACGCATCCTCAGGCTTTACAGGTCGCACTTGAGCAATTGATTTGATATGAAGCCACCTATGGACGATTCCATGATTCTGGTGTAGCATAGTTTGGTGTTTGTTTCAAATTTGTTATGCAAGAAAGGCCATAATTTTCCATGAGGATTTTAGTTACCGGTGGGGCTGGTTTTATTGGATCACACATTGTAGATCAATGCGTCGCTGCAGGCCATGAAGTAGCCATTGTGGATAGTCTGTGGGAAGAAGGGGGAGGCAAAGGGGAAAATCTCAATCCCAAAGCGCATTTCTTTCACGCGGATATCACAGATGAAGCAAGGTTACAATCTATATTCGACGAGATACGTCCAGAAGTTGTCAGTCACCAGGCAGCGCAGCACAGCGTAGCCATTTCGACGAGAGATCCGCGATTGGATGCTCGCGTCAATGTGGTTGGCCTGTTGAACGTTTTAACCAATTGTACACGCGCCGGGACGCGTAAGATTATTTTTGCTTCTTCTGGAGCCACGTATGGCACTCCAGCCCGCCTACCAATCGATGAAGAGGTTCCACGGCGTCCTGAGTCGCCATATGGCATTACCAAGTTGGTGGCAGAATATTATTTACGTTACTGGCAAGAGGCTAACAACCTTACATACACGGCGCTGCGCTACGGAAATGTGTATGGGCCGCGCCAGGATCCCAATGGAGAGGCGGGCGTGATAGCGATCTTCGCCAAACGTTTTCTTGACCACAGCCCTGTACGCATCGACTGGGACGGCGAGCAAAAGAAGGACTACGTGTATGTGGAGGATGTAGCCCGCGCTAATCTACTCGCAATTGAGCATGGCGATAACGATATTTTCTGCCTGGGCACAGGGAGAGCAGCTTCGGTAAATGAACTCTACCAAGTACTGGCAAAGATTACCGGCTACAAGCCGGAGGTCGTTCGAGCGCCCAAACGCCCCGGCGATATCTACCTGGCTTACTTTGATTACAGCAAGGCCGAGCGTGTGCTAGGGTGGAAGCCTCAAGTGACGCTGGAAGAGGGCATTGAGAAGACGGTGGAGTTTTTCAGGAAGAAATAACTCTCCGACTCAAGTGTAGCCATTCTATTTATGCCATCCTGATAGCGTTACGAAGATATTGAAGCTGTGCACGCAGACGTGGACCTAATCTCTCCTCATCAGAAATGAGTGCCGTTAGTTCATCTGAGAATACACGCTTGAATTCTGCGATTGCCTCAGATACCGTGGGTCCTGAGGCATGTATATAGAAGTGTGGCTCACTCACCAGAAACTCCCCATCACCTTCTTCGACTTGTACGACTAATGGACGTGCAAGCCACCTCCCCCCAGGCAAAGGGCCATCTATAGTGATAGAGGTTGGAGGATGTTTAGGTAGGTCTATGCTGTATGATGATCGCTGTTCTCGCTCGATTTCGCTCACGGTTGCACGCGTTTTCTCAATTTAAGTTTGCTGCCTATCCATCTGCTTCAGATGCCCCTACTATAATACATATGACTAGGAAACGCAATTTCCGCACTCGCGGTTTAATTGAGTTCATGATTGTGCCCCTACTCGGAGTGGTCTAATTCGTTCCTGCCATAGCCAGAGTCTGCGCGTATGAACGCACAACCTGGCGCATGTGGCGCGTGATGACGTGTGCCAGGATCAGGTGCGCATCTTCTTCCTGCTCAATATTCTGGCCGGGGGCCAGGATATAGGCATCGACAAGTGTTTTGAGCGCCCCTCCCTTGGCCCCGAGCAGGCCGATGGTCGCGGCGCGGGTCTGCTTGGCCAGGCGCATGGCAGCGATGACATTGGGCGAGTTCCCGCTGGCGCTGATGCCGATCACCACATCACCCGCTTCGATCAGGTTGGCCAGCTGCTCCTCAAAGATGTGTTCGTAGGCCGTATCATTGCTCCAGGCGGTGATCAAGGGCACGTGGTCGGTCAGCGAAATGGCCTTGAGCCGGGGCGCGCCCGGGGTAATCGTGTTCTTGGCGAGGTCGAGGGCGAAATGTGAGGCGGTGGCCGCGCTGCCCCCATTGCCCAGGATGAAGATGCGATGGCCGTGGTAATAGGCCTCCTCCAGCAGCGACAACACCTGCTGCAGATGCGTCCGCGAGATGGTTTGCACCAGCTGCTCCAGCTCAGCGAAGTAGTTATTGATGGCTTCCAACCTATCCACTGTACGATTCCTTCTTCCTTCCTACAATGTTGAGACAGAGCGGTGTGGATGCACCGCTGGCTCCTGCGCTTCTGGCTCGGCATAGGGGGCGACCCAGCGCGGGTCGAAGCTGGCCACATTGAGCACTACGGTCGCACCCTGCTGATCGAACCGGAAGTTCATGCGCTTTAAGCCGCGCTCCTCTAATACCCTGGTGACCGCCTCCTGCGCCTGTTCGCGACAATAGAGCAGCAGGAACCCACCCCCACCAGCGCCGGTGATCTTCCCCGCCGCTGCCCCGTGGTGCAGCGCCAGGCGGTAACACTCATCGATGAAGCCGGTCGACAGCCCAGGAGCCAGGCGGCGTTTCTCCTGCCAGGCATAATCGAGCAGGCGCGCGAACTCCTCCAGATCCCCACGCTCCAGGCACACCCGCACATCGATGGCCACCTGCTTGATATGGTGCAGGGCTTGCAGCACAGCGCCATCTTGCTCTTCGGTGGACTTGCGCTGGTGCTTGAGAATCGAGGTCGATTCGCGCGACGTGCCGGTAAAGAAGAGCAGCAAGCGGCGTTCAAGGGCCTGGCGCACCTCGGGTGCAATGCGCAGCGGCTCGACTGTGACGCCCTGGCGGGTAAAGGTGATGGTATTCAGGCCACCAAAGGCGGAAGCGTACTGATCTTGTTTGCCGATCGGCATGCCCATCTTGGTGATCTCGATAAAGGAGGCCAGTTCGGCGACCTGCTGCCTGGTCATGGGCTGCTCGACCAGGGTCGAGAGGGCGCGCACCAGGGTGACGGCGGCGGCGCTGGACGACCCGAGACCGGTGCCGGGGGGGACTTCGCTGGCGACGAAGAGATTGAGGCCACGCCGGATGCCGAAATGATGCAGAATGGCCTTGGGCAGAGCCAGGTCGCCATTCCAGAAGAGGTCATTATACGGGGAGTGACGAAACAGCGAACGATAGTCCGCAGAGATGACTTGCAGGTCATCGGATTCATCGGTGGTAATCACGGCATAAAAGTATTTATTAATCGCGGTACTGATCACTACGCCCCCATAGTTGGCATAGTACGCCTCCAGATCGGTGCCACCCCCTCCAAAACTGATGCGCATTGGAGCTCGAGCAATTAACATGTCTTCCCCCTAACTATTGACACCCTGGCGAAGATGCGGGAGCACAATAACATATGTGCTCCCGCATCGCTATTTATGGCGCTACGGGCTGGCGCATTGCTTCAATGAGCACTTTGGCGACCTCTGGTCGAGAGAATTCGCGCGGCGGGATCTCGCCAGCCTGCAACATCTGGCGCACCCTGGTGCCGCTGAGCGTCACATGTTGCTCGCTGCCATGCGGGCAGGTCTTCGCCGAGGCCATGGAATCGCAGGCGCGGCAGAAGAAGGTATGATCAAAGAACATGGGCGTAATACCGAGCTTCGCCGGGTCGAATTCAGCAAAGATGTAATGAGCATCGTAGGTGCCGTAATAGTTGCCAACACCCGCGTGGTCGCGCCCCACGATGAAATGCGAACACCCGTAGTTCTTGCGCATCAAGGCATGGAAGATCGCTTCACGCGGGCCTGCATAGCGCATGGCGGCAGGAAGCACGCCGAGAATGACGCGGTCAGCGGGATAGTAGTTCTCTAACAGCACTTCGTAGCATTGCATGCGCACATGTGCTGGAATGTCGTCGCCTTTCGTATCACCAACCAGAGGATGCAGGTAGAGGCCATCGACCGTTTCCATTGCGCATTTCTGAATATATTCATGCGCCCGGTGCACAGGGTTGCGTGTCTGGAAGCCAACCACGCGCTTCCAATCGCGCTCCGCGAACAGCTGGCGTGACTCGGTGGGCGTATAGCGGTACCGGGCGAAAGCCTGATGCTGCAAAGCTACGACCCGCACGGGGCCACCGAGCAGCACATCGCCCTGTTGATACAGGACTGCCACGCCCGGGTGTGCCAGGTCGGTCGTGCGATAGACCTGGCTGGCTTCGAGCTGCTTGTCGTAGCCATACTTTTCTTCGATGGTCATGACAGCCTGGAGGGTTCCCTGGGCATCGACGAGCGCTACCTGCGAGCCTTCTTTCAAGCCCGCAGCCTGCTCCGAGGAGACCGCGAGTGTTATGGGTATCGACCAGGGCAACCCATTACTCAAGTGCATGTCTTGGACGCTACCGAGGTAATCGGCCCCGTTCATGAAGCCATGCAAGGGACTATAGGCGCCATGCGCTAGCATTTCGAGGTCAGCCAGTTGGCGCGAACCTACCTGGATCTGTGGCAGGCTGCTGGCACGTGCCTGCAATTCTGCACGTTCCTGCGCGCCCGCCATGTTGATGACGAGTTCTCCCCCGTGGGGAGCAATTAATCCGTTATGCATTGTATCTTCCTGTTACTGTGATGACTACAGGTATCCGAGAGCGGTCAGGCGATCGGTGACAAGCCTGGCGTCGTCTTCGTGTAAATCCTCGGGCTCGAGGTAACCCAGGTCTTCAAGCCTGGCAAAAATGCGTTCAACGCTCTCTTCGATGGTCTCCCTGTCGGTTTCGACGATGAGTTCAGGGTGCTCAGGCTCCTCGTAAGGATCATCCACGCCGGTAAAGCCTTTGATTTTGCCCTCGTCAACCAGTTTATAAAGACCCTTGACGTCGCGCTGGCGGCAGACTTCGATGGGGCACTTGACATAGACTTCGACAAAATCGCCGATGTGATCGCGTGCCCATTGGCGAGTCTCGCGGTAAGGCGAAATGGCGGCAGAAATGCAGATCACGTCATTACGTGTCAGCAGACCACAGACAAAGGCGATACGCTTAATGTTGGTATCGCGGTCCTCGCGGCTAAAACCAAGACCCTTACTTAGATGTGTGCGTACGACATCACCATCCAGCACCTCAACTTTCTGTCCACTGGCCTTGAGACGATGCTCGATAGCTTCGGAAAGGGTGCTTTTGCCAGCACCTGAGAGGCCAGTAAACCAGAGAGTAAAACCCTTATTCGCCATGTAATGTTACTCCTCCAAAATTCGTTGTCACGTGCATAATGAAGGGAGTCTCCCCTATTCCCCCTTCGCTCCGTACTTAAAATGCCTTTCCCTGCATGTCGGCGGGGACAGGGACATCCAATTGCTTTAGAATAGCCGGGGCCATATCCATCAATTGCAGCCCGGTCAGCTCACGTCCGCAGGGTCCCTCATGCACATCCGGGTCGTGTCTGATCACGATGCCAAACTGGGCATGATTACAATCATCGGGGCCGGTATCATTCTCGAAGGTATAGATCGAGCCATGGCCGACAGTACCGACCGAGCGCCAGAAGAGATCACCGAAGTAGACGATCAGGTCTGGCGGGACCCCGTTACATTCTTTGTATATTTCTTGCGGCTTATACACCTTTGTGCCGATGTTTACACCATTGTGGTCTACTAGCGCTTCAAACTTCGCCTTGAGCTCATCACGAAGAGCCTCATACTCGTCGCGTTTGACGATACCCCGGGGTTCGCGCCCCTCGACATTGAGGAAGATGCGGGCATAATAGCCACCATCACCCCAGACCCTGGTTCTACCCCAGTCAATCTCACACTTGTCGATTGACGTTAAGGTGGCCGGTCGCGATTTCAGTGCCAGGTATCCTTCTTTGATGAGCCATTCATTGACGCAGATACCGCCATCCATTTTCTTGGCTCCGTGGTCGGAGACGATGAAGACGGTAGTGTTCTGTTCGTCCACAAGGTCGAGAATCTGGCCGATCTCGCTGTCGATATAGCGATAGTAGTGATGGATGCTTTCGTTCAATACCGGGTGGACTTCATATTTGTGATGCGTGGGGTCATGGTATTTCCATAAGCCGTGGTGAATACGGTCTGTCCCCATTTCAACGAACATGAAGAAATCCCAATCTTTTTCAGCAATCCATTTTTTGACCAGTTTGAAGCGTTTTTCGGTCATGGTATAAATCTGGCGCAGCAGGTAGTCTTTATCATCGGTGCGGAAGTTGGGTACATCTACGAGGTAGTCGCCAACTGTCGCCTCGATCTCCTGCATTGCCGAAGCGGGATAGGTATATGGCTTCTCGTGATTCGTGGTTGAGGGAGAGAGAAAACACCCAACCTGAAGACCATTTACGGGCCTGGGAGGATAGGTCTGTGGTACACCGACCGTAATGACTTTTTTCCCTGCCCGCGAAAGGATATCCCAGACACGATCAGTTTTCACTGAGTTAGCATTAGCCAGGGTGTTCTTTTCATAAGAATAGTCGCCACGATTACGAAAGCCATAAAAGCCTAATGTGCCTGGATCTTTGCTCGACATCATCGAACTCCAAGCGGGAACAGTGATTGCCGGAATGCAGCTCTCGAGCTTGCCCCACACGCCATCATCCATGACCCTTTTGAAATTCGGCAATTCATCGCGCCATTGGTCAAAAACAAGTTCCGGTGGAGCACAATCCAGGCCGATCACCAGAACTTTTTTGCGCCGACTCATGAACATTTGCCTTTCAACATGAATTGATCGTCTTTAATTGTGCTATTGAGTATAACACCTTCGACGAGCGAAAAGCGTTGCCAAAGAGTGAAGATGAGGTGATAAATCTGCTTGCTTCGTTGCAGTTACTTAACCGCGCTCAAGGACGCTTTCCCCTATGTATTGTAACGGCTGTTGCAATTTTTTAGGGGGGTGACAGCAAAAATGGGCTATACGATTTTGGGAATGCATGCCGGTCACCAGGGCATGGATAAAATGATCAGAGCCATGCTAATCCTGTTGTGCCTGGTCGTTAAACTATCCGGGGGACCGCTACCTGTTAGTTGGGTCACAGGGAATATGTTAGTAGAGTTATAGTAATCAGGCGAAAAGAGGGGTATAGTTACGATATCGTAAAGACTTATGTTGTGGGATAGGTACACAGGTACCTATTTCGGGAAAGGAACAGAGTAGCTCGTATGACAAACAAGAAAGTGCGTGTTGCAATTGTAGGCGTAGGTAACTGTGCCAGTTCGCTGGTACAGGGCGTACATTACTATCGTGAAGCGAAACCGGGCGATTTCGTCCCAGGCCTGATGCATGTGAACCTGGGCGGATATCACATTAGCGATATTGAGTTCTCCGCGGCCTTTGATATCGACCAGAATAAGGTGGGCAAAGATCTCAGCGAAGCCATTTACGCAGCCCCAAATAATACGTATCGCTTTGCCGATGTCCCTAAACTGGGCGCGGAGGTCTATCGGGGCATGACACATGATGGGCTGGGCAAATACCTCTCGCGCGTGATCACGAAATCATCGGCGCAGACCGACGATATCGTCAAAATACTCAAAGACACTGGTACCGATGTGGTGATCAACTACCTGCCGGTCGGCTCTGAGACGGCGACCAAGTGGTATGTCGAGCAGATTATCCAGGCGGGTGCAGGTTTCGTCAACTGCATTCCGGTGTTCATTGCCCGCGAACAATACTGGCAGGAGCGCTTCAAAGAGGCCAATCTGCCGATGATCGGTGACGATATCAAAAGCCAGGTCGGGGCAACAATCGTGCATCGCATGCTGGCGCGGCTCTTCCGCGAGCGCGGGGTAAAGCTGGAACGCACGATGCAGTTGAATGTTGGCGGCAATACTGACTTCTATAATATGCTCGAGCGCGAGCGCCTGGAGTCGAAGAAGATCAGTAAGACCAACGCCGTGACGAGTCAACTGGACTATGAGCTGGGTGAGGACAACGTCCATATTGGCCCATCCGACTATGTGGCATGGCTCACAGACCGCAAATGGGCGTACATTCGCCTGGAGGGCCGCACGTTCGGCGATGTGCCGCTCAATATGGAACTGAAGCTCGAGGTGTGGGATTCGCCAAACTCCGCCGGCGTCGTCATAGACGCGGTGCGCCTGGTCAAGCTGGGGCTGGATCGCGGTATCGGCGGCACGTTGGAGGGCCCGAGCGCCTACCTGATGAAGTCTCCGCCCGTCCAGCACCATGACGATATTGCGCGTGAAATGACCGAAGCTTTCATTCGCGAGGAGGTTTACAAGAGTCTGGAGCCTACCAATAGTCACAAGGTGGAGACGCAGGTAGAGTAAAAGGCTGGCTTGTCTTACCCCTGGAGATATGCTATACTGCGCAGCGGAGAGATGTCTGAGTGGTCGAAAGTGCCGCTCTCGAAAAGCGGTAGGGTGAATAGCCCTCGTGGGTTCGAATCCCACTCTCTCCGCTGCTTGCCCACTCTGCTGACCGCGCCAGCGTCGTTGCAGAGCGGAATAAGAACAGCGCTGGAGGAGTCTCATAGTGGCCTAGTGAGCACGACTGGAAATCGTGTAGGGTGAATAGCCCTCGTGGGTTCGAATCCCACCTCCTCCGCTCATCTCCTGCACCCACTTCTGCTCGCCTTACAAAAAGCATCCTTGCGTCAGAACCCAAAGTTGACAGTAAATCGTACAACTCTACAAGAACGGATCAGTTTTCCCTTGACATGAAAGCGGTTTCATAGTATATTTTCTTCATGAAACCGCTTTCACGATCCTAGTTTCGTACATACAGTATCTCTGGAATGATTGCTGTACTGTCTATAAGATGCAGAGGAGACGATGGGATCAAAACTCACGATAGAAGATATCGCACGCCTCGCGGGGGTTTCCAAAGCCACTGTCTCCCGTGTCCTCAACCAGAAGTCAAATGTAGACCCCGCTACACGCGAGCGCGTTTTGCGCGTCATCAATGAAAAAAGATTTGTTCCCAGCATCACCGCTTCCGGGCTAGCTGGTGGACGCAGCCGGTTGATAGGCTTACTCACTCCCCCTTTGACATGGCCTACTATCTCGGAAATCATGCATGGCGTGGCGGAGGCAATCGAGCGGAGTTCCTATGAAATCGTGCTGTATAGCATCGGTCGCGCGCGCGACCACAGTGACATCCTTGACCGTATTCTGGATATGAGGCTCACATCGGGCCTCATCGCCATCCTGCCTGGCCAGCTGGGCGAGCACCTCGTCGATTTATATGAGCAGGGTTTACCTATTGTAGAGATTGACGACCAGGAACCCTTGACGCCTATGCCCTGGGTTGGTATTGACAACTATGAAAGCGCCTACCAGGCAACGCTGCACCTGATCCGGTTGGGCCATCGACGCATTGCCCATATCCAGGGCCCATCCGACTTTCGCTGCTCTCGCGAACGGCAACAAGGATACTGTCAAGCTTTGCTCGACCAGGGACTCGTTCCCGATCCTGAGCTTGTACTGCAGGGCAGTTTTGAAATTACGAGCGGGCGAATTTGCGCAAACGCCATCTTCTCGATGAGTGCGGATGAGCGGCCCAGCGCCATTTTCGTCGGGAATGATCAAATGGCGTTCGGTGTCCTGGCGGTTGCCGAACAGCACGGAATACGTGTCCCTGAAGATGTTGCGGTAATCGGTTTCGATGACATTCCGCTCTCTGCTCATATGAGGCCAGCGCTCACAACGATGAGGCAGCCGTTTCATGAGATAGGCGAGACTGCCGTTGAACTCCTGCTCTCGCTTGTAGACCCTCAATTCTCTGTTGCCGAGGCAGAGCATGTGCAGCCTTTCCCACCTACCGGGGTCATGGAACCCGTACGTTTCTATTTGCCTACACACCTGGTAGTGCGAGAATCTTGTGGATCGTCCCAACGCATTTCGATGAGCGAGGGAAGTTAACCCATCTAGCACAAAAACAATGACCATCGTATCCAATGCGCAGTTTGCGCAATAGATGTCAACCTGCATACAGGTTGTCAAGTCATTTTGTTGTCATTTTACCTGTGAACAGGAGCAAAGATGAGCATTACCAACGATACCCAGCCGCAAGTGATTGCCGATGGCAGCCTGGAAGGGGCCTTCCCTTCTGACTTCTTATGGGGAGCGGCCACCGCCTCCTATCAGATCGAGGGAGCCGCACAGGAGGACGGACGGGGCCCATCCATCTGGGATGCGTTTTCCAGGATCCCCGGGAAAGTCTATCGAGGTGATACGGGAGATGTTGCAGATGACCACTATCACCACGTGGAGGAAGACGTTGCCTTAATGGCCAAATTGGGTCTCGACGTGTATCGCTTTTCCATCGCATGGCCGCGTATTTTTCCTCAAGGTACGGGCGTGGTCAACGTCAAGGGACTGGATTTTTATGATCGCCTCGTTGATACGCTCCTATCGCATGGCATCACGCCCCTGGTGACGCTCTATCACTGGGACCTTCCTTTAGTGCTACAGGAGCAAGGCGGCTGGCTGGTGCGCGATACGGCCCATGCCTTCGCCGACTACGCGGAGGTGGTTGCGCAGCGCCTGGGCGACCGTGTCGAGTGGTGGACGACGCATAACGAACCGTGGTGTACTGCCTATCTCGGCTATGGCACGGGTTACCACGCACCCGGCTTACAGGACATGCAGATGGCCGTTACCGCCGGGCACAACGTGCTTGTCTCCCACGGGCTCGCCATGCCGCGTATCCGGGCGCATATGCGCCCAGGCGCGCAGGTAGGCATTACCCTGAACTTCACCCCGGCCTATGCCGCCGATGATCGACCCGAGACACTGGCATGCGTTGAGCAAGTCGATGCCTTCAGTAATCGCTGGTTTGCCGACGCGATCTTCCGCGGCAGCTATCCCCAGGGAGTGTTCGACTACCTGCGGGTATCGCCGCCCCCAATTGAGGATGGTGATTTCGAGCTGATAAGCGCGCCAATTGACTTTCTCGGTGTCAACTATTACTCGCGTTCGCTCGTTCGCGCCGGTGAATCGACGAACGGGACGGCTGGAACTACCCCTTCGATCGAGTACATCAGCCCTGTACCCGGCGCCACCTACACGGAAACAGGCTGGGAAGTGTACCCGGACGGGCTCCGGCTCTTACTGAAGCGCATTCACGATGACTATGCTCCGCGGGCCATCCTCATCACCGAGAACGGGGCCGCATTTCAGGATCAGTGGGACGGCGATGGGCATATTCCCGATCCCCAGCGCACGCACTACCTGCACACGCATATCCAGGCGGTTGGACAAGCCTTAGGAGAAGGCGTGCCGGTGCGCGGCTATTTTGTATGGTCGCTCCTGGATAACTACGAATGGTCGGACGGCTACAGTAAACGCTTCGGCATCGTCTATATCGATTACCCAACCCAGCGCCGCATCGTCAAAGAGAGCGGGCGGTGGTATGCATCCTTTCTCGCGTCACAGAAAGGCTTAGCAGGGCTATAGAGCTTAGCAGGGCGACCGCTAGGGTCGCCCATACCATAGAGCTTGGCAGGGCGACCCCATAGACGGGGGAGAGGTGCTAGCGGTTCCCGGCTTAGCAGGGCGACCGCGGTCGCCCCTACCTTAGACGGAGGAGAGGTGCTAGCGGTTCCCGGCCAGGTTATAGAGTTGCACCAATTCCTCGATGACAGCTTCTTCTCTCCCGTCGTGGATTCCTTCGGGGACACAGGTCTGCAGGTGCTTTTCCAGGATGATCGCTTCGAGCTTCTCAATAGCCTTGCGTACTGCGTAGGTCTGGCGCAGAATATCGACGCAGTACTGATCCTCTTCGATCATCTTGCGAATGCCTTTCAGATGCCCTTCAATGTAGTTTAAGCGTTTGAGCACTTCTTGCTTTTCAGCACGCATCGGCATTTTCTCTTTCTACCCCCTACCGAGGGGTATGGACTCTGGGAAGAGTATAACATAGACTGGCTGAAAAGGGCAAACGCACCCCGAACCACCCCACCAGGCATGCAGTTGAGGCTGTTTTGTGGTAATCTATAAAGCCATACAAATCGTAATACAGGGCAGTAGACAGAACGGAGAGTCACTCACACATGACCTGTGAAGAATTTGAGGAGCTCTCAGGTGCATACGCGCTGGGCGCCGTCACACCTGAGGAACGGGAGGCGGCACGAGCACATATTGCAGGGTGCGCAAAATGCACACGCCTTGCGCAGGATCTGCGCGCTGTAGTGGATGTGTTGCCACTTTCTGTCACACAGGTAGATCCTCCGGAGTCTTTAAAGGAACGCTTGCTCGCAGAAATTCGTAAGGAGGGCAGTACGCCGGCTCGACCTGTACCAATCGGCCAACGGCCCAGGCAACGGCGGCGCTGGGTGACCCCACTGCTGGCTGCTGCGGCCATATTGGGGTTGATGCTCTTTGGCGGTATGCTCGCGTGGAATATCTCTCTCCTGCACCAGTTTAGCTCGCTTGAGCAGCAGAGCAACTCCCTGGGGGCCAGGATTACCTCCCTGCAGCGTCAACTAGCCCTGGCTTATGGGCTTCAGGGCAGTGGGGCAACGGGTAAATTAATCTACTTCCCACAGCAGAATATTACGGTACTGGAAATGGAAGGACTCCCGCAACTAGAGGGGACACAAGTTTACCAGGGCTGGCTGATCCACGATAATCAACCTCTGAGTATTGGGCTACTTAGCGTGCAGAATGGTATTGCGAGTGTGACGTTTCCAGGCAACATTACCGGCTACCAGACTGCGGCTGTGAGTAGAGAGCCTGGACCACGCCCCAGCAAAAATAAGCCTGCCGGGCCGATCGTGGCAGCAGGTGAGCTGAAGCAACCTATCCAGCCAGCGTAGGACACTCCATCAAGCGCGTAGGGGGAGGTGACATGTGCACGGCCGGGGCGATGCAAGCATCCCCACTCCACTCCACACCGCTCCCGCCCCTACGCGGGTCCCTGATTAGATTTTTTACTATTTCGTTCTTTTGCGCTTGAGGATGGAGCGGAAGAGGGTATTGCGTAGTTGGGGCCAGAGTTTCTCCAAGGCTTGCTCTTCGGCAGCTCCTGGCAGTTCATGAGGGGCCGCCCAGCGCTCGCGTACAAAAAGATCGGTAACACGGCGCAATGGTGTCGCTGCACGCGGGAAGTGCCTGCTCAGCACACGATTATATTCATAGGGAGTCTGCCATCCCCTGGGAGGCAGGCCAGCCCAGCTAGCGAGGCGGCAAACACGCCAGAACATAGTCGAGGCAACACTAGCAGCAGCATTGAGCCAACGCTCTTTATACCAGTTGAACAAGGCAAAGGCAAATATGAGGATGGAGATGGCTAAGATCAGCAGCGACAGGCCTAGAAAAAGCTCCTGACTTACTTGCGCACCTGGCGAGTTAATTCCTGTGCCGGAACCGGTCGAGCCGGGGGTCTGTTTATGCTGCGGGCTAGTCTTCTGGTGCCCGGGAGCAGGCGTCGGATGCGGGCTGGTTGGGGGCCGGGGTTGCCCTGGAGGCGGATTGGGCCGTGTAGACGGTGCGCCATTGAGCGAAAAGCCAGGGGTGGGATCGAAATTGATCCAGCCAAAGGTGGGAAAGTAGACCTGTACCCAGCTATGAGCGTCACTACCATTAACAACCCATACCTTGTGTTTTGAGTCATACTGTCCCTGGCTGAAGCCATTTACTATGCGCGCAGGAATGCCGAGTAAACGCGCCATGATAGTCATTGCGCTGGCATAGTAAGTGCAGTAACCCTGGTGAGTCTGTAACAGCCATGCTACAGCATCCACGTTGCCTGGTACGGGTGGATTCTTTACGGAGTACGTAAATTGCTTTGGATCACTTAGATGCGCTTGCAGTTCTCTCATTGCATCGTAGACATTCGTTGTTCCCCGGGTCCATTGCAGGGCTGTAGTGCGTACGCTTGACGGAAGATCGGTGGGCGTTTGGAGATAATATTGTTTGACTATAGGAATGTTCGAGTCGTTTGACCAGAGATTCTGGCTATCCTGGGGAAATAAAACTGTAGATAAATCCTGGGCAGTGGCAGTTGGAATATCGGATATGACCCGGTAACGCTCTCCCTGTGTTAAAGGACCCCGCTGCGTCCAGGCAGCGGTAATGCCGTTGCCGTAGAGGGCCGTAGGCACGTTAAAACTCGCCGGCTGCGCGGGCGCAAAGATATAATGCTTTGTACCCCCCGGTGGCTGGGTGACGTTGACAGTGGTCGTTACCTGGTTGAAGTTGTTGCTCATGGTCTCCAATGGTAGCGGCGTATTCGCGAGAAATTGCTGGGGCTGATTCGGGGCCGATGATGTCCAGGTATGGCCATCAAAGCGGTCGTAGGTGAAGCCTTCCAGGTATTGCGACTGGGGCGCAGCATTGCTGGTATAGCTGAGGACTTCACCTGTTGGCAGAATTACACTGCCGGTGATCGATAGCTGGTCACCAAAGAAGTTGGTAGTAGTTGGAATTGTCTGAAAGAGTGAACCCTGGCCGCCCAGGGGAAATTGCCCATGTGTGAGACTGTTCCATGCATTATCCAGGCCATTCCAGAAATTGACTCCCGACCCAGGTTGCGCCAGGCTGGGCAATACCCAGGCTATCACCAGGATGAGCAGCATCAAGAGCGATGAAACTTGTACAAACCGGCGGCTAATATCCTGCAGCCACGCGCGATCTGTATGCAGGCCTTCATTGATCCAACGATTTACCTGGTTAACGAGTTGAATGCGGGCAATCAGCAGGATCAGGGCGCCAAGCATGATGACGAGCAGGTAGGAAAGGTCCTGTTTTGCGTAGTTGAGATTCACCAGCATGATAGCGCAATAGACTAACGCCACCAGCCAGGGCAGATGAGCGCGATAGATCAACCAGGCGCCAAAGTAGCCAAGAAAGAAAGAGAGGAATGTGAGATAAAAGAGAAAAACCATCCCGCTGTTTGCTGCCGCCGATGTGGTTAAACCGCCGCCAATGACTGCACGTAAATTTCCGAGCAGCACCAGCCATGAAATATGAAAGGCAAGCACGCTGGTGAGATAGATCGAAAGCCAATATCCCGCGAGACAGGCCCCGAGATGTAAAATAGCCTGCGGGAAACGCTGTATTTTTGCAACGCACAGGCCTACCAGCAAACCGGCAGCGGCGCTCCAGGGGAGTATGAAGCTGTTGTCCACCCAATCGGAAGAGATTATCGAGAAGACGACGCTATAGAGGGCTATGGCCAGCAGCAGCATAGCAAGCCAGCCTTCACTCGGAGCAAGCGAAAAACTGCGCTGCCTCTCCCTGTAAGCTGCAGGATGGGGGATTTGATGTTGAGGACGCGGAGATCTAAATTCGGACCTGGGTGCTGCGACCGGACTTCGGGTCCCTAGATTGGTAGTACCCTGCCCAGAGGGGTGAGACCCAGCTACGCTTGACCTCATCTACAAGCTCCTATGCTGGCTGAAAATTATTAGACTGTCGTAGTGTACATTACATATCATAACATGGCTATGACGTAGTTCACATTCAATGGCACTTCTACCAAAAAAGGGGAGTTACCGGGGCGATGCAAGCATCCCCACTCCACTCCACACCACTCCCGCCCCTACGAATACAATACATTTCCCCACAAGGACGGAGACCCATTTTACCAGGTGACCTGGGATCATTTCGAGTCTTTTAGAGTATACGCCAATCGATGTTAATTTGTTGCATGCTAGGCTATATAGGCCACCGCTCTGTTTTTTTCCTCTGGCCAAAAAACAGGAGCAGCAGGCTAGCGCTGATTGTTAAGCAGCAGGCTCCGAAGACGAAGGCGGTCGATAGGTTGACATTTGTCTGTAACCAGCCGGCAATCGTTGGGCCGATGCTGAAGCCGATACTCCATGTCACTGAATAACAGCCGCTCAGGGTGGCGCGGAAACGGTCAGAAACCCGCTCCATTGCGAAGGCGGCGTAGACCGGCTCGATCAGGGTGCGCATGAAGGAGCGTGTATATTCTCCTGCGATTGCCAGCCATAGCACGGGCGCATAACCAATCAGGATCATCAGGGGAGAACTGAGATACATGACGGTGGTGATGATGCGTAACTTGCCCCAGCGGTTGACAAACAGGGGGGCCGTTAGCGAGAAGATGCCCCCGGCCAGGCCTGAAATGGTGAAAATGATGCCCAGCGGCCCGGGAAGGAGATGGAAACGCAGGACAAAGTAGAGCTGAATCAGCGCGACCACGGCTCCTTCGCCCATTGTAAACAGGAGGTCGCACACCAGCAGCTTCGCAAAGAGCAGTACAGGCAGTTTTTCTCTCGTAGCCAAGGGCGCACTGATGCTGGTGCGGCTGGCAGTTACACGCCGGCGTTCTGGCTCACGCAGGAACCACAAGGGCAAACCGAAGATGAATGTGCTCAGCGCTGCGGCGAGGACACCCCAGCGCAAGGGAACGGTGCTGGCAGCGGAAACATGCAAGATGGCAGCGACGAACTCGGGAATGGACCCGCCCAGCAAATTGCCGAGGGCACCAACGCCGAGTAACAGGAAACTATTCAGGGCGAATACTCCCACGCGCTGCCGCTCGGTGGTATTCTCTGTGAGAAGGGGCAGGTTTGTGACCCAGTAGGCCGTCGATACGACTCCCTGCATGAAGGCGCAGCCAAGCAGCCAGAACGGGGTGGTCCCCAGCCCGATACCCGCCAGAAACAAGGGCGTTAAGATGGCGGTTCCCACCAGGACGGGCTTGCGGCCTATGCGATCAGCCAGCAGGCCGATTGGAATGGCGCTGACCAGCGAGCCGAGGGCGGGCATGGCGCTCAGAAGGCCGATGAAGTCGGGGCGGTAGCCCAGGCTATGTGCGTAATAGTTTACGGTCAAGGTGGAGATACTAAGCTGAAAGCCTTTGCCCAATGTGAAAAAGAGCAGCAGGTAGACATTGAGGGGCAGGTGCAGTACTGTCAGGGTTAAACGAGGTTTCGGAGGCACGGCCGCACCGGCTCCATCCGCTGCTGCTTTCTGTTCCGGGGTATCGGGCGCAGGGGACATGCTGTATACTCCTTGTTTGCTTTTACGTGTACCTCACTTAAGGTATCATACACCGGTCAGCCAAACAATGGACAAAGGGACAGGATGGATGTAGAAGAGCAGCGTTGATCCATACAAGATTAAAAAGCTTGGCACAAGTTTGGAAAAAGCTTAGCATTTTTATTGCTGACTTGTAGAGTCGAAGCGCTCTAGTTTAATGTATAGATAGCAAATGCGGACAATGGAACTTTTTCAGTGAGATGCGCGCCATAGATAGTTGTTCATTGAAACACTGCATTTGCGAAAGTTTCGATCAAGGAAGTAAATAGACAGAAGGAGAAAAGTAACATGGCACTTGCGAATATAGTTCTGGCAGACATTAGTCTGTCTGGCTTAGTATGGTGGCTGGTCGTCGGTTTGATTGCCGGTTTTCTTGCCAGCCTGGTCATGCGCGGCGGAGGCTATGGTATCGTCGGTGATATCATCGTTGGTATCGTTGGCGCGTTCATCGGCGGCTTCGTGGCAAGCCTGCTAGGCATAGGGGCAGGTGGTTTAATTGGGACGATCATCATCGCCTTCATTGGCGCGTGTATCCTGATTGCCATTCTTCGCCTGGTGTCCGGCAGCTTCGGACGCCGGCGTACCACCCTGCCGTAAAAGAGGCTAGGTCAGGCGGGACGGCTCAATTGAGCCGTCCCTTTTTTTATGCCCTTGACCTGTGCCCTGTGACAATTCAGCCGTCATCGACGAAACTCTCCGGCTTTTTTCACGTATATCGGGTAGTGAACCTGGTAATAATATATGAAAAAGCAAAAGGAGGCATTTCACATGGCACTGGCGTCAATTCCGGGGATAAATTTTGCAATTGATGGTCTTTTTGGGTGGCTGATTGTCGGTCTAATCGCGGGTTTTCTTGCAAGCGCTGTTGTGCGCGGCCGCGGTATGGGGTGCATTGGTAACATTGTCGTTGGCCTGGTCGGCGCGGTGATTGGCGGCTACCTGGCAAGCCTGCTGGGCATTACCGGTAACTTTCACTTCTGGGGCACTGTGTTAATCTCATTCCTCGGCGCGTGTGTCCTGCTGATCATCCTGGGGGCGTTGACCGGTGGGAGGGGGAAGTCGAAGTAGGATAGATACTTCTTCCCTAATAAGGATGGAGCGAGTGTCTCATCTGCTCCATCCTTATTGTACTGCTCAGGTCTGATACATGCACTTTATGAGCTCATGAGTTGAGCTCATTGATTACTATATTCACGACCTCTTCCTCATTGTCCTTATCGTCCCGGTCCTTATGCACACAATGTTGTGCTGCTATGAGCATATTGCCTGTCGCGGTGCTACCCCCATCCAGCGAAAGGTCCAACCTGTCCCATTGTGTTGTATCAGAAGCAGCGTTGAGAACTTCTGGGATACCGCCATTCGCTTCCAGAACGCGCGCCGCCAACGCGCTGATGATGGGAGTCGCAAACGATGTTCCCACCCAGTACGCCCAGGCGTGATCGTTGGGCGAAGTATAGTATTGAGCGGGAGGATCCAGCGAGAGCGGCGGAAACTCGACAGAACTATAGATGCCTCGCGGCATATCTGAAGGTCTCACATCAGGATCGTTGCTGGTAGCATAGGGAGGGCTGGGAGGTACCACGGATGGTACTTCTCCGCCATAAGTCGCAACGCCTCGTAGCCCGGGGTAGCAGCTATAGGAGGTCACCTTCCCACATGAGTCCACGGCACCAACCGGAATAACATGATCCAGGTCATATGGATCATAGGCGAAAGCCGCCGGGTAGAGCGCCTGAGGACGAAATGGGCCGGTCATCTCACGCTCATCTCCCTCATTTCCGGCAGAGGCTGCAATGATAACGCCAAGTTGGCCCAGAATCTGAAGGGGTTGTTTCAGACTGGACCATGGATTATTGGCATCGCCAGGGTTGATAATAACTCCCTGTGATTTCGCTTCGTCATCGGTTGGTATCACCAGGCTCAAGTTTACGACAACCGGTTTGCCATAGAGGTCTCCCGACCGCAGCGCTTTACGGAAGTATATTTGATTGAGGGCACCCGCAATCACATTCACATCGCCTACGCACAGATCATCCAGGACGCGGATGCACTCGATACGCGCTTCAGGAGCAAGATCACGCACAATACCGGCAATGAACAGGCCGTGATCCTCCAGGTGAATGGGATAATGCCGTCCATAGACATCCTTGCCGACGAAAGTGCCATTGGTAGCACCAATTTCTTGCACGTCTTGTATGCCTGACATGAAACTGTAATCAAATGTAACCGTTTCGTTGACGCTTCTCAGAAGCAGGTTGTCATCTCCTGCATCGCGCGCTGCCCTGGCGATTACCCCTCGTTCTGGAAATGCGTCCAGGATAAAGACCGTCACACCATCACCTTTCTTTGATTTTAGATCATGCGGAAGGTGAGGCAACCTGATACGCCAGTTAGAGCAGGAGTCTTTTACTGGCAGAGGGGGACTGAGCGGGCAACCCTGACCTGAACCAACCGGAGTTCCTCCAGTTAACCACAATGGCGCAGCAATGGTGATGGGGATGACTTCATCCCTATTGAGTTCCTTCAGATGTTCATCGCGGATAACTTCAACCCCATTGAGTTCCTTCAGGTGTTCATTGAGAGTATTCACTATCCGGGGAATGATGTCCATAGAGCCGTTCTTCCCGTTACCATTGCCATCAGCACCGGAACCTGGCATGTCCATTGAGGCGCTGCCACTTCCACCCTGGGAAGAATGTTGCTCAATCTGCAAGAAGCTAATCACACTGGTGCTAATGGGTCCAAATTCACTCTCAATGGGTTTGGGGAAGCCGAAAGCATAGACGCCGGTAGGCAGCTGGAAGGCAGCTGCCATGTTGCTCATACCTGAAGTGTCTTGTGGCATCGGCTTGCGCATAGGATGATCGCTATCATCTAAAAAATGTAAAGTGACTGGCACCCCATGTTGCTTGAGGAAATTACTAAGCTGTACCACATACCGCTGTAAATGCAACTCTTTTAGAGGATCATTGTTGAGCATGCCATCTACAATGAGGTGCTTATCGGAATGAAACAAGACAGTGACCTGGTCGTCGCGCCAGAACGAGGTGTGCACATTGCCCATAGACATATCGCCCATCGGCATTTGCTGCATATCCATCTTTGCCTCCATGCCTCTCTACGCGCATCGTTCGTAGAGATTATTCATAGTCGTCAATATTCTAAACATCTCAACGACGAGCGATGGTTTTTTTAGAGGTTGAGTTGCTACTGCCAAAGTATTTTAAGGGCCGGATATCTCCAACGAGACGGAAGGCAGCCCAGAAGTATGGATGCGTATACATTAATCCCTCCTGGCGTAAGAAATTGCACTGGGCAGCGCGCAGCGCTTGAACTTTGCTCTCTCCGTTCAAAAGATGCTGGTAAAAGAGTTTCATCAACTCGCTCGTCGCGTTATCCTCCACAGACCAGAGGCTCATTAACAAGGAGTTTGCTCCTGCTGCCAAAAACGCTCGTCCCAGGCCCAATTGTTCATCGCCTCCACTGCTCAAAGCCAATCCCGTTTCACAGCCGCTCAACGTGACCAGTTCGCATCCTGCCAGGTTAAGGCTGAAAGCATCAATCGCATTGAGCTGCCCATCTGCTAAACGCACATAGGAAAAATTAGGCGCGTCCAACCTGCTTTGCCCATGCGTTGCGAGATGAATAATCGGGGTAGATGAAGCCTCCTGAATAAGATTGGCAATAGTCGCATCCCTGTCGAGATAGCAACGACTTCCAAGCAGCGATGATATAGCCTGCGCTTCATCATAAACGTGCTGCAATTGCCCATTTTCTGAGTAGCCAAATACCAGGGGTGGTTTGATATTGTGTTCCATGTGAACGGATTGGTTAACCAGTTCGCTTTTAGCAGAACTGAGATGTACGAGCAGGCTACTGGCCGGGAGATAGCTCACCTGGAAATTTTCTATCAGAAAGTGTGTTCCATCGTGGAGTGCGTGAAACGGCAACTGATGCAAAGGTCCATAGGGAACGATAGTTAGATGCCCCGATATAGGCGGTAGTAATGAGGTAACAGGAGCAATCAATAGAGTATAGAGTTTATTCAACAGGCGGCGGATTGTCTTTTGAGGTGGATTTTGTGGATCAGACCATCCACCGGTTTGAAGGTGCGCATGCAATAAAGGCAAAAGATATTCTAATTCTTTAATCCCTTCGGGGTTTTCATATGTAACCATGCAATCAGTGGTCATGGCAAAAATGATCAGTTTATCCCTATGGAGATAATATGTGAGCAGCAGCTGTTCCGGTAAAAGCTGTTGCCGCAGCCTCGCAGGATCGATTTCTTGCCCTGTGAGCAAACGTTCTTTTGATCTCATTCTTTTTCTTGAACGCGCCTGGTGATCTTCCCTATCTACCTCTAACTGATGAAGATGCAGCCGTTCGAAAAGCTCGTTTACTTTCGTTTCACACTGCTTCAATTCCCTCTCAATAATTGTTTTATCGAGTGTGGGCGATACCGAGGTATCGATTTCCGCAAGCAGGGTACTATAGTAACGATGGTTCTCCTGCCAGTCTTTTAACTCCATTTGTGTTCGCAGCATCTCTACGGAAGCAGTTTCTCCCCGCGCCTCCTCTTTGTTCAAGGACAGCCTCATTTTATTGAGATGCTGACGAAGTGTGATCGAACGCGCTCGCTCGAGATAGCTGAAAGCCTTTTCAGCCTGTTTTTGCTGCAAACACAGCATGATCATATCTTCGTAGATTGCCCAGGTGGTATGTAGAAATGAAGGTGAAAGGTCATGGACAAGATTGCCCAGGATACGTTCAATCTGAGCAATAGCGACCTGGTAATACCTGGCAGCCTTCGCGAGGTTATTTTGAAGTGCACAAATTCGCCCCATTAAATAGTGGCTCTTATAGACCTCTTCTTGCAAATTGTGCTGGCGCGCCTGTGACATCGCCTCTTTACAGAGGGTAATGGCTTCCTCCAGAGCGCTACCTGGTTGCTCTTTTCGCTCCAATAAAGCCTTCTGCGCTTCTGCAATCAGCGCGCCAACCATCACCAGGCTTGCGCGAACAGTACACGCCGTCAAACTCTGTGTGTCAAAATAATACTTAATAGAATGGGCCAAGTTATACGCTGTGCTAACAGAATCCAACTCCAGTAAAATTTCAGCTTGATGCAGCTTAGCAAGATAAGCGAGTGGTTCAAAGCCCCCATTCTTGAAGAGATCCCGTGCTTCATCGAGGACTTCCAGCGATTCCTTCAATTTACCAGAGGCCATCAGTGTAATTGCATGTTGATGTAGCACATTGTATATGCTCTGCGACATACCAACTTTTCGGTATTCCTCGACCGCCTCCTCTGACACAAGACATGCTTCCTGCATTCGATCAAGTTTCACCAGGCAATTTGCCATATAGACTTTGAGCAGGGCTAAACGTAGGGTGTTATCTTCATCGCTCTGCATCAATCTTTCACGAGCCTGGTAATACCGTCTCAGAGCCGAGCCGTAGTAGCCTTGTGTATAATCGAGTTCTGCCAAATTAATCTCTACGAGAGCAGCCTGGTCCGTTATATTGAGTTCATTGAAGCTAGCAAGCGCCTTCTGATATAGGTGGTAAGCCTGTTCAAACTCACCAAGCCAGAATAAAAGTACTGCCTGGTTTAGTTGAGCAAGGGCTATAGAGCGTTTGATAAAGGTCTCACTTTGATCGGCCACAGTAGGATAGATAGCCAGCATGCTTTCATACAACTTGACTGCCTCTTCCTTTTGTCCAGTATAGTCTAAGATCATGGCAATATTATTATCGATTACGCAGACCCAGTAGGGCTCTCCGAGTCGCAAAAACACATTGCGTGCTTGCTCTCCCACTTTTAGCGCATCTTCGACACGACCAAGCCACGCACAGGCCAAAATCCAACTAATACGCGAACGCGCCCAGTTTCCTTCATCTTCCAACCTCAAAAATTCTTCTCCCGCAGTATCCAGGACTTCTATTGCTGCTTGAAAATGTCCAATCTGTACCAAAGCATCCCCCTTCGCCTTCAATCCTAGCGCATGAGAGGAGAGGTGTCCTGTATACTCACCGTAGGAAATCAGCAGTTCAGCTACCTTAAGGGAGACAAAGGGGGAATAGAGTAGCCGCAGAGCTTCTTCCGCCAGCAACTCACCGATGGCAGCGTGGTCGGATAGTTCTGAAATATGTTCCTGAATGTAGGCGCGGCCTTCTTCTAAGGTATGGTCGCGCAGGTATTGCAGGTATTGTAAAAATAGTTCGGTATCCATGTTTGGTGGTTAGCCCCCAGTGCTAACAGGCAATTGCATAGATAGACCTACAAAGACAGCCAGCCGGTATACCAGAAAAAGTGCAGTTGTATTTACTCGATGGTCAGGCCATCGATGATCATTTCGCGATTGGGCAGGTAGATAATCAGGGCATATTCGCCAGGGGACACGGGTTTGAAGACGATGTTGCCCAGTTCGTCTACCTGTGTACACAGCAGCGGCGCTGCGCCGGGTTCGTCGCCATCGACATTCAGGGGTGCGTTGTAGAGTTCCGCGGGCACTCCTTCAAGAGCATCCACGCTCTCCGCGGGATCGGTGCTGGTCAGGATGCCGAGCAGCATAGGCTCGCCGCTGCTCGTACGCGATAGATGCAAGGAAAGATCGACAGATTCGGCTTTGAACTGGCGCGGCCAGGTTGTTTCGGGGGCGTCGCCGCGCACGGCGAATTGCAGCTGCGGGCGCACGACGCGCGTGGCAAAAATGCGGCGTACAAGAGTGCGAGGGGAGAGGGAGGGTGAAGGAAGCTCGATGTCTGATACTTGCAAGAAGCGCCGGGTATCCTCGACTTCGGCGGCGCACAGCGGGCATTCTAAGATGTGGGTTGCTATTCTCATGCGTTCGTCTTCCGGCAATAAGTCAGCGCAATAGAGGCTAATTTGCTCGCCAGTGGGACATTGACTGCGATAGAGGTGCGAAATCAGGTAGGCGTTGGCTTGTTCGTACCTGGTAAGCCGCTGCTGGCAGGTTGCACACTGCTCAAGGTGGGTTCTGGCTGCATCAGGCAAAGCTTCTCCATCGAGAGCAAAGCTTAAAAGCTCCTCGTCAGTGGGGGCAATTGAGTTTTGACAATCCATCGTCATCATTCCTCATCTATGCACTATGGCACACTAGGCATACAATCCAGCATATTCCCTTATGGAAATATCGCTGTATAGACGTAGCCAGGTGCCATTTTTTGCGTATCAGTTATCTTATTCATTGTACTACGTGAGTGAGTACTACGCGAGTGACCATAGGGGATAGACCCACGTGCTTCCATTACCTGCCCCCCAGGCAGGATTTCCGCACTCTACGGTTCGCCATCGCCCAGGCGCCAGCGAAATTGATCGCGATTGCGCATGAGCCGCTCCAGGATGTTCCGTGTCAGACGATAGATCTCCTGAATGTCGCTGAATTCCTTGGGACAATACTGCATCACTTCCCTGGGTTTGAGCCCGCAGTAATAGAGCAGGTAGGCCAGCCTCCGCTCGCGCTTGTTCGGCAGAAGGCTCCTGATGACTTCCCACATATCGTGACTTCCATACTCGTCTTCGCTTGCAGGCTCTTCAACATGGGGGGCATCGGAGCCAGGTTCAGGCAGCGGCGCTTCTTTTGGTCGTGAATACGCGCGGAGTTTGTCGATCACCGCCCCTTGAAGCGAGACCTTCAAGTAACTGAGGGCGGCTGCCAGGGTGTCAAATTCCAGGCGATTGCGCATCGACGCCTGCCAGACGCGCACGAAGGTATCGGCCACGTAGTCCTCTTCGGACTGGTGGCGGCACGCGATATCCCGATGCGGATGATTGCGCATCCACGCTTTCACCGTCGGGGTGAAGCGTCGCTGCAAGAGTTCCCAGGCCTGCGGGTCATGCCTGACCATGGCGCGATGGAAAATCTCTAAGCAATACCGATCATTGTATGGCTCATGGCGCCGGTAATGTTGGATCTCGCTCATACAGCGGTCTGCGAGCGCTGATAAGCTCATCTGATCTGGTAGGTCTTCCATCTCTATACCCATCACTCCTGACCTACTTTCCGTGTCGAAACACATGCTATTACAATGTTATTATAGACGTTTTCAACCAGAGCAAATCAAATCGATCTTTCTCTTCAGTTCATCAACCACCTTTTTGAACGATTTGAATGTAGAAAAAGTAGTTTTAAAAAGGCTGTCAAGGGTTCCCTTCATCCTCTTCATAAGCATACCAGGAGCGGTACAAGAACGGATGTGACATTTGACCCATTTCCAATCAACAAGAGAAGTATACGCCGGGAGGGCGTGAAAATCGTGGGTGAAATTAATCCTTGCCTAGCATTCCAAAAGCTTGTATACTTTGAGCATAGATGGATATGTTACCCGATGGCTGTAGGTTAGACTGACCGGCATAATGTGACCTGTTAGCAATTTGAATGGGGAACGGCCATGAATAAGCGCATTTTGCTGGGCATTGATGCTCCCATCTCACCTGCTACACAACAAGCGCTGCGGACGATGAGCGAGTTCGTCGAGCAGGCCGCCCCACAGGTATACCTGGTGCTACTCCATGTTATTCCAATACCCACTATTGCGTCGCCGGCCCTGGGCATGTACGTCGGACACATGCAACCCACGTTATTCACCTACGAGCAGCGTGCCCAGGCCGAGGATGCCTTGCGCAAGGCGCGGACCGAATTGCAGAAATGCGGCATTGCTCCAGATCAAATTGAAACGCAGATACGCCTGGGGGTACCAGCAGACCAGATTGTCAAATCGGCGAAAGAGTTACAGGTCGATTTTATTGTCGTCGGCAGTCATGATAACTCTGTGAAGCAGAGGTTAAGGCGTTTCATTGCGGGCAGCACCTCGCGTAGAGTCCTGCAGATCGCCTCCTGCCCGGTGATGATTGTGAGGTATACACCTGCAAAATCAAAGCAGCCCGCCAATCTTGTGACATGGTACGAGGATTCCATTACTCATTACTTGCAAGAGCACACAGGCGACCTCACCGTATTTACTCCGCAGGAAGTCGCGCAGATGTTTGCACCTCCCAGCAAGAAAGCGCCGGGACGCAAGGAAAAAGCGGCCGCCATCCTGGCGTTAGAAGAGCTGGCACGCACCGGCGTGCTGTGCCGCCACGATGTCAAGGGCGAGATGCGCTATGTGAATGATTAGGGCTCATGGGCACAAGGGCGACCGCTGTGATGACGAGGCACGAGGGCGACCGCAAGGGTCCCCACCCCGCTCTACACCACCCCCGCCCCTACCATGATGCCGAGCTGCTGTT
>Ga0207646_10001080_pt1 | contig 34748 bp, 26 predicted proteins | sample KBSK5502metaG_FD_184343 | JGI IMG/M metagenome (GOLD analysis project Ga0207646, IMG submission 184343) | Corn, switchgrass and miscanthus rhizosphere microbial communities from Kellogg Biological Station, Michigan, USA - KBS K5-50-2 metaG... | ecosystem: Host-associated > Plants > Roots >... | reverse complement strand
CAGTTGGACGGATTGGATCGACGCCGGGTCGATGAGCTGTCAGGTGGCCAACAACAGCGCGTGGCCATCGCGCGGGCCATTGCGATTGAGCCGGCGCTGCTCCTGTTTGACGAACCGTTATCGAATCTCGACGTCGCGTTGCGCGAAGAAACCCGTCGTGAGTTGCGGGCATTGGTCAAGCGTTTGAATCTCACGGCGATCTATGTCACGCACGATCAGGAAGAAGCGTTTGCGCTTTGCGATCGAATCGCGGTGATGAGCCAGGGCCGCGTACTGCAAGTGGGCGCGCCCCGCGAACTGTACGAACACCCGGCGAACGTTGCCGTGGCAAAGTTTCTGGGCAGCAACAACCTGATTCGCGCGATGCGTCTGACCTCAAGCAACGATGCAGTTACAAAGTTCAAGACGCTGAAGGGCGGCCATACGCTGGTCGTCCCTGCAACTCACGAACAGTTAATGCATTTGCCGGTTAACAAGCCATGTCTGCTCTCCATTCGACCGGAAGCGCTCGTTGTTTCGAGCAGCGCGGGCCAGGATGAAAATCAACTCACGGCACGGATAGAAAGCATCGAATTTAGTGGCGCGACGACCACCGTGTCACTCAATGCGAGTGGACTGAAGTTGGAAGCGCTGGTGCTGAAAGCGGACGAGTTTGAGGTGAGCGATGAATTTGTGGTGACGCTACCGGCAGGGCAAATCAGACTGTTGCCGGAAGACTCGGGGCAGTAGCCCGACCGTTAGGGAGGGCGTGAGATCGTTTACCAGAACGCCCCCGCTTTGCGTAACTTGAACATGAAAAACTCAAATCCAAAGCGCCGCTTCGCTCTGCCGAGGCCCTCCAAATTTGTTCTGCTCGCGATTGTCGCGCTGGTCCTGCTTTACGGAGTTCTCTATCCCAACGCCCGTGTATTCATCGGCGCGCTGCAAGTTAACGGAAGCTGGTCGGTGGCCAACTTCGTCGCGATGCTTTCCCATCGGACAGTGCTCGAATCAGCGCTGACAAGCGTGGCAGTTTCAGTATTGACCGTAATGCTTTGCGCTCTGGTTGGCGTGCCGCTGGCTTTTCTGTTCGAGCGTTACACGTTTCCCGGGCGGCGCATTTTTGCGACCGTCGCGGCGCTGCCTCTGGTCTTGCCGCCACTGGTCGGCACCGTGGCGTTCATATTTCTTTGTGGTGAATCGGGAATTCTGGCGCGCGCAGTCCAGCACATTTTCCACCTATCCAAGGCGCCATGGTCGCTGCGAGGTTGGGGCGCGCTGCTTTTGTTTCACACCTACACAATGTATCCGTTTTTCTATGTGCTGACGGGCGCCGGATTGCAACGGATCGACGCCGGACTCAGTGAAGCTGCGCGTAGTCTGGGCGCATCGCGTTTGCGAGTTTTGTTTCGCGTTACTTTGCCCCAGCTCACGCCTTCGCTAATTGCCGCGGCGCTTTTGACGTTCATGACTTCAATGGCGAGCTTCAGCGCCCCACTTCTTTTTGGCGGCAACGTTCGGGTTTTGACTTTGGACATTTTCAGCGCCCGGCAACGCGGCGATGCCGGCATCGCGCTTACTGAAACAGTTTTGCTGGCTTTGATTTCACTGGCGGCTTTAGTTTTCTTCCAAAGATACGAAGGCACACGCCGATTCGTAGCGGCCGCGATGAAAGGCGCCACTCGACGACGTGCGCCGTTAAAGAGCGGCAGAGCCCGTATGCTGGCCGCGGTTTGCGGAATCATATTCAGCGTTGCTTTGGCGCTGCCAATCATCACGCTGGTGCTGGTAAGTTTTTCCGGCGACGGTACATGGACCACGCAGACTCTGCCGCCGAGCTATACGGTTTCGAACTTTTCCCGGCTCGCGGCCGATGCGGATGCTCGCTCAGTCTTCTTCAACAGTTTCCTGATGGCCGGGATCGCCGCGATGGCCGCTTTGCTTTGGAGCTTCTGCGTCACGGCGCTTACGGCCACCGGCAAACCGAAGCGTTGGAAACGGCTCGTGAATTTATTGGTGCTGATTCCGTGGGCGTTGCCGGGTACCGTCGTGGCGCTCTCGATCGCCGAAGCCTACGGCCAAACAAACGCGCTGACCGGGTCATTTATCCTGGTGGGAACGTTTTGGATTCTGCCGGTAGTTTACTTTTTGCGATTCATGCCGCTGGTGGTGCGCGCGGTGCAGGCCAGTGTCGAACAATTGGACCGCGCGTTAGAGGAAGCCGCGAGTGTCCTCGGCGCGAATTGGTGGCGTCGTTTTTGGCGCGTGCGTCTGCCCTTGATCGCACCGGGAGCGCTCGCCGGAGCGCTACTCGCGTTTGTAATTGGACTGGGCGAGTACGTCGCGTCGGTGCTGGTCTTCACGCCGGGCAACCGGCCGGTTTCGATTGCAATTGCCTCGGCGATGCGGGATTTCAATCTGGGGACTGCAGCGGCTTATGGAGTTGTGTTGATTGGCATGATTGCGATGGCAATGATTGTGGCGGGACGATTGGAACGATCGGGGCAGTAGCCCGACCGTTAGGGAGGGCGTGATCCGTTCCTTTGCGCCCTCCCTAACGGTCGGGCTACGGCCCCGCTTCGCGTGACCAAAGGCGTGAATCTAATCCCAGTGGCAAATGCCGTCAATCCAACAGAAATTGCAAGGCTCGGCTCTCCTCTGCGTGACCCTCTGCGCCTTTGCGGTTAAACTGTCGCTGAAAATACAGAACTCTAATGAATAAGAAAATTGTTCGAATCTCGCTGGCGCTTCTCTTTGTTTCGCTTCTAATAACCGCTCCGCGCGCGCAGCAAACAGCCACCCAATCAAAGGAAGATCGCGTCGCCCTTTACCAGGCCCTCCTCGATCTCACGAATCCCTGGACGGTGATGTGCATTGCCGCGCACCCGGATGACGAGGACGGCACGTCTTTGATTGTCATGCGGCGCAAGTACGGCGCGCATACCGTCAGCCTGTTTACGACCTTCGGCGAAGGCGGACAGAACGCGATTGGCCCGGAGCTTTATGAAGAGATGGGCGCGATTCGTGTGCGCGAGACAATGGCTGCCTCGGAGATTCAGGGCTCAGAGCCTCATTTTCTCGGCATGAAAGATTTTGGTTTTTCGAAGTCTGCTTACGAAGCTTTTAAGTTTTGGGGGCATGACGAAGCTTTGCGCCGAATGGTTTTGCAGTTTAGAAAGCTGCGGCCGGATGTGATCATCACCAACCACTCAGCTACCAGCAACGATCACGGTCATCATCAGGCGACTGCCCGGCTTGAGCTCGAGGCATTCGACGCCGCTGCCGATCCCAAACGCTTTCCCGAACAATTGAAAGACGGCGTTACCGTCTGGCAAGTGCAAAGACTTTTTGTGCGCGCGCGGGGAAACGCCCAGGCACAAACCGCAACTGCTCCGGCTGTAACCATCGATCCCAACGAACGAGATTCGATTCGCGAAACGGTTTACGCAGAAGAAGCTTTGCGCGCTTTGCAGAAACACGCGACCCAGGGCCCCTGGCCCAAGACATTCGCCGAATACGCGAATCGCTTTCGTGCTTTCACCGGACAAACCGGAGCACCGGGCCAACTGCCGCCGATTCGTTATGCCCTGGTGCGCGAAGCAAAGGGCGCGGCGCCGATAACGAAGGACTCGCATAATTTTCTCGATGGGCTGCAATTGCCTGGGGATGTTGCTAAGCAACTCGTCGTGCCAATGCTCGACGACCGGCCCCTGGACGACTACGTCAAGCGACCGGAAGTAATCCTGGCCGCACTTATCGATGCTCAAAAACGGAATGTTGCCGAGTCCGGCGCGCAGATGACGGCGCCGTTTTTCGATCCCCGAGTCGTCCGCCATCGCCAACTGTTAAGCGCAGTCATGGCAGCGGCAAGTGGGGTGACCGCTAAACTTGTTTCAAATCAGGACGTATCCGAGCCGGGTTCGGCCGCCAGTTTTCGTGTGGAGCTTTCAAACAATGGCACGGCCGAGGTTCGCTTAGACACAGTTCTTTTCGGCGCCGGTTATACCAACGGCAAGGTCATGCTGAATCCGGCCACATCTCTCAAGGTTGGGCTCGCTCCCGGAAAAACCATCAGTACTCCGATCAGCTATCAGGTTCCGGCGACAGCCGAGCTGACGACGCCGCACGCCCGGCATCTCTACGACGGCCGCGTTAACGGTTATCCGGTCGCAGTATCCGTACTCAGTGAAATACAGAACGTCAGGTTTGAGATTCTGAGAAGAAACTCGATCGACATTTCTCCTAAAGTTGAGATTACAGAAGTCACGCCGTCGCCCCTCGTGATCACTCCGCAGACCGCCAATCCTGTGAAGGCACTGCGTCTTCATATCGTTAATCATAGTTCGGTCCCACTACGCAGCGCGTTTGAGACGATCGCAGAAGTCAATATGGCCGGAGACGGTCTGAACACCAGGATTGTTGGACCAACCTTGATGCTGAACGCGAACGAAAAACGTGAGATGGCGATTGCAGACACCGCGAAGATTACGAAGCTGTTGCAGCCGAATCTTCAATCGGCGCGAACAGCGCCAAAGAAAACGCTACGTTTTCGGGTGGGCTCGAACGTGCCTTCGGAGGCTGTCGTGCCGGTAATTTTCGCTGACGCTCACGTCGCCTCAGGCCTTCGAGTCGGTTACGTCCGCGGCTTTGATTTCAGCTTACCGCATGCGCTCGCGGCGCTCGGCGTGGAATCGAAAGAACTCAGTGTGGATGAAGTCAAGACAGCTGACTTGCAGAAGTACAGTTCAATCATCGTCGACAATCGCGTCTATGAATCAAAGCCGGAATTGATCGCCGCGAATCAGAAGCTACTTGATTATGCGAACGCGGGTGGGACGCTGGTCGTTTTCTATCACAAATCGGACGAGTGGAATCCCGACGAGCGCCGCAAGCGGCCTCAACTAGCTCCTTACAAACTCATTCTCGGTAACGAACGCATCACGGACGAGAATGCGCCGATAACTTTTCTCGAACCGGAGCATCCGCTGTTGAACTCTCCCAACAAATTAGGTCAGGAAGATTTTGCCGACTGGATTCAGGAACGCGGGCTCTACTATCCGAAAGAATGGGACCCGCAGTTTCACGCGCTGCTGCAATCAAACGATCCCGGCGAAGCGCCTTTGAAAGGCGGCCTGCTCGTGGCTGACTACGGCCGCGGGCATTACATCTATTCGAGCATGGTTTGGTATCGAGAGTTGCGCGCGGGCGTCCCGGGCGCGTACCGGATGCTGGCGAATATGATCAGTTACGGCCACTCAAGATAGTGCTGGGAGCGCGGACGTCTCGTCCGCATTGAGCGCGAAGCGCGAACTTTCCAGCGGATATGATTAGGCGTGCTACGCTGTGCGGACGGGACGTCCGCGTTCCCAGCATTACGTTGCGCCTTCACGACGACGAAGCGCTTTACTTTCCGTGGCTTCCAGCTTCGTTTTCACTCGCTCCAGAAAATCTGCAATCGCTTCGTTGATGCGCCGTTGTAGAGCGTTGCTGAGTCTTGTCTCACCCATTAAACCAACTCCCGGATGCAGGTCCCAGGCACGCTTGCGGCGCAGTTCAACCTGTTGAGAGACACGCACTCGCGTGGCTCCCTTTCGTTGCTCAAACTTCAGCGAGTAGCGCATCAGGTTCTGAGTCTCGTTCGCCGCCGGCGACCACTCAACCACATTTGCGTGCGCAGAGGTATCGCGGACCGGGAGCGACATGCGGACGCTGCCGACCGGAGTGTCCGTAGAGATAGTCCAGCGCACGACCCCGCCGGGCTCGCGCCGGACACTCTCAATCCCGGCGAGCATCGCGGCAAAATTCGTAAAATCGGAAAAGAACGCCTGCACCGTAGCGAGGGGCGCCCTGATATCGATTTCTGTTTTGAAGGAAGACTTAACGCGAAACATTTGGGAAACAGGATGTCAGTGGTCAGTCAGTGGTTAGTGGTCGGTGATAAGAATTGGGCGCTTCGAGATGGTTTCCATCCTCTTATGTCAATATTGGTGCGCCAGAACTCGCTTCGTACCAACAGCGCCGGCACCAGCGGTGCGTGGCCTGGCGTTGTTCGAGAGAATAATCCGCCGAAGCCGGCAGCCGTCGCACCAACTCCTGCTCTTCGTCGTTCAGTTCGCTCCACCCGTGCAGAGGTCCCGCACCGCAACGTGGACAGTTGTTGTTAGCTTCCATCTCGAACGACCTCAGAACGCATAATGTTCTCGTATGCTCCGCGAATCCCGGCCCTGCGCGTCGCGAGCTCCCTCGTCAGTGCTGCACCGTCATCGTAACCCAGCCGTCGCGCAATGTCGCGAAACCCGGGATGCTCCGGCGCCGGGAGACGCGCCGATCGTCCCACAATCAAACGCAACTGATGATCGACAGAACGCAGCAGAGCATAACCGTCAGTTAATGCCACAAAGTCCGTCTCACTCAAAGAGCCGGCTGAGCGCAACCGTCGGAGCGTCTCGGTCGTGGTTCGATCCTGGTAATCATCCTTTACCTGGTCGCGCAACTGCAAATAACGAACTGCAAAGTAGACGTCGAGCATGCCGCCACTGCCGTGCTTGATGTCGAGGTCGCCGCCACGTCTGGCAGTTTTTTCTCTCTCCAGACGATCGCGCAGGTGCGCGGTCGCTGCCCGAAGTTGGCCGTGGTCGGCGTGGTGGGCCAACTCGTGAATCAGGTTGCGCGCCGCTGTTTCAATCGTCTGGCCGAATTCCAAATCACCGGCGACTGATCTGAGCTTTACGTACGCCAGCCATTCTGAGTATCCGGCGCGCTTTTTCAAGTAAGCCATGAACGCCTCGGATCCAGTCACCAGCGAACCCTTCTGTCCGTCCGGGCGCAAACGCAGGTCGACGCGATAGAGATATCGCTCGCGCGTAATGCTGGACAGGGCCGTGATCAACAACTCTGCGAGGCGGGCATAAGCCTCATCGTGAGTCAGGTCTGCAACCGGCCCAGGCGCGTTTGAGTCGTAAACGATCAGGACATCGAGATCGGACCCGTAATCCATTCCGCCACTTCCCAGGCGACCCAGCCCCAGCACCGCCAGCCGTGGCGGAGACGCCTGGGCTTGATAGCGTCGCGCGAGCTCCCGTTGCGTAATTAATAGCGCCACGTTAATGGCTGCGGACGCCAAATCAGTCAGCAGCAGATTCAGATCTGAAAGCGAGAGGTCGCCGGCAGCATCTCGTGCACCAATCTCGACCAACAGACCTGACCACGTGCGGCGCAGCGCGTCCAGTTCCGCGCGAAAGTTTTGCTGTGACGTGACGCTGGCGCTTAGCTCACGCAGGTGATCGCGCCCACGGACGGTATCGACATCGTTGGCCAGGGCCTTTATCAACGCCGGCCTGCCGGCCACAATTTCGCCGAAAAACTCAGAGGTGCCGCAAAGCCGCACCAGCGAAAATATCTCCGGCTCAGTAACGATTTGAAGTTCAGTTTCCTTATCAAGCGAACTGGCGACGCGGGTCGTGAGCGATAGAGCCCGGTGCGCATTGAGGGATTCGCCGGCTGCGGTTCGCAAGGCCAGGCTGAGCGTGGCGACATCGGGCTTTGTGGTTTCGCGCGTCGCGAGATGCTCCCAAAAAATCGCGGCCGCCAGGTCTGCGGCAATTTTGTCCGGATCCGCGAAACGCGCAACCCCGGACTTTCGGCGTGCATCATCGGCGCCCGGTTCCGCGGGTAAGTTTTCTTCCCCGGCAGCAAACAGTCGATCAAAGACTGCGCGAACCTTCGCGGCATGACTCGCCAGCGCCTCTTCAAAATCGGCCAGCGCGTCCGGGCCGGAAAAATTCATTCGCCGCGCGACCAGCTCGCAACGTTGCCGATCCTCCGGCAGTGAGTGGGTCTGTAGTCCGTGCTCCATTTGCAGCCGGTGTTCAAGCGCGCGCCAGAAATGGTAAGCCCTGGAGAGTTGTGTGTAATCGGCGTCAGAGATCAAACCGCGATCGTTCAGACGGCCCAGACTGATCAAAGTGTGTGGCGCACGCAACCACGGATCGCGACCGCCGTAGGCTATTTGCAAAGCTTGAGCTATGAATTCGATCTCACGAATGCCGCCGCGGCCGAGTTTGACGTTGAAGCCCTTCTCTGCTCGCTCGCGCTGACGGTCAATCTTCTCTTTTGCGATCCGTACGCTGCTGAGCGCCGCGACCGCGCTGATATCAGATCGAAAGACGCGGTCGATCACGGCACTCCAGAATTGCGCATAGAGCCGTTGCGAGCCGGCGGCGGCTCGGGCGCGAATCAGTGTCTGCAATTCCCAGTCTTGAGCGGTCTTTTGGTAATAGTTGAGAGCTTCAACCAGCGAGCAAGCGAGCGCGCCTACGCGCCCGTGCGGACGCAGGCGCACATCGATTCGATAGACGGCGCCCTCTCCCTTCGGCTCACTAACCAGCCGCAGGAGTGATTCAGCCAGTTTGACGAAGTACTCGCGATTTGTGATTTGCCCGCGCGCTCCGCCGCTCGCAGTAACGCCGTTATCCGAGTAGATAAAGATTAGATCGATGTCCGAGGCATAGTTCAGTTCCCGCGAACCCACTTTCCCCAATCCGACAACGCAAAACTCCGCGCTGGAAATGCGCCCGCGCTCGTCAGTTGCTCGCGGCGAGCCATAACGGTTGTCCAGTTGTTGCCGAGACAGGTGCAGCGCATGTTCGAGAATGGTGTCGGCCAGGTTCGACAGTTCTTCGGTCGTTTCCACAATCGTGCGCGTGCCCCGGATGTCACACAGGTAAGTCCGCAACAACTCGCGACGGCGGAAGCGCGCCAGGAGGACGTGCGGGTCGAGTCCGGAATTGGTGAGGGCAAAACGGGCCAGCGATTCTCCCAACTCGTCGAGCGTGCGCACATGAGAGCTGGCCCGTTCGCGCTGTAGCCACGGAACGTACTCGGGGTTCTGTTCCAGCGTGGTCGCCAGCAACGGGCTCCAGGCCGCGATCGCCAGCACTCCGGAAAGCAGACCGGGCTCCCGCTCGAGTAATCGCCGCACGTGCTCGTGTTGTCTGAGTCGATCGAGAAGAAGTCGCGCCGTGTGGGATTCAGGTAGCTGGCGCAGCAGATGCTCAACCATTTCATCGGTAGCTGCCACAGCGTTATATTACGCGGCGAGGCCAGACGAGGCGAGGCATGGAGTTGAGGAAAAGCAGGCGTCCAATGAGCAAGGCCTGTCATTGCCGGGAACGCGGACGCCCTCGTCCGCACTGAGCGCGAAGCGCGAATACTCTGTTTGGCCTGCGTTCAAGCGTTCAACGAACGCTAAGCGGACGGGACGTCCGCGCTCCCAGCATGCAGGTGATAGCCCGACCCTAGACGTCGTAGTACATCGAAAACTCTAGCGGGTGCGGCCGCATGCGCAGCGGCTGAATTTCGCGCTCGCGCTTATAGCTAATCCAGCGTTCAATCATCCGCGACGTGAATACGTCACCCTTTAACAAGAATTCGTGATCGTCTTCAAGAGCCGTCAGTGAAGCATCGAGCGAACCCGGCAGGCTCGGCACACCCTTCAGCTCCTCCGGCGACAAATCATAAATGTCCTTGTCGAGTGGAGGTCCCGGATCGATCCGATTCTGAATTCCGTCGATCCCCGCCATGACCATGGCGGAAAAGGCCAGATACGGATTACAGGAAGGGTCGGGCGGACGAAACTCCAGCCGTTTCAGCTTGGGATTCGTGGAAAACATAGGAATGCGAATCGCCGCCGAGCGGTTGCGGGCCGAATAAGCAAGATTCACAGGAGCCTCGAATCCCGGCACCAGCCGCTTATAGCTGTTTGTGGTCGGGGCAGCAAAAGCGGCAATCGCCGGTGCGTGCCGGAGCAGGCCCCCGATGTAGTGCATGGCGATCTCTGATAGCCCGGCATAGCCATCGCCGGCGAATAGCGGCTTGTCACCTTTCCACAAGGACTGGTGGCAGTGCATACCGGATCCGTTGTCGCCGAACAGGGGCTTGGGCATAAACGTGGCTGTCTTGCCGTGTTTGTACGCGGTGTTCTTGACGACATATTTGAATATCTGCAGATTGTCGGCCGTGCCGAGCATTGTCGAGTAACGGAAATCAATTTCGCACTGACCGGCCGTAGCTACTTCATGATGATGACACTCGACCGTGATGCCGCACTCTGCCAGCGTCAACGAGATCTCGCTCCGCAGGTCGCTCAAGGTGTCGATCGGAGGCACCGGAACATAGCCTTCTTTCGGGCGAATCCGGTGGCCGAGATTCGGGCCCTGAGCCTCGCTTGCCTCTCGACCGCTATTCCAATGCCCCTCATCCGAATCGATCGAATAACCGGCGCCATATTGTTCGTTGTAGAACTGCGCACTATCAAAGACGAAGAACTCTGCCTCGGGGCCAAAGTTCGCCGTATCAGCAATGCCCGCGCTTTTCAGGTAACTCTCGGCGCGGATGGCCACGGCGCGGGGATCAAAGGCATAACCCTCGCGCGAGATTGGGTCTACCGCATTGGCCACCAGACAAAGAGTTGGTTCGCTGGAAAACGGGTCCATCCAAAAGCGACTTGCGTCCGGAACCAGCAGCATGTCGGATTCGTGAATTGCGGCCCAGCCCCGGATTGACGACGCGTCAAACCCGAATCCATCTTCGAACGAGTCTTCAGCTAATTCGCCGATCGGAAAAGTCAGGTGTTGCCACGACCCGGGGAGATCGGTGAAGCGAACGGAAACAAACTTTGCACCTTGCTCCGAGGCATACTTCAACACAGTTTTAGCGTTCATTTAGTCTCCTGTCGAAAAAATTGTGAGTGATGTAGTTGACCTTCGCCCCTAAGCGGTGACTGGTGCGAAGCCTTATGGCGGAACGGACGGTCGAAGCGCGAAAACGACATGAACAGCGCGCGTGTAAAAAACTTGCATTATAGCGACAGAAATCCCGGTGTCAAGGAATTTTGCGCCGCAATTCCGTAAGGAGCAGAACGAATCGGTTGGCGAAAAAGCATCACAAAAACCTAACTTGTTAGTAAAAGCAGACTTAAGCTGGCTAATTACACTGAGTCGCAATTAAAAAAGTTATAGACCGACTTCCGGTTTTCTGTTACATTCTGCGGTCAAGGTACCAACCCCAAGACACCGCTATTCGGCCGGGATGAGGCAGCCACGCAGCCGGTTGCCGTGGCGGGTTAACGCTTACGAGAGGGCATACCAGGAGACCGCTAGTTGACCACTGCGATCGAACAGACAACCGAAACCTACGGGATTGAGAACTGGGGCGCTGGTTACTTTGACGTAAATCGTAAAGGTAATCTGATCGTCCGCCCGGCCGAGGGAGATCCCAGGGGCGCGGACCTCAAAGAGATCGTGGAGGACCTGGCGCGCCGTGGCATCAGCGCCCCGCTCCTGCTGCGCTTTCCCCAACTGGTAGCTGCCCAGGTCCGCAAACTTCAAAGAGCTTTCAGCAAATCGATCCGCGAATACGAATACCAGGGCGCGCACATGTGCGTCTATCCAATGAAGGTGAACCAGCAGCGCACCGTGGTCGAAGAGTACTTGCGCGAAGGTTCGCGTTACGACTTTGGGCTGGAAGCCGGATCGAAAGCCGAGCTGTACGCTGCCATGGCCCTGGAACAATCGCCTGACAGCTTGTTGGTGCTGAATGGTTTCAAGGACGAAGAGTTTATCGAGCTGGCTTTCACCAGCGCGAAATCCGGCAAGCGAGTCGTCATCGTCATCGAAAAACTGAGCGAGCTGGATCACATCCTGCGCATCGCGGACACCCATGAAGGCAACATGCCGATGATTGGCATGCGCGTAAAACTTTACTCGAAAGGTTCGGGCCGCTGGGAAAAGTCGGGCGGCGAAGCGGCAAAGTTTGGCCTGACTACCACCGAGCTGCTGGAAGTGATCAATAGATTGAAAGAGGCCGACCGGACAGACATGCTGCGGCTGCTTCACTTTCACATCGGCTCGCAACTGACGGATATCAAACGCATCAAGAATGCGATGAAGGAAGCCGCGCGAGTCTATGCCAAGATTTATCAGATGAAAATGCCGATTGACCTGCTCGACGTCGGAGGCGGCATGGCGGTGGATTACGATGGCTCAAAGACGGCATTTGATTCGTCGGCCAACTACAACGCGCAGGAATTCGCGAATGACGTTATTTACACCATCAAGCAGGTTTGTGAAGACGAAAACGTTCCGCATCCCACGATCATCCAGGAATCAGGCCGCTTTCTTTCAGCCTATCACGCAATCCTGGTGACAAATGTACTGGAAGAGATTGAAACGGTCGTCGAAGACATCACGCCGATTGAGATTGACGAAGACGACCCGCAGGTGGTGATCGAACTGGGCGACCTGCGCGAGACAATCACGATCAAGAATTATCGCGAGTATTATCACGACGCCCTCGAGCATCGCGAGGAATTGTTTACGCTATTCAATCTCGGCCTGATCTCTTTGGAGGATCGGGCCAAGGGCGAGGTTTTGTTTTGGGACGTATGTGAGCGGGCGGACCGTTATGCTCAACAATCCAAATATGTGCCCGAAGAGTTTGGCGAGCTAAGAAAGCTGCTATGCGTAAAGTATTTGGCCAACTTTTCGGTGTTCAAGTCCCTTCCCGATCATTGGGCGCTCGATCAGTTGTTCCCGATTCTGCCGATCCAGAACCTGAACAAGCCGCCCACTGAATTCGCCACGCTTTGCGACATCACCTGCGATTCCGACGGCGTGGTCGACAAGTTCGTCGACCTGCATGACGTCAAGCAGGTGCTCGAGCTGCACAAGATCGACCCGGACGAGACTTACTATATCGCCTTCATGCTGGTCGGCGCCTATCAGGAAGTGATGGGCAACAACCACAACCTTTTCGGCACGCCGAACGAAGCGCAGATCCATATCGATGAAGAAGGCTATCTGATCAAGAAAGTCATTCGCGGGACAACCGTTGGCGAGGCGGCCGCGCGAGCACGTTACGAACGCAGCCTTTTGCACGACGGATTTCGGCGCCAGGTCACGCAGCGGATCAAAAACGGCGAACTAACGGAAGCCGAGGGCGCGGACCTGGTCAACTTTTACGAATCACGCTATGACGCTTACACCTACGTGGCAGTTAATGGTAACCGCGTGCGGGGTCGCCGTCGTCATGATTATTAAGAAGTCCGACAAAACTGAAGTTCGTCGGACAATGAGAAAGAGGTTAGAACGAGCTTATGGTGACACAGCGAAAACCAAAACCCAGCAAGTACCTGACTATTCCCACCCGGCCGGTGCAGGTTGATCGCGACCGATCAGTGGCCGGACTGTTGGAGAAAATGGAAGGTACGGGGTTCGGCGGCCGTCAACTGGCGGAAGCGCATCGCATCTGGCTGGACATGCTGGGTGACAACACGACCATCACGGTCTCAGCATCTGGCGCTCTGATTCCGGCGGGCATGCGACGGCTGCTGGCCTATGTCGTTAAGAACCGTTTCGTCGACTGCCTGGTCTTATCGGGCTCGGTAATCTTTCATGACTTGCACGAGACACTCGGGCGTCATCACTTTCAGGCCCACCCGAACATGACCGACGCCGAGCTTGAGTCGGCACAGATCAATCGTATGTGGGATCTTTTGGCCAGCGAAGAGGAATACCACGAAGCTGAAGAATGGGTCGGAGGCTTTGCCAGTCAGTTGGATCAGTCGCGCCCTTACTCAACCCGCGAGTTTCTTCATCTGCTGGGACGTGAATTGGCTGAGATAGCGGCCGAGGATGGCGTGCTCACGGCGGCTTACAAATCGCGCGTGCCGGTTTTTTGTCCGGGGATTACCGATAGCGGTATTGCGGTGGGCATAGCCGGTTCCAGGTTCGAAAAGAAAAACAACTTTCAGTTTGACGTCGTGCAGGACGTGCTCGACCTGGCGCAGATCGCTTTGCGCGCCCGTGTGTCCGGAGTTATCAACCTGGGCGGCGGGATCACCAAGAGTTTCATCCGCCAGACTGAAATGTCGGCGCACATCTTCAAACAGCAGATCCACGGCCACAAATATGCGATTCAAATCGCTGCGGACGCCCCACACCCCGGCGGACGGTCCAGCGCCGTCGCTTTCGACGAATCGCTCGTGTTCGGGAAGCTGGGTCGCGGCGCGCTAACTGCCTATGTTAACTGCGACGCCACAATTGCCCTGCCGATCATCATTACTGCGCTCTCACAAACAGCGGCGAAATACATGAAGGGGCGGCGCCGGCCGAACTTTACCTTTAGCGGCCGGGAGTTGCTGATCGAAGTGCCCTAAGTAGATCGTGTTTCCGCTTTGCAAACCTAAGCTTCTCATTTAGAAATGACGGGTTTGCCTGTCTGCAAGATTCCCTGCAAAAAAGATTTGACTTTCCTCAATAACCCGAATATTGTTCCGGCTCCGTTACACGAGGCTAGACACTCACGAGCCTGCTTTAGCCTTTGCACACTCGCCCCGTCGGCCGCCTGTTAACGTTGATCTCTTAAAAGTTCGGGCGAAAGGCCAAGTCCTGTTAGCGATAGCGTATGCGTTGTTGCTGATAAGAAAGCCCTTCCCTGGCAATAAGTGCTGACCTGGATCAGCGAGGATGAAATGCCCTTTCCGGTGATTTCCCAACGAGAAGAAACACTTCGTCAAACAAATCTAGCGTCAAGATTGGAGACACCATGAGCGACCAGCCCTTTAGTGTTTATTTCGCATTGGACGGACCGGACCTCGACGGTCTGGTCGGCAGCGCCGGAATGCTGCGATTTGACTGGCCCGAACGAAAGTTTTACATAACGCACTACGACGGCGTCAGCGCCGCGCACAATCCATCTGTGGCCCCAAACGGAAAGCTGGCGCTGCTGGGGAATTTCGGCCAGACGATCATGCTGCTCGACACCAGCGATCCGAAGATGCCCGAAATCGCCCGCCAGTCCACCATGTATTTTGAAGAATGCTCTTACCGTTTACGGGCGAATACGCATCACCTCTGGTATCCGGACAGCGAGCGGTTTATCGGCGCCATCGGCAACCATCTTTACCGCTTTCACGTAGACGATTTGAAGCATCCGGAAAATCTGGGGCCGCACTATCTCGAGAATGCGCACGAACTTCGCTGGGACTCTCAGAACAGATACGTTTTGATGGGCGACCTGGGACCGGAAAGAAGAGACGTGCGGCAGGTGGCCGTATTCGATCTGGCCGAGCCGATCCCCGAGAAGCGTTCCCGCGTAATCAAGATCCAAAACAATTCCTGGCACTGTCGCGTGCATCCGACCAAGCCCATCGGCTACGCGCTGACTTACTCGCTGATCACCGATCACGACGATTGGGTGAACTGGTCTCCCGGTTATATTCGCGAATATATCTACGAAATTGATCTTCCCACAGCCAAGATCACCCGGACCTGGAGCAGCGCGGCCGAGTTTCCCGGACACCTGAACTCTGACGTTGAGATTTACGATGACATTTTGTATATCGCCAGCGGCGGCAGTCATGGCGTGCTCGAGATTCCGCTCGAGCGCTTTGCGGAATTCCGTTTTCTCCCATGCATTCCAGGGTTCTTTACCAGGCTTTTTAGTGTGAACGATCAGTTGCACACGTTGCTGGGCGCCCTGTCGCGGAAAGCAACGCCGACCAGTACTCACTACATGCTGCAAACGATCCAGGTAACCGGCGGGCGCATCCTGGATGGCATTTACGCGACGCGCGTTTCGCCGGACGGCAAATACCTCGTTATTGGAAATCGTGGCTACAACGTCATCGCGCTCTATGATCGCAAAACTTTTCGCAAGGTATATGAAAAGGTGCTTCCACATCGACGCCAGGTCACCGGCGTTGGCTACAATCACTATCACTTAACCAACCGGTTTTTGGGACTTCATCTCGGCGTTCACCACAGCGAGTTGCTCGCGCGATGAAGCGTAACAAAAAAGGAGAACGGCAATGGCATGGGACGTTTCTGGCGGAGCAGCGGGCGCGGACACCACGCTGACCAGGTTAACCTGTCTTGAAGGAGCCGATCTCAACGACGATCTGGTGAAAGAGATCAAAGCCGATCTGGGCGTGGCGTCGTCGGTCCTGGAAATGATGAAGGACTATATGACGCTCCTTCACGGTAACCTCGACAATAACGCGCCTCCCTTCCGTAAGATGGCAAAGTTGTTTGACCTCGGCCAGACCTTCGGCAGTCTCGACGGACATTACTACGGTGTCGCCCCCGGTCTTCGCACCGGTGATCTACACGGCGTCGCTGCCGAATTTGGCAACCTGCTCGGCTTTATCTGGGGTTCGGTCATCGTCGGCGCCTGTCCGTGGGCGGGCAAAAGCTATACGCCAATGAGTGATGAGGATCGCGCGAAGACAGTCGGCAGTACCGTGCCCAATGATGTGAAGGTGCTTCGGGGCATTAACCACTTCAATCGGATCGAAGGCGCGCCGGTCAACATCGCGGCCACGTCGCTGCTCACTTTCATGTGGCACCTGAAAAAAGCGGCTCCTGAAGAACTCGCAAAATACGGTTACGAACTAAAGGGTGGACATTTTGCAGCGCACCTCGGGCCGTCGCTTTACCCGGGCACGCCGCGCGAAGTATTCCGGCTGAATTATCGTCATCACGCACTCGGTAATTTTCCGCCACTGACATATCTCGTCGATGAGATGGTGCAGATCGCGGATGGTTTGTATCTCGGCCAGGTGCTCTTTGCCACGGATCATTTGCTCGAACGGTATGACCCGGTCGCCGATCCAGCCAGGTATCATTACCAGCACTTCGGCTACTTCCTCTTGTTCGAGGAGTTCTGGAATGCGGAAGCTAAACGTCTGTTTCCGTTTTTGGAAATGCCTGATGCGGCCGTTCCGGCTGAAGTCCCGAAGGCTTCTGCTCCGGCAGCTCCTTCCGCCCCAACAACAGACAAGTTTTCGACGCTGACCCTGGCTGATCCAGTTGATGGCGATGTTGATAGCGCCCGACTCGATGAAGTTCGTCAGGATCTGAAGACCTCTGGCGATATCATGCGCATGCTCAAGTCTTACTCAGATGTTTTGTTTGCTGAGCACCGCACCGTCTCGCCAGCGTTCGACAAACTCCACACCCTCTTTAACGCAGGTATCGGACCGCAGACCATGAACGGTTACTATCGCGGCGCTTTGATCTCCTGGCAAAGCCAGGGGCTGCTGGCGCCCTTTCACGAGAACGTAATCAACGTTGCCTGGCAGGCATCGCGGTTCTTCTCTCCCTGGACCGGGAAGAAATTTAATCCGATTGACGCTGCCGAACTCGCGAAATGGACTGAGGGTGGAGAGCCGATGGGGTCTGATCCCGCCTTTAACTGTTCGAACACGGTTGTCTTTCGCACTCTGAAGGAGAAATTTACACGCGAAACGATGAAGCTCGCCGGCGTGCGCATGGAACCTGCCTCACCGGAAGAGCACAACCAGTACGGTTACGACACGCACACCTTCTTCTTCATTGGCCGTCCCAACAAAACCAGCATGCTGCCCGAAAATAAGGGCAAGAAGGTTTACCAGTTCAATTATCGCTGGAAGCCTTTGAAGAATATTCCGCCCGACTGTTTCTGCATCGATGAGATCGCCCAGATCGCGGAAGGGCTTTATCTGGGCCTGTTGATCTATGCGACGGACTGGTTGAAGCCCTGGAGTCCGAACACTCCTATTTCAGAATATCAATACAAGTTGTTCGGCTACTTCCTGCTGATGGATGAAGAATGGCATCAGCGTCGGTTGCGGATCGGTTTCGATCTGGACAACACCTGAGTTCTTTTGGAAATGAAAGATTCATACGATGTGGTCGTGATCGGTTCCGGGTTTGGCGGAGCGATCAATGCCTGCCGCCTGGCTCAAGCCGGAATGTCAGTCTGCATTCTCGAGCGCGGGAAGCGCTGGGGCAAGAAGGATTTTCCGCGCACCACCGGACAGGTAGCGCGTGCGTTTTGGAATTACAAGGATCTCGGCCTGCTCGATTATCGCGCCTTCGAAAACATCGATGTCATTCAGGCCAGCGGAGTCGGCGGCGGCTCTCTGGTTTATTTCAACGTCCACATCAGAACGCCGAAAGAAATTTTCGAAAACCCACGTTGGCCCAAGGGTGTGAAGCGCGACATTCTGGATCCCTTCTACGACAAAGCGCGTGACATGCTCGAAGCTCGCCCCTTGACGCCGCCTGCCGAGTTCGACATGCCCAATCGCACACAAGCTTTCATGGCCGCCGCGGAAGGCTCCGGACGGAAAGCGGAATTGATGGAGATCTGCGTATACACCGGCCCGGAAAAGATTAACCGCCAAGGTGTTGTGCAGGATGGTTGCGTTTATTGCGGCAATTGCATGCTGGGCTGTCACGTGCATGCCAAGAACACTCTCGACCTCAACTACATTCCCCTGGCTGAAAAGAATGGAGCTGAAGTCTATCCGCTGCATGAGGTCGAGAAAATCGAGCCCATCGATCCGGTTGAAACAAACGGCTACCGGGTTCACTTTCGCCATTTCGATCTCGAGACGGCTGAGTCTCAGCCACTCGCGGTGGAGGGCCGCCGATTCGAGCGGCGGACCGCAAAGCCCGAGCCGGGTACCGAAGCGGGCTCAGTAGTTGGGCGAAAGGTAATCATCTCGGCGGGCTCGTTGGGTTCGACCGAAATCCTGCTGCGCTGCCGCGACCTGCATCGCACGCTGCCGAAGCTTAGCCCCGCGCTGGGAAGAAAGTTCTCCGGTAACGGCGACTTTCTGCTGGCCGGCACACTGGAATCAAATCAAGATGTCGATCCCGGCGCAGGCCCCAGCATCACCGCGGCCGTCGACGTTTCGACTGCAAACAACAGAATCATGATTCAGGATCTCGGCTTTCCCGATCCGTTCCTCTGGTATCTTGAAAGCGCACTGCCGGTGCCGCGCCGGCTGAAAAATCTGGGATTGTTCTTCAGAAAATACTTGATGCGCACGCTGGGGCTCGATCATGGTTCAGCCTTCACCGATGGCGCCGACAAATTGTTTAAGGGGGGCGTCACTCCAAAGTTTCTTCCTTATCTTGGCATGGGCACCGATGCCGCAGACGGCCGCATGGAACTTTCCGAGGGCAACATGGAGATTCGTTGGGACAGTCGTCACAGCCGCGCGATGTTTGCCGAAATGGAAAAGGCGTTAAAGGAACTGAGCCGCGGTATCAAGGGCGACTACATGACCAGCATTCTGTGGGGCTGGCCATGGCGAAAACTATTGACGGCGCACCCGCTCGGCGGTTGCGTGATGGCGGACGACGCGATGGAAGGAGTGGTGAATGAGTATGGTGAAGTCTGGAACTACCCGAACCTCTATGTCTCAGACGGATCGATCATTCCGACCGCCCTCAGTGTGAATCCGTCCGCCACCATCAGCGCGTTGTCTGAGAGAATTGCCGATCGCCTCGCAGCGTCGCGCTAAGTCTTCATCAAACCGCGATCGGCGGCTCAATTAACTCGGGCGCTGTTGCGCGCGAATCATTAGGAACATATGTCGGCCCATTCGTACTGCCCGACGGTTTCCATTTGCGCGCTACTTTGCGGATGCCAATCGGAAAGATCGTCAACTTGCCGCTGCCATCTATTTTTAACCTCAGGAAGTTCTTCCAATCAGGACAAGCCAAGGCCGAAAAGGCTTCATTCGAATGGCGTCCAAACCAGTTCAAAGAAATCGCCAGGTAAATGCCCATTACGAATGACCCGACAATCCATCCCAGAACGAAGATTATTCCGCCGGCCAAGAGAAGTTGAGGCGGCCGCTTAAACGGCAAGCCGAGACACCTTGCGCTAAAATAGGTGGCGCCCCAACCGACGAAGAAAGTGCACAACACGTGCGCGAGCCCATGTATTGGTCCGGCGACCCTGGCAAACCGCTTTGAATGGGAATCGGTAAAGAAGAGAAACCCACCAAAGACAAGCAATATCCAAAAGACGGCAATTGGATTGGCGATTGAAGTTGAGAGTGATGTCTTAATCGCTGGCCAGATCTGGCGAAGGCCAAAACGGTGTACAGGCGCCATCACCGCCCAACAGGTTAACGTGTAAAGAAATGCGGTGAGCACGCCAAACTTGGGATTGAGAAATAGGAATCCCAGGTTTTTCCAAGTGAGCTTCTTGGATTCATTCGGCGGCGGGAACGCTTTACGCAGACGATAGCCGCCGTCTAGTTCTTCTACGTCCTCTCCATGGGTCGGATGTAGAAAGGCCCCGCCTCCTCCGGCGGTAATTTTCTGCTGGCCTCCCTCCGTGGCGTGGCGGCGGTAATGGTGCAGGTCACCCGACAAATAAGTTGCAATTTGTTGATTACAGAAAATCTTTTTCTCGAGGAACGCGAGATTGTTCTCGTTAATCTCTGGGTCGAGTGTTTTGTAGATCTTGGCGAAGATCCAGTGCGGCTCGGCAGTACACAGGATAATCCGATCGTCTTTACCCATCTTGCGAGCGATGCGTTTGAAAAATTTGACTTGCGGAATGTCGACGTCCGAATCCAACTGGACATCAACTCCGACCAGCCACCAACGGTGCGGCAACTTGAGCGCAAAGTAACTCCGGCTTTGACGGGTTTTCCAGCCGCCAAACCAGCGCCGGTTACAGAAGAGCCTGGTGAACGACACCAGACTGTCGTACCAGTCGTGATTGCCGGGTACGGCAAAGGCATGCGGACTGGTGAGGGGAGGAGTTTCCGGCAACGCCGCCTCGTAGGGCTCCACCAACCGCTCGCGATAAGATTGGCGGTTCGCCACCGGATAAACCTGGTCACCACCAAAAACGAGAACGTCCCCGCGCGGAATCGGCCCGTCGACTCCCGGCAGATCTAGTTGCGGCTGACCGACATGATAAGCGACTGAATAGGTCGAGTCCCAACCGTCTCCCGTATCGGCGACATAGTCTATCCAGATCTGATCTCGCTGGCTGTAGTCATGAATCCCATCTTCATCGACAGGTACGCCCGTCGAGTCGTCATCAAAGACATCATCATCCTGGGAAGGCCCGACCAGCGCCTCAGTAATTCGGTAGTCAGCGTGCTTGCCGAAAATCGTTGAAACAGCCACATCAACGCCCGTCCGCGCCAACTGTCCGGGATCATACCAAGCCGTCATCGGGCACATGGCCGGTTTCTTCTTATCGCTCATGTCGTCTCCTTTGGACAGTCCTTACGAATCCATCACGCGCGAGATTGCATTCGCGGTAAACAACACATTGACGGTTTATCCGAGCTGAGTTAGCGAGTATGCAACGATGAAGCAGAGGCTCGTGAGATTTCAGCCCGTTTGATTCAGCGCCTGCAAGATATTCGCGAGCGCTCCAAAAGTCAATAATTCTTCGGCACGGTTTGTTGAGCCTGCAATATTTATGGGTGGCAGCTAAGAAAATGGCGAGAGAGGAAAGAGCCGGTTGAAAGAGCCATCATGAACTCGTTGTCCTCTGGATTCTCATCCTCAGCTTCGCTAAACTCCACCCCATGACTGAATCCGCGACTCTGCCTATGAACTTTGGCGGTATTCCTGAAGAAGAATTTTCCAGCTTCGCCAAATCACGCATTCTCGTCTGGCCGATCGCGTACGAAGGAACGGTGTCGTACGGCGGGGGCACCGGCCAGGGTGCGCAGGCGATTATCGACGCGTCGCGGAACATGGAACTGTATGACGAAGAGACCGACGCTGAGGTCTACAAGCTCGGCATTCACACGCTTGATGAATCGCCGTCAATCGATCCGCCAGAGCGCATGATGAACTCGCTTTACGATCGCGCGAAGGAGCTTGTGGCAAGCGACAAATTCATCACCATGATTGGCGGCGAGCATTCGGTCAGCGCGCCGGTCATTCGCGCGCACGCGGAAAAGTATTCACAGCTTTCGATTCTACAAATCGACGCCCACGCGGATTTGCGCGACACCTATGACGGCACGCCGCACTCTCATGCTTCGATCATGGCGCGCGTCGTTAAAGACATGCGCATTCCTGCGGTCCAGGTGGGGATTCGCTCGATCTCAGTCGACGAAGCGCGCGCGCTGGACGGTCTGCCGACGCGAATCTTCTGGGCTAAGGACATCGTGGGCCGCAACGATTGGTGGGATGAAGCGGTCGATGGCCTAACTGAGAATGTTTATCTGACCATAGACATCGATGGTCTCGATCCGTCTCTGGTGTCGGCGACGGGAACGCCCGAACCCGGCGGTTTGGGCTGGTACGACGCCATTGGACTTATCAAGACTCTGGCTAAAAAAAGAAATGTCGTGGGGATGGACTTGACCGAGTATTCCTACGTCGAGGGTCAGAACGCCTCGGCGTTTCTGTGCGCAAAGTTGATCTATAAGACCCTGGCGTTTGTTTTTGAGAAAGAAACTGCCCGAGTACGGACCACTTAGCGGCGGTTTCAAGATGGCTCCGTTAGGAGCCAAATGTTTATAGATTGCAGTGATTAGAGATATTTTCCTGCGATTCTCGGACGATAAGCATTGCGCGCCTAACGGCGCTTTCACGGATCAATCTTTTTCTCACTGCGTGCTCATGCGGGCAGGGATGACAGCGCTCCCAGCAGCTAACTTAGCTTCCTCTTAAACGCTTCCTTCAAGCCCGCCTGTGCCTGGTCGTGCGCGTCATAAACATTTGGACGCGACAGCACCGCCCGATATTGCGTCATCGCGTCGTTGCGCTTACCTGCCAGATCAAGAGCCCGCGCAGCATACAAATGTGCCATCGTCGCCAACCCTTGCTGGGCCCCGGGAGTGTCGGCCGACGCTAAAAACTCCTTCACCGCACGTTCGTATAATCCTGCAGTCATTAAGGCCTCGCCGTATTTGAAGTGAATTAGATCAAACGTCCGTCCGGCACTATCGCGAAAGGTCTTATCGCTCACCAGAGTCTCGAAGGTAGCAAACGCCTCTTTCTCTGCCGCCGTCGTCTCTGTTACATGGTTCAATTGCCGCTCCAGCGCCGCCTGCGATACGAGCGCGTCGGCCGCTTCCAGACGATAGAGATAATTGCGCGGATACTTGGCAGCCAATTCGCGCGACAGGGCCGCAGCTTCGGCAAACCTCTTTTCGCGCGTATACAAAACGATCAGCAGCGTCTTGGCTTCGTCATGCACCCAGCGGCCTTCGCGGGCCACTCGCTCCAAAGTCGCAAGCCCTCGCTTTTTTGATCCTCGAAACCCGGCGACGCCGGCAATCAGTTTTATCGGCAGCGGCAAAGCGCCCACCGTGTAGTCATACAAGCCAATCGTGATCTCAGCATCGTGGTAGTTAGGATCGAGCTTGAGCACCTCACGATGGCGATCGACTGCGTCCGAACCGTCTTTCAGGGCCGCGAAGTGGCGCCGCTCGACAGCTTCTTCAAACGAAGCTTTGAGACCTTCAATAGCGCCCATGAAGTAGAGCGCCTCAGTGTCTTTTGGAAATTGTTTCAGGCGCGCCTCAGTCAGCGACCGGGCCTGTCGCGTCAAGGTGCGAAACTGATCAACCAGGCGCGGATCGGCTTTGTCATCACTCGTCGAATAGAACGTATCGTCATTCCCATAAAGCGAAGACTGCAAACGGCGCGTTTGATACAGGGCCTCAGTCCAGAGAGTGTCTGCCAGAAACTGCGGACCGGCGGGATAATTCGGAAACAGCACTGCCATTTCCTTGAAGCTCTTGCGGGCGCCGTCGTAATCCAGATTAAAAAGCGCTTCCGAGCCGGCTATGCGCAAGGTCTCGAACTTCGCGCGCTCGGCTTCGGTCAGCCACGGGTTTGACGGCGCTTGTGCGAGAGCCGATCCCGGCAGTAATGAAACCAAGAAGAACGCAAATCCTAATAAAATAGACTTCACTTGCTTACTCCCTCTATTCCAAACTATGAAACCAAACCAATCGACGCAAAAGGCGCAGATAGTCTACTCCCGGCAACGGTGAGTGACCGCACATATAGCAAAGAGCGCGAGGAAGCCACCACCAATTGCCAAAGCGATCCTGGTGGTCGACCCCATCCCCACACTGATGTCCCGGACGTTTGAGTAATGAACAGCGACTGGCTGACTGCTCTTGTTATTAGTAATAACGAAATACTCTTCAGCAACATCTGAAATATATCCTTTGATTTTTTCGCCATCGCGCAATCTGACGGTAACCGGATCGTCAGAGGCATACCGCTCCAACTTGTTCACCTGCTTCTTGATCTTACGCGCCTGCTTTTCTTCCCTGGTTAGCTGCTCTTGAGCCGAAACAAAAGGCAGACAGGCAAGGTTCATCACTAGCCCAGCTATCGCTAACGCCGCGAGTCGCTTTATCACGGTCAACCTGCGGTCTTCATCACGAAAAACTCTCAATGTATTTCACTCCGCTACCTGTATTGAAGAGCACTACTCGTTCATCGGCCGTAACCAGTCCCTCGTCCATCAACTTCCTAAGTGCCGGCAAACACGCCGCGCCTTCGGGCGCACAAAAGATCCCTTCAGCAGCTCCAATTTCTTTCGTCGCTTCGATCAACTGATCGTCAGTGACCGCAATCGCAGTGCCCCCGGAAGTGCGCAGCGCGTCAATGATCATAAAGTCGCCAATCGCCCGCGGCACGCGCAGGCCCGAAGCGGTCGTGTGCGCATTGGGAAACTCATCGGCAAAGCGCTTCCCTTCCGCAAAGGCACGCACGATCGGCGCGCAACCAGCCGCTTGCACGGTCACCATTCGCGGACGCTTTGATCCGATCCAGCCCATCTGTTCCATCTCGTCGAATGCTTTCCACATGCCAATCAATCCCGTGCCACCGCCGGTCGGATAGATAATCACGTCAGGCAGTTCCCAATTGAATTGTTCGGCCAGCTCATAGCCCATGGTTTTCTTGCCTTCAATGCGATAGGGCTCTTTTAGAGTCGAAACATCGAACCAACCTTCGGCATCCTTTCGTCGCGCCACCTCAGCGCCGCAGTCCGTGATCAATCCATCCATCAAAGTCACCTGTGCTCCGGTTTGTTCGCATTCGATCACGTTCGCTCGCGGCGTATCGCTGGGCATGAATATGAAAGCTTCGAGTCCACCCCGTGCCGCGTACGCAGCCAGCGCGCCGGCCGCATTACCCGCCGAGGGCACTGCCAGCTTCTTCGCGCCCAGCTCTTTGGCCATCGAAACGGCCGCCGTCATGCCGCGCGCTTTGAAACTCTGCGTCGGGTTTTGTCCCTCGTCCTTGATGTAAAGCTGGCTGAGTCCGAGTTGCGCGCCAATCTGCGCAGCGCGCACGAGCGGCGTAAATCCCTCGCCCAGCGTGACGATGTTTTCTTCGGCTTCGACCGGCAGTACTTCCCGATAGCGCCATAAATCCGGACCTCGTCCCGGCAAACTTTCTTTTGTCAAAGAAGCCGCTGCGCGTTTCAGGTCATAACGAACCAGCAGGGGCTTTCCGCATTCGGTGCAAAGGTTGTGCAACCGTCGTGCCTCGTAGGTCTTTCCGCAGTTGGCGCATTCCAGGTGAGTGACGTTCATTGATTTTCGTTGAAGGTTCCCTTCGAATTTTTGCCGGCGCGCCTAAGCACCGTCGGCTGACAGATGATAGCCTTTGTGGGCAAATCCGTCAGGTGGAGTCGGAATGTTGCGGAGAGCCATAGCGTGTCAGAAGCCCGCGCGTCAGCACGGGCACCTGTGGTGTCGGTCGCCCATGGCGGTCACAAACCAGGTCGCGGCACCACTCCGTCATGATGAGCACATCGGGACGGGCCCTCCCTAACGGTCGGGCTTCTGACACTATGACCGCGTGCACTTTGGGTCCTCTAAGGTTAAGCTTGGTTTTTACACATTCACCAAAAACTGAAGGGGACGAGACTAGATGGCAAATCGAACCGCAGTCATTCAGACTAACAAAGGCACGATCAGCTTCGAACTGTTGGAAGATGAAGCGCCGAAGACTACTGAGAATTTTCGCTTGCTGGCCGAAAAGGGCTACTACGACGGCGTGATCTTTCATCGCTGCATTAATGGTTTCATGATTCAGGGCGGCGATCCGACGGGGACGGGCCGTGGTGGACAGTCGGCATGGGGAGGTAAGTTCGCGGATGAGATAAATCCGTCATCCGAAGTCTATCGCCGCGGCTATAAAGCGGGCACCGTGGCGATGGCCAACGCCGGACCGGATACCAACGGCTCGCAATTCTTTATCATGCACGTCGACTATCCGCTGCCGCCCAGCTACACAATCTTTGGGCGGGTCACCGAAGGTCAGGACGTGGTCAACGCTATCGCTACTTGCAAAACCGATAGCGGCGATCGGCCCGCATCCGAGGTCAAAATGGAAAAGGTGACGATCAAAGAATGACGCTCTCCGGTCCCATCTCTTGAGAGTAGCGGATCGCATCGGCGACAAACTGCTTCGCGAGTCCAACAGAGTCTTTCAACTTCACTCCCTTGCCCAGGCACGCGGCAATGGCTGACGACAACATGCAGCCGGTGCCGCGGACAGGTGGCGTATCGATCCACTCGCCGCGAAAGACGGTCACGTTACCTTCATCATCCAAAACATCAATCGCCTGATCGGAGCCCTCGCTACTGCCCAGCGCTGACCTCTGATCTCCGACCTCTGACCGCTGTTCCAGATGCCCGCCCTTAATCAGCACTGCGCGCGCGCCCTGTTCGCGCAGGTTGCTTGCCGCCGCGCGCATTCCTGCTTCGTCCTCGATGCGTAGATTTGTTAGCTTCTCGGCTTCCGTAATATTCGGAGTAATCACACGAGCCAGGGGCATCAACTCAACCATCAGGACATCCATTACGTCGGCTTCAATTAATTCGTAACCTGATGTGGATCGCCAAACCGGATCGACTACAGGAGCAGGCAAATTCATCTCGCGTATCAGTCGCGCGACCTCCAGCACCATCTCTCGTTTTGGGAGCATGCCGGTCTTAATCGCCGCAATCCGAAATTCCTGAACTATGGGCAGAATCTGGGCGCGCAGCGATTCTGCACTTTCATGAATCGCACCGAACACACCCTCTGAATTTTGAAACGTGAGAGAGGTTATTGCTGCCGTGGGAGTGCAATCAAAACCCACGAACGTCTTAACGTCGGCGATGATTCCTGCGCCGCCGGACGGATCGAAGCCGGCGATGGTGAGGATTACGGGTTGGTCGCGTTGTTCCTCTGTCGTCATAGGCAGTCAGGCTGCGGGCTAAGTCAATTTGAACAAGCGGCGCTCAAAATCCTTGACGACGGGTGGTTTACTACCATTGCGAACCACGACAAATCCTTCAGTGCGAAGATAGCGGGCTTGTTGGGCCACACCGCCGGGAAACTGCGGATTCAATCCACCATCGTCACGAACAACCCTCCAGTACGGTGACACGCGCTTCACGCCCAGGGCGCGATCTTCCTCCGCGGCTTCTGCCACGATGCGCAGAAAAATGCCGGTGGTCAAGGGACAGGTAACGTTTGCTTTGTGATCTCTTGACAGCTTCTCCCTAATTCTTCCCACCGTGATCAGTTTGCCTTTCGGAACTCTTCGCACCACGCCGTCGACCAGCAAAGGCGTCGGAATCAACATCATGCCTTTTCCGAACCGCGTCATCTTCGGCGGAACCTTTACTAATTTTGGCTCTTGCGGTTTTTCCAGCTTTTCGCGCCACGATGTCCGGCTTTTGAATGTGCTGTTCACCTTCTAACTCCTTTCTAAGATTCTCGGATCTCTGCCGTGACGACCTCTAAGCTTTCGAGGTTGCCGAACAAGCTAATGCCGGCAATGCCGCTCGCCCCGGCGCCCAGGCAGTCTTTCGCATTGTTAACTGAAACGCCACCGAGAGCCAGGACCGGAAGGGGTCTCACTTCGCGGACCAGGACACTCAGTGCGTCAACTCCCAAGGGCGGGCCGTACTGTTGTTTTGAAGTTGATTCGAAAATCGGGCCGAAGACGATGAAGTCCGCGCCACCGTCCTTCGCCGCCTGCGCTTCCACCAGCGAGTGCGTCGAACTTCCGATGAGAAACTCATCACCAAAGTTCTTTCGAATAACGGCCGCCGGTAGCGAGTGCGTGGTCAAGTGGACGCCGGCCGCGCCGGACCCCGCCGCGATATCCGCGCGATCGTTGATCAGTACTCGCGACCCGGTCTCGCGCGCAATGCCGGCGGCGCGCGTCGCCAGTTCGAACAGAACTCGCGGCGTCAGGCGCTTCTCTCTTATTTGTAACAGGGGAATGCCGGCGGCTACTGCCGTAGATACTTGCAGCAGGACCTGATGAAACTCTGTACTTTCCGTGGTGGTAGTTTCATCGGTTGCGCCGCGGGTAATCAGATAAAGGATCGGCTTTGACAGATTGAGCGTCATTGTCAGACGAGCTCTGCGAAGATTTCTGCCGCGAGCTTTCCATAGAAGATGTCCCTAAGTCCAGGGCCCTTACCCTTTGACGAAAATGGACTAACTCCCAGATGCCCATCGTCAGGTTAACGATTCCCAGTCCCGACACGGCGCCGCGGACCCAACCGGACGCGATGAATCGCTGCACTCCGTAACCGGCCTTGTGCGCGGCCAGCAGCAAGAAGTAATTGTTGCCCCAATCGCTCAGGCCCAGCCAACCGTGCGGCACCCAAGGCAGCACGGTGAGCACAATTCCTATCTCCAGGCAGAGAATAATGTAAAAAATGACTGAGAGCTTTGAAGACATTCGTCCCCTTCCAGTAAACCCACAAGCACTATGCGGCGCCGAGCTTACTTGGCCCGGACGCTATTGATCAAACGATACGCAAAAAAACAGAGCTAGTGTACGTGCTGTGTGTGGTTCCGGTTTCGTTTTGAATCCGGCGCAGCTTTCCCATTATTCCCGCTGGCGCGCGCCTGTAATTCTCGTAACCGCTCATTCACACCACGATAAGACACGTTGATTCCGTAAACTTCGGTAAAAATCTCAATGGCCCGATCCAGGTCGCCTAACTGGTCGTAAGCCGCGCCCAGTTCAAAGCGCAAAGCCTGGCGTTCGTCGTCTGACGCCCCGGGCGCGTTCAAGCCTTTATTAAACCATGTAACGGCGAGCTGCGGCACACCCTTCTGGATGAAACAATGTCCCAGGAGATTGCAACATTGCAAGTAGCGCGGCGTCCCGTCACCCGGCGACACCAAACCCGCGGCAATTTGAAATTCCTCCAATGCTTCTTCGAACAAATCCATCTCCTGGTAAGCCAACCCCAGATTGTAGTGAGTTTCGTAATCTCCGCTGCCGGAGCCGTCGACTTCGCCTTCAGCTGAGACACGATACTCTTCAAACACTTCCGCCAGACCCGCGTCAATCGTTTGCGGCGCCTCTAAGCTAGCTTGCTGAGGCGTTGGCGCTTCGCCGGCAACCGATGCTTCCACTGGAGCCAGTTCGAATTCACGTTCGAATGAGGCGGCATCCTCATCGAGCGTAACTTCCTCATGGGCCGTGGGTGGGGTTGTGATTCCTTCAGGGTTCTCCAGCCGCTGCCGACGTATATCGATGTCGATATGCGAACCAAACTGGTGCTCTAACAGGTTCAGCGTGTCCAGCGCAATGTCCAAATAACCCTGGGCAATATAGAAATCAACGCTCTCGAGTTCCTGTGTTCGCAGGGCTTCTTTGCGCTGTTGGGCAACCGCGTCAACCGCGACACCCGGTTCTTCAGAAATATCTTCAGCCTTGTTTGGTGTCCCAGGCCCCGGCAATTCTTCTGCTACCACAGCTTCGAAGGTAAAGCCTCGCTCTATTTCCATCTCATCGGTTGGCGCAGACCACGGATCGGCGATCTCGGGTACCGAGTTCCACTCGAACTCGGCCTCACTAGTCGAAGCCGGTGCCGGCGCTTCACATTCCAACTGGTTCTCTGCACCTGGAGCCAGATCAGCAAACGCGGGCTGGTCACTGGTTTCGAATTCAGCCAGGCTCTCGGCCGCATCTTCTTCTTCCGCCCCACCCAGTTGACTGAGACGCTCAGCATGATGGGCCTGATCAGGCACCAGTCGCGTCAATTGCGTTAATGCGTATCGCTCATCTTTCACCAGGCCGGCAGCCTCTGCGGCTTCCGCAAGTCGCTCCAGCGCTGCTTTCAGATTCTCTGTGTCGCGTTTCCACCAATGAGCGCGAGCGAGTAAGCGCAAGGCCTGAACATTATCGGAATCGCAAGTCAAACACTCATTCACCAAGTCGAACAGTTGATTCTCTTCGCGTTCAGCAAGCATCTGCTCGGCGATTTGACCGACGATGCGCACGGCGTCATCAGTCCTATCCCTTCGCATGTACAAACGCGCCACGTCGACGTACCGCAGGTACGCGGAGGATTGGTTGGCAACCAGGGTCGCCGTAGCCTGTTCGGCTTGCTCCGGATCCTCGGCTTCAATCTGAGCGCTCGCCAGCATTGACAGCAGTTCAAGATCATCAGGGTGGTTTGCCGACACGCGCTCGATTATCTCCGCGGCTTCATCTGCGGTCCCGCGCGCACTATGGGCGGCGAGAATGCCCCGCAAACAAACGCGGTCCGACGGCGCAATTTCCAGAGCCTTCCCAAACGAGCGGAGCGCATCATCGAAAGCACCACGCGTGTGAAGTTGCTGGCCCGCTTCGACAAAGCAGGTAGCCGCTTCGGCCGTCATTTTCTCTTTGAGATAGCCTTCAGCCAGCCTGGTTCTAATATCGGTGTTCTGAGGATCGAGGTCGGCAATCTTGCGCAGCACGTCGAGACCCTCTCTCGTCGAGCCGCCCCGGTTGTGAGCTTCGGCCACCATCAAGTAATGGGCGCGAGCTTCGACTACGAGATCCTGTTTCGCGTACAGGTCGGCGAGATTGATCGCGATATCGACATCGTGCGGCTTCAGGCGATCTATCTTCTTGTACATCGCGATCGCTTTCAGACTGAAATCCTGATCGCGATAGTGCTCAGCGATGCGATGGAAACAGGAGATTGCGGCCGCTTGATTACCAACGCGGACGTAAAGATCACCGAGCATGTTGAGCGTAGTGAAGTCTTCCTGCTCACTCTCGACGATTTTGCAGTATTCCTTGATCGCAGCCGGAATCTTACCTAGCTCGAGGTACTTCTCGGCCGCACGCAGAGTCTTTACCTTGTCGAACGCCATCTTTTTTCGAAACTCTTGGACTGGAGATGATTAGGGCGAGGTCGGGTGCCAAACGCCTCTGAGGGACCTGGCTAAAACATGCCGAATACCGCCTCGGAGTTCAGCGGCCCTTTTAAGCTAACACGCTCAAAGAGCAGTGTCAACGGCGTTTTTCCATGGTCAAGCATGGCCAACGTCAATCCGGGCGAGAGCCGCCTAAATCACGTCCGCAAAGTTCTTTCTGGTTCGTGCAAACCACCAGTATCCAAAGAGAAAGCTGGCGATCGCGAAGACCGTGAAGTACCCCAAACCCCGCCAATCGGGCATATTTCCGTCGAGGAGAATCCGGCGATAGTTGCGAACCAGAGGCGTGAAGGGATTCACGTTGATAATTGGCCGATAACGAGCGGGAACAATGGATTCCGGATAGATTATGGGGGTCAGGTACATCCAGGCCAGCAACAGAAGCGTGATTCCCTGCACTATGTCGCGGACAAAAACGCCCAGTGACGCCAGCAGCCAGGCAGCGCCGAGCGTAGCGATTATTTGCGGAATCAGAAGCAGCGGAAGGAAGACAATCGTCGCATGCATTTCGCGACGCAGGACGATGGCGCCAACGATCAGAGCGACGGTGCCAAACATCTGGTTCGCAACTGCCGCTAGCGTCTGCGCGACCGGCAAGGTCTCGAGCGGAAACACGACCCGCTTAACCAGGTTGGCGTGCGCCACAATGGTGTTCGAAGAAAGCTGCAACGACTCCTGAAACGCCGTCCAGGGGAGGAGCCCGCAAAAGAGGTACAGTGCATAGTCCCAATGCGAACTACTGTCGCCGAATCTCGCGTTGAAGATGCCGGCAAAGATGATCGTGAAAATTGCTATCATCACTATCGGCGTCAGCAAGGCCCAGAGGATGCCCAACACCGATCCCCGATAGCGCGCCGCTAACTCGCGCCGCGTAAGCGAAATGATCAGATCCAGCCGGCGAGGAAGTTGCCACAGTGGCTGCCAGACTGCACGACGCGCTGTTTGAGCAGAGATCATATAGGACTTCAGGGTATGATCTTTTAGGCTGTTCCTACTACCTGCCGGAAGGCGGTCAAGAAGGCTTCCATCTCTGGTCGCTTACCAATGGTCACACGCATGTGGTTGGGCAAAGCCGGAAAGACTCGGCCCACTTGGACACCGCGCTCACCCAACGCCTGGATCATTGGACGCGCTGGCCGCTTTATGTCGATCATCAGAAAGTTCGCCTGCGAAGGAATGTGTTTGTATCCCATCGCTTCCAATTTGCCGCTTAAGAAGATTTTGGTTTGACTATTCATCCGGCGACCGTTAGCGACCTGGTCGGCATCTCTGAGACTGGCGATGCCCGCCGCCAGCGCCATGACATTCACGCTGTCCCACGTTTGGTGCGGGCGCAGTCGCTGAATCGTTTCCGGTTGTGCCACACAATAACCAAGGCGCAACCCGGCCATGCCGTAAATCTTTGAAAAAGTCCGCGCTACAATTAGGTTTGGCTGATCCTTGATGAGCGGAATTACAGTTTCGTAGTCGGGATTGTCCGCGTAATGAAAATAAGCCTCGTCCACCAGAATCATCGTTTGACGGGGAACCTTCGCGATGAACTCGCGGACGTCGCTCTTCGGAGTAATGCTGGCCGTGGGGTTGTTTGGGTTGCAAATATAGATCAAACCTTCGCTTGCCGCCGAGAGCATATTCGGCAAATCGTGGCCAAAGCTGCTGGTCAGCGGAACCTTAACGACTTCCGCCTGGTTAATGTTCGCGTGGTTAAGAATGGCTTCGAAGGTCGGATCGGCAACGATCATTTTTCCGCGGCCGGGCCGAAACTTAAGCGCACCTCCGCGCGTGGGCCGGGCCAGGGTGACACTGCGATCATTTTCTGCGGTTAACGGGCCCGTGAATGCTGCCGCGCATAGCTTCAATATCTCACCTGAGCCGTCGCCTAGTAAGACCTGATCGCGCTGGACCCCGTTGGTTTTTGCCAGCGTCTCGATGAGTAAGTCCGCGTGTTCATCGGGATAACGCCAGGCGAGACTGAACGCATCAGTCATCGCTTTGAGTGCCATGGGCGAAGGTCCATAAGGATTCTCGTTTGAGTTTAACCGCAGTACTCCGGCTGTGGGCGAGAAGTGCGTGGCCGGCGGTGCCGGCCTGCCGGAAATCATCGGTCCAGCCATTGAGGCGCCGCGCGCGGCTACACATGCAGTGCCTGCTGCGAACAACTGCGCAAATCGGCGACGCGAAATCGAGCTGGTCTTTGGCATGTTCGGTGAACCTCCGCAACGGGGATTTTGTTAGCTGCATTATCCATCATCAAATTCGCGTGGCCAACCTTATCGACATCGTCGGCCGGCATGATGCGCATCGTGCCTGGGGCATTGAGGTTGTGATAGGCTGATGAAAAAGTGATGCCGGACCGAAGCTCTACAACTCTATTCCCGGAACCGTCGGACCTCGACGGGACCACCGCCGGCGCTACGCCGGGGCCGTTGGCTGATCGAATGCGGCCCCGAACCCTTAGCGAGTTCGTCGGTCAGGAACATTTGGTCGGCGAAGGCCGTGTGCTCCGGCGTTTGATCGAAGGCGGCGCAACGCTGCCTTCATTGATCCTGTGGGGACCTCCGGGAACCGGCAAGACGACGTTGGGCCGGCTGCTGGCTGAGAAAACCGCCGCCCGATTTGTAGCCCTGTCGGCAGTCTTCTCTGGTGTCAAAGATTTGCGCGCCGCGATCGCCGAAGCACGTCTTGATCGTCGCCGTGGCCGCCGCACAATCCTCTTCATCGACGAGATTCATCGCTTCAACAAGGCGCAGCAGGACGCGTTGTTGCCCGCCGTCGAGGATGGAACCGTGACGCTAATCGGGGCCACGACTGAGAATCCTTCTTTCGAAGTTACCAGCGCGCTGCTTTCGCGCAGTCGCGTGCTGGTGTTGAATCCGCTCAACGAGGATGAAGTCGAAACGATTGTACGGCGCGCTTTGACTGACGGAGAACGCGGGCTCGGGAGTTTTAATCCTGAGATCTCAGATGAATTGATTACCCGGCTCGCGCATTCTGCCGGCGGTGATGCGCGTATGGCCCTGGCGGCGCTGGAAGCCGCGGTCAGCGCAACTCTTCCGGGCCGCACCGGCCGTCGTGAGATCACCAGCGAAACCCTGATCGAAGCGCTCGGCCGCGCTCAGTTTGCCTACGACAAGGGCGGCGAAGAACACTACAATCTGGCGTCCGCGCTTATCAAGTCGTTGCGCAACTCAGATGTCAATGCGTCGCTGTATTGGTTGGCGCGAATGATCGAAGGTGGCGCCGATCCTATTTTCATCGTCCGCAGACTCTGCATTCTGGCTTCTGAAGATATCGGTCTCGCCGATCCGCAGGCCATGGTCCAGGCTGCCGCTGCCGCCGAAATCACGCAATTGATCGGCTTGCCCGAAGCCTTGTTCCCTTTAACCCAGGCCACGATCTATCTGGCCCGGGCGCCAAAGTCGAATGCGGTGCTGCGAGCGTATTCGTCCGCCCATGCTGACGCCGTCGAGACCGGGCGCGAACCGGTCCCGCTGCACCTGCGAAACGCGCCGACGCCGCTGATGAAGCACCTCGGTTACGGTAAGCAGTATCGATACGTTCACAGCGATGCGACGGCGAAAGAAGAGATGTCTTGCTTGCCCGAGAAGCTGAGAGGGAAAGTCTATTACGAAGATAATCAAACCACAGACACAGATGAAGACAAACGGAAACCGAGGATCGAATCCTGATTCCGGTTTGCCGCTTTTCTTTGTGTCCTCTGTGGTGAAAATCAAAATGAGCACG
>Ga0207646_10001077_pt1 | contig 34782 bp, 32 predicted proteins | sample KBSK5502metaG_FD_184343 | JGI IMG/M metagenome (GOLD analysis project Ga0207646, IMG submission 184343) | Corn, switchgrass and miscanthus rhizosphere microbial communities from Kellogg Biological Station, Michigan, USA - KBS K5-50-2 metaG... | ecosystem: Host-associated > Plants > Roots >... | reverse complement strand
GACCACCACCGGCGTCCCGTAGAGATCTCGGCGCTGGGCGAGCTCCAGGTGAGCAGTCAGACCACAGCAGACGTGCATTCAGCCTCCACCACGTCGAGGCGGCGCTCGATCACCGGGTGCTCGGGCAGCGGCATGGCGGCCCCGATCGGGTAGCGGATCTCGAGCTCGGCCTCCCCGATCGGCGGCGCCACCCGGTTCTTCGAGCAGCGGGCGACCGTCCTCAAGCCGACCAGCTGGCCGCGATCCCAGACCCAGCCGGTGCGCAGGAAGCCGAGGCTCAGGCTGGAGGCGTGGGCGAACGCCCTCCCTGGGGACTCGACCACCCCGACGACCACCGACCCGGAGCGATTGGCGCCCGACTCCATGGGTCCCAGCCACGGCTCCGGAACCTCCCCCATTAAAAGGATGAAGCCGGCGCCCGCCCGGGCCAGCGCGGCGGCCGCCTCGCCCGCGGCGTCCGGAGCCGGCGGCCGCACCACCGTGAGCGCGCCGAGCTCAGGATCAAAAGGAAGGAGGGTCCAGGGGTCGAAGCCTCTCGCCGGGTCGATCACCACGGCGTGCGCGAACTCGCGGGTGGCGCCGGCGAGCAGCGCCAGCGCGAGCGTGAGCTTGCCGCACGTCCCGCCGCCGGTCAGCAGGCTGAGGCGCCCGCGCGGCAGGCCGCCGATCCCGGTCAGCCGGTCGAGCGGGGTCTTGCTCGGCCAGGCCGGCGGGGGCGGAAGCTCCGCCGCCCGCGTCAGCGCCTGGCTTCCGAAGCGGACCCGAATCGCTTCGATGGCGTCGTCTAAGCGAAGTGCCTCTGCCTGCATCCTTTCTTATGCCTCCGGGGTTGAGACGCAGGAGAGGAGGAGGCAGCCCTAGAGTAGCGAACGAATGTTCGGTACGTCAAGATAAAACCTGTGGCGCGGGTCGTCGTGATCGGGGGCGGGGTCATCGGCTGCGCGGTGGCCGAGCGGCTGACCCTTGACCGCCATCAGGTGACGCTGCTGGAGCGCGACCAGCTCGCGGGCCACGCATCCGGCGCCGCGGCGGGTGAGCTGAGCCCGCACAGCGGCGCCGGCGTCGTCCTCGATGAGGCGATGCGCAGCCTCGCGATGTTTCCCGATTTGGTCGAGCGCGTCGAGCGCGACAGCGGCATGACCGTGGAGTTTCACCGCCGCGAGGCTCTGCTGCCCGCGCTCGACGAGGAGCAGGCGCGCGTGCTGCGGTCGTCGGGCGGGCGATGGTTGGACGCGGCCGAGTGCCGGAGCCTCGAGCCGTGGCTGACCGCCGATGTGCTCGGCGCGGTCCTGCACGAGGAGGCTCACGTCACTCCTCCGCGACTCGTCCGTGCGCTGGGCCGCGCGGCCGCATCGCGTGGCGCCGCCGTGCACGAGGGCACGCCGGTGACCGGCTTTGCCATCGATGGCGGCGCGGTTCGCCAGGTGCTGACGCCTCGCGGCGCTTTCGACGCGGACTGGGTGGTGATCGCCGCGGGACCGTGGTCGAAGCAGGTGGCCGCGTGGGCGGGTGCGAGCGTCGAGGTCGCCCCTCAGCGCGGGCAGCTCGCGGCGCTGAACCAGGGCGCGGTCTCGCTGACGCGCACCATCTTCTGGTCCACCGGATACCTCGTGCCGAAGCCCGACGGCACCATCATCGCGGGCAGCACGCATGAAGACTCGGGCTTCGACGAGCGGCCCACCGTCGCGGGAGTGGCGGAGATGCTCGCCTTCGCGACCCGGCTGGTGCCGGCGCTCGGCGCGGCGACTCTCGAGCGCACGTGGGCGGGGCTGCGGCCGGTGACGCCGAGCGGTGAGCCCGTGGTGGAGCGGGTGGCGGCTGTGGAAAACCTGGTCATCGCGACCGGGCATCACCGCAAGGGGTTGATGCTCGCTCCGGGGACGGCGGAGACCGTAGCGGGTCTGCTTTCGTGATCGACCCCACCCTACCCTCCCCACACAGTGGGGAGGTGAATCGAAGAATAAGAACCCCCACGCAGTGGGCAGGTGAATCGAAGAATAAGAACCCCCACACAGTGGGGAGGTGAATCGAAGAAACCCTCCTCACACAGTGGGAGGTGAGTCGAAGAATGAAAACGCCGGGGCTCCACAGAACCCCGGCGCGTCACGGACTAACTGACTAACGAACGATTGAAGAAGTTGTTACTTCTTCTTGGCGGCCTTCTTCTTGGCAGCCGGCTTCTTCGCGGCCTTCTTCTTAGCAGCCATGATTGTTTACCTCCTTCTCCTAGTGATACGGACCCGATGGGTTCATTGGTTTGGTCATCAGCGTGTTTTGCTGAGACGCGGTCTGGGTCTTGTTGTGCACGCACCACCTCTGCAACCCCATGGGTGCGCCGAGAGGCCTTACTGACAAAGCGCTCACGACGTTGGCGGCTGTGCGAAATGACTGGCTGTCTCGCGTCGGGTCCGTCGCCTCTGTGGTGGCAACCACGAGCAGCATCGCCATACAAGTTGTCTTGATACATCGTGTGCATCACTCACGTCAATGGGTAGCTAAGATTTTTTTCGTGCGCTGCCCGGTGAAATGCTTCGAGTGCGGGACCTTCACGATGTCTCTCGACCTCGCCAAAGACCATCAGCACATCGCGTGCGAGCACTGCGAGAGGATCTGGTGCGCGGTCTGCGTCGCGCGCATCGAGGTAAAGATTTCTCGCGAGTGGTTGGACCAGCAGCGCGTCGCGCAGCTCAACTGATGGCGGTCGTCTCATGAAAGTCGTCCTCGGCCACGGCGCGTCGGGCAACGCCGCGTCGATGAAGCCGTACGTCGTCGGTTTCAAAGCGCGCGGCATCGACGCCATGGCGGTCGACCTCCCTCGCGGCGGCGCGGAGCGCGCAGTCCCTGTCTTCATCAAGGCTTCAGGTCGAGGACGCGATGTCGTCGGGGGCGGGCAGTCGTTCGGCGGCCGCGTCGCGAGCATGGCGGCGATCGAGGCGGACTTCGGAGGCCTCGTCCTCTTCTCTTATCCACTCCATCGCCCCGGCTTTCCCGACCAGCTGCGGACCGAGCACTGGCCGCGGATCAAATGCCCGGTGCTTTTCCTGAGCGGCGACCGCGACCCGTTCGCCAAGATCGATCTGCTCAAGAAGTGGGTGAAGGTCGTGCCTGACGCGCGGCTCGAGATCTTCCCCGGGCAGGGTCACGGCCTGCTCGCGGTGCTCGACCAGGCCCTGGACGTCGCCGCCGACTTCATCAAATCGCTCAAATGACGGTCAGCACTCACATGGTCAAGGCCAACGGCCTGCGCTTTCGCGCGCTGGTGGACGGGCCGCCGGATGGAGACCTCTTCCTTCTTATGCACGGATTCCCCGAAGGCGCGGAGTCGTGGGCGCGCCAGCTGCCGGTCCTGGCCAAGGCCGGATTTCTCGCGGTCGCGCCGGACATGCGCGGCTACGGCATGACCGACGCGCCCGAGGGTGTGCAGCACTACGCGATCGACCACCTGGTCGCAGACGCCAGGGCGCTGATCGAATCCTTCGGCCGCTCTTCCGCTCACGTGGCGGGCCACGACTGGGGCGCGGTGGTCGCGTGGTACTTCGCCGGCGCCCACCCGGAGATGACCAGGACGCTCAGCGTGCTTTCGGTGGGACATCCCGCGGCGCTGGCGGCCGCCAGCCGCGAAGACCCTGACCAGCAGAAGCGCTCGCGGTACGTCGGACTCTTCGTGATCGCGGGCAAGGCGGAGGAGGTGCTCGCCGCCGACGGCTACCAGCGCCTGCGCGCGATGTACCGCGTCGGCCCCAACCCGGACGCGATCCCGCCGGCGGTGGTCGAATCGTTCACTCGCTCGATGAGCCGGCCGGGTCGCCTGACCGCCGGCCTCAACTACTACCGCGCGAACCTCAATACGGGCGGCGCCGCGTGGGAGCGTCTCGGACGCATCGGCTCGATCACGTCGCCGACACAGCTGCTGTGGGGAGACCAGGATCCGGCCCTGGGGCGGCGCGCGGTCGAGGACACCGGAGCCCGCGTGGCCGGCCGCTACCGGCTCGAAGTCCTCGAGGGGGCCGGCCACTGGCTCCAGTTCGAGCGCCCGGCCGAAATAGGCCGCTCGCTCTCCGAAGTCCCCACGCTATAAGCTCTTAGTGCTGTGATCCACGCAGAGGATCAGGAGCGCAGGTCCACGCTGCGGCGCCTGGACGACATCCTCGAGACGCTCGAGCAGATGAACCTTCACGACCGCACGGAGTTGAGCGACAACCTCGCCGAGCGCCTGATCATGCTTGGCATCGAGCGGCCGCACAGCATCGCGGTGCCCCAGCTGATCGAGCGCGTGTGGGCGATGCAGCAGCCCTACCTGATCACGATCGTGGTCGAGCGGCGCCGCAGGCGGCGGCGGCGGGTGGACCCCACCGCCACGCCTGCCGATGCCTGACCCGCGCTGAGTCCCGCCGACTGGCTCGACGTCTTTCTCCGGATCAGCGCCAAGGTGCGGGCCGCGGTCGCGCCGCTGTCGGGCACGGAGGCCGGCCGCGAGCAGCTGGAGATGGGGGCGGGCGGGGACCGCACGATGGAGCTCGACCGCGCGGCCGAGTCGATCGTCCTCGACGAGCTGCAGGCGCTGGCTGATCGCGGCGAGCGCTTCTCGGTCCTGTCGGAGGAGGTCGGGCTGCGCAGCTTCGGCGCGCCGCATCCGCTGGTCGTCGTCGATCCGGTCGACGGCAGCCTCAACGCCAAGCAGGGCATCCCGTTCTTCAACGTGATGCTGGCGCTGCTCGAAGGCCCACTGATGGGCGACACCGTCGTCGGGAGCGTGGTCAACATCACGAACGGCGAGCAATGGACGGCGATCAGGGGCGGCGGCGCCTCGCGCGAAGGCAATCCGCTCCACGCGCTGCCTCGCGCGCGCGACGGCCGGATCGAGCTCCTCGGGCTCGAGAGCTCGACGCGCTCGCTCCGGGCGGCCGCTCCTCTGTTGGAGCGCGCGGCCAAGGTCCGTATCCTGGGCTCGATGGCGCTGTCGATGGCGCACACGGCGTCGGGCGGACTCGACGTCTTCTGCGCCCCGGTGCCGATGCGCGTCTTCGACATGACCGCGGGCCTGCTCCTCATCTCCGAGGCAGGGGGCGTGGCCACAGACCTCGAGGGCCGCTCCCTGAGCGGGCTCGAGTGCACGCTGAAGACGCGAACGACGCTTCTGTGCGCGCCCGACCGCGAGCTGCACGCTCTCGCACTCAGCGTCTTCGCCGGCTGATGAACATCACCCCGAAGGGCACGACCTTCGTCCTCCTGAGCTTCGAGGGACCCGACGTCTACAGCCAGGCCGGCGGTCTCGGCGTGCGCATGAAGGGACTGTCGCGAACGCTCGCGAAGCTCGGCTACGAGACCCACCTCTTCTTCTACGGCGACCCCGACCTGCCGAGCGTCGAGGTCCTGGAGTCCGGCCGCCTGCGCCATCACCGTTGGGGCCAGTGGATCTCCGCGCACCACCGCGCCGGCGTCTACGACGGGGAGGAGGACAAGCTCGGTGACTGGAACAAGAGCCTGCCCGCGGCGGTCGTCGACGACCTGATCGCTCCTGCCCTCGCCGGGGGCCGCTCCGTGGTCGTCATGGGCGAGGAGTGGCAGACCGCGACGTCGATGAACCTGATCTCGGACTCTCTCTACTACCGCGGGCTTCGCGACCGTGTGGTCATGCTCTGGAACGCCAACAACACCTTCGGCTTCAACCGGATCAACTGGGGCGCGCTGTCATTCGCGTCGACGATCACGACCGTGAGCCGCTACATGAAGTTCCGGATGTGGGAGGTGGGCCAGAATCCCGTCGTCATCCCCAACGGCATCCCGCGCGCGTCGATCGCCGACCCGGACGCGAAAGCCGTTGCGGAGCTGCGCGCGGCCGCGGCGGCGGACCACTTCTGCTTCAAGATCGGCCGGTTCGATCCGGACAAGCGGTGGATTATGGCCGTCGCCGCGCTGGGGCATCTGCGCCACGCGGGGAGCAGGGTTCGGCTGCTGATCCGCGGCGGCCGCGAGCCGCACGGCGTGGAGGTCCTCACGTTTGCGCGTGCCCAGGGCATGGAGGTGGCCGACGTCAGGACGCCGGACAGCGCGCCGGCGTTGGCCGCCGCCCTGCGCGACCACCGGAAGGCCGACGTCATCAACCTCACCAGCTTCGTCAGCGACGAGCTCGTCGCGCTGGCCTATGCGTCGGCGGACGCCGTGCTCGCGAACTCGGGCCACGAGCCGTTCGGTCTCGTCGGACTCGAGGTGATGGCGGCCGGAGGGTTGGCCGTCACAGGTTCCACCGGCGAGGACTACGCGGAGGGGCTGAGAAACGCCCTCGTTCTCGAGACCGAGGACCCGGTCGAGCTCGTCACGATGCTGCGGCTCATCAAGGAGCGGCCCGCGCTGGCGGCATCGATCCGCAAGCGGGGAAGGGCCACCGCGAAGGACTACGTGTGGGAGAACGTGGCCGACCAGCTCTTGATGCGCATCGAGTTCGCGGCCGCGCAGCAGGCGGTGAGGCTGGCGGCTGCGGACGAGCCGCCGGCGCGAAGGGCGCCCGCGCGCCGTCGTGTGGCGCGACCTGCTGAACCAATACCCTAGTTAGCCGATGAAGCCCCTCCACGTCGCTTTCGTCTGGCACATGCACCAGCCGTATTACAAGGACGATCTCACCAGCACGTATCTCCTGCCCTGGGTGCGACTGCGCTGCGCCAAGGACTACTACAAGATGCCGGCCCTGCTCGACGGCTACCCGAGCGTCAAGGCGACGTTCAACCTGGTCCCGTCGCTGCTGGCACAGATCGAGGACTACGGACACGAGGGCTCGGTCGACCTCTTCATGAACCTCAGCAGCCGAGACGCCGCCGAGCTGTCGCCCGAAGAGCGCGACTTCGTCCTGCGCTGGATGCGCGAGTCGCCTCGGGTGCTGCGCGTGCAGCAGTCGCCGCGCTACCTGGAGCTCGCGTCTCGCCCGCTCGACGCCCAGTTCACGACCCAGGAGCTGCGCGACCTGCAGGTCTGGTTCAACCTGGCGTGGTGCGACCCGGTGTGGGTCGACGCCGATCCGCGCCTCTCCGCGCTCAAGCGTAAAGACAGGGACTTCTCCGAAAAGGACAAGCGCCCGCTCTTCGAAGCGCAGGCGGAGATGATGACGAGAGTCATCCCCAAGTACCGCGAGCTCGCCGACCGCGGGCAGGCGGAGCTGACCTTCTCGCCCTACTACCATCCGATCCTTCCGCTCCTGGCCCACGTCGACTCCGCGCGCACCGCGTCGCCGCAGATCAAGCTCCCCGAACGCCACTTCTCCCACCGCGAGGACGCGGAGCGCCAGATCGAGCTCGGCCAGGGACTGTTCGAGCGCCTGATCGGCCACCGCCCCTCGGGCATGTGGCCCTCCGAGATGGCGGTGGGCGAGAGCGTCGCGGAGCTGGCGGTCCGCGCCGGCGTCGACTGGATGATCAGCGACGAAGAGGTGCTCGCGCGCTCCATCGACATCCATATGTCGCGGGACGGAGAGGGTCGGGTGAACAACCCCGCCCAGCTCTATCGGCCGCACAGGATGGACCGCGAAGGCAAGTCGATCTCGATCGTCTTCCGCGACTCGCTCCTCTCCAACCTGGTCTCATTCGACTACCAGCGCATGCCGTCCGCGGACGCCGCGCGCGACCTGGTCAACCGCCTGAGGCGCATCCGCGACCAGCAGGAAAACCAGGACTTCCTGGCGGTGGTCGCGCTGGACGGCGAGAACGCCTGGGAGTTCTACCCGCGCGACGGCCACGACTTCCTCAACGCGCTGTACGCAGAGCTCGAGGCCACGCCGGATCTGATCACGACGACCGTCGGCGATTTCCTCGCGGAGCATCCCCCCGAGCAGCAGCTCCACCGCCTTCACACCGGGAGCTGGATCGGCGCGAGCCTCGACACCTGGATCGGCGACCCCGACCACAACACGGCCTGGGACCTGCTCGCGGAGACGCGGACTTGGCTCGAGGAGCAGTCGCGCCAGCGGCCCAAGGAATCGAGCCAGGCGGCGCTCGCCTGGAGGGAGATCCTCATCACCGAAGGGAGCGACTGGTTCTGGTGGTTCAGCCGCAAGCACGACTCGGGCATGGACCAGATCTGGGACAACCAGTTTCGGCTGCACCTGCGCAACGTCTACAAGGTGATGGGCCAGCGCGCGCCGGCGAGGCTGTTCCAGCCGATCATCCAGAAGGCGCCGACTCCCGAACGCGGGCTGCCCGCCGTCGAGATCAGCCCTCGGTCCAGGGACGACAAGGCCTGGAGCAAGGCCGGCTACTACCAGGTCGGGTCTGGCTTCGGTGCGCTCCATCGGCCGGCCGGACTGGTCGAACGCGTTTTCTACGGCAATGACGCCGAGCGTCTGTACTTCCGCATCGACACGCCGCGCACGCCGGCAGAGCTGGAGGCCCAGGGGATCAACCTGTGGCTGTACTGCTCGGGCGCCGCGACCAACGGCAGCGACGGCAGCATGGTGCTGCCTCTTCCGGTCGCGGCCGCGGCGGACTTCGGTTTCGAGCCGTCGCACGTCATCCGCATCGAGCCTCGCGGCCGCGGCGCGCACGTCACGCTCGCGCGGGTTGCCGACCCTCCGGTGAAGGCTGAGCCCGAAGCGGAGTGGGACGCGCAGGACGCCTTCTTCCTTTCCATACCGTTCGCCCAGCTCGGCCGCAAGGCCGGCGATCCGGTCGAGCTCGCGCTGATCGTCAGCCGCGACGGCCACGACATCGAGCAGGTTCCGCCCAATGGCTCGCTGGGCCTACGCGTGCCGGGCACCGCGCCGGTGGTCGCGGTCGAGCTGGCGCGTCCGCTGAAGGTGCTGGTCGTGGCGGCTGAGCTGGCGCCGTTCGCCAAGTCGGGCGGCATCGCGGACGTGGCCGCCGCGCTGTCGAAGGAGCTGCGCCGGCTCGGACATGACGTGAGGGCGGTGCTGCCGCGCTACCGGCGCGTCGACATCGGCGCTCTGGGGCTCACCCCGGTGGTGCGAGGCCTGCAGGTCCCGCTCGGGTCGCAGATGGTCGAGTCCACGATCTACGAGGGCCGCACCGGCGACATGCCCGTCTACTTCGTCGACTGCCCGGCCTTCTACGACCGGGATCAGATGTACGGCTTCGGCGACGACGACGCCCGCTTCATCTATTTCTCGCGCGCTGTGCTGGAGATGCTTGGTCCGCTCGACTTCCGGCCTGATGTGATCCATATGCACGACTGGCAGGCGGCCCTCATCCCGAACATGCTCGACCGCCTCTATGCCGACGGCCCCCTGGCCGACGTGGCGACGACTCTCACCATCCACAACCTCTCGGCGCAGGGGAGCTATGGGTTTGGTGCGCTGACGCTCGCGGGCCTGGAGAAGTGGGGGTTGATGCGCGTGGGCATCCCAGGGCTCGACGACGTGGTCAACGTCCTCGGCCGAGGGATCCACTACGCCGACGTGGTCAACACGGTGAGCGAGCGCTACGCGTCCGAGATCCAGCAGCCGGAGTTCGGCGAGGGCCTCGACGAGGTGATCCGCGGCGAGGCCCACAAGCTGTACGGCATCGTCAACGGCATCGACTACGACCAGTTCGATCCCGAGCGCGATCCGAACATCCCGCATCACTACTCGGCGACGGCACCCGAGGCGAAGGCGATCGACCGCGCCGAGCTCCGCACTGAGCTCGGCCTGGAGCCCGCCGACCGCCCGCTGTGCGCGATGGTCTCGCGCTTCTACGACGTCAAGGGGCTCGACCTGGTCGAGCAGGCGCTGCCCGCGGTTTTGCAGCTCGGCCTCCAGCTGGTGGTGATCGGCACCGGCGATCGCCGCTACGAGGACATGTTCCGGCGCTTCGCGGCCGAGAAGCCTGGCATGGTCTCGGCGATCATCGGGTTCGACCCCGCCATGGCGCAGAAGATCTACGCCGGCGCGGACATGCTGTGGATGCCGTCTCGGTTCGAGCCCTGCGGCCTGGCCCAGCTCATTGCCCTGCGCTACGGGACGATCCCGATCGTGCGTGCCACGGGCGGCCTCGCCGATACGATCAAGGACTACGACCCGGTGGCGAGCACCGGCAACGGGTTCACCTTTGAGCTGTACGACCCGTGGCATTTCTTCGCCGCGGTCGTGCGGGCGTGGGAGACGTACCGCCACCACTCGGTGTGGTCGTGGCTGGTGCGCCGGGCGATGAGCGAGGACGTGTCCTGGTCGCGGTCGGCCCAGAAGTACCTGCAGCTCTACCGCTCGTCGATCGCCAACCACCGCGAGCGCCGAGGCATGGCAGCGCTGCAGGACTAGCGATTCAGGGGAGCGCCCCACCCTACCCTCCCCACACGGTGGGGAGGTAAATTGTGGCTAGCCGCCCCACATGGTGGGGAGGTAAATTGTGGCTACCCTCCCCACACGGTGGGGAGGTAAATTGTGGCTACCCTCTCCCACTTTGTGGGAGAGGGGATTCTTATCCTCCCCAGTCGGGGAGCAATCTCAGCTGCTCCACGCGCCGCGCTCCCGGCGCGTAGGCGCTGTCGAAGTAGTCGAGGACCATCCGCCGCGCCGCGAAGTCCGTGGCGACGTGCCGGATCGACGCCCGCATCATCTGGATCCACCGCTGCGGCAGACCGTTCGCGTCGCGCTCGAAGAAAGCCGGCACCACCTCGCGCTCGAGCAGCCGGTACAGGCCCTCGGCCTCGGCGCGGTCGTCGATCGCAGGGCGGTCGATGGTCGCCCCCGAAGGGATCGCCCAACCCAGCTCGGGCCGGTAGCCCTCGTCCCACCACCCGTCGAGCACGCTGACGTTGAGAACGCCGTTGGCGGCTGCCTTCATGCCGCTGGTACCGCTCGCCTCGAGAAAGCGGCGCGGGTTGTTCAGCCATACGTCGGAGCCCTGCACGAGGTGGCCGGCAAGCTCGATGTCGTAGTCCTTCAAGAACACGATGCGCGGTTCGTCGCGGGCGAGGCGCACCACTCCGGCGAGGATCTCCTTGCCGGGCTGATCGGCCGGGTGCGACTTGCCGGCGAAGAGGAACTGCACCGGCCGGCGCGTGTTCTGAAGCAGCTTGAGCAGGCGGGGCCTGTCCTGGAGCAAGAGGTCGGCGCGCTTGTACGGCGCGAAGCGGCGCCCGAATCCGATGGTGAGCGCGTTCGGGTCGAGCTCCTCGGGGTTCTCTCCGCGGACCTTCACCACGTCGAGCAGCCGGCGCTTCAGCTCCGTGTGCACGGCCCACAGCTCCGCCGCTGGAATCTCGAACACCGCCTGCCAGCGCCCGTCTCGCCCGTCGAGGTCCCACCAGTCGGGCCCGACGAAGCGCGACAGGATCGCGGCCATGTCGCGCGACATCCAGGTGGGCATGTGCACGCCGTTGGTCACCGAGCCAATCGGCACCTGGTTCTCGTTCAGCCCGCGCCAGGCGTCCTTCCAGAGCCGGCGCGACACGGCTCCGTGCAGTCGGCTGACGCCGACCGAATGATCCGCCAGGCGCAGCGCCGCATATGTCGTGCACAGGCGCTCACGCGGATCGCCAGGCCGCTGCCGGCCGAGGTCCATGAAGCGGTCGAACGACATGCCGACCTGGGTGAGATACGGGCCCAGCAGGTCCCACACCAGCCCGGGGTCGAAGTAGTCGCTGCCGGCGGCGACAGGCGTGTGCGTCGTGAACACGATGCCCGCCCGCGCGACGAGGCGCGCCTCCTCGAGCGTCATCTGGCGCGAGGCGCGCAGCTCGCGGATGCGCTCGATCGCGCACAGGAAGCTGTGGCCCTCGTTGAGGTGGAAGACGTTGGCCCCCAGCCCGAGCGCGCGCAGCGCGCGCACGCCGCCGATGCCGAGCAAGATCTCTTGGCGCAGGCGGCGGTCAGGCTCGGGCACGTAGAGGCGATCGGTGATGGAGCGCAGCTCGGGCGGGTTCGAGGGCAGGTCGGTGTCGAGCAGGAACAGCGGGACGCGGCCGACCTGCGCGCGCCACACCGCGATGTGGACTGTCGCATTGCCGATCGGCGCCTCGACCTCGACGCCCTCGAGCTTGCGCACCGGCAGCTCATCGCCGCGGTTCTCGGCGTACACCTCGACCTGGCGGCCGGAGGCGTCGATCTCCTGGCGGCCGAACCCGTGCTTGTAGAACAGGCTGACCGCAACCAGTGGGAGGCCGAGGTCGCTGGTGGCCTTCAGGTGATCACCCGCGAGCACGCCCAGGCCGCCCGAATAGATCGGCAGGCACTCCGCGATGCCGAACTCCAGCGAGAAATACCCGATGACCAGCGGCGCGTGCGCGTCGAGGAACGGAGGGTTGCGGTCGTAGTACTCGCGGTAGGCCGCGCGCGCGCCGTCGAGCGCGCGTTTCACGTCGTCGCGCTTCAGCGCCTCGGCGACGCCTTCCTCGCCCAGCTGCTCGAGCAGGAGCACAGGGTTCTGGCGCGTCTGCTCCCACTTCTCGGGGTCCAGGGTGCGGAAGAGGGCTTGGATTCTTGGTTGCCACGTCCACAGCAGGTCGAGGGCAAGCTTGTTCAGTTCTTCCACAGCCGGAATACGATGGTAGTTGAGAGGAAGATGGCGACATGAAAGCTGTCGTCATGGCAGGCGGAGAAGGATCACGCCTCCGCCCGCTCACGAGCCGGCAGCCGAAGCCACTCGTGCCGGTGGCCGGCCGGCCGATCATGGAGCACATCCTTCTGCACCTGCGCCGCCACCAGCTGCGCGACGTGGTGGCGACGGTGCAGTACCTCGGCTCGTCCATCCGCAACTACTTCGGCGACGGCTCTGAGCAGGGTGTCGCGCTCACGTACTCGGTCGAGGACTCGCCACTCGGGACGGCCGGGTCGGTGATGCTGGCGCGACAGAACCTCAACGACCCCTTCGTCGTCATCTCCGGGGACGCGCTGACTGACATCGACCTGGGCGCCGCGATCCGCTTCCACCGCGAGCGCCGGTCGCTCGCGACCATCGTCCTCAAGCCGGTACCGAATCCCCTCGAGTACGGGGTGGTGGTGGTCGACGAGGGCGGGCTGGTCCAGCGCTTCATCGAGAAGCCGAGCTGGGGCGAGGTCATCTCCGACCTCGCCAATACGGGGATCTACATCCTCGACCCGGCCGTATTCGACTTCTTCCGACCTGGCGAGGTGACCGACTGGTCCGGCGATGTGTTCCCGAAGCTGCTCAAAGAGGGCGAGCCGGTGTACGGCTGGATCGCTTCGGGTTACTGGGAGGACGTGGGCAGCCACTCCGCGTACATCAAGGCGAACTTCGACTGCCTGGAGGGCAAGGTCAAGGTCCAGCTCCCGGCGACGCGCACGGCCGAGGGCGTGTGGATACACGAGGACGCCGAGGTCTCGCCGAATGCGCGCCTCGACGGGCCGGCGCTCATCTGCGCCGGGGCCAAGGTGCGGGCGGGCGCGTGGGTGAACGGCCCGTGCGTGGTGGGCGGCTTCACCACGATCGACTCGGGCGCGAAGGTGTCGAACTCGATCACCTGGGACCACGCTTACATCGGCGAGAACAGCCGCCTGCGCGGGTCGGTCGTCTGCCGTTCGGTGACCGTGAAGAATGGATGCCTGCTCGAGGAGGGCAGCGTGATCGGGAGCGATGTCGTTATCGGCGCGGGCTCAACGGTCAACGCCAACGTCCGCATCTGGCCGAACAAGGAGGTCGAGCCGGGCGCGGTCGTGCGCGAGTCGATCATCTGGGCCGGGTCGTGGAAGCGGGGGCTGTTCACGTCTTACGGCCTGACCGGCCTCACGAACGTCGAGTTCACGCCCGAGTTCGCGGCTCGGCTGGGCGCGGCGGTCGGAGCGCTCAACGCGCGGGGCGTCGAGATCGCCATGTCGCGCGATTACACGCGCTCGTCGCGCATGATCAACCGCGCCATCATCTCGGGCCTGATCTCGTCGGGCGCGAACGTGACCGACCTGTCCGTGATGCCCGCGCCGGTGGCACGCTACTGGGCGAAGCACAACCGCGTGTCGGCGATGCATGTGCAGACGTCGCCCGTCGACCCGCGCTCCGCGGACATCCGCATCTTCGACCAGCAGGGCCTCGACCTCGACAAGCGCAGCGAGCGCAAGCTCGAGGGCCTGTTCTTCCGCGAGGACATCCGCCGCGTCTCCCACTACGAGATGGGGCGCATCGTCCGCCGCGAGGAGCAGAGCGACGGCTACGTCCGGGACATGCTCGCGAAGATCGACCTCGAGACCGTGCGCCAGGCCGCCTTCAAGGTGGTCATCGACTACAACAACGGGGCCGCGGGCCAGCTGCTGCCGGGCGTGCTGCAGGAGATGAACTGCGACGTCATCCCTCTCAACGCCTCGCCCGCCGAGATCGTGGCCGAGGAGGACGAGAGCGCGTTCCGCGGACACCTGCAGGAGATGGGGGCGATCGTTTCCGCGGTCCATGCCAAGCTCGGTGTGTTCATCGACAGGCCGGGCGAGCGCTGCTTCCTGATCGACGAGCACGGTCAGGTCCTTGATCACGATGCGGGCTATGCCGTGCTGGCGCAGCTGGCGCTCGCGGGCCGCTCCGGCATCCTGCTTGGGCCGGCCTCGGCCTCGCTGGCATTCTCGATGATCGCCGAGCAGCTCGGGAGCCGCTTCGTGCCGACCAAGATCACGCCGGGGGCGGTGCTGCGCGCCGCGCAGCACGCCGACACGGTGATGGCCTCAGACGGCGCCGGGGGCTACTGCTGGCCGGACTTCGCGGTGTCGTTCGACGCCATCTACACCACCGTGCGCGTGCTCGAGATGCTGGCCCAGAACCGCACCGGGCTCGCGACGCTGCGGACGCGAATACCGGCAGTGTCGCACCAGGCCGCGGTGGAGTTCTGCCCGTGGGACGTCAAGGGGCGTGTGATGCGGGCGATGATGGAGCGCCACCTGCGCGATCGCGTCGACCTGACCGACGGCGTGAAGGTGTTCTTCGACCAGGGCTGGGTGCTCGTGGTCCCCGACGCCGACCGTCCGGAGTACCACGTGATCGCCTCCACCCTGGATGGGGCGCGCTCGCGGGCGCTGGTGGACGAGTACTCGGCTTTGGTTCGGTCCGTCGTGGCCGAGATGGCGCCGCAGGCCGAAGCGGTGGTGGAGACCTAGCGCGACACTAGACTCTAGAATCGGACTTTCGCGCGGGCGTAGCTCACCTGGTAGAGCGCAACCTTCCCAAGGTTGAGGTAGCGAGTTCGAGGCTCGCCGCCCGCTCCACTGCTCGCACGAGCGTTCACGTCCACCCTGGGCCGTTCGCGTTTGTCTTATTCAGCCGATTGATCTAACCTCCTGAAGGTTCGATCGACGGCGGGGACATGAAGGCTCAGGAGGGTCAAGTGGCTAGACATAGACTGCTTCCACTCGCGATTCCGGTGCTGCTGGTGGTCGCCTACTCGCTGCCGACCAGCGCCGGCGCGACAAGCGGGTCCTTATCACACACCCAGTCGGATTCGGCGTACGCCGGGAGCGGTGCCGCTCACGGGGTGACGAACGTGTATGCCACGACGCAGTCGAGCTGCTACCGACCAGAGGTGCCGTTCACGGCCAATGCCGGGCCGAATGATGGCTACACCGGCGAGACCGCGTGCACAGGCGCGACCACCGGCGAAGACACCGGCGCGGCGGGTCAGTACCTCTCCCAGGTCGGCAGCAACCCCGGCTTCGCCACAGGGCCCTCGGTCCTGGTCAACAACCATTCCGAATCCGATATCCGGGTCGACCCGACCAACCCGAGCCACCTGATCGGCTCGGTCAAGTGGTTCGCCAGCGCTGAAGGCTATAACCACGTCCTCGGCTTCTACGAGTCCTTCGATGGAGGCGCCACCTGGCCGGTTCAGGGCCACATCCCCGGGTATGAAGGATGGACCGATGACACGGATCCCGTCGGGGCCTTTGACGGCTTCGGCAACTACTACGAGCTGATCCTGCCGTACCAGTTCTATTACAACAGCGACGGGTCGCATAACTTCCAGACCAACCCGAACAAGGAGCCGAACCCGGCCCAGCCGGCGGAGGTGATCTCGATCGCGGTGCGGCCGCACGGATCAACCACGGCGACGCAGTGGATCACCACCCACAACGGCTCGCTCGACTTCGTCGCCCCGTATCCGGCCAAGGGCCAGGAGCCGGACAAGCAGTGGATCACGATCGACACCAACCCGAGCAGCCCGTTCTACAACACGATTTACGCGATGTGGGCGGTCTTCGACGGCATCAACAGCAAGCCGTTCGTCTCCACGGCGCACGCCAACTCCGACGGCACCCACAGCGACTGGTCGACGCCGCAGCTCCTGCCGACGATCAACAACACGGCGAGTGACACCTATTTGCTGCCGCACGTGGCGCCGGACGGCACCGCCTACACATCGGTGACCAACTTCCCCGCCAAGCACGGGTTCTGCTGCATCAGCGTCTCGACCGACAAGTCGGTGGACGGCGGCAAGACCTGGAGCGGGCTGGCCATCGCGATCAGCAACATCCCCGTGCCGGCCTTCGTCGGCGGCTACGCCAACACGACCTTTACCGACGGCATCGACAACACGTTTGCCGTGGGCACTCAGCTCGTCAACGGTCACTACCCGCTCTACATCGCGTACAACACGCGGCCGGCCTCGGTTGCGAACGTCATGCTGACCGCCTCCTTCGACGGCGGCATGACATGGACGCCTTCGAGCCTGGTCAACGACAACATCAGCGCGGTGGACGAGTTCCAGCCCAACCTCACGGTCGCGGCCAACGGAACCGTGAGCGTTAACTTCTACGACCGGCGTCTGGCGTGCCCGGCGGCCGGTACGGCGGAGGCGGCGGCGGCGGGGCTCGCGCTCGACATGTCCAACCCGAACTTCCCCGGCGCGCCGCCCTACGGCGCAACCAACTACTGCGTCAACACGACCATCCAGTTCTATTCGCCGCAGCTCAGCCCCAAGGGCGACAACATCCGCCTCAGCCTGCACTCGTGGGACCCGCAGCTGAACTCGCCGCTCCGGTTCTGTGCATGCGAGGCCAACGCCACCTTCATCGGCGACTACTTCGGCAACACGACCGGCGGCGGCTTCGACGACACCACATCGGTCAGCACTTTCGACGATGGCAGCAATCCGGGCCACTACCAGCAGCAGGTGGTGGCCACCGTCGCCATCCAGTAGCAATAGGACGGCCGGAGGGGAGCACTCCCCTCCGGTCCTTCGTTGAAGCAGACAACCCCATCTCATTCGAGGAGAGATTCATGGCCCGCACTCCCCTTCTGAGCCGGTTCCAGCGGCTGTTCGAGGACTTCGAAGAGGCGGAGCGATCCGGCCGGTCGGTGCATGACGTCCAGGAAGCCCGCCAATCCGCGCGGCTGAGCCGTCGCGACTTCCTGAAGGCCACCGGAGCGACTGTCGGCGCCGCGGCGCTGGCCGGGACGGTGCCGGCGTTCGCACGGGCGTCATCGGCACCGCGTATCGGGATCATGGGTGCGGGCATCGCCGGGCTCAACGCCGCCCTGACGCTGCAGGACAAGGGCCTCGCCAGCACCGTGTTCGAGTCCTCGGACCGCATCGGCGGCCGCATGCACTCGCTGATGCCGGGCGACGGCTACTGGCACGACGGCCAGACCAGCGAGTGGTGCGGTGAGCTGATCGACAGCAACTTCAAGACGATCATGAGCCTGGCCGGACGATTCAACCTGCCGCTGGTCGACATGCTCGCCGCCCAACCGAGCGGTTCTCAGGAGACCGACTTCGTCCACGGCCACTACTACACCTTCAACCAGGCGATCTCGGACTTCAGCGCCATCGCACAGACGCTCAAAGACCAGCTGCACGCGGCGCCCTTCCCGACCGTCTACAACAGCTTCACGCCGTTCGGCCAGTTCCTCGACCAGCTGAGCGCCTTCGACTGGATCGAGAAGTACGTGCCGGGGCGACACGCTTCTGATTTCGGCGCCCTGCTCGATTCCGCGTACAACCAGGAGTTCGGTCTCGACACCATCCAGCAGAGCTCGCTCAACATCCTCTACCTCCTCGCGTTTCAGCCGGTCAAGCAGCCGTCCGGCGGTTTCGCGTGGTACGGGACTTCCGACGAGCGCTTCCACATCGCCGGAGGCAATCAGCTGCTGCCGCTGGCGATTGCGAACCACATCCAGAACGCATCGCCCCAGTGCACGATCCGTACACAGCGGCGGATGACCGCCGTTCGCACGAATGGCGACGGCAGCGTCACATGCGATTTCTCGACCCCGTCGGGATCGACGCAGCAGACCTTCGACGCGGTCGTGCTGACGATGCCGTTCTCCGTTCTGCGCGGGCTCGACTACTCGGGCGCCGGCTTCACGCCCCTGAAGATCACAGCCATCACGCATCTCGGCTACGGCACCAACACGAAGATGAACCTCCAGTTCAACAGCAGGTTCTGGAACGGCACCGGCGCCTGGCCGGGTACTTCGAACGGCACCATCTACACGGACCTGCCCTTCGAAGACAGCTGGGAGGCCACGCGTGGGCAATCCGGCTCCACGGGCATCGTCGTGCTCTTCACCGGCGGCAGCTTCGGCACGCAGTTCAAGCTCCCGCAGCCGTACCAGACCGTCGGCGATTCACCGGCTGCCCTGCATGCGGTTCAGCAGTTCCTGTCCCAGCTGGAGACCGTCTGGCCTGGATCGACCCAGCAGTGGAACGGCCAGGCGACCGTGAGCACACCGTGGAGCGATCCCAACCTGCTCGGAAGCTATGCGTGCTGGAAGGTCGGTCAGTACACGAGCTTCAGCGGATATGAGGGCGTTCGTCAGGGCAACATCCACTTCGCGGGCGAGCACTGTTCGGTCAACTTCCAGGGCTTCATGGAAGGTGGCGCCGAGGAAGGGGCAAGGGCGGCCGGCGAGATCATCGCCGACCACCTCTGAGCCGGTCGGTCTAGCGGGCGATCCTGAGCGGTAGGGCCAGCCAGCCCATCAGGATCGCGCCCGCGACTCCGGGGATAAACGCCAGCCGCGCGACCCCGGTGGCGTCCCACAGCGCGCCCGCGATGAGTGGCAGCACGAACGCGGTCGTGTACTGGAGGGTGAAGATCCCCGCGCTCATGCGCGGAACGTCGCCCGCCGCCGCAAGTCGCGGCGGCAGCGTGAGCACGACGATGAAGGCGAGCGCCGCCGCGAAGCCGAGGACGAAGGCCCAGAGCACGACTCCGGCGCCGGGCGTGACCACGAGCCCAACCTGGGCCAAAGCCATCAGCCCCGCCGAGCCCAGAAAACCCGCGCGGCTCGTGAGGAATCGATCCCACAGCGCCACGGCCGGGGCGGTCAGCAGCTGCGAAGCGTTCAGGATGAACAGCGCCGGCGCGATGAGCTGATGACGGCCGCTCTGGTCGAGGAAGTCGGGGATGTAGGCGTTGGTGCCGAAGTACACGGCCGACGCCATGCCCATAACGACACCGATGCGGACCGTCTGACCTTCGAGCCATGCCGGCCACCATCGCGCGGGGACGCCGACCCGACGGCTGCGCGCCGGGGCGTAAACGGCGATCGCCGCCGCGGTGACCACGACCACCAACGACCATGCGGCCAGGGCCCACCGCCAGTCGCCGTGGGCGATTGGGAGAACACCGATCGGCGCGGTCAGGGCCGTCGGCACCGTCTCGCCGACGAGCACGCCGTTGCTGAAGGCGGCGGTCGCAAGCGCGATCCGAGTGGGGAACCACTCACGCACGAGCGTGGGAAACACCGGCTGGCTCACGGCGATGCCCATGCCCATGAAGAAGGTCGAGGTGAACAGGACACCGGCGTTCGGTCCGAGGCCTCGAAGGGCGCCGAACAGCGCCACCGAGCCCAGCCCGATCACGAGAGCCGCGCGCACACCCAGCTTGGCAATCAGCAGCGCGCCGGGCACCGCGGCCGCCGCCAGCACCAGCACCGGCAGCGACACTAGCGCGCCGATCGCGGTCTCGGTGAGGTGAAGGTCGCGGTGGATCAGCGGAATCACCGGCGGCACCGCCAGCAGCGTCAAGCGCAGGTCGACGCCACCGAGCCACAACAGGAGCAGGCGCATCCACTCGGCGCGGGTCAGCTTCATCCGACTCCGTGCATACTGGGCCTGTGCCTGGACTGCTCATCGTCACCGCGACCGGGGCCAACGACCACACTCGCGCCAGCATCCCGTTTCACATCGCCGCCAACGGCGCGGGCCCCGGCAACGTCGAGTGCGCGATCGCGTTCGCGGGCGACGCTGCGGACCTCCTCAAGCCCCACGTCATCGCCGAGGTACGGGGCGTAGGCATACCGCCCCTCAAAGACCTCATCGAGAAGTGTCAGGCCCAGAGTGTTCGCTTTTACGTTTGAAAGGCGTGTGCGGAGGCCCGTGGGGTCTCGGCGGAGATGCTCAGCCCGAATGCGTCGTTCATCACTCCGATCGACCTCGTGCGGCTCACGATGGAGGCTGATCGCGTCCTGACGTTTTAAGAGCGCGTCGCGCTGATCGCCGCGAGCGCGCTCGGGTTTTCCAGCGACGAGAGGTCGCCGGGGTCCGCACCGGTGTAGACGGAGCGAACCACCCGGCGCAGGATCTTCGCGTTGCGCGTGTGGGGTAGCTCGCTGACGAAATGGATCGCGTGCGGGCGCAGGGGCTTGCCCAGCGCGCCCGCGACCAGGTCCTTCAGCTCTTGCGCGAGCGCGTCGCTTCCTGACGTGCCCGGCCGCAGCACCACGAAGCACACCAGCACCTCGCCCTTGAGCTCGTCGGGCACGCCGATGGCCGCGGCCTCCGCGACCGCCGGATGGCCGACGAGCACCGATTCGACCTCGGCCGGCCCCAGTCGCTTGCCCGCGACCTTGATCGTGTCGTCGGAGCGGCCGAGCACGTACCAGAGGTCGTCCTGCGGGTCGGCGTACGCCCAGTCGCCGTGCACCCACACGTCCTCGAAGCGGCTCCAGTAGGTGTCCAGGTAGCGCTGGCGGTCGCCCCAGAAGCCGCGGGTCATGCCGGGCCAGGGATTGCGGATGACGAGCTCGCCGACCTCGCCGCGCACAGAGCGGCCCTCCGCGTCGACGACGTCGGCGGCCATGCCCGGCAGAGGGCCCGCGAACGAGCACGGCCGAAGGTGCGTGATGACGTTGCCGCACAGGATTCCGCCCGAGATCTCGGTGCCGCCCGTGTAGTTGATGATCGGGAGGCGGCTGCGGCCGACGTGCTTGAAGAACCAGTTGAACGGCTCGGGATTCCAGGGCTCGCCGGTGCCGCCGAGGATGCGCAGGCTGCTCAGGTCATGCTGCGCGGGCGGGCCGTCGCCATGGGTCATCAGGCCGCGCACGAGGGTGGGGGAAACGCCGAGCACCGTGACCTTGTGCGCGTCGACCATCCGCCACAGCCGGTCGGGCCCTGGATAGTCGGGAGTGCCTTCGTAGAGCACCATGGTCGCGCCGAGCGCCAGCGAGCCGAGGATCAGCCAGGGGCCCATCATCCAGCCGAGGTCGGTGAACCAGAAGATCGTGTCGTCGGCGCCGACGTCGAACCCGTGCGCCATGTCCTGCGCGGCCTTCACTGGAAAGCCGCCGTGGACATGGAGCGTGCCCTTCGGCTTGCCGGTCGTCCCCGACGTGTAGATGATCATCAGCGGGTCTTCGGGATCGAGCTCGTGCGTGGGCGCATGGTCCGGCTCGTCCTCGAGCAGCACCTCCCACACCTGGTCGCGGCCGTGGTTCCACGGGATCTCGCGCACGACGCGGCGGTGGACGATCACCTTGGTCACGGTCGGACAGGAGATGAGGGCCTTGTCGGCCGTCTCCTTCATGGGCACCACCTGGCCGCGGCGGTAGAAGCCGTCGGCGCAGATGAGCAGCCTGGCCTCGCCGTCCTTCAGCCGGGTGGCGATGGCTTCGGGCCCATAGCCGGAGAACAGCGGGATGATGACCGCGCCGACCTTGGCCACCGCCAGCACTGAGATGGCGACCTCTGGGCACATCGGCATGAAGATGCCCACGCGGTCGCCGGGGCGGATGCCCAGGCGGCGCAAGGCGCCCGCCAGCCGGCACACCTCGCGGTCGAGGCCGCCGTAGGTCAGCGTGCGCGTGTCGCCTGGCTCGCCTTCCCAGATCAGCGCGGGCTTGTCGTGGAACTCGCCGTCGCGATGGCGGTCGAGACAGCTCTGCACGATGTTCATGCGCGCGCCGCGCCACCAGGTCGCCCACGGCTTGCCTCTGGAGAGGTCGACGACCTGGTCGTAATGGCGGTAGAAGGCGATGTCGATGTCCTTGATCGCGGCGTCCCAGAACCATTCGATGTCGGCGTCGGCGCGCTGCAGCAGCTCGGCGAACGTCGCGATGTCGTGGCGGTCCATGAACCGCTTGAGCCGGCTCCGGGCGATGACGTCTTCGCTCGGTTCCCAGATCACGTCACCGATCACGACCGGCTGCATCGCTCTGGATTCTAGTTGGCGGGTTCGGATGCCTAAACTCGGCGGGATGGAACCGCTGCCGGCCGATTTCGCAAGGCAGCTCGCCGAAGTCCTCCAGCCAGGCGACGAGGGCGCTGCCGCCGAGGTGATCCAGGCCGCCATCCGGCTCGACGACGTGCGCCTGGAGAATTTCCTTGCCCTGCTCGCCGAACGGGTGCGGTCCTCGGCGCGGCCGATCAATCGCGCGGAGCTGCGGGGCTTCCTGCGCGCGTCGACGAAGGGCGAGCGCGCAGCCGGTTCCTGATCGCCTGCGACTCCAGGTGCAGCTCCCAGTAGTTCGTCCAGGCGGTGCGTGCCACAGCGAGCGCGACGTCGGGCCGCGTCCGGCTCCGCGCGGCGCGCACCGCGTGCTGCTGCGCATAGCACCAGCGATCCCACGCACGTTCGACCGTTGATTCCACGAGCTCCATCCACTCGTCATCGGCCGCGCCGCTGGGCGGCGGCAGCGTGAGCAGCTTCCACAGTTTTTCGTCGCGCACGCGCGTCATGACAGGCTGTCCGCCGGGGCGGCCCTGATGGCGATTCGGACGAGGATTGTTAGGGTTTGCCGCCATCAGTCGCTGCTGGACGGCGAAGACGAGGTCGTGTGCGGCGTGCAGCGTCGACGGCGGCAGAGGCGGGTCAGTGCGGCCAAGCCGCCTCTGCAGAAGCCGGATCGCGTCGCGCAGCGAATCCGTCGCCTGCTCTGCGTCGGCGAGGCGTAGCGACTCGACCTCGTCGAGCAGCCGGTCCGACTCGTCCATCAGAGTGCGGCGCCGCGACTCGGCGCTCTCCTCGTCGGTGGATCGGAGCGTCACCGCTGCCATGGCTGCAACATAGCCACGCCAGGTCAGATGTCAAGCGGTCATTTACAAGTGCTGTACGGGGCGTGGACGCGAATCGGCCTTAACAGGCTGGGTTGGCGTGTGCCGCGCGGGCGCCTAGCGTGTCCGACGGAGGTTGCTGCCGATGAAGAACTGGATGGTCGCCCTGGTCGCCCTCGCCATGGGAGGCGCCGTCAGCGCGACCCTGCTCGTCTTCGCGAATCCCTCGCGCGGCGAGGTCGACGTGTTCGCGCTCGTGAGCGATGTGCCCGCCGGCACGGCCATCACGCGGGACATGCTGCGGCTCGAACCGGTCGTCGTCTCGGCGGGCGACTCCTCGCTGTTCACGCGCAGTGACGCGCCGCAGGTCGCGGGCTTGCGGGCCGGCCATGACCTGGCGGCGGGTCAGCTGCTTCAGCGCAGCGACGTGGTCGGCGGGTCGGCGATAGCGGACGAGCGGCTGGTCTTCGTCCCTGTCAAAGATGCGCCACCCGCGCCGCCCGGCTGGAAGCTTGACCTGCTGGTCGTGTCCGGCACGCCCGACCGGCCTGCGATCATCCCCTTCGCGCTCGGCGTGGACATCCGCGCAGTGGTCGCGGGCGGGTTCGTCGTCGCGGTGCCGTCCAGGCAAGCCGCTGCGTTCGTCTATGCCGCGGAGGACATGAGGCTCGTCGCGGTGGTCGCCGGGCCAGGCGCGGCCGGCGGCGCCGAGAGTCCGATCGGTGCGCCCGACCAGGCGCTGGCGGTGGCGGCGCAGCCGTGATCGCGGTTGATGCCGCCGAGGAACGTGTGAGGCTGCGCGTCGAGGCCCTGCTCGCCGAAGAGCTTGCACGCCGAGAGCGTGCACGCCTTCGGGTTGAAGACCAGCGGTGGGTCTACGAGCTGGTCGGCCAGGTTGTCTCCGAGGAGCGAAGCCCCGACGACCGCGACGAGGACTGGGAGCTCGTCTGGCAAAGCGTTTTCGCCGCGGTCACTCCGCTGGGTCCGCTAGCCGAGCACCTCGCGGACCCGGACGTCGAAGAGGTGCGCATCAACGGCACCGTGGCGTGCTTCATCTTCAGCGCCGGGCGGCGGATGCAGGTGCCGCCGCCCTTCACCGACGAGGCCGCGCTCGTGGAGCTCGTGCACTGGTACACGGACGGCACACCAAGCGCTCGCCTGGACCGAGCCAGCCCGACCGTGACCATGACCCTGCCCGAGGGCAGCCGGCTCCACGCCGCACTCTCGCCTCCCGCGCGTCCGATGACCGTGACCATCAGGCGTCATCCGGCGGCTCGCTTTCCAGACCTGGGCTCGCTGGCCAGGTCGGGGTTCTTGCCGGCCGAGCTGATCCCGTTCCTGGAGGCCGCGGTTGCCGGACGGCTGAACATCCTGGTCGCGGGCGGGGCGGGCGCGGGCAAGACCACCTGCATGCGGGTCCTGGCGCGATCGTTCACGCCCGAGGAGCGCATCGTCACGATCGAGGACCAGGCAGAGCTTCACCTCTGGCGGGAGCTGCCCGACTGCATCTCGTTGGAGGGCCGGCCGCCGAACACGGAAGGCAGGGGTGCGATCACCATCCAGATGCTGGTCCACGAGGCGCTGCGGATGTCGCCGGACCGGATCGTGATCGGCGAGGTGCGCGGAGGTGAAGCCCTCGACCTACTGGACGCGATGAACACGGGCCACCCGGGCTCGCTCTGCACCATCCACGCAGACAGCCCCCGCGAGACGCTGCCCCGATTGGTCCGGCTCGCGCTGCGCAACCCGCAGGCGCCGCGTGCGGAGGCCGTGCTGGGCGAGGTCGTGAGCACGGTCGACCTCGTCCTCTACGCCGGCTTTGCCCGGGCGTCCCGGGGCGATCGAGCGCGCCGGCTGCTGTCCGTCGGATGCGTGGCCGGTCTTGACGACGGCCGCGCGCACATGCAGGAGCTGGTCGCGTTCGGCGACGACGGCAGGTGGCACCGGATGGGATCCGCTACCGCGATGCCGGAGCGGGTGAGGACCAAGCTCAACCGGGCGGGGGACCCGGCGCGGCTGCTGGATGGCTTCGATGCTTGAGGTCGCAGCGGCGATCTGCGCCGGTGCCGCGACCTCGATCGCCGTCCTCACCATCACGATTCCCGCTCCGCTGGCGGGCGCCTCGCTGCCGCGCCGCCTGGCGATCCGCGTGTGGATCGGCGAGTCCGCGCTGGCGGCGGCCTCGGGCTGGCCCTGGCTCGACGGGAAGGCCCTGCTCGTCGCAGAGGGTCTCGCAGGCGTCGTCGGGGCTGGCGCGGCCTTTCTCTTCACCGGCCTGCCGGCGCTGGCCGCGGCGGCGGTCATCGGCTCGATCGCCACGCTCCGCGCGGCTGTCGCCTCGCGGGCGCACTTGATGCGCCGAGAGCGCCAGGACGCGGTGCTCGAGGCCGTCCGGATGCTGCGGCAGCTGCTGGAAACCGGCGCCGGGACCGTCCAGCAGGCCATCGGAGTGCTGGCCGAGCGTGGTCCGGTGCCTCTGCGCAGAGAGTTCCGGCTGATCGCGGCGACCTCGCTGGGCAGGCGGCACGCATGGGCCATGGCCCGCGATCGAATCGCGGAGCCGCTGTTCGACATGCTGGCGGCCGCGGTCCTGATCCAGGGCCCGGGTGGCGGTGAGCTCGCGCCCCTGTTCGCCGAGCTGGAGGCCACCGTGACGAGTGCGCAGGAGGTCGAGCGCGAGGCCGAGGCCCTGCAAGTGCAGGCTCGCTCGGCGGCGGCGATCATCGTCTCGCTGCCGATCGCGTTCCTGCTCGTGCTGTCGACGTTCCGCTCGCCGTACCTGGACGCTTTCCACGTCCTGTCCGGCCAGCTGTTCCTGCTGGCGATGCTCGCCGTGATGGGCGCGAGCTATCTCTGGATGCGCCGCCTTCTCCGGCTCGAGGGGCTGCAGCGCGTGAGGCTCAGCGATGCCTGAGCCTTGGATCGCGGGCGGGGCCGCGGCCGCGGGGCTGCTGTGCGCGGGCAGCGTCCTCGCGGCGGCCCGCGGCATGCACGTTAGAAGCAGCTTCGATTGGCTCAAGCGCCTGCAGCCGCCTCAGTTGAGGCTGGCCCGCAGGTGGCTGGCCGCGCAGATCCAATGCGCCGGCTGGCGCGAGAGCCCCGAGCGGGTCGCGGCTCTCACCGTGATCGTCAGCGGCGGCGTGGGCGCGCTCGGTTTGAGCACAGCCGCAGTCGTGTCGCCTGCGACTGCCGTGGCCCTGGCCACCGTCGGCGCCGTGCTGGGCGCAGTCGCCGTCGCCCTCTCGCTCAGGTCTGCAGTCAGGTGGCGACGCCGGCGTCTCGCGAGAGAGCTCGCCCCACTGCTGGAGCTCTTCATCCTCGAGCTAGGCGGCGGCGGCAGCGCGATGTCGGCTCTCGGCTCGGTGACCATGCAGCTCGACGGCGAGCTGGCGACCGAGGTGCGGCGGCTGCTGATCGCCTCTCACGTTTCCGGCTCGGCCACGTTCGAAGCCCGCCTGCGCGAGTACGCGGACCGGCTGCAGCTGCCGGCTCTCGGCAGCCTGGCCACGATCCTGACCGCGAGCCGCGAGTACGGCACCGGCGTCACACAAGGCGTGCGCGCGCTTGCCGCGGACCTGCGTCGAGACCAACGTCGGGAGCTCATCGCCCACAGCCGGCGAGCGCTGAATCACGTGCTGTTTCCCGCCGCCATCGGCGTATTGCTCCCGTTCCTCGCGATCCTTCTATTTCCGGCCGTGACCGCTCTGCAGGGAAACCTTCGGTGACGCGACGCATGCGGGCTCAGGCAGCAGCGGCGCTCGTCGAGTTCGCCCTGGTCTGGCCAATCGCGCTGCTGATCGTGTTCGCGACCGTAGAGGCCGCGGTCTGGTCGGCCGAGGCGTACGCCGCCCGCGCGGCCTCGCTCGCCGGCGCGCGCGCCGGGAGCATCGCGGGCGGTACCTCCGTTGTGGCGTCCGAGGTGGCGAGGCGAACCCTTTCTGCCGGCCTCGTAGGGGTCGAGGCCGTGGTCTGGTGCCCAGGCGAGCGGCGACCCGCGCCGGCGGTCTGGGTCTGCGCCGTCGACCTGGGGCCGGCCATAGAAGTCGACGTCGGCGGCTCGGCGCCGACGCTCGTACCTCTTGTCGCCGGCGGCGGGCTGCCGCTGCATGCGCGCGTGGTGATGCAGAAGGAAAGGTTCTCAGCGTGAGCCAGGCCCGCGGGCAGGCCCTCGTTGAACTGGCCGTGTGCATGCCTCTTGTCCTGCTGCTTGGTCTGGGCACCGCGGGCGTCGTCGAAGTGGCCGACGCGAGCTCGGGGCTTCGCGCCGCCACCGAGGCCGCGCTGGCGGTTGCGGCTCGGGCGCCTGATCGGGCCGCGGCCGAGGCCGCCGCCCACTCGCGATTCGCTGCGGTGATCTCGGCTTACCAGGTGAAGTCGCCGATCTTGCGGCTCGTCGACGGCGGCTTCTTGCGCGGCGCGACGTTGACCGCGCTGTCGACCGGCTTCGTCGACCTGGGATGGGAAGCCGTGACGCCGGCCCGGCTCGCGATTGAAGCGGATGCGAGCATGCGCATCGATCCCTGGCGAACGCGATGGTGAGTCGCGGGTCGGGCCAGGTCCTCGTGTTCTTCGCCCTGGTGCTGCCCATCGTCCTGCTGCCCACCGCCGCCTACGCACTCGACGCGGCCGTCACCGCGGCTCACTACTCGCGACTCGTCGAGGTGACCGCCAGGGCCGCCGAGGACGCCGCCCAGCAGATCGACGTATCGGCACTGCGAGCCGGCGGTGCGCTCAGAGTCGACACAGTCGCGGCTGTTCAAGCGGCTCGAGACGACGTCCTGGCCGACCCCGACGCGCGGCTGATCTCGGTTGGGCTGGCCGGCGACACGGTCACTGTCGCGACCGGCGAGCGAGTGCTGCTGCCCCTGAATTTCGTCGGGAATCCGAACGTGACGATTCACGCGAGCGCGACCGCGCGGATCGTGCCCGGCTACGAAAGACCCAACAGCCGCTTGCCGTTGCCCGTGAGCACCTTTTGAAGTGAGGCTTCCGGGATCTCGAGCTGGGCCAGCTCATCGAGGCACCGCTCGGGCTGGATGAACGGGTAGTCGCTGCCGAAGACGAACTGGTTCTGCAGCCGGCCCTTGAGCTCGCGGATCACGTCCGCCGGGATGTATTTGGGCGCCCAGCCGGAGATGTCGATGTAGACGTTGGTCTTGTGCAGCGCCATCGCCAGCAGCTCGAGGTGCCACGGGTACCCGAAGTGCGCCGCGATCACGTTGAGGTTGGGGAACGCGGCGGCGACCGCGTCCAGGCGGATCGGCCGCGCGTAGTCCAGGCGGATGCCCTGGCCGCCGGGCTGGCCGGCCCCGATACCGCTCGTCCCTGTGTGGAAGAGCAGAGCCAGCCCCAGCTCCTCGCAGCGCTCGTACAGCGGCCAGTGCCGCTCGTCGTCCGGGGCGAACGCCTGCAACGAGGGATGAAGCTTTACGCCCTTCAGGCCGAGCTCGCCGATCCGATCCAGCTCGTTCACCGCTTGCTCGCCTTTCAGCGGGTCGACGCTGCCGAATCCCACGAATCGGTCCGGGTGCTCGCGGCATGCTTCGGCCACCAGCTCGTTGGGCACGCGAGGCCGCCCGGTCGCTGTCTCGGCGTCCCACGCGAGCAAGACGGCGACCACGTCGATCTTCGCGTAGTCGCCCGCGAGCTCCTCGATGGAACGCCTCGCGACCTTGGAGCGGAAGTACGCCTCCGCCGCCTCGATGTAGCCACGCATCGACACGTCGAGCCACTCCGGCGTCGGCAGGTGGACGTGAAAGTCGATCGCTCTCACAAGACGATGATGGTAGCCGTGGAGGCCACGCTGCTCGTGCTCGCGGGAGGCGCGAGCCGGCGCATGGGGCGGCCCAAGGCGTGGCTCGAGGTGGGGGAGACCATCCTCCTGCGCTGGGTCGCCGACCGGCTGGCGGCCGATTTCGCCGAGGTGCTCGTCTCGTTTGCCGAGCCCGAGCAGCTGGAGCAGCCGGTGCCGTATCGAGTCGTGTTCGATCGCAAACTGGCGGCCGGACCGATGGCCGGGATCGAGGCCGGCCTGGCCGCGGCGCGACTCGACCCGGTCTTTGTGATCGCGTGCGACATGCCCTATGTGACCAGGGGCGTCGCCACGCTCGCGGTGGCCGCCGCGCGCACCTGCGACGCGGCGGTGCCGCGGATCGGCGGCCGGCCCGAGCCCGTCTGCGCCGCCTATCGGAAGTCGGCCCTGCCGATCATCACCGAATCCCTCAACGCGGGCAACCGACGGGCGGCCGACGTGCTCGCGAGCCTCGACGTCACGTGGCTGGAAGACGTCAGCGGGGAGGTGGTGCGCAGCCTCAACACACCCGACGACTACCTGCGTTTCCGTACGGTTGTTGGTCCCAGCGATAATTGACCCGAAGGCGCGCAGCGTGCGCGCACGCGTCGTCTGCTCGGCGGATTGGAGGGAGTTGGTGAAGATCGTCGTGACTGTGAAGCAGGTTCCTGATCCGAACTCCGCGCACGTCCTCGAAGCGGACAACACGCTGGCCCGTGACAAAGAGGTCGTGCTGGATCCGGGCGATGAGTGCGGCGTAGAGGAGGGCCTGCAGCTCAAGGAGGCTCACGGCGGCGAGGTCGTGCTCGTATCGATGGGCCCCGAGCGGGCCAAGGACGCGATCCGCAAGGGTCTCTCGATGGGAGCCGACCGGGGGATTCTCATCACCGACGAGAAGCTCGCCGGCGCCGACGCGTTTACGACCGCGCAGGCGCTCGCCGCCGCGATCAAGCCCGAGTCGCCAGACCTCGTCATCTGCGGCACCGAGTCGTATGACGGGAGCACCGGCATGGTGCCACCGATCCTCGCCGAGCTGCTGGGGATTCCGCAGCTCACGTTCGCCAAGAAGGTCGAGGTCAACGGCTCGGCGCTGAAGGTCAACCGCCAGACCAGCGACGGCTACATGGTCGTCGAGGCGACGACTCCGGCCCTGATCACCGTGACCGCGGCGATTGCCGAGCCGCGATACGCGTCGCTCAAGGGCATCATGGCCGCTCGCTCCAAAGAGGTGAAGCAGCTCACGCTGGCCGACCTCGGCATCGACCGCGGCGAGAGCGCGGAGACGATCCAGGCGATCGTCGACGCCGAGGCGCGCAAGGCCGGCTCGATCATCGAGGACGACGGCACCGCGGTCGACCAGATCGTGAAAGTCCTGACCGAAGCCAAGGTCGTCTAGGGATGGCGAAGGTCTGGGTCTACGCGGAGCTCACCGAGGGCAAGCTGCAGCCGACCGTCATCGAGATCATGGCGAGGGCGCGAGAGCTCGGCGACGTGACCGCGATCGCACTCGGTGCCGGAGCCAAGGCGGCCGCGGCGACGCTCGGCAAGCACGGCGCCAAGGTCGCCTACGTCAATGAGGACAAGGTATTCGACCAGTTCCTTGCCGAGCCGGCCACCGACGCGCTGGCCGCCCTGCACAAGCAGGAGGCCCCCGACCTGATCCTCTTCGGCTTCACAAGCGACTCGCGCGACGTGGCGGGCCGGCTGGCGGCGCGGCTGGGCACCGGGCTCATCTCCAACGCCTCGGACGTCGAGGCCAAGGACGGCGGTTTCGTGGCGAGGGTCCCGTATTTCGGCGGGGCGAAGGTCGCCACCATGCGGGCCAACGGCAAGCCGGCCATCGTGCTGGTCAGGCCGAAATCCTTTGAGTCGTCAGAGGCCGGCGGCGCCGCCGAGGTCAAGGAACTCTCCGTCTCCGTGGGCGACGGCTCGAGGCGGGCGCACGTGGTCGAGCGGGTGGTGGAGGCGTCGGAGAAGGTCAAGCTCGAAGACGCCAAGGTGGTGATCAGCGGCGGGCGCGGCATGGGCGGCCCCGACAACTTCCCGCTGCTCGAAGACCTGGCGGGAGCACTCGGCGGCGCCGTCGGCGCCAGCCGGGCGGTCGTGGACGCGGGCTGGGTGCCTTATTCGATGCAGGTCGGCCAGACCGGCAAGTCGGTGAGGCCGGGGGTCTACATCGCGGTTGGCATCTCGGGCGCGATGCAGCACACAGTGGGCATGAAGACGTCGAAGGTGATCATCGCGATCAACAAGGACCCTGAGGCGCCGATCATGAAGATGGCGGACCTCGGCGTTGTGGGCGACGCGCTCAAGATCGTTCCCGCGCTCACCGCCGCGGTCAAGGCCAAGAAGGGCCAGCGCTAGCCCACGGAAAAAAGCCAGGCCGAGGACCTCCTGGCCGAGCGCGCGGCGCGTCGGCGAGGCCACGATTTCGCGGCGGCCGACGCGATCCGCAAGCGGCTCGTGGACGGTGGCTGGGAGATCCTCGACGGACCCGAGGGCAGCGAGCTTCGGCCGCTCAAGGCGAATGCCCCCGCGATGGACCCGGCGGTGCCGCGCGCTGTCACGCTGCTCACGGTCGTCTATGGCTGGAAGCCCGACGCCGAACGCTGGCTGCTGTCTGTGTTTACGCGCTGCAAGGCTGACTTCGAAGCTCTCGTGGTCGACAACTCAGGCGATGCCCGAATCGCGGGCTGGCTGGAGGGCCGGGCGGCCGAGCGCCTCCGCGTGCTTCGCCTCGACCCGCCGGCCGGTTTCGCCGCGGCGGTAAACGCCGGCATCGAGGCAGCCGCGGGCGAGATCTGCGTCCTGTTCGACACGAGCGTCGAGCTGACGGGCGACGCCGTCAGCCCGCTCCTCCAAGCCCTGGCCGATCCGACGGTGGTGGTCGCGGGCCCATTCGGCCTGCGCTCCAAGGACACGGTCAAAGAGTTCGCCGAGCATCCGGGCCCGGACGTCGACGCGATCGAGGGCTACTGCATGGCGTTCCGGAGGTCGGATGCTCTCGCCGCCGGAGGCATGGATCCGAAGTTCCGCTTCTACCGGATCGCCGACATCGACTTCAGCTTTCGCCTCCGCGATCGGGGGGGCCGCGCCCGGGTGGTGAGCGGCTTGCCCCTGACGCGGCACGAGCACCGGCTCTGGGAGGCGACGCCGCCCGCCGAGCGCGACCGGCTGTCGCGCCGCAACCTCTATCGGTTCCTGGATCGGTGGCGAACGCGGTTCGACCTGCTGGTCGGCCAGAATTCCAACCGATGACCGACGACTTCGGGGAGCGCGTGTCTGAGCTGCGGGCGCGCCGGAAGAAGAACCTGGGCATGGGCGGCCCGGAGCGGATCGCCAAGCAGCACCAGCGCGGCAAGCTCACCGTGCGCGAGCGGATCGACCTCCTGTTCGACAAGGACTCGTTCGTCGAGCTCGGGCTCCTCGCGGAACAGCAGCCGGTCCGTGGGGCCGAGCCCTCTCCCGACGGCACGCCGGCGGACGGCGTCGTCACCGGGCACGGCCTCGTCGAGGGCCGCCAGGTCTGGGTCATCGCGTACGACTTCACGGTGATGGCCGGGTCGATGGGCGCGGTCGGCGAGCAGTTCAAGGCGGCGCGGGTGCGCGAGCTGGCGCTGCGCTACCGCAAGCCGATCGTGTGGCTGCTCGACTCGGCCGGCGCGCGCATCCAGGAGGCGTCCGGCTCGACTTTCGCCGGCACGGGCTACCTGTTCTACGACCAGGTCGTCATGTCGGGCGTCATCCCCCAGGTGGCGGCGATGCTGGGGCCGTGCGCGGCAGGGACCGCCTACATCCCCGGGCTCGCCGACTTCGTGCCCATGGTCAAGGGCACGTCGTCGATGTCTTTGGGCGGCGCCCGCCTGGTCAAGGCGGCGACGGGCGAGGACGTCACGGACCACGACATGGGTGGCTCGCAGGTCCACTGCTACGAGTCGGGCGTCGGCGACAACGAGGTCGAGGACGACGCCCCCTGCATCGCCGCGGTTCGGCGGTTCCTGTCCTACCTGCCCTCGAGCAATACAGAAGCGCCGCCGGCGCATCCGGCAGAGGATCCGGCGGATCGCCTGGTCGAAGGCCTCGACAAGATCGTGCCCACCAGCCCGCGCGCCGCGTATGACGTGCGCCGCGTCATCAAGGCCGTCTTCGATTCGGATTCGTGGTTCGAGATCAAGCCGACATGGGCCAAGAACGTCGTCATCGGCTTCGCGCGAGCCGCGGGCAGCCCGGTCGGGGTCGTCGCGAACCAGCCGATGTCCAAGGGTGGAATCCTGGACTCCGACGCGGCGGACAAGGCCGCCCGCTTCATCCGCATGTGCGACGCGTTCAACGTGCCGCTCGTCTACCTGATGGACGTTCCCGGCTTCCTCGTGGGGTCGCAGGTCGAAAAGGAAGGCATCATCCGGCACGGCGCCAAGATGCTGTACGCGACCTCGGAGGCCACGGTGCCGAAGATCACCGTGATCATGCGCAAGGCCTACGGCGCGGGCTACTACGTGATGTGCGGCAAGGGCTACGGTCCCGACGTGCTGGTCGCGTGGCCCTTCGCCGAGATCTCGGTGATGGGACCCGAGGGTGCGGTGAACATCATCTTCAACAAGCAGATCGAGGCCTCCGCCAACCCGGAGGCAACGCGGGCGCAGCTGCTGGAGGCGATCCGCGCGCAGATCAACCCATACCTGGCCGCGGGGTGGGCGATGATCGACGACGTGATCGACCCCGCCGAGACGCGCCGGGTGATCGTGCGGGGTCTGGAGCAGGCACGAAGTAAGAAGGTCGACCGCCCCTGGCGCAAGCACGGGAACATCCCCGTGTGAGCACGATCATCACGGCCGCTCTGACTGGCGTGCTGGCGACGCGCGAGCAGTGCCCGGCCATCCCGTACACGCCGCGCGAGATAGGGGACGAAGCGAAGCGGGCGGCGGACGAGGGCGCGGCGATCGTGCACATCCACGCGCGCACACCCTCAGGCGGACCGGACTGGAGCGTCGAGACCTTCGCTGCCATCTTCGCCGAGGTCAGGGCAAGGACCGACGTGATCGTCAACTTCTCGACCGGCGCGGTGGGCATCCCGAAAGAGGAGCGCATCGCGCACATCCGCGAGCTCCGGCCGGAGATGGCCGCCCTGAACATGGGCTCGATGAACTACGCCATCTACTCGGCGAAGAAGAAGGCTTTCCACCACGACCACGTCTTCGCCAACCCGTTCAGCGACATCCAGTTCTTTCTCGAAGCGATGAACGAAGCGGGCGTCAGGCCCGAGATGGAGTGCTTCGACGCGGGCCACATCGGCAACACGCGCCCTCTGATCGACATGGGCGTGCTGCGACAGCCTTATCAGTTCAGCCTCATCATGGGCGTCCTCGGCGGCATACCGGGGACGACCCGCCAGCTCGTGAACCAGGTCGATTCGCTCCCTGCCGATTCGCACTGGCAGGTCATCGGAATCGGCCTGAACCAATGGCCGCTGGTCGCGGCCGGGATCACGATGGGCGGGAACGTTCGAGTCGGCCTGGAGGACAACTTCTACCTTGAGGAGGGGATGATGGCGAAGAGCAACGGAGATTTGGTGGCCAAGGCGGCGCGCCTTTGCCGCGAGCTCGGGTCGGAAGTGGCGTCGCCCGCTGAGGCGCGCCGGCAGCTGGAGCTGACGGGCCGCACGGCCAAGGCGTCTTGATGGAGGTCAGGGCAGAGCTCGTCGGCAACGTCTGGAAGATCACCTCGAAGCCCGGCGACGAGGTCGCCGAGGATGACGTATTGATGATCCTCGAGTCCATGAAGATGGAGATCCCGGTCACCGCGCCGAGGGCGGGGAAGGTGGCCGAGATTCGCGTCAAGGAGACGGACGTGGTCAAGGA